>Ga0326728_10001569_pt1 | contig 80345 bp, 55 predicted proteins | sample MB3enrmetagenome_FD_207602 | JGI IMG/M metagenome (GOLD analysis project Ga0326728, IMG submission 207602) | Lab enriched peat soil microbial communities from McLean, Ithaca, NY, United States - MB31MN | ecosystem: Environmental > Terrestrial > Soil > Wetlands > Peat | place: USA: New York...
GGCTGTGGCATTAGCTTGGGCAGTGGAAGTAGCGTTTGCTTGAGCTGTGGAAGTGGCATTAGCTTGCGCTGTCGCGGTGTTGTTGGCCTGCTGAGTGGCTGTGGCATTGGCTTGGGCCGTGGCTGTCCCGGCGGCTGTGGCAGTCTGGTTCACAGTGGGAGTGAAAGTCGGGGTCGAAGTGGGGGTGGGAGTAAATGTCGATGTAAAGGTCGGCGTCTCAGACAACAGTGTCACTTCGGTTTGGGTCAGGTTGGCCTGTTGCGTGGCTGTGGCATTGGCTTGGGCAGTGGAAGTAGCGTTTGCTTGAGCGGTTGCGGTGTTGTTGGCTTGTTGGGTCGCGGTAGCGTTCGCTTGGGCCGTGGCCGTTCCAGCGGCTGTGGCAGTCTGGTTCACTGTGGGAGTGAAAGTCGGGGTTGAAGTGGGTGTGGGTGAAAAGGTCGACGTAAAGGTTGGTGTCTCGGACAACAGGGTTACTTCGGTCTGGGTCAGATTTGCTTGTTGGGTGGCTGTAGCATTGGCTTGGGCTGTGGAAGTGGCGTTAGCTTCAGCGGTTGCGGTGTTGTTGGCTTGTTGGGTCGCGGTAGCGTTCGCTTGGGCCGTGGCCGTTCCAGCGGCAGTAGCAGTCTGGTTCGCTGTAGGAGTGAGTGTTGGGGTAGATGTGGGAGTGGGGGTAAAGGTTGAAGTAAAGGTCGGCGTCTCGGACAAAAGGGTCACTTCCGTCTGTGTTAGGTTGGCCTGTTGAGTGGCTGTGGCATTAGCTTGGGCAGTGGAAGTAGCGTTTGCTTGAGCTGTGGAAGTGGCATTAGCTTGCGCTGTCGCGGTGTTGTTGGCCTGCTGAGTGGCTGTGGCATTGGCTTGGGCCGTGGCTGTCCCGGCGGCTGTGGCAGTCTGGTTCACAGTGGGAGTGAAAGTCGGGGTCGAAGTGGGGGTGGGAGTAAATGTCGATGTAAAGGTCGGCGTCTCAGACAACAGTGTCACTTCGGTTTGGGTCAGGTTGGCCTGTTGCGTGGCTGTGGCATTGGCTTGGGCCGTGGAAGTAGCGTTTGCTTGAGCTGTGGAAGTGGCATTAGCTTGCGCGGTCGCGGTGTTGTTGGCCTGTTGAGTGGCTGTGGCATTGGCTTGGGCCGTGGCTGTTCCGGCGGCGGTAGCCGTTCGGTTCACTGTCGGTGTGAGCGTAGGTGTGGCTGTTGTGGTGGGAGTGAAGGAGAAGGTTGGAGTCGGGGTCTGGGACAATAGAGTTACTTCCGTCTGGGTCAGGTTGGCCTGCTGGGTGGCTGTGGCATTAGCTTGAGCCGTTGAGGTAGCGTTCGCTTGAGCTGTAGAAGTGGCATTGGCTTGAGCGGTAGCGGTGTTGTTGGCCTGCTGGGTCGCGGTGGCGTTAGCTTGGGCTGTGGAAGTAGCGTTGGCTTGAGTGGTTGCGGTTTCGTTGGCCTGCTGAGTGGCGGTGGAATTAGCTTGAGTTGTGGCTGTCCCGGCGGCAGTAGCAGTTTGATTCATCGTGGGCGTGAGGGTCGGGGTTGATGTGGGAGTGGGACTAAAAGTTGACGTAAAGGTCGGTGTCTCGGATAACAGTGTCACTTCCGTCTGGGTCAGGTTGGCCTGCTGGGTGGCTGTGGCATTAGCTTGGGCAGTGGAAGTAGCGTTGGCTTGAGCTGTGGCTGTTCCGGCGGCGGTAGCCGTCTGGTTCACTGTCGGTGTGAGCGTCGGAGTGGCAGTTGGGGTGGGAGTGAAGGAGAAGGTTGGAGTCGGGGTCTGGGACAATAGAGTTACTTCTGTCTGAGTCAGGTTTGCCTGTTGTGTGGCTGTGGCATTCGCCTGGGCTGTGGAAGTGGCGTTGGCTTGGGTTGTAGAGGTGGCATTGGCCTGAGCAGTTGCGGTTTCGTTGGCCTGCTGGGTTGCTGTGAAATTAGCTTGAGCTGTGGCTGTTCCGGCGAAAGTAGCAGTTTGATTTACCGTAGGAGTGAGGGTCGGGGTAGATGTGGGAGTGGGAGTAAATGTCGAAGTAAAGGTTGGTGTCTCTGACAACAAGGTCACTTCAGTCTGGGTTAGGTTGGCCTGTTGAGTGGCTGTGGCATTGGCTTGGGCCGTGGTCGTTCCGGCCACAGTGGCCGTCTGGTTCGCCGTAGGAGTGAGTGTCGGGGTTGAAGTGGGGGTGGAAGTAAAGGTGTGCGTATAGGTAGGGGTCCGAGACAATAATGTCACTTCCGTTGATGTCTGGTTGGCCTGTTGTGTGGCGGTAGCATTGGCCTGGGTTGTGGCTGTTCCGGCGGCGGTGGCCGTCTGGTTCACCGTAGGCGTGGGGCTGGCGGTACTGGTCAGGGTGTAACACTTGGGGGCGGTGAAGGTGCCGTTGCCCGTAAAGGTGTAAATGCTGTTTCCGCCGCTGTGGGTCAGGGTGTAGGCGCCTGTCGCGCTGCCGTCACCTCCAAAAGAGGTCGGGAAACTGATGATGACAATGCCCGAACCCCCGTTCCCTCCGATGGCCGCGCAGCAAAGCCCGGCGCCGCCGCCTCCGCCCGATCCGCTGTTTGCCACGGCGTTTCCACCGTTCGCCCCCCCAATGTCGTTCCCATTGCCTCCGCCCGCTTGGCCATACCCGAACGAGACGCCTTTTACCGTATAACCCGCGCCCCCGCCTCCGCCCGCGTAGGTCACCGCCGTTCCGCTGATGCTGGAGACATAGCCATTTCCCCCGTTGCCTGCCACGGTCGAGGTTCCATTGGTTCCCGCTGAAGCCGATCCGCCGCCGCCGCCCGGACTGCACGTGTTGGAATTGGAATTGCCGCCGCCATAAACATTGCTTCCCGAACCAGCCGGAGCTCCATTATTGGGTCCACCGCACCCGACCGCCCCGCCGCCCGAACCGCCCGAATTTGGGAGAGAGCCTCCGCCGCCGGTGCCGTCCTTGCCGCTGCCGCCCCCGCCGCCGCCATAGGCTTCCAGGGTGTTGAAGAAAGTGTTGCCGCCGTTGGACCCGGGACTGATGTAGGTGGTGGCGCCTGATCCTCCGGCCCCGATCGTAATCGGGTAAACGCCCGATGGAAGCGACAACGACCAGCTTTCAACGTCGCCCGCGCCGCCGCCGCCGCCCCAGTTCGTGCCGGCTCCGCCGCCGCCGCCGATCGCCAGGATGCTGACGCCCACTTCACAGCCCACGGAGGTCGGTGTCGGCGTGGGGGAGGTTGTGAAAGTTTTAGTCGGCGAAAGGGTATTGGCGGACGAGCAGGGACCGCAAGGCGGAATCCCTGTGTTAGGGTCCTCCTGTCCTGGTGAGATCGTTTCGGATACTAATTCTGTGCCCGCATAAAGCCCTACCCAAGTCACGCTCGCGTAGGAACTTCCAACAGTGCTTTGTGTGTACCATTGCCCGTTATTGGTGAAGTTAAGTCCGCTCCCGGCCTTCACCCTCATCTGGACGCCTTCCAACCAACCCCCGACTGGAATGACAGTGCTGCCACCGATGAATGAAACGGGCAATTCAGCGATCTGGTTGGTCGTGACAGGGCCCGCGCTCACGCAGTTGGGGACAACCGTCACTCCATTGATCGACGATTGGTCGGCGACGACAACCGCGTTGTTGATGTCGGTGCCCGTGGAATCATAAAGCGCTCCATTCGTCCCTTGCCAATTTGTCGTTATCGATCCGGTGTTGTTGTCGTTAACCCACATGTAGATCACCAAATTGGTGGAGCTCAGGGTCAATGGAACACTGTCATTATTGACCAACTTGATATTCCATTTATCGTTGGTGCCTCCTTGGCTGACGCAATAGACCTGCAGATCCACCGCGGGGGAACTAAGGCCACACCACGCCCAGGACGCGCGAGGAGCGGCCGTGCCAAATAAGAAGGATAGAAAAATAAGCGAGAGCGGATGAAGGATTTTAACCGAATGATTCGTTCCGATTTTTTCATCCGATCGCATGGTTAAAAGGGAATTGTTTGAATTAAATCGTTTTTTCAAATCGATGAAAAAAATACTGGAGATGCCTGCCAAAAGGATCGGGAGAAATAAGTTGAAAAGGCTACTCATTGGAAATCTCCCTTCCTGAAATGGGATGAAAACGCTTTCAGAGTTCCACAAACGGATACAAAAAATCCGCAGTCCTGACCCACATGTATTTGGATTTGGGCATTCTTCAAAAATGACCCATGCTTGAAATAGGGGGAAGCGATTTGGACGGGAAATTTCAATTCCGTGTCGATTCGAAGAACTAATTGCATCTTAACTTTCGTCGTCTCTTTTAGACAACAAAAAATTGAAAAACGCTGCTTTTAAAAAAGACAAAATCGGTGCAGATTATTTCAGAAAATTTTTTATGAAACAAATCGCTCGACATGCCTGGATGAAATGTATGAGGTTAGACGAGCAACCTTGGGGAAAGACGCCGTTGACGTCTTTCCCCAAGGTTAAATGAATGAAAATTATTTTCTTGGTTTTAACATTCTGCTTTCAAGCCTGATTCAACTCGGGAAATCAGCCAGATGAAGGATCGTTGGATTGGTAGTTTGATTGGCGGCACTTGGCACTATACCCACCCCCTCTTGACCTATATGGGATGGACGGCATGTACCGTTCTTATGATATGAGGGTCGAGTGCGGAATCCGATCGAACCACATTGCAGGCGGTACAATGGAATCGAAAACTAGCAGTCTTGTCTTAAATAATTCCTCGTATATCCCTAGCTTTGGGGATATTGTCACCCATCTCTACCTCCCGGCCAGATACCGGACGGGCCCCGGGTTGGCTCAGGACGGACCTGGGAGGCCAGCAAGCGCCCAATGACCCGGACAAAGTATTGCCGGGGGCCCTGGTGCCGGTGTTGTTGGAGGATAAGGACGGCAGCGGGAAGCTTTACCACGCCATGGATTACGCCAAGTAATCGTTCATAGTTGGGGCCTTGGTATCGGTAGCGCCGGTGCCAAGGCTTCTAAGCCTTTGGTGTCATTGTGCCGATTCCCCAATGAAATAAAGGTATTGGAAATCGCTACCATACCGACCTCTTTTTATGGATTTATGGGAAGGTCGGCATGCGACGAGTGGCCGCCGAATAGGCGGGCGATTACGAGGTGGCAATCTCAGTTTAAAATAAGCCTTCTCCTAGGTCTCCCCACCCCCCGGTCATCGGTGACATTAATTGGCAAGTCGCCGGTCACCAGCTAACTCCGAGTAAATAAATTGGCAGGCACCTGTGCCGAGGTCTATTTGCCTACCCTTCACCCACCAGCTCTTATGTCGAGGCTACAAGCCGAGACATATTATTAGATGTGCCGGATCAAAGATTAAAAGATCCGGCGTTGAAGGGTAAAGCCTGGCAATGCCAACTGATTGACAGTTGGTACAAACCGAGGCACAAGCCTTGGTTGTGTCGGGCCAACTAGGTAAATAGGCCCGATTTCAAGATCGTGCCAATGCCGGTGGCACGATAGGATTCCACCGATATGTACCAACCGAATACAGGGTGCATACAGCCCTTATACAGGGCATATACCGACCGTTTACAGGCCATATACCAAAACCCAGACCCCATTTACCGCCATATACCGGGTGTATACAGGGCATTTACCGCCCATATACCAACCATATACAGGCCATTTACCGGCCAAAATGGCCGTATACAGCCATATACCAAAACCGTTTTTCTCCGGTAGCGAAAAGTCCGTTTTCCAGAAAACGGGGATGGTTTTCCAGTAAACACACCTACCAAATCCAGTAAACAGTCCCTGTTTCCTGTAAACAAACCTCCTAAATCCTGTAAACAAAGGTCATTTTTCTGTAAACGACATCTCATTTCCTGTAAACGACATCTCATTTCCTGTAAACAACTGCGGTTTTCCTGTAAACGAACCGGCTAAATCCTGTAAACGTCCTAGTTTTCCTGTAAACACTCCCGCCGAATCCTGTAAACAAAGGTCATTTTCCTGTAAACGACCTCTCATTTCCTGTAAACAAACTACCGGTCAATCTGCTCCTTACCGACTACGGACGGTGAGCGACCAGAGGGAGTCGAATCCGCGGCCGGTCCCCGGCCCTTATGTTGAGGGCCGGTTCCTCAATGGAACCGGCACAGCCAAGTCGTGGTTCTGGGCTTGGGGCCCAGAACCAGGCGCCTCAAGCCGACCTGTCCCCCGAAGCTTTGGCGAAGGGGGAAACATGCGATTTAGTTGTGCCGGGCCTATTGATAGAAAGGCCCAGTGCCACCCCCCGGCCGACTACGGACGGTGAGGCCTTCGCACCTCAGCGAAGGCCAGGGCTTCGATAACGCTTTGTGTTCCTCAGGGTTCCGATCTTCGGGAGTCGAATCCGCCGCCTTCCTACCGTAGCTTTAGCGGAGGGTGGTGGCCAGGCACCTCTGTTTGCTATAACCACGATAAATATTTACTAACATTACTATTGCACGTTAACATATTAAATGTTATCGTGCACAATTAATGTTATAGTTTGCGAGGTCAATATGGTTGTCGAGACTTTTAAAGATTACATAGACGAAACCCTCGGTATTCAGGTCCGACCGATGCCTTGGACCGATACCAATGCTTTGCCATTCCTGTTAAAAGACCGGTACGACTTCTTCACTATTCTACTGTTTAAGACCAAATGCCTTTTAATGGTTCCCAAAAGTAAAACCGAGGAAACCCCTGCCGTCGTTCGTAAACACCTGGAAATGGCAAAACAAAATTGGGAGGGGGATGCTATCTACGTCCCATCGGAGATAACTTCTTTCAACCGCAAACGTCTTATTCAACAAAAGGTTCCCTTCATCGTGCCGGGAAATCAGCTTTATTTGCCGGATTTGGGTTTGGATCTTCGTGAACATTTCAAAAAACCACACATACCCCAAGAAACTTTTAGCCCGGCAACGCAAGTTATCGTTTTAGAGGCTTTAGTTCATGGATTTAAAGATGCGTTGAACGGTCTTCAATTAGGAAAGAAATTCGGCTATTCCCTCATGACCATTACCCGTGCTTTAAATGAACTTGAAGAATCGGGTTTGGGGGTTGTTCGGTCCCAGGGGCGGGAAAGGAAGCTCAATTTCGATCTTTCCAAAAAGGATTTGTGGAAGAAGGCTCAGAGCCATTTCCAAAATCCGATCAAAAGACAATATTATGTTTCTGATATAAACCTAAAATTCGGGATGGAAAAAATCGAATCTGGATTAACCGCCTTGGCTCATTATTCCAATTTGACCGAGCCGGAGCAAAAAACATATGCTTTTAGCCTGGGTCAATTCAAAGCGGTTGAAAAAAAGAATGATTTGGCCTTAAACCACCCAACCGCCCAGACGGTTTGTTTAGAGGTTTGGACTTATGACCCCAGTCGCCTTGCCAATCAAGGTGTAGCGGATCCCTTTTCCATCTATTTGTGCCTTCGAGATCGTGATAATGAAGATGAGAGGGTCCACCAGGCCCTAGAACATATGATGGAGACCGTTAAATGGTAAAAGGGCTTCAGGTATTCAAGGAACATTTCAATGATCATATTGATTCCTTTGTAATTATTGGTGGAACCGCGTGTTCACTTCTTCTCGAATCGGCTGAAATTCCTTTCAGGGTAACAAAAGACATTGATATGATTTTATATATTGAAGTTCTTAAACCGGATTTTGGAAAAGCATTCTGGGATTTTGTGATCAAAGGCGGATATCAAAATAGGCAGAAGGGATCGGAAAAGAAGAATTTCTACCGTTTTTTCGATCCGACTGATGAAAACTATCCGGGAATGATCGAATTACTATCATCAAAACCTGAAGGCTTTGATCTTAAAGAAAATAGCCGTTTTACACCAATCCCGTTCGAAGAGGAAATTTCGAGCCTATCGGCAATACTTATGGACGAAGATTACTATTCGTTTCTCAAAGCTGGTCGACAAATCGTGGATGGGCTTCCGGTACTTTCCGCGGGACATTTGATCCCATTAAAAGCAAAAGCGTTTTTGGATCTTACCAAACGTAAAGCGGAAGGGAAAAATGTAAATTCCGATGATATTAAAAAACACAAAAATGATGTTTTTAGACTTTTTCAGTTAATGACCTTAGAAATGCGATTTTCACTTTCCCCTACTATCACTGAGGATATGAAAAATTTTATAACTGCTATGAGAGCTGATCCGGTTGATCTAAAATCATTAAAAATAGTTACTCTTGGTTTTCCTGAAATTCTCAGTAATTTAAAAGACATTTACGGTTTATAAATTTTTGAGGGGAAAGCCCACCTCCTGCTATAAATCCCCCTCCCGCCGACCTACCACCCCGAGGTCCAGGCCCAGTTGAAGCCCCTAAAAACGAGCCATCGGATCAGACTCAAACCCCAGGCGGTTTAGATGAAAAACTAATGGGTTATATCCGTCAGAAAGGACAGGCCGGAACCGGGGAATTGTCGAAAGACCTGGGGGTATCTCCTAGAACGGTGAATTACTGCCAAAAGAATCTGCTTATAGAGGGCCGGTTGGTCAGAGAAGGCAAAGGTAAAGCGGCGGTTTATCGGTTGAAAGAAGGCCCGAAAGTTAAAAGCGGAGATAAAATGATTAATGGGCTACCTACTGTAGTTGCCGTCCATTGTAGCCTTGGCGAAAGTTGGATAGCGAAGTTAGGTTGTCAAGCACCTATTTTATAACGGTTAGTTTCGCTATCGAAGCTTACGAGGCTAATATCTGAGATAAACTGGAAAAATGAGATAATTAATTAAGAAAATGCTTCTGTGCTCAAAAGGTATACAAGAGTATACTATGAAGTGGAATGCTACATGAATGAACCCAAAGAAAAGTACGGAAGTCAAGTTGATCAAATTCATCCATTTTTTATGGAGAAGCGAGAATGGTCAAAAGTAAAAGATAGGATCGTTGGCAATTATATTGCTTGTTATCTTAAAACTGTTCATCTCCGTGGTAGACCAATAATTATAGTTGATGCGTTTGCTGGACCAGGGAGTTTTGGGGATGGCACGGATGGTTCTCCGTTAATAATTTGTAAAGACATTGAAAAGGAAAAAAGAAGAGTTGGCATTGGTTGTGTTTTTGCTGATGTCCACCCGGCCCACCGAAAAGAACTGGAAATCATTCTTTCGAAATATATAAAAGATGGTATTTGTGAGAAACCGGTTGACGAGTGTTCAGCAGCTTTAGCCAAAGCCCTTGAGATTGGCAAAGGTGCTACTTTATTTTTTTACCTCGATCCATATGGAATAAAAGATTTGGAATTTGAGATGGTTAAACAAATATATGAACGTGGTACAGATCAAAGCACTGAGGTTTTAATTAACTTTAATTTTAGAACCTTTATGAGAATGAGCGGGAATTGGAATTACGATGACACTTCAACTGAAGTAGAACAAAAAGTAAAAAAAGAAAAAGTTGATAAAATTAATAGTGTTATGGGTGGTGATTATTGGTTGAAAATAATTACTGACCCGAAATTGGATAAGATTCAACGAGAAGACGCTGTGATCGAGGCATATCTCGATAAGATCCGGCAATATTTTAGATACACTTTTTCTATTCCTGTAAAAGAAGTGGAATCGTCATCCAGGGGCATTCCTACGGATAATCTTGCAAAGTATCATCTGATTTTCGGAACTAGGAACATTAAGGCGGTTATTTATATGAATGATGTTGCTAATTCGGCCTTAGAGCCTTATTTCAACCAGTTTAAGAAAGGTTTGCTGTTTGAAATGACACCAGATAGATATAAAGTGCCGAAAGAAAGAATAGAAACACGTATCCTTGAACTTCTTGATCGTGGAAGTTTGACTAGGTTACAAATAAGGGAAAGCATTATTCCCGAATTCTTTATGGCTTTTCGATCGAAAGATTACAATAAAATTATTGGTGATTTATGGTGTGCGGGGCGGCTATTTGCTGACCCTCGAGGGTTAAAAAAGAAAAATGAATGTGGCCCTAATTCGTGGGGTGAGGGGCGTTTATTTGCAGATCCGCGAGCAACAAATAACAAAGAAACCTTAGGCGATAATGTTCTTTTGAAAAATAAACCATGGGAACAGGGAAATAATGAGTGATAAATCAACTATAGAATGGACAGATGCGACTTGGAATCCGGTAACAGGGTGTACAAAGGTTAGTACTGGATGTGCTAATTGCTATGCTGAAAAATTTTCCGAAAGATTTCGAGGAGTACCTGGTCATCATTTTGAGCAGGGATTTGATTTGAAAATCTGGCCCAGCCGCTTAAACCTGCCTTTTTTATGGAAGGAGCCGCGAAGAGTATTTGTGAATTCAATGTCCGATTTATTTCATGAAAAAGTTAAGGACGAATACATTGCGCAAGTATTTGAAGTTATGGAAAGAGCGGAACAACACATTTTCCAAGTTTTAACTAAAAGAACTGGGCGGATGGCAACATGGATCAAAACTCATTTTCCGAACCGTAATATACCAACAAACATATGGATGGGAACCAGTCTAGAAAAACAGGAATATTACCAACGGGTTGATTATTTGAAACAGGTGCCAGCTAGTGTGAGGTTTTTATCAGTCGAACCACTTTTGGGGCCAATTAAGTTCAAGGCTCATGATTTGCGTTTTTTGAAGTGGGTTATCGTTGGTGGTGAGAGTGGGCCGAAAGCTCGTCCCATGGATGGGATGTGGGCAATTGATATTAGAAACCAATGTGAAAAATACGGCGTACCTTTTTTCTTTAAACAATGGGGTGCATATAACAGTAAGGGAATTCGTGTTGGGAAAAAAAGAGCCGGCCGACGTTTGGAGGGAAAAATTTGGGACAAAATGCCAGAAGATGTTGTTAATTTTTAAAATATTTATTTCTAATTCTGCTTTTTATTTAGTCCTTTTAACTAATAAATTTCCTTTCAAGAGATAAAATAAATGGATCAGTTAAAACAAGTTCCCTTTGAAAGTTCTTGGGCTTCAATCATTCCGGTGATAGAGCCTTTTGTTTATCAAGTGCATTCCGGTGATGGATTGGGTACGGCATTTATAGTTGCAACAAGCTCTTCTGAGGTTGGCCCTTTTTTTACTATGTTTGCAACTGCCTGGCATGTTGTTGAAGATGTTGTTGAAACAAATAAAATTCTAGAACTAGTTCGAAGGGATGGGACGAAACTAAGCAAGATTATGGTTGGCCCTGCGAAAATTTATCCATTAGGACCAAAAGAATGTGATGTTGCTTTGATTCAAGTCCAAACAACAGAACCGTTAACAAGTATTGATAATTTGTTACCTATGCCTATTGAAACAATGATTTCGCGTGGAACAGATGTTGGTTGGCTTGGTTTCCCTGGTCTTGTCTTCCCTGAACTATGTTTTTTTTCAGGAGTGGTTTCTGGTTATAAAGAAAATCCATTAGTTTATTTGATCGATGGGGTGGCAATTAATGGAGTTAGTGGTGGTCCGGCTTTTGACCGTACTGGATTATTGACAGGTTTAGTTTCTGCTTATTTGCCAAACCGTTTGAATGAAAATACAGTTTTGCCAGGGTTAATGATCTTAATACCAATAAATCTTATTAGATTTTGGATGGAGAAATTTTTAAAGGCGACTGTTAAGTTAAGAAATCCATAAATTGAATCCATAGATAATTGAATTTGAATAAAAGAATTAATATTTGATTAGGCTTATTTTAACTGAATTTTGAGAAACGAATTCCGGAGAATAATATTATGGGAAGTACCTCTAAAATTGTTTGTTTAGCGAACTCAAGAAAGCTCCAGGGCCGTTGTATCGCGGGACGAGAGATAATTGGAGGAGAACCCGGTGCCTGGATTCGCCCGGTTAGTGATCGAGAGCATCAAGAGGTTTCGGAATACGAAAGACAATATGAGGATGGAAGCGATCCACGCGTATTGGATGTAATTCGCATTCCTTTTTTGAAACCTCTCCCGAAGGGTTGGCAAAATGAAAATATGCTATTAGATCCTGAAAAATATTGGGTGAAAGAAGATAAGCTTTCAAAGAAGGTGTTACACAAATTTGCAATTTCCTCCGGACCATTATGGCTAAATGGTTATAAAACATTTGAGGGACAAAACGATCGAATTCCACTATCCCAGGCAAAAGATGTTACTAGCTCTCTTAAATTAATTTATACCAACGTTTTAATAAGAGTGTTTGAACCCGGCAGGGCATTTGGAAACAACAAAAGAAGAGTTCAGGCTCAATTTCAATTCGATGGTGAAGAATATTTCTTGTATATAACTGATCCCATAATAGAGCGTGAATTTTTAGGGGGAAAAAATGGGAAATACAAAATTGGTGATTGCTTTTTAACAATAAGTCTAGGAGAACCCTACCAGGACTATATGTATAAATTAGTAGCTGCAGTCATTTCGTGAAAGAGGGAAATAATTCGTTGTCTCAAAAAGTAATATACACAATTGGTCATTCAACGCATTCCGTGGATCAATTTGTTCAATTGTTAATTCGTAATTCTATTACTGCTATCGCTGATGTGCGGTCTGTTCCTTATAGTAAATTTCAGCCTCAGTTTAATCGGGAAGGTTTAAAGAATGAATTGAAAAATCATGACATTAAATATGTATTTCTTGGAGTTGAATTAGGGGCGAGGAGTAAGGACCAGGCTTGTTACATAAATGGGAAAGTGCAATATCGATTGTTGGCGAAAACAGAAAATTTCCGAAAAGGTATTGAGCGCTTAAAAAAAGGAATGGAAAGATTTCTAATTGCGGTAATGTGTTCAGAACGAGAACCGTTGGAATGCCACCGTGCAATACTTGTGTCTAGGGAGTTGGAGGCTGCTGGGGTATCGGTGATACATATTCATGCTGATGGACATTATGAAAAGCACTCTGAATTAATTTCTCGGCTTCTCAAACTTCAAGAGCTATCTAATAAGGATTTATTCAAAAATTCTTCCGAGTTAATAGAGGATGCATATGCAAAACAAGAAAATAAAATTGCATATATTGATGAAAAAAGTGTCGAAGAAGAAGGGGGGGAAAATTAAATGAAATTATTTACAATTGGGTTTACTCATAAAAGCGCGCAAAGTTTTTTTGAGAAAATTAGAGAGGCTGGAGTTGCCCGTGTTGTTGACGTTAGGCTTAACAATGTTTCTCAATTGGCCGGTTTTTCAAAAAAATCCGATCTTGAGTATTTCCTGAAGAAAATTTGTAACGTTGAATATATTCATATGCCGATTTTGGCTCCCACCGAAGACATTCTAAAGGAGTATAAAAAAAATAAGGGAAGTTGGGATGTTTATGAAAAAAAATTTCTAGCCTTAATGAAGAAACGAAAAATAGAAAATAATGTTTCTGCAGAAGTGCTTTCTGACGGTTGTTTGCTTTGTAGCGAAGAAAAGCCGCATAATTGTCATCGGCGATTGGTTGCAGAATATCTTAAAGAAACATGGGGCAATATCGAAATAAACCATATTGCTTAGATAAAATATTTCAATCGCTTATTTCGAATGCTAGTAATATTTTTAATAAATTGGAAAGAAAACGAATTATTGGATAAGTGCAACCTTGTGAACGGACCATTAATTATTAATGTTTAGAGAGCAATCGAAGTGAATAATAGAGCCTAGCCAAAATATGCACTTTTCAAAAAAACATTCATTCTGCGGGCCCTGACCAATTAGTCCACATTCCCGATTACCAGCCACGATCCGTATTGGCCACAATCTCGATCGCAATTCAAATCAAAACAACTATCCCCACTGATGACCTTTGCCCTATTACAAAGCCGTAACAATTTGAGTCTTTATAGGAGAAATCCGCCCTACATCGGCGAATCGTGTTAAAGATTCGTAGGATTAGGCAAGGGATTTGTCGGGTCGGATACTATCATTCCTCCATCAGCGGAACTAAAACGGGGAAAAGGAGAGTCGGCATGTACCGATTTTTCATGAAGGGTATTAGTCATGGTAATCGGCACAATACCAATTTCATTTAATGTTTTCAAAAAGGAGAATTGGCATGCAAAAGCGCAAATTAGGTAAAAGCGGGTTGGAAGTTTCGGCAATGGGGTTTGGCTGTATGGGGATGAGCTTCGGGTATGGCAAAGCCGGAGACAAGACGGAAATGATCGCGGTCCTGCGCGCGGCGGTCGAGATGGGGATCACCTTTTTCGACACGGCAGAAGCCTATGGGCCCTACGCGAACGAAGAGCTGGTGGGTGAGGCCTTGGCCCCCTTCAAAGGCAAGGTGGTTATCGCCACCAAATTCGGTTTCCGGTTCACCCCCAAGGGAGAGAGGGCGGAGAACCCGCTGGATAGCCGTCCGGAGCATATCAAGGAAGTGGCCGAAGCTTCCCTTAAAAGGTTAAAGGTCGAGGCTATCGACCTGTTCTATCAGCATCGAGTGGACAATGAGGTGCCGATCGAGGATGTGGCCGGGGCGGTGAAGGACCTGATCAAGCAAGGAAAGGTGAAGCATTTCGGCATGTCGGAAGCGAGCGCGCAAACCATCCGCAAGGCCCATAAGGTCCAGCCGGTCACGGCCCTACAAAGCGAGTATTCCCTCTTTTGGAGAGAGCCGGAAAAAGACATCATGCCGACCCTGGAGGAACTGGGCATCGGGTTCGTACCCTTCAGCCCCCTGGGGAAGGGGTTCCTGACCGGAAAGATAGACGAGAACACGAAGTTCGAGGATGGCGATTTCCGCAACATTGTCCCGCGTTTCACCCCTGAAGCCCGGAAGGCCAACCTGATCGTGGTCGATCTTGTCAAAAAGGTCGCCGAACAGAAAAAGGTGACGCCCGCCCAGGTCGCCCTGGCTTGGCTGTTGGCGCAAAAACCATGGATCGTCCCTATCCCGGGAACCACGAAGATCTCCCGCATGGAAGAGAACACCGGAGCGGCCTTGGTGGAGCTTTCGGCTGACGAGCTCCGCGACATTGACCACGCCGCTTCGCAGTTAAAACTGCAGGGCGACCGGTACCCGGAAAACCTGCAGAAATTGGTGGGACGGTAAACGCGGATCATTAAAGGAGTCAACTATGAGCATCAGCGTGACTGCCCAAAAGAATCATGATGAGCTGTTTCCGAACTACAAATCGGTTCTTAAAGAGACCGACCCGGAGTTCATCGAATATTTCGATAATTTCGCTTTCGATGAGGTGATCGGCCAGGGGCCGATGGAGGTGAAGATCAGGATGAAGGTTATCCTGGCGTCGTTGATCGCCTGCCAGACCTTGAATGAATACAAGGCCATGATGGGCGCCGCGCTGAACGTAGGCGTAACTCCCATTGAGATCAAGGAGATCGTCTATCAGGCGGTGCCTTATGTGGGGTTGGCGAAAGTCTTCGATTTTCTCCACGGGACCAATGAGGTATTGAAAAGCCGGGGGGTGAAATTACCTCTGGAGGGCCAATCCACCACTACGCCGGAGACCCGGTTTGATAAGGGTTTGGAAGCGCAGAAAGCCATCTTTGGCGACAGGATCGACCAGATGTACAAGGCCTCGCCGCCTGAGCAGATCCATATCCAAAAGTTCCTATCGGCCAACTGCTTCGGGGATCATTACACCCGCAAGGGGCTGGACCTGAAGACCCGGGAGCTTTTGACCTTCGCGATGCTTTTGTCGCTAGGGGGCTGTGAATCCCAGTTAAAAGGCCATATCCAAGGCAACGTCAACGTGGGGAACGGGAAGGAAGTCCTTCTCGCCACGATCACCCAGCTTTTGCCCTATGTGGGTTATCCCCGCGCCTTGAACGCTCTCAAATGTCTGAACGACTTTTTCGCCTAAAGGAAAAGGAGATCTGAAATGAATGGAACGAACCAACCCAACCGACCCGGGGGGAAGATCCTGGTGGCTTATTTTTCCCACTCGGGGAATACCCGGGAAGTCGCCCGGCAGATCCAAGCCCAAGTCGGGGGAGACCTGTTCGAGATCGTGAGCGTTGAACCGTACCCCAAGAACTACAACGCCGTGGTCGAGCAGGCCCGGAAAGAACTGGAGGCCGACCACCGGCCGAAACTCAAGGCCAGGCTGGAGAATGCCTCATCCTACGACGTCGTCTTCATCGGCTTCCCGAACTGGTGGAACACCTTCCCGACGCCCGTGGGCACCTTCCTGAGGGAGAACGACTTTTCAGGCAAGACCCTCATGACTTTTTGCACCCATGAGGGGAGCGGGTTGGGCCGAAGCGTCTCGGATGTCGCCAAGGCTTGCCCTGGGTCCAAGGTCCTGCCGGGGCTAGCCGTCCGGGGGGGAAGCGTCAAGAAGGCGGGTGAGGCTGTCGCGAAATGGATCGGGGAACTCTTAAAAGACAAAGTTCAAAATTAACTTTTTAACAAGAAAAGAACTGTCCAAGCGGGACCGTAATTTGATTACGGTGGCCACTGTGGAGAATGGTGTCACGCATAAGGAATTAAAGGAAGCCATCACCCATTTGGCCTTTTATTCCGGCTGGCCCTGCGCTATGACCGTCGCCAAGGAAGTGTTTTCCAAATAACTATCCGTTACAATTAAGTAGCGGTTGTGGGAAGGAGGGTGTTCGTGAAGTCATCCAACAACGACAATTCAGCCGGGGAGGTCTCCCGTTTAGGCGAATTGATCAAGAGGTACGCGCCCTACGACGGAAGTTTCGCGACCAAGATACCCGGGGTCCACGCTTTCCGCCGCTCCAAAATGAACTCCGAGAAACTCCATGTATTCGCCCAGGCCAGCTTGTGCGTGGTGGCCCAGGGCGCGAAAACCGTCATGCTGGATAAGGAAGTTTTTGAGTATGACGCCTCGAAAATGATCGTCTATTCACTGGATATGCCCGTGACGATCCAGGTGACCCAGGCCAGCGCGGCCGAGCCGCTTTTGGGCGTCAGGGTCGACCTGGACCCCCAAAAGATCGCCGAGCTCACCTTGAAGGCTTATCCCCACGGCATCCCGCCTGTTCGCGAGCATCGGGCCATCTATGTGGGACATTCGGACCCAAAGATCATCAATGCCGCCGTACGGCTTTTGGAATTGATCCCCCAGCCGGAAGAGGCCGAGATCATCGGCTCGCTGGTGGTGGATGAGATATTGATCCGCCTGCTCCGCAGTCCCCTGGGGCCCCGGGTGGCCCAGATCGGCCTGAAGGATTCGGGTCTGCATGGCGTTTCGAAAGCGGTCAATTGGTTGCGGGATAATTACGCCCAACCCATCAAGATGGGGGATCTCGCCAAGCGCGCCAACATGAGCCTTTCCACCTTCCACTCCCACTTCAAGTCGGTCACCTCGATGAGCCCGTTGCAGTTCCAGAAGGTCCTGCGCCTTCAGGAGGCGCGGCGGCTGATGCTTACCGGCATGATGGACGCGGGAATCTCCAGCCGTCAGGTGGGGTATCTCAGCGCATCCCAGTTCAGCCGGGAATATGGCCGGTTCTTCGGCGACGCGCCTTCCAAGGACATCGCGAAGCTGCGTGAGAATTTGGTGGGAGTGGGCGAGGCTTAACCTTCCCGAGATGATTTTGTTTATTTTTCAACCTTTTTAAACGGAAGTTTTTTACTGAAAGAAGCCGCCAGGTCACCAGGGCCGTTTTTTGGAATAGGTTTTAAGAGGGGCATGTTTGGCTTTGAGAAGGGATGCCTTCATGCCGGGAACACTTACCAGGTGTAGAGTTTCTTGCATGGCGCGAAAATCATCCTCCGAGATCAATATCCCGTTTTGTCGGCGACCGGTGATCAGGATAGGTTCGTGAGATGAGGCCGCCAGATCCAGAAGGTTGAATAGGTTGGCACGGGCTTGTGTCGCGGTCAATGTGGTCATTTAGTCCTCCTGAATAAAGTTTACGAGAAGACGTATATTCTATCGAGTCTGTTGAAAAAGGTGTTTAACAGGATGTTGAAAAAGTCTGAGAAATGGACTTTTTCCCAATTGCGAACGAGCCACAGCGGATAAAAATCATATTTTTAGTGGCTCGTTCTATCCCATGGCTGTCGACAGGGTGCTGAAAAATACTTTTTCAGCACCCTGTTAAAGATATAAACCCCTTAAAATCAAGACTTGCCCAAGCTTTTAGGAATAAAATATTGGGGATGTATTTATGGCCAAAATGAAAAGTCCTAATGGACTGTTGGAGGCAATGTGTTAAAACCGAAAGTTTTTATTATTAGAACGGTGTTTTTGCTCTGTCTTGGATTACCTCTCACGGCGTTCCCAAAGGATTTTACGGGGGATTGGTACGGGGCTGTCGAGACGGACAACCAACAAAACCGCTATGCCCTCCATATTGAAAAAGACGCCAAAGGTAACCTCGCCCTTTTTTATGACGACCTGATCGGGGGGGAAACCCATCAACCCCTGACCGGAACCATCACCCGAAAAAGGCGAAAGTTAGTGGTAGAAGATCCGGCCCTCCATATCACCGTTGAATTGAAATTGGACGCGAAGGGGGACTCGATCACGGGCACCGAAACCATCCAGGGCAAAACCTATCCCCTCCAACTCCAACGGGGGCTTAACTACACCCTGCCAAGGGTGGACAAGGAAGGGAACGCTGTCACCCAGTACAATTATCAGGCGCCCGCCACCCTTTCGGATGGCTGGCCTGTGGGGGACATTCGGAACCAGAAAGTTGACCTCGATCTGTTGGTGAAAGGGGTGGGGAATATCCTCCAGGGAAAGATCCCGGGGCTGCACTCCTTGCTGGTGATCCAGCATGGAACCCTTTTGCTGGAGGAATATTTCAGGGGTTATGGCCCCCAGGACCCCAACCCCCAGTATTCCGCCACCAAATCGGTTTTTTCCATCGTCTATGGAATTGCCCAAGACCAAGGCCTGATCGACATCCATCAAAAAGTGGCCGATCTTTATCCCGAAACCAGGAAGGACCCGAAGTGGGACCCCGCCAAAAACGCCATTACGGTAGGGGATCTTCTTTCCATGACTTCAGGGTTGGACTGCGATGATATTGCCGTGGGCTCGGCTACACCTTGCTACAGCGGAATGGCCCAATCCCAAGATTGGATATCCTTTTGCCTTTCCCTGCCGCTCCTCCATTCACCTGGTACCCATTGGACCTACAACGGCACCTCCCTGACCCTCCTCGCCAATTATCTCGTCCAAAAAAGCGGGATGGGTTTACAGGATTTCTCACAAAAGTTCCTGTTCCAGCCGTTGGGCATCGCGAGCAGTCAATGGATATTGGGTCCCCACGGAGCTCCCCTGGTGAACTCAGGTCTTTGGTTGAAACCCCGGGACATGGCCAAGCTGGGGTTGATGTACCTGAACAAGGGGAAGTGGGAAGGGAAGCAGGTGGTTTCGGAAAAGTGGGTAAAGGACTCCACGACCGTCCACTGCCCCAGGAGCCAGGCTTTTGGCCATGAATACGGGTACTTGTGGCATGTCCAGACGATGGACTTGAAGGGCCGAGACACCCAGGTATTTTACGCCAATGGTTACGGGGGTCAGGAAATTTATGTGGTTCCGGACGTTGACCTGGTTTGCGTGATGACGGCGGGAACGGATGATTACACCATTTACGGGAGGGAAAGCACCCTTCTGGAAGAAACGATACTGTCGGCTTTTTATCCCGGCCCGGTGGTCGCCCGGCCAACGGTAGACATTCCCCCACCGCCTTGAAAATTGAGGGGTAAGGTTAGGCTTGTCTGGGATGGGGAGGTGTAGTAGACAAAAATAAATAGATGTTGCCGTCTAGACGCCTTTTTATTATTCAACTCAACCAGGAAGAAAAAATTTGATAATACGGTCATTGAATTCCTTGTTTTGGTTATTCCTGTTGGCCATGATTATCGTTGTGACCGGCCCATCCTGGGCCGCGACAAACGATCCCGGGATATCACCCGTGATGAAAACCCTAAGCACTCGGATCCTGACGAATGGGAATGTGGTCATTTCCGACCAAAATGGGAAAGTGGCGACGGTTTATCCGGTCATTTACACGGGTTGGTGGGTGGATCAGCATGGGTGGCCGAATGAATTCCTATTCAAGGAATCCGCTGACGGGGATGAGACGGGCGGCATTCAGGGGATCGCTCGAATAAATGGGGTAGCGGTTGATCTTAAATCCTCCGTGGAAAACCTGCCGAACGGGCTTCATATCCTCTATATCCTGACGCCTCGGAATGATCTCGAAGTCAGCAACGTTCAAGCCAGGGTGAGCCTGCCGTTCGAAGAATGGAATGGGGTGCCCTACCAGTTCGACCAAACCAGCGGAAAAGTACAAAAGGGACTCCAGCGTCCGTCGGGGTCTGTTTCCCTTTCGATGGGGCCCTCCGCCATCCATGATGGTTTGTTCCTAGGGGTGAAGGGAGAAGGACTTCAATCGGTTTTTTTCGACGAGGATTATTGGAGGCCCAATCTCGTCCTTCTCATGACCCACAATGAGCCGACTCGTCAACCCTGGACTTGGAAGGCCGGTGAAGAGAAACGTTTTGACTTCACCGTCACCTTCGATAAACCACAAACCGTCCCATCCGGCGTTCGATCCGCTGACGCGGGATGGAAGGACTGCTCCTCGGTTCTCATCGATGACTTTGAGGATCCGGCCAGGAACGGCGTACCGCCCGAACGAACGAATCTTTGGGGAACCAAAGAGGCTGTTGTCACTTTAAACAGCGCTATTGGAGTAACTTACAACGGACCGGGAGCCGACCACAGCCGCGCCTCGGCGGGAGTTACTGGAACGACAGGAACTTATGGTTACGCGATCTTTCAATGTCCGCTTTCAACAAAGGCTTGGGATGTTCCTTTCGACGCGGCATGCCATGGCCTGATCGGGGTCCAATTTTGGATGAAAGGGGATGGTAATACTTACCGGGTCGATGTTCCCAGCAAGGCTGTCACGGAAGGGCAGGTGAAAGGGGACTGGTATGGCCAAGATATTACCCCTAAAGCCGGTGTTTGGACTTTTTATCAATTTCCGTTCAAAAGTTTGACTCGTAAGCCGAGTATGGGTACTGAGACGGGTTTACCTGAACATCCGGATGGAAGCGACGTTTTGGGGATCCAATTCTATCCTTTGAACCCCGGGCCCTTTGCCTATAGCCTTGATCAAATATCCTTTTATGGTCCCTGTGTCGAGCATTGTCCCCCCATAAAATCTCCAGTTCCATCCAACACGCCAACGCCCACGAAAACTCCTCAATACACCCCGACTCCAAGCCCAACCCATACTCCTCTTCCCACTTATACACCTCTGGATACACCTACCCCGCTTCCGACCGATACGCCATTGCCAACTTATACCGCCATACCTACCGCCACATTTACCCCTTGGTTCAAAAAGGTCATTCCGAAAAGGATCGTTCCCACGGCCACCCCTACCCGAACCTTTATTCCTAGGGCCCGAGTAAAAGCTCCCAGATCGACTCCGACCCGGGTAAATAACCGGCCCACACCCACCCGAATACCTCCTCAACCAACAGCGCTACCCAAACCAAAGATCAAACTGGATCATTTGCCTCCGGTCGATAAAAGCCTCAACGTCACCTTTTCCTCGCCTCCCGCCAATATTTACGTCACATTCGCCGATGGGCCGGGGGAATATACGGCGGAAGTGGTCGATAGTGTAGGGAATACATTGGAAGCCATTTTTGAGCAAAGGGTCGTGGCCCAGAGCGACGCGTGGCTGGAATGGGATGGGCTGGATCAAAGAGGGAAGGACACGCTTCCCGGCCAGTATTACGTTATCTTGTTCAAGGATGGTAAAGCCTTAAAAAGGATCTCGGTCATTAGGGAATCATTATTTCCCAAGTAGAATGGGTGGGAAAAATGAAAGAATGATTCATGGGGGCAGGGTCTTTGTTTTCTGGGGATCTGTAGTGGAAAAACCGGTTCACAATTAAAAAAACCAGGACATAAAAAAAGGCCGGACCCTTTCGAATCCGGCCTTTTTGTTACTAAAAGACTATTCGTTCTTGCAAGACCAGACCAACTCGTCCAGATTTCCGGTAGCCACGCAGGGTAGGCACTGCATCGTATCGGCCAAGCCGGTGTAGATAATCACGGTCCTATCTGTTTGGGCCCAGGTCCCCCCCGGACGCATGTGGATAGTGTCTTTCCGCCAAACGGGTAAATCCTCGTGGAACGGCGTTACAAGTTATAAGATGTTCAAGGTATAATCTTCCGGTTAGGAACCATTGTTCTCAATCCCCGAACGAGGATCCATGAAAAAGCCCACCTTGAAGGATATAGCCCGGAAGGCCCGGACGGCGATTTCGACCGTTTCCCTCGTGGTCAATAACCAAAAGCGAGTGGACCCTAAGACACGCGCCCGCATTAAAAAGATCATCGAGGAACTGAATTATTATCCTGATGAGAACGCGAAAATGCTGGTCAAAGGCCGGTCGAATGAGATCGCCTTCATCTCGACCGCGCACGCCTCGCCTTTTGTGGCTAAGATCCTCGATTCTTTCGAGCAGCGGGCGAGAACCCTCGGGAAATACCCATTCGGGATCAGGACCTTCTCGACCTTCAGCCGGGCCGACTACACACGGGACCTTTTGAGGATGCTTCTTTACGGCAAGAATATCGACGGAGTCCTATTGTTGACCCAACCCGTACCCCGGGACATCGAGCTCGAGTACCAACGCAGGGGCGTACCCCTCCTATTGGTCGAGAACGACTCGAGGGGTGCGCTGAGCCTGAAAGTGGACAACTGGGCCGGCGTGGAACTGGCGGTCCAGCGGTTCAAGGCCACGCGAAAGAAAAGGATCGGACTGATCATCGGATGGGTGAAACCCCTGGAAGGGGAGTTACAAAGCCCGACGGTCGTCGAGCGGTACCAGGCGTTCAAGGCGTCGATGAAAACACACGGCCTCCCGTTCGATGAGGACTACGTCTTTCACGTGCGGTTCCACGATCAAAAAGAAGGTCATGACGCTTTTGATTATTTCAACGGCATGAAAGTGAAGCCGGACGCGGTATTTTGCGCGGCGGGCGACATCACGGCCATGGGGTTCTTGGAAGCCGCCGCCATGGCCCATGTGCGGATACCGGAGGATATCGCGATCATCGGGTATGACGATATTCCCACGGCGGCCCTGCTGGCCATACCCTTGACCACCATCCGGCAGCCGGTGGATCGGCTCGGCGAAATGGCCTTCGATACGCTCCTGGCGGCGATCGAGGGTAGGGTCGAAAAGAACAAAAAGATCCTATTAAAACCCGATATTTCCATCCGCAAATCCGGTTAAATCCCGTTTTGTTGACATTCCCGCGGAGCGGGTATAAGCTTTTGTTGTCGAAACGATTCGACGCAAAGGAAGAAAAACCCGTTCCCGCCCCGACAGTTCTGACGAACGTCGACCATCAGGGAATGGCTTGTGAGGTTTCGCCTTGGATAGAATCCGCCAGTTTTTTTCAGAAAAGGCCCATTCAATGGTTAAAGAGGGATTTTCTTCCGTGACGGGACCTTATCAGCCTGTGAAACCCCTAAAAAACGGGGAAGTATACTTACCACCCACCAACTTCAGATCGCGCCAAAGTCGGCGTTTTTTTTTAGCCTCGTCATCGAAACGTTTCGATACCCTCTCGTCGCCTTTTTTTTCCAAGCTTCTCATAACGTTTTTCGCCCTCGGTTCGGTCCAAGCTGTAATTCTTATCTTTCGGAACGGAGCTGGAGTTTTTGTCCCCACAAGTCCATGGAGGCTAACGGGCAAATTGGAACAACAGCGTTCGGCAATTCATGTTTCACGATTAGGAGAATAACGAATGGATCCCATTCAAACGGCCTTTGAAGGGCTTCGATCGACGACAAAAAGGAAGTCGACCATGGCGGAAATCGCGGATCTGACCGGGGTCAGCAGGGCCACGGTTTCCAGGGTTATTAGCGGTAAGCCGGGAATACCCGAAAAGACCCGCCGCAGGATCTGGACGGTGGTTGAGATCCTGCATTACCGGCCATCCAGGCCCATCCAGCCTTTGGTCCCGGAAATTCCTGAGGCTGACGGCTGTTTGGCTCAAGAGAATTCAAAAGAAGGTACGTTGGGTTTCGTTGAGGAAGCGATTTCGGGGAAGCGAGAGGCATGAACCGATTTTTTATCCAACTTATCCGGCCCCTTAATAGATCATTTTCTCTTTATCTTTTATTATCTGTCTTGATGCCGGTTATGGCGCGAGGGGCGGTGCTCCCCAATATCATCGTTGACCAATTCGGGTACCGGCCTTCCGCTAACAAGCTGGTGATCTTCGCCCGCCCGGTCTCGGGCGTGGGAAGTCCCTCCACATTCGACCCAGGAACGACCTTCAACCTGGTCAATGCGGCCAGTGGGACCACTGTTTTTACCGGGACGATCACTCAGTGGAATGGTGGCGCCGTTGATTCAGCATCGGGGGACATGGCCTGGCAGGGTGATTTCTCCAGCTACTCGGCGCCGGGAACTTTTTATATACAGGTTTCCGGCGGGTCCAATCCGGGCGGCCAATCCTATCCCTTTCAGATCCGGTCCGATATATACAACGGGGTGGAGATCGCGTCCCAACGGAGCTTTTTCTACAGCCGCTGCGGGTGCGACATCTCGGCGGCGAACGGGGGAGCCAACTGGAATCACCCCGCCTGTCATGAGAATGCCGGACAGGAACTTTCCTGTGACTTGTATGTCGGAGGAGTGGACCAGGGTCCGGGTACGGCCCGGGATGTGCACGGGGGCTGGCACGATACCAACGGGGGGGATTGGAGCAAGTATGTCAGCGGTACAGGTCCTACGATGTGGTTCCTGCTTCACTCGGTGGATTGGTATCCGCAAGGGTATACGGACAGCACCAATATCCCCGAATCGGGCAACGGCGTGCCCGACATGCTGGACGAGATCAAATGGGAGATGGATTGGTACCTGCGGATGCAGCGTTCCAGCGACGGTGCCCTATTTTCGGATGTAAAGACACCCGGCAACGCCGGGCCCCTGGTCCCTTCCGGCGATACGACGGCCACTTATTACGATGACGTGACCGATGACGATACGGCCTTTGGGTGCATGGCCTTCGCCCTGGGCGCGCGGGTCTTCGGCCAGTACCCCTATTACGCTTCCTACGCGGTGACGCTGCGAAACGCCGCCACCGCCGCTTGGGGCTACCTGCAGGCTCAGTCCGTCGTCAGCGGAACCGCCGTCGGGGCCGCCGCCGAACTTTTCGCCTTGACCGGCAATTCCACCTACCAGACTTATTTTGATGCCAATTACAATTCCTCCTCGATCGGGGGACCGGTGAAAAACCCACCGACCGCCGGTGACATCTTCGATCCCGACAGCAACGTTTCCCTTCAACTGGGGATGGTTTCCTACTGCCTGGCGCCGGGCGCCACGACATCGGTGGTTGCGGCCATCAAGAACGCCCTGATGAATGAATGCGAATATGTCATTCTCGCCAATAATCCGGCGAACGATCCCTATGGGGCCTACATGTACGGTTACTGGTGGGGTTCCAACGGAGTCATGGCCCAGTGGGGAGACCAGCTTTTGTACGCCGCCAAACTGGGGGTGAACCCGGGCCATACCTCGGCTTATCTCGCCCAGGCCGAGGAATACCTGCACTATTTTCATGGCCGGAATCCGCTCAACTACGTCTACTTGACCAACATGGGAACCAAGGGGGCGAATTTGGGGGCTTCCCAACCCGCCATGTCCATTTTCTCCAACTGGTTCTGGCAGGGCACTATTTATGACGGTAATTCGGGCCCCTCGGCCGTGGGGCCGGCGCCCGGCATCCTTTCGGGCGGGCCAGACGAGACCTATTCCCCCTGCGGAAGCGGAGATTGCGGCGGTACCCCCTACGCGGGCGTGGTGATCAGTCCCCCCATGAACGAGCCCCCCATGAAAACCTTCAAGGATTGGAATAATAATTGGCCCGACGCTTCCTGGCAGGTCACCGAACCGGACCAATCCTATCAAGGGCCTTATCAATTGCTTGTGTCGGCATTCGCGGCCAGTCCCGCGTCCACCCCCGCGCCTTCCCCCACCCGTTCGATGACGCCTAGCCCCACGGCCTCCAGCACCAATACTTCAACACCAACGCCGAGCGGGACGGCGTCCCCTACGGCAAGTCGGACGGCCACGGGAACGTCCACGCTTTCCATGACCCCCACGTTCAGCCCCACCCCGACTATCACCGCTACCATGATCGCGTCCTCCACTCCCACGCCGGTCTTGACAGACACGGCCACCCCGATCGCTTCCTCCACCGGGACAGCCACCTCCTCCCCGAGCCAGACACCCACCTCGACGAACACCGCCACCTTGACGGCGACTCCGACGAATTCGGCCACTTCCAGCGCGACCCCAACAGTCAGCGATACCGTTACCAACACCCCGGTGTACAGTTTTACGCCGACCCATACCTCCACCAATTCGGCGACCTCGACAACCTCCGGTACCCCAACCTTTACAGCCACCGTCACGCGCACTTTCACCCCCACTAATACGGTCACCATGACCGATAGCTTCACACCAACGAGTACGGGTACTTTCACCCATACCTTTACGTCCACCTTCACCCTTACCCTCACCGACACGCCTACCAGTTCGATGTCGCCTACCGCCACAGCCTCCCAGACTCCAACTTCCACATCAACAATGACTGGGACGGCGACCCTCACCGCGAGCCGGACCGCCACCTGGACCTGGACGCCGACCCCCACAAGCAGTCCGACGGCGACCTGGAGCCCCACCCCCACTCTAAGCCCAACCTCAACCCAGTCATTCACGCCCACCCCGACGATCACGCCAGTGCCGGAATCCTTCCCGGTGGTCTATCCCAATCCCGCGGACGGGACGGTACCGGTCAAGGTTAGACCGCCGGCTTATTTCGGGGTTTCGGATGTGAAGGTAAGGGTATTCACCATCGCGTTCCGGAAGGCGCAGGAGAACACCTACCGGCAAGTGCCGGCGGGCACGGATGTGCCCTTGAGCCTGACGGATAAGTGGGGCAAGCCCCTGGCCAGCGGGCTTTATTACGTGGTCGTTCAAACATCCCAAGGTCGGACTATAGGAAAGCTTTTGATCCTTAGATAATTCACACCGGTTTCATTAAACATCCGTAAATAAAAAAGGCCGGGTCCTTGAGGGACTCGGCCTTTTTGTTGCTAAAAGACTATTCGTTCTTGCAGGACCAGATCAACTCGTCCAAATTCCCGGTGGCCAGGCACTGGACCGTATCGGCTCCGCCGTAATAGACCTTCACGGTCCCGTCCGGTTCGGCCACGGCGCCGGTGGTGAACACCACGCTCAAGGCCTGTCCTAAAAGCTCGTAATTCTCCCGAGGGTCCAAAATGGCCCTCTGGCTTATTCCCAGAAGCTTGGTGGGGTCGTTCAGGTCCAACAGCATCACGCCCAGGCTGTACACATAGTCGGTGCACTGGATGCGTACTCCGTGGATGATACAGAGCCAGCCATCCTTGGTCTTGATGGGCACAGCCCCGCCGCCGATCTTGGCGTCGGCCCAACGGACCTGTTCCTTTCGAACCAGCGCCCGATGCCCGCCCCAGTGGAGCAGGTCAGGGGAAGCGCTCACCCAAAGGTCGTAATTGCCCGGCACGTTGGGGCGGTCCAATCTCCAATAGCGTCCGTTGACCTTCTCGGGGAAGAGGACGCCGTTGCGGTTGTCCGGCTCGCTGATGAGGCCCATCCACTCCAATTTCTCGAACTTGTCGTCGATCTTGAAGAGGCCCAGCTGGCAGTTGTGCTTGGTATGGGCGGCGTGCACGATGTAGTACTGGCCCTCCAGCAGGGTGACCCGGGGGTCATAGTAGGAAACGGTATCGTTGACGTATTCCTTGTAGACCGGGTCGTTCTTGGGGAACTCCAGGGGTTTGGGACGGGGTTTGAAATGGATGCCGTCCTTGCTGTCGGCCACCCACATGTAGCGTCCCAGGGCCGAGTCCTCGACCCGGCAGACCATGGTGTATTTGTCCGGGGCCTGTTTGACCACCGAACTGTTGAACACCGAGATGATATCGTTGGGGAAATCCTTCCCCGAAAGGATGGGATTGCCCTCATAACGCTTCAGTAAGGCTTTTTTCTCGCGCAGCATAGGAACGCTCCTTCATCAGATTAGTATTCCACGAGGGTTTAACCCCTCAGGCTTGTCTTCCAACAGCTCAGGATCTCCAACGTGTGTTCCGGGTTCCGTACCTGGATACAGTCCACCACCTGAAGCGCCGGATAATCGTTGCCTTCAGGCCCCAGCTTGTCCCCAAAGAACAAAGCCTCCGAGGGTTTCAACTTGTTGGTCTCGAGGAACCGGCGGATGCCCCAGGCTTTGTCGATGCCCTTGGGCGTGATGTCGATGGAAGTGGTGCCCCCGATGCGCATGGAATACTTGTCGCCCATCAGGGTGCGCAGGTAGGCTACCCATTCCTTGCGCTTGGTCCCGTTGGGATCATCGGCCCTTTTTTTATCGTCGGGAGCGTTGCGGCCCAGGGAAGAGAGGGTGATCTGGGAGCCGCGGTCCTGTAGCTGGTCTTCTTTGCTGGTGAGGGGACGGATGTCGTATTTCTTGATGAGGGCCTCGAAGGCGCCAAGGATCTCCGCCCTTTCCTCGGCACTAAAACTCAGGCGGTATTGTTCAGTAAAAACCGGCTTGTCGTTTTTGTAATCCACCTTCACGTAATGGGTCCCGGAGGCGCCCAACAAATGGTGGGGAGCTTTCAGGAAAGGGGTGAGCTGGTCGGTGATCTGGTTCATGTTGCTGCCGCTGATGAAAGCGAAGTTGCAGCCGCCCTGGACGACCCGGGTGATCTCCTTGGCCATGGCGCTGGAGACGGGCTGGGTGCTGGGGCAGATGGTATCGTCGACGTCGGCAATGAGAGTGAGCATCTTCCGCCTATCGAAAATGGAATGAGGTCAAAAAGGGGCTTGCCAGGAAATAAAAAAAGGCGCAAAATCCCTTTAGTAAAACCCTTTAGTAGAATCAAGTGTAAAGCACCTGTTGGAAAAAGAAAAGTTTTTTTTAAAAAAGTTCTTCCGGCCAGGTCCAGTTTGATTTGGGACGAACTTTTTGGATGCGGGGAGTTACTCGAAGTAACAAACCGCGGGTAGGGAGAAAATTTTTCCATCCTCGGACTAAATCCGGAGGCGAAGGAAACGTTGGATCGGATGAATGAAAGAAGATGGCAAATAGGGAATTAGCCATTATTGAAAGGGTTTTTCTCCCGGATTTTCCCAAAGTTTTAATGAAAGTGGTTTTTTAAAAAAACGATTTTATTTTAACGATTCCTTTAGTAAAATGTTTTAGTATTAAGGAATAAAGGGGCATTCCATGGGCGGCCATGTAACGATCAAGGATGTGGCTAAAAAAGCCGGGGTCTCCATCACTACCGTTTCCTTCGTGTTGAACAACCGAACGGATGTGGCCATCAGTGAGGAAGTCAAGAAACGGGTCACCAAGATCGCCCGGGACATGGATTATCACCCCAGCGCCATGGCAGCCGGCCTGGCGGGGAAGCGCACCCGAAACCTGGGCGTGATCTTCTATATGGAAGACAGCATCATCTCCAACCAATTCTATTCCTTCGTCATCGAAGGCATCGTCAAAGAGACCATCGAGAAGGGCTTCAACCTCTTTTTCTCCTATCTGGAATCCACTTACAACGGCTATCAAGACCTTCCCAAGATCATCCGCGAGAAGAACGTGGACGGCGTGCTGTTGATCGGCCGCTGCGACCCTCGATTGGTGACCGACATCAAGGAACGCCGCATCCCGGTGGTGGGCATCGACCTTTTCCCGACGGTGAAGGGCATCGAGACCATCCAGGTAGAGAACAAATTGGGCGCCATCTACGCGGTGGAACATCTCATCAAACTGGGCCACAAGAACATCGGGTTCATCACCATCAAGTCGGGTGTTCACCCCAGCATCGCCGAGCGTTTGGACGGATACAGGACGGCCTTGATCAAGAACAACCTTTCCTACAACAAGGACCTGGTTTTCGACTGCCAGACCCAGACCTTCCTGGGCGGTTACGAGAAAGCGAAGGAAGCCCTGCAAAAGAACAAGAAAATGACCGCTCTTTTCTGCGTCAATGACGAGGTGGCGGCCGGCGTGTTGAGGGCGGCCCATGAGGTGGGACGGGACGTGCCCAAGAACCTGAGCGTGGTGGGCTTCGACAACATCACCATGAGCAATTACACCGACCCTCCCCTGACCACCATCAGCGTGGCCAAGGAGTACATGGGCAAGCTGGCGGTCTCGCGCATCCTGGAAGCCATCGACAACAAGGAAAAGTTGGCGCAGGTCCGGGAAGTGCCGGTCCAATTGGTCTATCGAAACTCCACCGACAAGCCCGGAAACTGATAAGCAATAGGTCGTTTTCCCTGAGGGTGATGTTTCTTGACAGTGTAAAAAAGGGATGATAATCTTTTTTTAAAACTAAAACGCTTTAACCTTTTCAACGCCATTTTAATAAAACCAAAAGATTTTCGGTGAGGGGGCTCTTGTGAAAAAAATTCTTTATCTGGCGTTGATGGCATCGATCTTGGCGGCGGTTCCGCTGCTCATGAACAGCTGTAGTAAAGGCTTGGTCCAGCCCGACTGGGCCGTCCCGACCGCGTCCTTCACTCCCGCGCCCCAATCGCCCACCATGACCTTCACCAAGACCAATACCTTTACCTCCACCCCGACCGGGACGCCCACTCCGACCTGGACGCCGGGGGGGAATACGGCCACATTCACATCCTCACCCACTGTCACCTATACGCCTACGGTAACTTACACACCTACACCTCTGGGGTTCACCTTCAATTCGGCCGGGGCCATAGCGGGGTGGGCGATCAATACGGGCGCCGGTTCTGCGGCGGTCAATAGCGCCTCAAGTGTCAATTTCAACTCGACCTACGCTAGTTGTTCGGGCTCGACGGGGGCCCTGGAAGTTGTCGGCGGGTTCACGGCAGTCAATCAGGCTCTCTATGTACAAGATACCCTGGCCTCCCCGGTCAACATGAGCGGGCAGACGGTTAATATCATCTTGGATGTAACGGGCGGTTGGAACAGTGCCTCGGCCCAGCTTTATGGCGCTGTCTTCGTCCAGGAAAATACCAGTCCCTGGGCCTGCATCTATCAGAATGGCACGAGTCTCTGGAACTCTTCCAGCACCGCGACCGATTCCGGATGTGTGACCTTGTCCATAACGGTGCCTTCCTCATCGACCGCTGTGGGCAGTTACAGTGGCTACAACGTGTACAACGGCACTTTTGATCCAACCCAAGTGCAAATCATTGGAATACAACTTGGAACAGGCAGTGGAGGAACAAGTTTCCCCGCGGCGACCATCGATATCAAAAGCTGGCTTTACTAACCAAAAAGGATTTATCGCGACTTACGAGCGTCATCGCTGTGTGGATCATCCATAAGCCGTTCACTATATTTTAAGAAAGGTCGGCCTTGAAACCCATCCTCAAGACGGCGGCTCTCAGTATCTTGGTTGTACTATTCCCGTTGGGACGATTGGGGGCGCAGGATGTTCCTCCCCTGCCTCCCGATATCGCGGCCCCCGCCCTTCCAGCTCCCGCTTCCAACCCGGGCGCCCTTGCCGCCCAGGCGGAAGGGGTTCCTCAAACCACGTTCCTTTGGGAAGATTTTGAGTTGGGGTTCAGCTACTGGAACACCCACTTCGCGGGAAGCGTCATGAGCGGAGGCATCATCGCCCCCGATTTTCCCTCCAACGGCAAATACAGCTTCCGCGGTCATTTCGATTTTCCGGCCAACGGCGGCCGAGCGGCATTTTCCACGGACCAGGCCGGGGATTTCACAGGTTGCACGGCCATCACCCTGGACATTTATAACTCCTCCACCCTTTCCTTCGACGGCTCCCTGGTCTTCAAGCAGGGCGACAACTGGACCTGGTACCAATCGGGCCATTTGAAGGTCAACCCGGGCTGGAACAAGAACGTCACCTTTCGGGTCAAGCAATCCACTGAGAACACCGCGCCGGACGATCCCATCATCCACATGGCCTCGCTGGCCGATATCCGGGAAGTGGCCTTCGTGTTCGATTCCGCCCAAAAGGGCGAGGGTTACCTCTATATAGACAACATCCGTCTGACCGGGGCCAACCCCAACAAGGTTTCCAGCGTGAAGCCCGAGGACCAGGCTGTCGGTACCGAGGTCCTGATCTCCGGATTCGAGGACGGCAACCCGCTCTTCAAAGCTGAGACCTACAGCGGTTCCTCCGCTTCGGACGTTCAGGTCATCGCCGCCCAGACCACCCAGGGCACCCACCTGGCCAAGATGTCCTATGTGAACACTAATCCCGACGATAAAGCCCCCTTCACTTTGGAAGGCGACCTGGACCTGACCAAGACCACCGGCTGCCGGTTCGACGTTTACAACCCATTGCCCGATGAGGTGGAAGTGGAGCTTTGCTTCTCCACCGGGCCTGGATATGTATATTTCGAATCCACCCCCCAGACCCTGAAACCGGGCTGGAACCGCGACGTGACCTTCCCCCTGCGAAGCCAAACCTACAAATGCGAGGCCACCGGATGGCGCAATAACTCCTATGTCTTCCCGATGAGCCAGATCCGAAAGATGAGCCTGACCTTCCTGCCTCACCAGATCATTTCCTCTTTCTTCGCCGTGGACAACGTGCGGTTCATCACCATGGACCCGGTGGGTTTGAAGAAGAACCTAGACGACGCTTTCCCGCCCATGGCGCCCATCACCGGCACGGATACTTTGCTGGAAGGTTTCGAGAAAGGGACCACGACCTGGGGAGCGGACACGGCTGATTCGGCGGCGACCGCCGCCACCATCATCGCCACCAAGAGCGCCACCGAGGGGACCCATATGCTCCGGGGCGACTTCGACATGGGGACGGGCGACAAGTCGGCCTTCTTCGGTTTCGAGGGCGACATGAACCTGGACGGCTCCTCGGCCGTCAAGGTGGATATCTATAACCCCAACAAGATGCTCCTGCAGGCCGACCTGGCACTGACCCTGGGGGACAATTACCAATGGTTCGAGTCCAAGGCTTTCGACCTGAAGCCGGGTTGGAACCGGGATGTGACCTTCAACCTGAAGACCAAGAACTACAAGAACGCCCTTTCCGAATGGAAATACAGCCAGCTGCCGACGCCCCTGGCCAAACTGAAGAAGCTCTACATCGGCTTCTATTCCCACTCGCCGGGCAAGGGAACCATCTATATGGATAACGTCCGCGTGACCGGCATGTCCTCAGCGGCCATGGATAGCCTGAAGAAATTCGTGCCCCACGTGGTGAACGGGCGGTCGGTGGTCTGGGATTCGCTCACATCCACCGCGGGTGGATGGGCGGCGGACCTGTCGGCCAACGACAATTCCTTCGCTCTCGGGCTCTTTTACACCAGGTTCCAGGGATTGAACGCCATCGAGATGCAGTACCAGACCCAATCGCCTTCCCAGACCGCGGATTTCACCAAGACGCAGAACCTGGACTGGACGAGTGTGCTGGGAGTGAAGTTCGACGTCTATAACCCGGAAAATTATCCGATGGAAATGGACATGGCCTTCAAGACCGGTCCGACCATGGATTGGTACGAGACGCCCCGGGTGAAACTGATGCCGGGCTGGAACAAGGGCCTGTTCATCGACCTGAGCGTGCCCCAGATGAAATCACAGAACAGCAACTGGGCGGCGACCGAATACCTGACGCCCCAGGACGACATCCGGGAGGCCATCTTCCAGGTGTTCCCCAACCGGGCGGCCACGGGGTCGGTCCTCCTGACCAATTTACGGACGATCGAGCGCGACCCCTTGGGCGCGATCGGCGCCACGGGAGCGGGCCAGGTCGTGGGTGCGACTTCCAAGACGATCCTTACCGGCGAACTGTCCCAATACACGCTGATGGAGAGTTTCGAGAACTACAAGGGAACGGGAGCCCAATCCAGCACTGGGGTGGCTTCCATCTCCACCAATTACGCTACGGACGGGGCCCATTCGCTCAAGTTCGATTACACCGTCTATGGAGGCGGTATCCCCGCTTTCCAATACACCGTTCCGGGGGCGTTCCAGAACCTCACGCCTTATAACCGAATGACCTTCGACGTCTATAACCCGAACGGACCTGTCACCATGGATGTGGCTTTCCAGACGACCGCCACCAATGAATGGGAAGAGTCCCAATCGGTCACGATCAACTCAGGCTGGAACAAGGGTCTGGCCATCCAGCTGATCGGGAATAATTTCAAGTCGTCCCATACGGACTGGAAATACTGGGACACCCTGCGCAACAAGGCCCATGTGGATTACCTGAATTTCAAGATCACCGCTCCCCCGGGACGCGGGACGATCTACCTGGACAACATCCAGCTGTCCGGGAACACCTCGTCGCCCACCAAGACGGACGGCATCCTGAGCGAGGAACTGCAGGTCAAGATCAACCCCAGCGACGACGTCCAATTGGTCCTGGGCGGCAAGGTGACCCAGCCGGTCAACGCCTCCTCGGCCACGGCGGAGTTCACCAAGGCCCAACTGGATGTGAGGGGCTCGGTGAACCAACTGACCCTTTCCACCGGAGTGCCCCTGAACAGCACGGATGACCCGCTTCAACTCTTCACCGGGACCCAGCTGGGAAGCCAGGAATTCGGCATCCAGGACAGCGTCCACTGGCGCAGTACCATCCTGCAGGTGGCCGGTTTCGAGAACTACGCCGATACGCCCAACACCCTGGGCAACACCGCCGGCTACGTGGCCAGGCTGCGGCAGGACATCATGAAAGAAGCCACTGTCGGCGTCGGGTTGGTCGACGAGCGGAACGGGAACACGGTCGGGTCCAATCCCTTCTCTGCGAACGTTGAGTCGGATATCAAGACCTACGAGGCGGACCTGAAGGCCGAGATACCCCAGGCCCACTTGAACTTCCAGGCCGAGGTGGCCCAGAGCGCCTATGACGAATATTCGGGACTGTCCTACGGGACTACCTCCCCGAACAACAACGCCTACTATTTCTACGCCGGCTTCACCCTTGGCGCCTTCAAGCTGGACGGCAGCTTCCTGCAGGAGGACATGGGCTTCTTCGCGCCCTATTCCACGGCGGGCAGCGGCGGATACAGCAAATACATGGGCGACCTGGTCTGGCAGGTGGATACCTTCCAGCCCATCAAGTCCCTGATGAACACGGACAAGATGTGGGCCGATTTCCTGGAGAACACCACCGCCGAATTGCAGTACTTCGGCTACTTCCATGACCCGGCCATCGACACCTACAACAATACGGACCTTAGGCTCATCATCAAGAACAACACCTACAAATCAGCGCTGTTCTTCCAGACCTGGATCCACTGGTTCGACGAGGGGAATAACGCGGGCGACCCGGCCCTGGCCAACCCGGCGCTCAGCACCCACGCCCTGATCCAGACCATCAACCAGGACCTGTTGTACCGGATCTCGCCGCAGTTCTTCCTGAACTACACCTTCCGCTACAACTTCACGGACTACTGGGAGCAGTGGACCAACGAGGGCGGGTTCAAACTTAGGTTCTGGGGCGACACCTGGCTGACTGCCAACATCAAGTACCTCACCCAGGACGGGAGCTGGACGGGGCAATTCACCAATATCTACCTGAACCTGGACAAGAGACTGGTGGGCAACGCGGTGGAAGCTTATATGACCTACGGTGTGCCTTGCTTCGCCAATTACTGGGAGGATGACAACAATCTGCAGACCGTGAATATGTTCAGCTTCGGGGTGAACGGTAAGTTCTAACAGCCTATCCTGGGCCGGTGAGCGGCTCAGGGCAGGACCATTACGCGAAAAGGTTGGGTTCATGAGAATCATCCAATATAGAAAAGCCTTATTGATCATCCTGGCGGCGGTGTTGTTGACGCCGGGGCTGGCCCTGGCCAAGAAAAAAAAGAAGGCGGCGGCCACTCCCACCCCGGTCGCGGCGGTCTCCAACGGGATCAGCGTCCAGGGACTGTTCCTGACACGGGACGGCAAGCCTTTCATCCTCACCGGCGTGGAAAAACGGGGGTTGTTCCACCAGTCCTCCCAGGCCTTGAAGGCCTTTTTCGACCAGGTGAAACTTTCCGGGGCCTCGGTGGTCAAGACCAACGCCTTCTCGCTCACCGGGACGGCCCTGCAGAAGGGACCGAGCCAATACGATGAGGCTGAATTGGCCAAGGTGGACCAGATGGTGGCCCTGGCGAAAGCGGACGGCTTGAAACTGGTCCTGAGCTTATCCGCGGACCAATCGCCGGATGGCGGCAAGGCCGAGTACGCCGCCTGGGCGGGAAGCGGCAATCCCAACGTGTTCTTCTTCGACTATAAATGCAAAGGTTACTATCAAGATTTCGTGAAAGCCCTCTTAACACGTAAGAATACGGTGACGGGTGTGGCTTATAACCAGGAACCGGCCATCCTGGCCTGGGACCTGATGGATTCACCGACGAACAAGGGCGACGAGGGAGACCAGTTCAACCGGTGGGTCAGCATCATGTCCGCCCAGGTCAAGTCCTTGGCGCCGGGACAGTTCGTCGCCTTGACCCTCTGGGCCCAGTCGCCTGGGATCGCCGCGGCCCAATGCGCGGGAGATCCGGGGATCGACCTGATCCTGTTGCGGGCCGTGCCGGGACAGAAAGTCCCTTACCCCATCCAAGTGGCCCAACAAGCCGGCAAGCCGGTGGCGGGCTTGAGCGAATCCCAATACGCCTCGGCCTGGGCCAAGGGCTCGGCGGGCGGGGTTGTGACCCTGCCCGACCTGTTGGACAAGACGGGCGAGGCCGATTCCCTGAAGACCGTCCTGGCCTCCCTATCGGGCCAGCCGGCCAGCCTGCCGGGGGAGATGTTCAAGGACGTGAAAGCCGCGCCCGAGGGCAAGCCCACGCTGATCCAGGAAGCCTCGGTGAGGATATCGGCGTCCCTCAACAGCCCCGCCAAGGTTTCGGTGCATTACGGACCCAAGGGTGTGTTGAGCCAGGAGACGGTCCTGACCCAGGACGCCAAGGCGGAACAATCCATCGTGCTGGAACACTTAAGGGCCAGGGAGTCCTACGCCTACCAGGTGAAGGCGGTGGATGGGACAGGCAAGGCGACCCTTTCCAACCGAATGTCCTTCACGGCCCCCGAGTTGGTCCCGGTCTTGGCGGATTCCAACAAGAGGTCCAATAACTTCATCACGGTCAAAGGTACGAATTTCTACGACGGCGACAAGATCTTCCGGTATGTGGGGACCAACAGTTACGAACTTCATTACGCCGAGCCCAAGACAGTGGAATATGTGCTGGGGACGGCGGAGAAACTGGGCCTGACCGTCATCCGGACCTGGGCTTACGGCGAAACCAACAAGAAGACCTTCCCTGATTGGGAGAAGCGTCGTTATTTCGTGCTGGGCCCGGGCCAATATGTGGAGGAGAACCTTCAGGACCTGGACCGGCTAGTGGCTGACGCTTCCAAACATCACTTGCGGCTGATCCTGTGCCTTTCCAACAACTGGACCGATTTCGGCGGCGCTCCCATGTGGGTGCAGTATTTCGGGTCCCATGAAAAGAACGATTTCTTCGACAAGCCGGAGATCAAGAAGGCATTCAAGGACTATATGGCCATGCTGGTGAACCGGGTGAACACGGTGACCAAGACCGCCTACAAGGACGACCCGACCATTATGGCCTGGGACCTGATGAACGAGCCGAGGTACGAGCGGGACCCCACGGGACGGGTGCTGGCGGCCTGGGCCGAGGAGATGGCGGGTTTTCTGAAGACCCAGGGCATCCACCAGCTGGTCACGACAGGCTCGGAAGGATTGAGGGCGGAGAACGGAACCCAGTACTCGGGGAGCGACTTCATATCGGTCCACCAGGGACCTTCCATCGACTTCGCGGTGTACCATCTTTACCCCGCGGACGACAACTATCTTTGGAACTGGACCACCACCAAGGCGGTCATCGAGGCCTATGTGAGGGACTGCCACGCCCTGTTGAAGAAGCCGGTCGTCATGGAGGAGTTCGGCATCAGCGGGAACAAACCCAAATACGACAAGCCTGTGTGGGTCTACGACATGGTCCAGACCTTTTATAAGGCCGGGGGCAACGGGACCAATTACTGGATGATCAGCGAGCCTGGGTTCAAGGGTGACGGGAACGAGTTCACCTCGGAACAGACGGAACTGTGCAATATCTTCGCCTTGGAAGCCAACGCGTTAGCGGAGGGAAAATAATGGAAAATAAATTCAGGTTAGCGATCGGGGTCTTGGCCCTTCTGGGACTGCCCTTTCTCGGGGGATGCGGCAAGACATCCACCGCTCCCTTGAGTCCTCTGTACAATCCGCCGACCTTATTCAGCACCTTCGAGGACGGCACGGTCGGGAACTGGGTCTTCGATTATTCCAGCCCTTTCCCCCTGCTCGTGGCCCCGGCCTTGTCCGTGGAGAGCCAGACCGTATTCGGGGGAAATTACTCGTTGGAAATACCAGTTCCTTACCAGGTCGCCAGCGGCGGGGTGACCTATCCCTTGACGGCCTATTCCGTCCATACCACCTTCAACGGACCGGTCACAGTGATCGATCTGACCAATCGATCGCTTTCGATGTGGGTATATTGGAAATCAGGCATCGTGACCTCCCCGAACAAAATTGGGGCGCAACTTTTCATCAAGGACACATCCTATAATTACGCGAACGCGACGTTGGTGAATTTGTCGGCCGATCGCTGGATCCAAGTGGTTTTTGATACGGCCGCTCCTGGCTACGTGACAGCCACGCCGCCCGATCTGACGAAAATATATGAAACCGGTCTACAGATCGCCGGTTCAGGAAGCGCCGTATTTTCCTCTCCTGGCACGATCTACGCGGATAACTTCGGGTATTGATCCCCCCTACTAAGCCATTCTTCCAGGGAAAACCCCGCCCGGGAAACATGGGTCGAGGGTGTGGAGGGTCTGTTGACCGAACGAGAACCCGAAAACGTTTTGATATCCCCAACAATTAACCATCCTGTGACTTGAATCATATACGTTCTTGCTTATTACGGATAAATGATAGAGCATAGTTAGGTTATCCATATCGCTCGAGGTACCTTATGCCACGCAAGAAAAAAGAAGAAACCGAAAAGAAACCCAAGGCCAAGAAGGCCGCCGCTCCCAAGGCTTCCGGCGAAAAAAAGACCCGCGCCAAGAGCGCGACCCCGCGAGTGAAAAAGACCGCCGCCCCCAAGGCCCGCTCAGCCAAGGCTGAAAAAACCACGGCCCCCACCGCCAAGCTGCCTAAGACCTTGAACAGCAAACTGGTCAAGATGCCCCGCTTCGGACAGACCCAAATGATCGCCTTCGTCCGGGACCCCCAGTGCATCTTCACCTACTGGGAAGTCACCCCCGAAAGGATGGAAGAGGTCAAAAGGGAATTGATGGACGAGTACCACGGCAGTTCCATGGTCCTAAGGGTATTCCGCACGGTGGAGGGCGGCAAATCAGAGCTTTTGTACGAAGTGAAGGTCGAGCCGGGCGAGATGAACCGCTATGTGGACCTGGTCGAGAAGGGCGGCAGTTATTTCATCGAGATCGGCCAAAAGACCCTGTCGGGCCGTTTCGTCCCGATCGCCCGATCCAATCCCATCCAGACCGGCATCCAGTGGCAACAGCCAGCCTCATCCGCCGCTGACCCCCAATGGGAGCCGCCCCCGGGGATCCAGGAGTACTTCTCCGAGGAGATCATCGAAGAGGCTTTCGAGCCAGAGAAAAAGGTTTTCTCCGCTTCTTTTCCCCCCAAGGGAAAGTTAGGCGAGAGGAAAAAATTTAACCTGGGGCGTCACGCGGCTTCGCATTTCTGAAGGATCAAAAAGCAAGGCTGGGTAGTCCTTGAATCCAAATCCTGCCGGCCATCTTTCGTTCGTCCTACATTGCCACCTGCCCTTTATCCGCCACCCCGAACATGAGTATTTTCTCGAGGAGCAATGGCTCTTTGAGGCCGTCCTGGAGACTTATCTGCCGTTGCTGGATGTGTTCGAGGACCTGACCCGAAAAAAAATACCGTACAAAGCTACCCTGTCGATCTCTCCGACCCTTTTGGCCATGTGGCAAGACCCGTTGCTTCAAGAGAGGACCCTGAGGTATATGGACGATCTGTCGGAACTCTGCGAGAAGGAATGGGAAAGGGTCGCGCCATTGCCCGACTTCCAACCGGTCGTTCAGATGTACCGGACCAAGCTGGGACATTTTCGGAAGAAATTCGAAAAGGATTATCAACGGGACATCACCCGGGGCCTGAAGAAGCTGAAAAGAACGGGGAACCTGGAGATCATGGCCTGCGCGGCGACCCATGGTTATTTACCCCTCCTCTCGGTTCGGCAGTCGGCCGTGAATGCCCAGATGGAAGTCGCCCTGAAGGCGTACAGGGAAGTGTTCGGGAGCGGGCCCGAGGGTTTCTGGCTTCCCGAATGCGGGTTCATCCCCGGTCTGGATCAGGTCCTGAAAGACCATGGCCTTCGGTATTTCCTTTTGGATACCCACGGTCTGCTCCACAGCCGTCCCCAGGCCAAGTTCGGCAGTTTTGCCCCAGTTCGATGCGCCTCGGGCATATCGGTCTTCGCTAGGGACGCCGAAAGCTCCAAGGAAGTCTGGAGTTCCAAGGAAGGATATCCGGGCGACCCCGATTACCGGGAATTCTACCGGGACGTGGGCTGGGACTTGGGAGAGGAATACCTTCGGCCCTACGTTCGGCCCGAGGGCGTCCGGCGTTTCACCGGGTTGAAATATTACCGGGTGACGGGCGGGGAAGCCCCCAAGGAACCCTATCAACCGGAGAAGGCCCTGGCCAAGGTGAAGGAACACGCGAGGGATTTCCTGTTCAAGCGCCAAAGGCAAATGGATGGCATCGGGAAAAGCATGGACCGGCTGCCCTCCATCGTTTGCATGTACGACGCCGAGTTGTTCGGCCATTGGTGGTACGAGGGTCCCGAATTCCTCAAGAGCCTGTTCGAGATCAATCATCAGGAAAACTTGGCCATCCAATTCAAGACCCCTTCCCAGGTCCTAGACCTTCAGCCAGAACTTCAAACAGTCGAACCCAGTACCTCATCCTGGGGCTTTGGCGGCTATTCGAATTTCTGGCTCAATGAGACCAATGACTGGATCTATCCCCTCTTGACCAAGGCTTGCGACAAGATGATGGAATTGACGGTTCTTTTTCCCTTGGCCCGGGGAACCATGCGATCGGCCCTGGATCAGGCCGCTCGGGAACTTCTTCTGGCCCAGGCCAGCGACTGGGCTTTCATGATGAAGACCGGCCATTTTAAGGCTTACGCGCAGGGGCGGGTCCGGACCCACCTGGAGAGGTTTGATAACCTTTATGACCAAATAAAGACCCGCCGGATAAACAAGGAAATGTTGGGAGATTTAGGGAAAAGGGACAACCTATTCCCCTGGATCGATTATCGGGCCTTCCAACTATCGTCAAAATCCCGCTGATTTTCGTTTTCCTCAAGTAGGTTATTTTAGATAATAAAAAAGTTGCGCCCATCAAAACCTATCCTTGGAGGAACTAGATTGAAATCAGTCATCGGCGTGGATCTGGGAGGGACCAATATCGTCTCGGCGGTGGTCGACCAAAAAGGCAAGGTCCTGGGCAAGGATAAAAGACCTACGCTGAAGAATCTGGGCGCGAAGGGCGTCATGCTTCGGATCGCCGAAAGCGTCCATGCGGCCAGCGTCAATAGCGGACTGCCCTGGGCGTCCCATTTGGCGGTCGGTGTGGGATCACCTGGACCCCTCGATCCCAAAAAGGGCGTGATCATCTATACCCCGAACTTGAACTGGCATAACGTCAAGATCGTGGATTTCCTCCATAAAAAGCTCCATAAAAAAGTCGCGCTTGAGAATGACGCCAACCTGGCCGCGCTCGGGGAAACCTGGGTCGGGGCAGGCAAAGGAGTTGATGTGGTCCTCTGTCTGACCCTGGGTACGGGAGTGGGAGGAGGACTGATCCTCAATGGAAAGATATTCGAGGGAGCCTGGGGCGTAAGCAACCATATCGGTCATATCGTGGTGGACCCTAAAGGTCCCAAGGCGCCTTATGGCAACAGCGGCATCTTGGAACAATATGTATCGGCCACCGGGATCGTCCGGATGGCCCAGGAGGCGGGTCTTAAACCTCCTCCCGGCGCAAAATTGGAGGCGCATACATTCCAGGTCATGGCCGAAAAGGGCGACCGAAGGGCCTTGAAGGTCTATCAAAAGGCGGGTGAGATGCTCGGGGTCGGATTGACCACCGCCATCCATCTGTTGAACCCTGAAGTCATCATCTTCAGCGGCGGGGTTTCGGCCGCGGGAGACCTATTGCTCAAACCCATGATGCGCGAATTGAATCAGCGTTGCTTCAAATCCCATCTCAAGGGGATCAAGTTCAAAATGGCGAAACTAGGTGACAATATGGGAGTTGTTGGGGCCGCCTGCCTCGCCTGGCAATCTTTGTCAGGGAAAAAGGCTTAAAAACCTCAATATCAGTAATAACGGTACTCTGAAAAAAGTTGAATTATCAGAAAACTGTGCTTAGAATACCGGCTTTAATCGGTCTGGCATTCATTTGCCGGGAGCCGGTGGGTGTTTTAGAAAATAGCGGTGAATCCGCTATTTTTAATTCAAGGAGGGTTTTAATGAAGCGTTTTATCGTTGCTTTGATGACCGTGTTGTTCATGGGAGCCACTGGAGTGGTCTTGGCTGATGAGGCTGCTGCTCCTGCCGCTACCCCGGCTGCTGCCGCTGCGCCTGCGAAGGTGAAGAAGGCTAAGAAAGCCAAGAAGGCCAAGAAGGCCAAGGCCGCCGCTGCCGCTGCTGCTCCGGCTGCCGCCACGACTCCGGCCGCCAAGTAATTTAGGCGCCAAGTCAGTGATGGTTTCAGGCCTTCGGGTCTGAAACTTTAATGATCGGGTGGGCTTTCGAGTCCACCCGATTTTTTTTGCCCCAATCAAAAAGCCGCCCCTGTTCTCAGGGACGGTTTTTTTGTTTAAAAATTTAGGTCTAAAACTCGTCGGTTACCGCACCCTCACTAGCGGAAGAAACCAAATAAGCGTATTTCGCCAGGACCCCCTTAGGATAGGGGTTCTTATGGGGTTTCCAGGCTTTCTTGCGTTTCTTCAGTTCGGCCGAAGAAACATGCAATTCCAGTTTTTTCTTATTGGCGTCGATAGTGATCAGGTCGCCATTCTTGATCAGGCCGATGGGCCCCCCCGTCTGGGCCTCGGGAGCGACGTGACCCACGACCAAGCCATGGGTCCCGCCAGAAAAACGGCCGTCCGTCAATAATCCCACCTTTTCGCCCAGACCCTGGCCCACCAGGGCGGAAGTAATGGCCAGCATTTCCCTCATGCCCGGACCCCCTCGTGGCCCCTCGTAACGGATGACCACCACGTCCCCAGCCTTGATCTGACGCTTCTCGATGGCCGCGAAAGCGGCTTCTTCCCCGTCATAGACCTTGGCGGGACCCTTGTGAACGACCACTTTCAACCCCGAGATCTTGGCGACCGCCCCTTCCGGGGCCAGGTTGCCTTTCATGATGACCATGGGCCCGGTCGGGTAAAGGGGTCTTTCCAGGGAATGGATGATGGGCTGGTTCTTGGAAAGGGGAGCGGCCAGTTTGAGGTTCTGGGCCACGGTCCTTCCGGTCACGGTCATACAATCGCCATGGATCATCTTGGCGTCGAACAGCATCTTCATGACCGCTGGTATCCCGCCGATCCGGTCCAGGTCAGCCGCCACGTACTTGCCGCTGGGTTTCAGGTCCGCCAGATGGGGAACCTTGTCCCCGATCCGGTCGAAATCGTCCAGGGTGAGCTTGACCCCGATGGACTTCGCGATGGCGATCAGGTGAAGCACCGCGTTGGTGGACCCGCCCAGGGCCATGACCACTGTGATGCCGTTCTCGAAGGCCTTCTTCGTCATGATGTCCTTGGGCCGGATGTCCTTCTTGATCAGTTCCACGACCGCCTGTCCGGCGCGGTCGCACAGTAGCCGTTTGGGCTCGCCCACCGCGGGCTGGCAGGAGTCGTGGGGAAGGGCCATGCCGAGGGCCTCGATGGCCGAGGCCATGGTATTGGCCGTATACATACCGCCGCAGGAACCAGGACCGGGACAGGCGTTCTTCTCGATCTCATCCAGCTTGGATTTACTGATCTGCCCAGTGGAGTATTTGCCGACCGCCTCGAACACCGAGACGATGTCGATGTCCTTGCCGTCGCATTTGCCCGGCAGGATGGTACCCCCGTAAACGAAGACCGCGGGGATGTTCAAACGGCCCATGGCCATCAGGCAACCCGGCATGTTCTTGTCGCAGCCGCCGATGGCCACCAGGCCGTCGAAGCGCTCGGCCGAGGAGACCACTTCCACCGAGTCGGCGATGACCTCACGGGAGACCAGGGAGAATTTCATGCCCTCGTGGCCCATGGCGATGCCGTCCGCCACCGTGATGGTGCCGAAGATCTGGCCGAAACCGGTAGCCGATTGGACCCCGCTTTTGACCCTTTCGGCCAGCTCATTGATGTGGACGTTGCAGGGGGTGACTTCGCTCCAGGCCGAGGCGATGCCGATGATGGGTTTCTTGAAATCCTCGTCCTGGAAGCCCACCGCCCGGAGCATGGCGCGGTTCGGGGCTCTTTTATCCCCCTGGGTCATCATGTTGGAGCGATGTTTCAGGTCGATCTTTTTCATGGGTCTGCCTTTCATTGAGGGGATGGGGGACGATTTCGAACAGGGGGGCATTGTAAGGCCGGGCGGGCCATAGGCTCAAGACGGGAGGCGCCTTAATAATAGGGTAATGAAAAAAGCCGAGAAAAGCAGGACCAAGAAGAAACCCAGTCTCAAGGAAAGAGGCTGATAGGTCAATTCAACCTGGTCCTGTCCGGCCGGGAGAGGAAGGGCCATCAGGACCATGTCGCATCGCAAGGGGGCCAGGACGCGTCCGTTCACCCGGGCGGTCCAACCCGGCAAGAAAGTCTTTTGAAGGACCAAAAGACAGTCCCGAGGTGATTGGACCGAAAGATCGATCCGGTCATCGCTCCAGAGACTGACCTGGGGCTGAACGGGACGAACGCTCTTCAGTGAAGTGGAAGGGAAAGGGGGTGCTGTTTCCAGGATGGCTTCCTTGATCGGGTCGAAGGAATCCTCCTCCATGCCCTTCCTCGAATCGGGCCAGGGCAGGACACGATAACGATCCATCACGCTGGCTTGGGGGAGTACGGGAGCCAAGTTATAGGTGTAGGGACCGCCCTTCAGACCGGGGGTGAAAGGCTTTTGGAGGTGTAAAGGACTGTCTGAGACGATCTGGTCCAGACCCAGGGCCCGCATTTCTTTCACGTGATGGGTGAAACCCAGGGGATCCCGGTCCTTATAGACCCAGGAGAACCATCCCAGATCGGAAAGGATCAGATCATATCGGTCCAGCGGAGGGTTACCGCAAAAAGGAAGGGCTGGACGATCCAGGACGATATTCATGTTGGGGAAAGCCATCTGCACATATTGTTTCGGCAGGGGGGAGGTTGTCTGAGAAACGAAAGGGAGCGTTCGGTTCGAGGGCGGGGGGATTTGGGGTGAGCCCAGGGTGGAGGGGTCGTAAAAGGATTGGCCCAAGGGCATGCGAAAGAATAAAAGATCGGCAAGGACCAAGCCCAGAAGGAGCGCTTTTTGGAATGTAAGGTTCCATCTTTTTCGATACCAGATGGTGAGGGATAATCCCGCCAGCAATATCAAAGGCAAGGCGACATTCCATTGGAATGGATCAAGATTATGGGAAAGATCGGCCATCTTTTGCGGGAGACGGTCCAAATAGAATAAGAGGGTTTGGGGATGGGCAGGGTCGCCAATCAACCAATGCTGGATGACCCAGGAGGCGGTCCAGATCAAGAGCGGCCGGCCGAGGGTCAGGAAAAACCAACCCAACGCTAAAAAACTTAGGACGATCCCGATCAAACGTAGCGTCCATTTTCGCCCGATCTTATAAAGGCCGTCACCGCCGAACCACATATCCCAAGCGTAAGCCGCGCCCAGTCCGAGAGCCCAAGTGCCCAGGATCCAATAGCGAACCGGGTCCCTAAAAAACGAGAAGAACGGTAGACGCTGGACCAGGGGATAAACCACAAAGAATTTCCCCAATGCCATTAATAGGGAGAACAAGGCAGTAGAACCCAGCCATCGGCGCCACGCCCCGTCATGGGAAAGGAATAAGAGGATGAAGAAAAGTCCGACGATCGAAAAGGCGACCTGCATCTCGATGAATTGGTATTGCCACCAGTAATCATCCGCCATCCGGTCGAATTGGACCTTCCCGAAGAACCAGGGGAAAACCAGGGTGATGACATTCAAGGGAGTCCAGGAATGGTAATAACGGTCCAGATCGCTCCAATGGAAATTGAAACCATCCATGGAAAGGTTCTCGCCCACGAACAGGATCAGGGGAGAGGCGGCAAGAGATGTTCCCAGTCCCAATCCGGCAACGGAAAGCCATTTTCTTTTCCTGGATCCTGGATAGGGAGAGAGGAGGGCCCAAAACAGGAAAAAGAGTCCTTCCAAGAAGAAGAGCTGGGGATGTCCGGACAAAAGCCCCAGGGCCCAAAGCAGGCAGGCCAGGACCAACCAAAGAATGTGTTTCCGTTCCACGTAAAGGGTTAAACAAAGAAAGGCCCAAGGAAAAAAAGCGCAGGCCCAGGCCACATTCAGGTGGTCCAATTGGGTCATTCTCTGGCCGTTGTAGGTCCAGAGGAAGGCCAGCAGCAAACTGGCGGTAGGGGAAAGGTTCAAACGCCTTCCCAGCCAGTAACTTCCAAGGAGGAACAGCAAAAGGGGTGCGAGGAATTGCAGGTTGAAACATAAAGGGGAATTGGAAAAGGCCTGAAACAGCCAAAGGGCTGGGGAAAGAACACCCGCCATCGAAATGGCCGCCATCGGAGCTCCATGGTAGGACAGGTCAGAGAGCAGGGGGAGATGGCCCTGGGCAAGGTCCTGGTGGACCCATTGGAAGAGCGGATAGTAGAGAACGGACATATCCAGCGAGAGGAAGACGCGAGAAAAAAGGTGTGACCAGTCCTTGAAGAAAAGAACGAAAGATAAGATCAAGACCAAAAAAGCGGTCGAATCTCGTTCCAACCAGGAACGGGTCGCGGGCCCGAAGGCGGGGTCAGGCTTTTTTAGGTGAATTTTTTTCAAGGAATTGGAGCAGTTCTCCCGAAAGGGTCCCGACACAGACTTCCTCCACCGGGCCCCGCATGGTCAGGTCGAACTGGTCGCTTACCTTCAAGGATAGATCCCCTCCCGGCATATGGACCGTGAGGGCGCCGGAAGTACGGCCGGTCTTGACGCAGGCGGCCGCCACCGCGCAGGAAGAGGAGCCGGAAGCCATGGTGTAACCCGCGCCCCTTTCCCAGATGCGGATAGATACCTCGCGCTCGTTGTCCACCCGCGCGAATTGGACGTTCGTTCGGTTAGGGAATTGGGGATGGCGTTCCAGCAGGGGACCCAGGCGGCGGATCTCCCGGTCGGCCAGGTCCAGATCGTTGAAAAAGACCACGCAATGCGGGTTCCCGATGGAGACACAGGTGATGTTCAGTTTCTCGCCGATCCCCCGGAGGACCAGCTCTTTCTCCACCACCTCGCCCTGGAATCCCGTGACGGGAATGGTTCGGGAATCGAAGCTGGCTTTTCCCATTTCCACTGTCACGGCCACGGCTTTTCCCAGCACCATGTGCAGTTGGCCCCGGACATTGCCGCCGGCGGTCTGGATGTCGAAAAGGGTCTTGTCCGTATAGCCGTGCTCGAAAAGGAACTTGCAGAAGATCCGGAGCCCATTGCCGCTTTTCTCCGCCTCGCTACCGTCGGGATTGAAAATGCGGAGTTTCACCAAGGCGCTATCGGAAGGCTCCAGGACCAGGATGCCGTCGGACCCCACCCCTTTGTTGCGGTTGCAGATGCTTTGGATGTTCACGGGGGAAAGCTGGAAGGTCAACTGGGCAGGGTCCATGACGAGATAATCGTTGCCGAGGCCGTGGGAGCGCACGAATTGGTTTTGGGTCAGCATTGGGTTCAAACCTTGGGAGAAATGTTCTTCATGCAGGCCAGATTGGTGTAGCCGTCGTTATCCAGCGTGCAGCGTCTTAAAATATCACTTAAATCGGCCGGGGATACCTTTTTTTGCGCCTCGGACACCTCAAAAACCCTGAAACCAAGCCTTTTCAAGTCCAGAAAATACTTTTGAGCGCTGGCCCCCGCCCTTTTCAACCCAGCCGGACAGAACTCGGTCACCAGGATGAGGCGTTCGTTCTTTCGGATCAACGAGGTCATGCCAACCAGGGCCTTCGATTCCGCTCCCTGGATGTCCATTTTAATGAAATGGACTTTCCTGTCCATCCGTTTGATAAAAGCGTCCAATCGAATCGAGGAGATGGGGATGGATGGCCTTCCATCCTTGGAATCGAAGATACGGTGGTCGCCCTTGTTGGATTCGCTCAGGAAAAGGCGTGACCTGATGGCCTTATCCGAGACGGCTTTCTGCACGAGACGGACGTTGGCGTAGCCGTTCTCCTGTACGTTCTTTTTCAACAGATCGAAATTATCCGGGTCAGGTTCGAAAGCGATGACCTTTCCTTTGGGGCCGACCTGCCGGGCGGCCAAAAGGGTGTAATAGCCGATATTGGCCCCGATATCCAGGAAGGTTTGTCCGGCGGCCAGGTTCCTTTTCAGGAAAGCCGTTTCCATGGGCTCATAGATTTCCCGGGTGGCGAGCTCTAGGGTGTCTTTCTCATCCAACCACATCCAGTGGCCTTGGACCCTTGTCCGGCTCGGTTTAAAGGTCCTAAAGAAGAACTCATAGGTGGCACGGATGAATTTGACCCGTCCCAATCCATGGCCGCTGACGGCCAGGGCTGTGTTCTTCAGGCTGGCCAGCAGGAATGATCTCACGATGACCTCCGATAGGATCGGAATAACCATCCCAAAGTCGTCACTAACCATAGGGCCAATCCCAGGAAGAGGGGAGCGAACCAGGAAGGTCGGAATCGGAATTCCACCTGATGGGTCCCCGCGGGCAAAACCAGGGACCGAAGCAAATGATCCGCTGTGATCAGGTCGGCGGATTTTCCATCCATTTGGGCTTTCCAGCCCGGGAAGAGCACTTCGGCAAAGACTACCAGACTGGTTCGATCCACTTGGAGGGTGAATTTTTGAAGTTCCGGATCATCCTGATCGATCCGATATTGAAGATGGGAGGGCCCTTTGGGGAGCGTTCCCATCAGGGTTTCGGGAAGTGGATCGGAAAGTACGGCCAGGTGATAAGGGTCGAAATCCGCGCTGGCCAATTCTTTTAACCTTTCATTCTTATTCTGGATGACCGCGATGTTTTCCGGCGCGAAAGCATAGAGAAGAGGTTTTTGATATTCGTAGAGGAAATAAGGAGGATAGGACGTGAGTTTAAAATCGGGGATGGGTCCGTGATCCTCGCCCGTGATGATCCCGTGGATGGCCCCCAATCGGACGAGGGAAGGGATGGGAAAAGGCTTGAGATCGTTCTTGGCGTTCAGGATGAGGGGATTGTACCCGCCGAAATTCTTGATACCCAAAACACAGGAGGCGTTTTGGGGGTAGTTCAGGATGTAATCCTTGCCCCCGACCCTTAGGGGATAGCCCATATGGGAATTGTCGAAGATGACCCGGTAAGGTTGAACCTGTTTTTCTATCTCGCCCAATGTCTTTGAGTTCTTGACGAACTCAAAATTAACGGCCGGTCCGGGAACGAAATCGGCCAGGCCGTTCAAAAACAAGGGGAGTATCAGGGCCAGCTGGAACAAGGGGATGCCCCATTTCCTTTTCGGAATATCCGAAGAGAAAAGGAATAAAGCGAAGATACCAAGTCCTAAGGCGACTAATTCACGCCAATTTTGGGACGGATGGACCAGCGCGGCTATATAAAGAACCAAAGCATAGACCAAGGGCGGAATGAGACGGCGCGTAAACGTTCCGCTGTGATCGTTGAAAGAACACCACTTATCTAATCCAAAGGCGGCGAGGGAGGATATCCCGAGCACGTATAGAAAGAGAAAACGATAAGGGACACGAATGAGGGAGAAACCTGGGAGAAACTCATAACACCAGCGGTGTAGGGGAAGGGACTTGCCCATGCAGAGGCACAGGCTTCCCAGGGAGAGGACCAACAGGAATATGAGAGTCCCATTCTTTTTCCCGCGGAAAGCCCAATAAAGCAGGAAGGGGATCCAGATACCCAGGTAGCCATAATTAGAGAGGAAATTAGTGGTGAGGTTCTCCGGGCCGTTGCGGTATTGGATGGCCTCGGCCATGGATTGGCCTATCGGAAGGGTGAACCGGGGAAAAAGGAACTGATAAAGCGTCAGCGGATGGAGGCCCCAGCTGGCGTTGAGCTGTTCGTAGGTTTGACCGGGCGCCCGCCGGTCGCAGAGGGCGGAGAATTCCAGCGTGGGGATCAGCTGTACTAGGATGGGGAGCAGGCCCCATACGAATGCGAAGATCAATAAGAGGTAGGAGCCGATCTTTTCCGGGCCGATCCGAAGCCGGGAGGAAAGGGCTAATTTGTTCCGGTTCCTGAACAGGAAATAGGCCAAGCCCCCGTAGAAGGCGCCCACCGTGACCTGGAAACTACCGCACAAAAAGAGCATGGTGAAAATTAAGCCTGCCAGGAAGGCTTGGCGGGGCCGGAGACTTTGAACCAGTTTTTCCAAGGACCAAAATAACCAGGGAAGCCACGAGTAAGCCGCGATGACCGGAGGGTGGATGATCTCCAGCCAGAAAAAATTGGAGAAAGCGAATAGGAGTGCGCCCACGCAGGAAGCCGGCCTGGAAAGACCGAGGGACCTCATCCAAAGATGCATGCCGATAGCGGACAGGAAGGCGTGAAGAAAGAAGAATAGGCTCAGGCCGAAAGGAACGGAGAAAGGAAGGGTGAGCCAATTCAACGGGTAGACCATCATGTTCTGAAGGTCGGCGAAGAAAGGTTGGCCGCCCAATCCGTAGGGGTTCCAGAGGGGAAGATGGCCCGAGGCCAACCGGTCCTTGAGAAAGGCTCTCCAGGGCCCGAATTGGGCCAGCAGGTCATTGTCGAAATAAGCCTGGCCCATCAATAAGCAGGGAGAAAAGGCCAGGAAAGCCAGGATGAGGTAGAGTCCGAGAAAGGGAAGGTCATTTCCCAAGAAGGGGTTAGGAAGAGGTTTCTTAGGAGCGCTTGTTCGTCTCAATGGTAAATCCCCTCCGTTGGATCACAAGGACCGTCCCATAGAGGATAACTGAAAGAATCCAAGCCGCCATTAAGAAAAGAAGCGGGGAAACCCACCAGGGGGAAAAACGGAATTCCACCTGATGTTCCCCGGCTGGGACGAATAAAGCCCGGAAGGTGTGGTCCGCCGTCAGGAGGCGTGTCGGTTGCCCATCCAGGAACGCTTTCCAACCAGGATAAACGATCTCGGAAAAGGTCACCAAACTATTGGCGCCCAGAGTGATATTGAATCGTTGTTCATCCGGACTTTCCTCTAGGAGTTCATATTGTAAGCGGGCTTGGCGACCTGGTAGTTGGGCGAAAATATCGTTGGGGAGAGGTTCGTTAAGGATGACCTGGAGGGCCGGATCGAAATCCTTTTGAGCCATCATCCGTATGTCGTCCCCTTCCTTTGGCGCAAGTTGGATATGGAAAGGAGCGTTCACCATTCCCCGCGTGTCTTTCGGTTCGTAAAGATGAACCGAACCCAGGGTATGGTGGATGAAACTGGATGCCTCCCCACGGTCCTGGCCGAAGACAAGGCCGTGGATGGCCATCAATTTGAATAGGCTGGGTTGGGGAAGTCCCTGGATGTCGATGGTCTTTTGAAGACCAAGAGGGTTATAACCGTCATTGGTTCGGATGCCTAATTCCATGACCGTGTCCACCGGAAAGGCCCAAGGGAGAATTTGGTCGCCGATTCTCACAGGGTAAATAAGGGTTCGGTCGAAATAATAACGGTGGTCCTTGCTCTTTTCCTTCAGGAAAGTAAAGACGGGGAAATGGGCCTCGTAATCGTAATTGGAAGTGGGCCCCAAACTGAACCCTGCCCAACCGCAAAGGAGTAAAGGCAGGTTCAAAGCGATCTGGAATAAGATTTTTCCGTATTTTTTCCAATCGCGAGTGAAGTTCCAGATCGTTAATCCGATGGTTCCCAAGGCCAAGGCTACCATTTCGCGCCAGGTTTGGCTTGGTTGGATCAGCGCAATCATCATGAGAACTAGAGCGTAAAGGGATCCATAAAGAAGCCAGCGGGTGGTCTTCCTTTTTGAAGACTGATTCTTTTCCAAAGACTCCCAGCCATAAGCTAGCAGAACGCAAGCCAGGAGGGCGTAAATGAAAAGAAAGCGATGGGGAGCTCGAACCATTCCGATGCCTGGGAGGATCTGGCAAAGAACTCGATGAAGGGGGAAATACCTTCCTAACGCTGCAAGTAAAGCCATCAATCCTAGGCCTGACAATAGGATGGGTGCTTTTTTTTCGGTGTTTTGAAAAGCCAGAAAGAAAAGAAAAGGAACCCATACCCCCAAATAACCCATGGCTCCGAGGAATCCATTGTCAATGTGCGCATTGTCGGTGATCCGTTGGATGGCCATCTCCATCCTATCGCCGGCCGCTAAACCCAATGAGGGAAAGACCAGTTCATAAAGCGATTGGGGTTCCAGGGAATAGGTCCCTGCGAGTCGCTCGTAAGTTAGCGCGGCGTTGTCGCGATTGGAGAGTTGATAATATTCGGTCGCTGGGATGAGCTGGGAAAGGATGGGCAATAGTCCCCAAAAAGAGAAAAAAATGACCCCGGCCCAGGTCCTCCAGCCCCTATTCGAGCGGGGTTTTCGCACGTAGAAACGAAAAGAAAAATAAGCCAGCGCGAAGTAGAAGAGATAACAGGAGAGCTGGAAATGACCGCTTAAGAATGCCATGGAAAAACAAATTCCCGCGAAGAATGCCCATCCTCGGCTGAGTGTGCCGCTCAATCGCTCCAAACATCCCATGAGCCAGGGGGACCAAGCCAAGGCCGCCAAAACAGTGGGATGGATTAGTTCCCACCAGAAGGCCCCGGAAAGGGCAAAAACTAGCGCGCCGACCCGACAAGCGGAATCCCTCAATTTGAGAGAACGAAGCCAGAAATGCATTCCCGCGGCTGCCAGAAACATATGTAAAAAGAAATAAAACCCAAGACCCAAAGGGACAGGGAAAAGCAAAGTTAAGTAGTTAATGGGATAGGCCATCATCGCGACGGGATCGGCGAAGAATGGCTGGCCACAGAAAAGGTAAGGGTCCCAAAGGGGAAAATGGCCCGCCACCAATTGCTGTCTTAAAAACCCCCTGAAATGGCTGAAGTGATTCATTAAGTCGTTGGAAAAATAAGCCTGTCCCAAAAACAGACAGGGAAAAAACGCGATCAAAGCGATGGTCCCATAAAGCAACAAGGCCCACCTATCGTTCCTGGAAACCCCTTGGATTAAGGGGTGTTTAGGGTGTTTGGGGCGGTTCAAGGACTAAGGACTTTCGGCGGAGCCATAGGTAAATCCCAAAAAGTAGGGCGGAAAGGCACCAAACCGCCAGGAATATCAGAAGGGGTTTGAACCAGGCTGGTGCGAAGCGGAACTCCACTTGGTGTTCCCCCGCTGGGATGAAGAGGGCACGAAAAACATGGTTAGCGGTCAACAAATCGGTTTGGTTCCCATCCAAGAAGGCTTGCCAACCCGGATAAACGACTTCGGAGAAGGTCACAAGACTGTTCCTGTCCAAGCCGAGCTTAAAAACCTGATAGTCCGGATCATCCCGTGCGATTTCATAATGAATGGTGGCTTTATGTCCGGGCAGTTGGGCAACGATCGAGGGGGATAAAGAGTCGTTCAAGACAACTTGATTGGCGGGGTCGAAACCCGGATCGGAGAGCACCTGAAGGTCTTTGTTATCGTCCGGTATCATTTGGAACTGATAAGGAGTGTTGACGTAATTAGGTGGGGAAATGGGCTCGTAAAGGAAGATCGAGCCGAACGGCCGTCGGTTGAAACCAGGGACTTCCCCGGCGTCTTTTCCGAAAAAAAGGCTTTGAACCGACAACAAGTTCAAGTAGGTCCGGATGGGGAGCTTTTTTAACTGAGTGACTTTCTTCAAAAAGATGACGTTATAACCGCCACAGTCACGGATGCCTAGGGCCATCGGGGAATCTTGGGGAAAAAGGTCCATATAATCCCGGCCATTGTTCCGCAAGGGATATTTCAAGCTTTGATCAAAATAGTACCTGGTACCTTTGGAATGCGCCTTAAGATAAGTAAATGTGGGGAAATGATCTTCCAGATCGAAATTAGAGGAGGGGCCCAGGCTGAATCCTCCCCAACCAGTGAATAGGAGTGGAAGAATAAGGGCGGTTTGAAAGAACCAGGACCCAATTTTTTTCCATGACTCGGTCAGGCTCCATAACATCAAGCCGGAGGCGCCCAAGATCAGGGCGAAGATCTCGGGCCAGGTCCGATCGGGCCTGAGGATGCCGATGATCAAAAAAAGTATAGCGTAAGCCCCGCTGGCGATAGCTAAGGAGGTTGATTTTCCTTTTGCCTGAAATTGACGCTCCAGCATTTGGTAACCGTAAGCTAATAAAACGCAACCGATCAGCACATAAGCCTGTAGAAAGCGGAAAGGGGCCCGGCTCAAATTGATGCCTGGAAGGACGGCGCAGAACAACCGATGAAGGGGGACCCATCTGCCCCAGGCGGTCAGGACCGCCAATAGCGCCAGGCTCGCGAGGAAAACCATGAATTTTTTTTCCTTCCGCTTGAATGCCATGAAAAAAAGGAATGGGACCCAAACCCCGAGATAACCGAAAGCCCCTAGATAATCGTTGCCGATGTTCACTTGATCGGTAATGACCTGATTTGCGGATTCCATGGTTTGATCCGGTGGCAAGCCCAGCGAAGGGAATAAGAACTCATAAGTGGACTGGGGCGTCATGGAAAAAGTGCCGTTGTAATTGTCGTAGGTCTGTTTGGCATCATGATTGGAATATTTCTGGAACTCATAGGCTGGAATCAATTGGGTGAAAAGGGGAAGGGTTCCCCAAAATGAAACCAGAAAAACGAACAATAATTTTTTCCATGGAACACCTTTATCTGGAGCGGGTGGGGCCCCCTCTTCCTTGAAAAAAACGCGGAAAAAGAAATAGGCCAGGGACGTGTAGAGGACACAGGTGGTGGTTTGAAGGTTCCCGCAGCAGAAAACGACTGCGAACGAAAGGCCGGACAAGAAAGCCCATCCGAGACTCAGTTTTCGGCTTAAATGTTCCAGGCAAAGCATGACCCAAGGGAACCAGGCGTATGCAGCCACGATGGGCGGATGAATCACTTCCCACCAAAAAGTGCCAGATAGACAGAAAGCGAGAGCGCCGATGCGGCACGCGTTCTCATGCAGTCGGAGTACCCTCAACCAAAAATACATACCGGCAGCGGCGATGATCATGTGGAGAAATAGGAAGAAACCAACGCCCCAGGGAACAGGGAAAAGAAGGGTTAGATAATTCAAGGGGTAACACATCATCGAGTTGGGATCAGCGAAGAAAGGCTGCCCCCCAAAAAAATAGGGGTTCCAAAGGGGAAAGTGGCCTTGAGCGAATTGATTCTTTAGGAAGAACCGGAAGTAACTATAAGAATGGAAAAGATCATTGACGCAATAGGCCTGTTTCATGACCAGGCATGGGAAAAAGGCCACGAAAGCGATAACAACAAATAACAGCAACGAATATCTGGCCTTATGGCTGGAAGTCTGTTCCATTCAAAGTCTCTTTCTGTTTCGTGGTTGATGAAGATTGATCGGGATCAAATGGTGGGAGTTTTTGCTCAGCAAAACCCGGAAAATCCTGACTTCCTTGGGCGGTACGGGAATGGGCATGAGGAAGCCAGCGATGAGGCCAAGACCATAAAAGAAATGCCTTAAGAAGATAAGGATAGGGACCTTGACCGAATCCATAGCCCGTCTGTGCCAGGACGCGGAGGAAATGCCGGTGCCCAGGGCCAAGGCAGCGAACATCAGGAAAGGAACCCACCACCAGATGGTCTTCATTAAGGCCAACAAGGGAAAACGAGAAAAATCCACGAGCCAGGGCAGCCCTAAGGTCAATAAATAAAGCAAAAAGAATAGAGGGATCAGATGAACCAAGTCGGACAGGCATGGGTACACCTTGATCTGCCTGGCCCGGCCCCGGCCGTACCGGAAGCCCTGGTAACAGTAGGCCTGCAGGCTTTTTCGCCGAGAACGATAAATGGCGCCTCTGGGGTCGTAGACCAGGCGGTAGCCCATGTGCAGGAGCCGGTTCAAGAACTCATTCTCCTCATTGGGAAAAAGATCGATGCGGAACCCGCCCTCTTTCAGGAAGGCTTTTCGACGCACCATCATGTTGCAAAGGATGAGGTCTTTTTCAGTGGCTTCCTTGACGGACCCGATGGCCGCGTAGCGGTTGCGGACCTTGAAACTTCCCAACCAGGAGGCCAACACCGAACTGACGGATTTTTCGAAGGATGTGGCGTTAGGCGGCACCAGGTTGGGCCCGCCGGAAACCACTGTCCGGGTGTCGTCGAAATGGGAGAGCAATTCCCGGCTTGTGCCGGGGATGACATAACTGTCGTCGTCGAGAAAATAAACCACGTCCGAGGAACATTGTTCCACTCCCAGATTCCTTTGCAGGGAAGGATTGCGTCCCACACAGGCAAAGATCTCCCTGGGTCTTTCCTCTTTGGGCAGATCGCAAAGACCTTTCAGGACCGTCAGTTCCTTGTCGGTTCGGTCCAGGGCGATGACGACACTGTAGGTGAGTTTCTTCATGTGGTTTTCCTGCCCAATAGATCGCTCAGATGCATGGCGGCCGGGATGCCCAGGATGAAAAAGGCGATAGGCCCGGTCAGGCCCATCAAGAACGAGAAGGAAAGGAGGGCCGATTTCCCGACCAAACTGGAAGAGAAGAAAATGAACAAGGCCGCCTCCCTGGTCCCGAATCCCATGATGGAAATGGGAAGGAATTCTACCATAATCACCACCGGCAACAGGAGCACCACCGAGCCGTAAGAGATGGGAAGGCCCAGGGCCAGGACGCAGAAATAGGCGCGTAGCAGGGCCACTTCCCAGGCCAGGAGGGAATAAAAGGTAGGTTGTACCACCCTTCCCGCGGGTTTGAAGAGTTCCTGCAGGTGGTGATAGAACTCGTGGCCGTGGGTCTGGATCCGGGAAGTCAGGTCCTTGGGGGCGAGCGTGAGGAGCAAGGGTTTCAGAACGGACCTCATCCAATTGGGATGGAGGATGAGGGCCATCAATAGGATGCCCAGGAGGATACCCAGCAAGGCCGCGATGGCGGGGGTCTGGTTCTGGGATTGGATCACCAGGTCGATCAGGCCGATGGAAGCCAGGAGTCCCAGGGCCATGAGGTCATAGACCTTGTCCGCCACATGGACGGAGAAGGCGGTGGTGATGGACAAATGTCCCAAACGGCTCAAGCCGAAGACCCGGGCCACATCGCCCAGCTTGGCGGGGGTGAAGGTGGAAAGAGGCTGGCCGGACATATAGGTCCAGATCGCGTCCTTCAGTTTCAGGGGTGAGTGGAAATGGGAGGCCATGGTCTTGAGACGCAGGCTCTTGAGGAATATTTCCGGGATGAGAAGCAAAAGAGCGGCCGCCAGCCAGTAGGGGTTGATCGCCCGCAAAAGGGTCATGGTCTGATGGAGGTCCACCATCTTCAAAAGCAGGATGAACAGGGCCAGACCGATCAGAAAAGCGAAGGGGCTCAAGCGTTTCATGGGAGGAGGAGTTCCTTTTCAAGTTTAGCCACGCAGTTTTTCCAGTCCCACTTTTTTACCAGTTTTTTCCCCTCCTTAGGGGATTTTCCTCTCCTCAAGGCAATCAAAACGACCTTGGAAAAGGCTTCGGGGGAAGGTTGGGATAAAAAGACCGCGTTTTTCCATTCGACTTTGTCCCCCATGTCGGTCGCTACCACTTTGCGGCCGCAGGCGAGGGATTCCCGCAGTTTCATGGAAGCCCTGTGTTCGTTGGCGGGGGATTCACCGTAATAGACGAGTGACAGTTCGCTGATCCTCAAGCAGGCGGCGACTTGGCGGGGGGTCAGAAGGCCGGTGAAATGGGTGGAAGAGGCGATATCCAGACCGGAGGCGATCCGCTTGAACCGATCCTCGTCCGGTCCCCCGCCCGCGATGAGGAGCTGGGCCTTTGGGACGGACTTTAGGACTATCTGGAAGGCGTTCAGGAGAGGCTCCAGGTCGCAGGCCACGTTCAAATGGGCGGTGAAGGTCAGGATGGGTTGGGTTTGTTTGTCCTGGAGGAGGGAAAGGGCGACGGGGGGCAGTTGGGTCAGGTCCGCCTTGGGGTTGAAGATGTCCAGGTCCACGCCCTGGGGCATGGAAACCATTTTGGCAGGGGGAACGCTGAACACTTCCTGGATGGGTTCTTTCAGTTTGGGGTTGTGATAGGTGACCAGATCGGCCCAGCTGGGCCAGGGCTTCTGAAGCCAAAGGTGGAATTTTTGGAACCAGCCGCGGCTGTAAGCGTAATCCAGGTCGTCCACGTCAAAGACGATCTTGGCCCCCTTGAGGCGTTGGACCCAAAGGGCTGGCACCAGGGTGGGATAGGGTTTGACCGCGATGGCGGCTTGGGAGCGATGGAAGAGGGAAGTGAAAAAATAATAGGGTTTGGAAAGTACCATGTCGAACCAGAAAGGAAGGGACGGGATGGGCTTCACAAACTTAACTTGATGGCCGCGCTTACGGAAGGCCTCCGCGATATAGAAGGCTCTCAGGGCGCAACCAGTCCCGGAACCTTTGGCGGAAAACACCAGGATTTTGAAGGATGACTTAATATGGTTCGCTTTTGATTGTTTCATCCGCATAACTATAACGAAACGGAACCTTACCGCCAATCAACCAGTTATAAAAATTCATCAAATGGGGCTGGGAGTGAAGAAACGTTTATTTTTTTGGCGGGTCGAGTGTTTTATCCCCTTCTGGAAACGCCTTTTCCCAGGGGGTTGGTGTCGGCCCAGTCCATGTCTTGGACATATGGTTGTCGATAAAAGAACGATTTTCCGCCACTAGGCAATTAGGCACATAACGGGCGAAGGCCGGGAGGTCGAGCATCCTTTTTCGGATATCGGAGATGCTAGAATCCCTCACATTTCCGAACGTGATATGCATATAAGGACATGGGATGACGTCACCAAAGTTGGTGATATAGAGCTTCTCTTTCGCCGCGCCGCATCCTTGTTTCAGGTAATTGGTCTCAAAATCCCGCCGTACCAGGGGTTCACGCAGGACGAGGGAGTTCAAAACCGCGCTATCTTTTTCTGTTAAAAGGGAATCGGTATTTCCATTCCACTTTCCCGCTGGCGCGGCGAGACTCAGATTGAGCAGGGTTCCCTTTTCGCGGGATATCTCCACGAGACGTTTGAATCCCTCGGTATGTAGGTTGTCATGGGAAACGGTCGGCGCGATGTTCACTTTCAAACCCGCTTCCAAGGCCCAGTCGATGCCCTGCAGGGCCTTTTGATAAGCGCCCTTCATCCCTCTGAATTTGTCATGTTCCGCCTCGACCCCGCTGTCAAGGCTGATCTGGAGCACATCCACGCCCAGGCGGTAAAGTCGTTTAGCCCTTTCCTTCGTTAGTAGGGTCCCGTTGGTGTTGATGATGATGATCAATCGGTCGGGATAGGCCCTCTCGATGATATGTTCAAGGTTCGGGTTAGCTAAGGGTTCTCCACCCGTGAAACCTATGGCGATGTTGCCCAGGTCTATCAATTGTTTGATGACCCCGCGCCATTCTTCGGGTGTCAGGGATGTTCCCTCTCCTTCCGGTTTTTCAAAATTGGTCCTGAAACAATGCTCACAGGAGAGGTTGCAGTTCAGGCTCAAACAAAGGTCGGTATATCGCAATGGAATACGTCTGCCGGTGAGGTAATCAAAATAGGCCTTGGCGATCCTCGGGATGATACGAGGTTTCCGCAAGGGTAGTCCGTATTTAAGGTTGTAATAGAAACGAGCTAATTTCATGGGCCAATTCTAGTTTCATGGATCCGAACTTGCTATGACAAAAATCACAACGATCCCATTTAATCATTGGTTACTCGGTCGTAACCGCCGGGCGGAAATTTATTTGCCACGCATTGTTGATGGGTTTTTCAGGAGGACAAACATTTGAGAGGTCTTGAAAAACAAACCACGGATCAGATCGAACCCCGCGAATATCGATGCCAGAACAGGGAATAGAGGATGATAGACCAGCGGTTGTTCCTGGGTGTAGTGAATGAGCTTCCGCCGGAACAGCATCATCATGACGCTTTGGGCCCAAAATGGAGCGCCTTGGGTATATTTCAGGAAAGTGATCTTGAGGGAAGTATTTCCTAAAGCATGTTTGAAACTGGATTCTTTGAAGAGGACCCAGTGGCGAGGGCAGTGGTACCCGCCCCAGTTGGAGTGCCGGAAAAGACGGGCGTCCAGGCTATCGATATTGGGGGTTTTGATCAGGAGAAAACCGCCAGGGGCCATGACATTTTGTACCTTTTGGAGAACCCGGATGGGTCGTTGGACATGCTCGATCAGGTTGAACATCAAGACGAGATGGAATTTTATTTTCGAAGTGAATCTCTCAATTGGACCTTCGAAATAAGCGTGGCCTTTTTCATGGGCCAACTTCTTGGCTTTCCGGTCGATGTCCACCACCTGGGTGAAGGAAACCCTGTCATCGATGTCCCTTACAAGGTCCAGCATCCAGCCGGTTCCTCCCCCGATATCCAAAACTTTGATATCCCCAGAGGGGATGCTGGACAAGATTTTTTTGAACAGCGATTTATCCAAAGACTGTTTAATCTTGTCGATGGTAGAAAGTTCTCCTCCCGCGAAGGAATAATAATTACCAGGATAAATTTGGGAAAGTTGTTCGAGTGGTACTGGGTGAATAAAGAGGCAGCCGCAATCGACACATTTGAAATATTGGAATACTTCCGATGTGGTGAGATATTCCAGGTCGGTGGCAGTCGCCCAGGGTTCGCTTTTCTTCGAGCTGCAAAGGGGGCATGGGTGGGAGATTGGGATGGAGGTAGCCAAAGTTTTCCTCAAAATTTAAAAAGCTCAAAAAAGGTCAATAAATAGGTGGACTTGGTCATGCCGTCTTTCAAATCCGTTCCCATTAAGAAAGCCTCAATGTCCGCAAGGCGAGTATAGGAAACCTGGGGGTCCCAATGATGCAGAAGATGTCTTGAGAAACCGGCCCCTCCGAAAGTAGTCCCCACCGGCCCTTCCTTAAACATGCGGGTCACTTTTCCATGCGGTTTTTTGGAATAGTCGATCTGGTCACTAGCCCTATTATCCCGATGTTCCAAAAGTTGTCGGAGAGCCCCGAAAAAGGGGAAAAAGGATGTCAGACCAAGGACCCAAGCCAGCCCCAACGGCCATCCCAGGCAAATCCATAAGAACCCAGCCACCCCGATGTTTAAAACCAGGCCCACTAGCATCATAACTCTATCCAAGACGGATCGGCTGGCCCTTGTGTTCTTGCGGCGGAAAAGTATGACCTTGATGGCCGCCAGACCTGTGATGGATTCGACTATGAAACGGAAGTTAAGCGCGGAAAAATAACTATGTTCGGTGTCATTGGGTTTTCCGAGAAAACGATGATGATCCCAGTGGATGATGCGGTAAGAACCGGTGTTCAGACCGGCCCAGGAAGCTATGAAGAAATTGGATAAAAAGTCATTCAATTTCCGTCCCGGGGCCAGGTTGTAATGGGCCGCTTCATGGATAAAAAGAAGAAGGTAGGCGATCCAGTAGCCGATGGAAACGCCGCCGACCAGGGCAAGCGGGATACCCCAGCTGGGGTGCCTTTGCCAAAGAAGGAAGGGTAGATAAACACTTAATAAAAGAAGGATATAACCCAGAAGGATATCCAAAAACACCTGGGAATAATGGGGCGTCAGGCTTTTTCTGAACTCCGCATAGGACAGGCCCCACCGGTTTAACAGGGCGTTCTTTTTGAATTTCTCAAGGTCACGAATGGGGGTGGTTGACAAAGATTCTCCGGGAATTTTTCGGTTCAAGTTGTACTTTAAAAGTCTTCCAGAGTCTCGTCAAGTTTTTGTGAGGATCGATTCGAGAAACGAATGGATGGGATCGTTTATCGAACGTCGTGGCCGGTGAGGACGGCGGCGCCGCGCTTGCCTACTTCCCAGGCGCCCCGAAGGGTCCAAAGCGGGTCGTTCAGGCGGATCTTGGAGAGCAGGTACTTGGGGCGGAAGAGAACTTTCTTATAGGCTTCCCTGCGCAGGCGCACCAGGTCCTGGGAGGTCAAGGTCTCGGTGCGGACGACCGGAACAGGGGCTAGGGGGGAATATTTCGACCAATCCTTGTGTTGCAGGTAATGGTTTTTTTCATACCAACCATACATGTCGGTGTTGGGAAAGGGTGTGGAGAAGCAGAACTGGGTGTAGTAAGGGTCGATGTCCTTGATGAAATTGATGGTCTCGTGCCAGGTTTCCTCGGTCTCTCCCGGCAATCCGCAGATGGTCATACCGTAAAAGAGTACCCCTGACTCGCGGCAGGAATCGGCGCAGGCCGCGATCTCCTGCTTGGTGACACCCTTGTTGATGTCTTTCAGGATCTTCTCGGAGCCGCTCTCGATGCCGACGGCCAGTTCTCGGCAGCCAGCCCGGTACATCCGTTTCAGGGTGTCCGTATCCACCAGGTTGGCCCTGGTACAGCAGACCCACTCGATGCCCACGTTCTCCCGGGTGAGGGTGTCGGCCATGTCGCCGACCCGGCCGGTGTTGAGGGACAGGACGTCGTCGAAAAAGAGCACGTGCTTGACCCCGAACTGGGTCTTGAGCCATTTCAATTCCTCCACCACGGCCTGATGGGGACGGGGACGGAATTTCTCCAGGGCATAGGCGCAGAAAGTGCATCCGAAGGGACAGCCCCGGGAGGTCTGGATCATGGCGAAGGTATCCTGGAAGACGCCGGTGTGATAGGGCTCGATAGAGGGCAGCAGGTCGTAGGCCGGGAAGGGAGCCACCTCGACGTTCATCAAAGGGGCGGGAGGGCTCTTTTGGAAACCGGCTTTCTCGCTCTGGTAGGCCAGGCCCGCCACGCCGGCGAACCAATCGGAGGATTTCTTCGGCATGACACCGTTCTGGGTCAAGTTCGATTCCAGGGCCTGGGCCAGGGACGGTAGGATGGAGTCCAGTTCGCCCATCAGGTACAGGTCCACCTCGGGACGTCGGGCGATCTGCTCGAGGAACCAGGGAACTTCGCCGATGATCTTGTTTCGGACCACCGTGACGCAATCGGGGTTGGTGGCCTTGGCCAACTGAAGGACCTTCAGGTCCTCTTCCTGGCAGTCGAAGGCCATGCGGATGACGACCAGATGGGGTTCCCATTCGCTCATGAGCCGGCCGATATGCTCCAATCGAAGGTCGAACCCGTTGGCGTCGAGGATCTTGACGTCGAAACCGGCTTGACGCAGGGAAGCGGCGCCTTGGAGGATGGAAAGGGGGGGATAGACCGAACCAACATCCCTGTGCTCGAATCGCTCCTCGCGTACCACAGGCAGGTCATTGACTCGGGGCGGATTGACCAACAGGACTTTGAGTTTCACTCTTCACATCTCCCCATTGAACAGAAGTACAAGAATTTCACCACATAGGCACAGCTTTAAAAAAGTCTTAAGATTTTGTTCTTCTCCGTGTCTCAGTGTCTCTGTGGTTCAAGCTTTTTTCATCCGCCCGTTTCCAGGCGGTATTTGGCGAACGCGGCCTGGGCCTCGGGGCTGGAAGAGTCCCGGATATCCTGCCAGCGCTGGATGTGGTCGGGATAATTCAGGTCCCTCAGGACCATTTCGGTCGGTCCGTCGGTGAAATGCCATTCCTTCAAATTGACCTGGGGCGCCAGGGCTTCCTGGTCCCCTTGCTTGGCCTTGTCCCAGCGCCTGTAGTCATTGACCCATTGGTCGATCGGAATGACCTTCGCCTTATCAGCCTCCCACATGGCCGAGGCGAAGTAAAGACGGTCCTTGAAAAATACCAGGTCCAAAGTGGTGGTTTCGGACAGGTCTTTCCCGGCTTTCAGGGAAGCGATCTTGAACAGGGGGTCGTCGTTGTAGGGCCGCAATGCCTTCTTGGCGGCGGGATAGACCTGGAATACCTGGTCCATGGACATCCCCAGGCTTACTCCCGCGACCTGGCGGGGTAATGGAGTCTTGGGACCGGCCATGAGATTCTTGAAAAAGCCCGAGCTCCAGAGGATGGTCGTGAGACCCACGATGACCAGGATGGCCACCGCCACCATGACTTTCCAGCGGGGGGACGCGGGAGGGGGAGCGGCCTCGTTCTTGGGTTCGGTCTTAACGGCTTGGCGCGGCTTGGGGTGTGGCATGGGTCGGTTTGCTTTCCGGTAGCGGATCACCATAGTCCTGAACATGGCCCAGAAGGGATTTAAGTCCCCTCCAGAGTAGGTCCAGCTCCCTCGCGGACCGGATGGTTATCAGCTGCCCTAATATAAATTTCGGATGCTTCATCAAATTCCATGTCTTGGTCGCCCAGGCGCTCGCATTGACAGGCGACTTCAGGATGGGGTGGCTCATATCATAGTTCTCATAATCCTTCTCGCCAACCAGAAGCCAGCCTTTGTTGACCGATTCCCGCCAGAGGGGGGACCCGGGATAGGCTACGACCACGGAGGCCTGCATGCAGTCTCCGGTACGTACCTTATATAGGAGCAGTTCTTTGGTGACCTCGTAGGTCTTGCGCACATCCTCCTCGGTCTCCCAGGGGTACCCCATCATGGTGGTCAGGAGCACTTTCAGGCCCCTGTCCTTGGCCATTTTCACGCCCCGGCTGATCAGGTCAACTGTCTCGCATTTTGCCAGGTGCTTGATGCTGTAGTCCGAACCCGATTCCAGGCCGATCTTCAATAGGCGCCAGCCGCATTTCACCAACAGGTCCACCACTTCTTCATTGAGGGTGTCGGCCCGGCAATTGGAGGAGAACTGGAAGCGGCCCAATAGTTTTCGGGCCTGGAGTTCCTTGTGGAATTCCCTCAGCCATTCGATGTTGTAGATGGGGCCGGACTCATTGTCGTCGAAGAACTCCCAGACCTTGTGCTGGTTGATGCAGATCTCCATTTCCTCGGCCACGTTGGCGGGGGAGCGAAGGCGTGCGGTCTTGCCCCAGAGGGCGTGCTGCCAGATACAGAAGGTACAGACCCCCACGCCGCCGGGGGAAGCGGAGGAGGCTCCGCAGCCGCGGCCGGTCAGGATATAGGCGGTGGGTTTCAGCAGATAGGCCTCTCCGTAATCCTGGAAACGGGTGAGGACCCGGTCGATGAAGGGAAGGGAGTCCAGGGCCTCTTCCAGCTTGTGGGGGCCGGTGGTCACGGGTTTGCCCGACGCGTCGCGGTGCCAGACGCCGGGCCCTAAAGCGACGCGACCCGACAGGTGCTCGACCAGATTGCGTCCCACGATGTCGTAATCCCCGCCGGTCATGACGTAATCGACCGAGGAGTTCAAGATGGATTCCTCGGGGAAATAGGTGACGTGGTCGCCCATCAGCACTGTCTTCATCCCGGGGTATCGGGCGTTCAGTTCGGCGATGTACTTCCAATGGCGTTTGACGACCGGGGCCTTGGTCTCCAGGAAGACGATCTCGGGCTTGAAGTCGTCCAGTTGTTTCTCGAATTCCTCGTCGCTCATGCGGCGGTTGATGCCGTCCAGCCAGAGGACCTCATGGCCCAGGTGCTTCAGATTGGTGGCCAGGTGTCCTGGGACCAGGGGGAAGATACGGACTTCGAGGGTCTTGGAGAATTTCAGATGGCGGTTCTGGGTGAGGAGCGGCAATTCACCGTCCTTACGGAAGGGCGGATAAAGGATGGCGGTTCTCATGGATCTCTCGTACTCCCCGTTCGAAGGTCGATGACTGGTGCAGTGAATCTATATTCTACCGCGGTAATAATCAATGGTGTGACGCAAACCCTCTTTTAACGGGACCTTGGGTTCCCAATGAAGTTTGGCTTTTGCCCTGGAAATGTTCGGTTTACGGCGGATGGGATCGTCCTGAGGGAGGGGTTGGAGAATGAGCTTGGCCCCCTTGGAGCCGCACAGTTGAAGGACCAGTTTGGCGAAATCGCGGATGGTGGTTTCCTGGGGATTGCCCAGATTGAAGACCCCGCCCTTGGTACCCTCAGTGGAAATGGCCGCCCAAATGCCCCGGACCAGGTCCGAGACATAGCAGAAACTCCGGGTCTGGGAACCGTCCCCGTACAGGGTCAGGGACTCTCCCCGCAAGGCCTGGTTGATCAGGTTGGACACGACCCGTCCGTCGTTCTCGTTCAAGCGGGGTCCATAGGTGTTGAAGATACGGATGATGCGCGCGTCCACGTCGAACTTATGGATGTACTCATAGACCAGGGCCTCGCCCAGCCGCTTGCTCTCGTCATAGCAGGACCGGGGGCCGAAGGAATTCACGTGTCCCCAGTAGGCCTCGGTCTGGGGATGGACCTGGGGATTGCCGTAGACCTCGGAGGTGGAGGCGAAGAGGAACTTGGTGTGGCGCTTGCGGCAATATTCCAACAACTGGAGGCTTCCCATGGAATTGACCAGGATGGTCTGGATGGAATTCTTCATGTAACCCACCGGCGAGGCGGGCGAGGCCAGATGGAACACATAATCGGCGTTGGGGAAAAAACGGGGGAACCCCCGGGTGATGTTGCTCAAGAAACGGGGAAGCTTCTTGATGACGTCGTGCTTGATGAAGCGGAACCTGGGATTGCGTCTCAGGTGGGCGATGTTCTCCATCTTGCCCGTGATGAGATTGTCCACGCAGATGACCTGATGACCCTGCTCGATGAGGAAGTCGCAAAGATGGGAACCGACAAAACCGGCCCCGCCGGTCACGATGGAAAGGGGTTTTCGCATGGGTTTCGTCCTTATAAGTTGATCCAAAAATGGTCGGCTTGGGGCCGGGTCGCACCGATCCAGAGCCTGGACCCCGCAAGAAAGTGGAAGTTTAACATAGCCAAAGGAAGGGCGCTACAGAATGCGGGTCAACGGATGGGATATCCCACTCCCCCGTAAGGGTTGGTATCGACCGGGGTAGGGGTAGGAACGGGGGTAGGCGGGTGAGAGGAGAGGAGAGGTTCCTTGATAAGTCTGAGGCGCAGGATGGTGTTGTTGTGGATATCGGAGATATAGAGGCGGTCCTGGGAGTCGCGAGTGATGGCCCGGTAATGGGGGGAATAGGACTGGTTGAGGATATTGTCCTTCGCCCGCCATTGGCCAATGAACCAGAAACTGTTGTCGAAGAATTCCAGGCGGGCGTTCAAACCATCCACGATGGCGATCCAGCCCTTCTGGGTGAAGACGGCACCGGCGGGTTCCTTGAACTGGTTGGGTCCGTCCCCGAACCAACCCTCCACCGTGATGGGCGCGGTGTTGGTGGCGGCGGAGGACTGGTCGTTGAAGACCTGGAACCGCGAATTGCCGGTATCGGTGATCACGGTCTGGTCGATGAAATTAAGCGCCATACCCAGAGGAAGATTGAATAAGCCCGGATCGGTCCCGTAGGAACCCCAGGTGAATTGGAAGGCCCCCAGTCGACTGAAATTCTGGATCCGGGAGTTGCCGGTGTCCAAGACCCAGATGTTACCGTAATGGTCCTGGGTGATCCCACGGGGCATATTGAATTGGCCGTTCGCGATGCCCTGACTGCCCCAGGAGGATGTCACCAAACCCTGGTTGTCCACCACCACCACCCGATGGTTCAGGGTATCGGCCACAAAAATATTGCCGGAGCGATCGACAAACAAACCGGCGGGATGATTGAACTGAGGTGGATTTCGCCAGACCGCGTTGGTCCCAAAGACCCCATAAGATGTTATGGGACGGCCGTTCGTGTCCCAGATCAGGACCCGGTTATTGCCCGTGTCGGCGATGTACATACGACCGTCAGGACCGATCTGCAGTCCCTCGGGATTGTTCAATTGGTTCAGTCTGGAGCCCTTGGAACCCCACATGGCGTCAAAGGTATAGAATTTCTCTCCTGTCCAGGAGAGGGGCTGGGGAGTGGGTGTGAACGTGGGAGTATCAGCGGGGGTCGGGGTATCGGTGGGGGTGACGGTCGGATGGTGACGCCTGGCCCAACAGGGGTTGGGAAGAACGAACACAATAACCGTGGATAAAAATAGGAACGAAAAGAAATAGGAGCGGATCATAAAGTTAATGCTATCGAGGGGGGCAAGCCCCGTCAACCTGAAAGGCCGACGGGCTTGGGAAAATGAAGGTTATGCGCCTTCTGAACGGCTTTGGCAGGTGATGCATTTGGTCGCCCAGGGGATGGCTTTCAAACGGGCCATGGGAATGGGCTTCTCGCAAATCTCGCACTGGCCATAGGTACGGTCCTCGATGCGGGAGATGGCCTTCTCAATGCGCTCCAGCTCCGTGCGGTCGTTCTCCATGAGGGTTACCGAAAGGTGCTGGCTCAACTCGCCCGAACCATGGTCGGCCATGTCGCCGGGAATATTCTGGTTGTCCGCAATCTCTTCCCGCAGGTCCATCTCCAAATGATTTACCTGGCCGGTGATCTCGTTGCGGCGGTCCTGGAGTTTCATCAAGAGGGGCACGTAGGCCGGATCGATACGTACTTTACGCTTGACCGGTTTGAAGGACTGGTTTTTCTTGGCGGCGGTTTTAGCGGCGGGACGAGCTTGGGCTTTTTTCACTTTTTTGGGAGACTTTTTCTTGGAAGCTTTTTTCTTGGAAGCGGCCATGCGATCCTCCGGTACTGGGTTGGATATGAGAGGTGGGTGACCACCAGGGCGTTGAAAAGGATAGAAGAATAAAGAAGGCGTCAATAACTGTCAAGAATAAAGGCTCTTTTCATCAAGAACCTTGTTACGGTCGAAGCGGCGCCTCGACCTTGGCCAAAAGAACGTGATTTTTCGCCCTGTCCAGGTTCCTGTCCCGTCCTTATACTAACCCCATCACTTGTCGAAAAAGGAGCGTTCAATGGCCATGGGAATCGCGCTGCTCGTCCTGCTGTTCATCCTCGGGGTCCTCCTTCTGGTCTCCCTTTATTTCGTCTCGGTCTACAACTCCCTGGTCCGTTACCGGGTGGAAGTGGATAACTCCTGGTCCCAGATCGACGTGCAACTGAAACGACGCCACGACCTCATCCCCAACCTGGTGGAGACGGTCAAGGGTGTGATGGAGTTCGAGAAGGGTACCCTCACCCAGGTCATGCAGGCCCGGGCCAACGCCATGGGAGCCTCCAACATGGGCGACCGCATGAAGGCGGAGAACGAGATCACCGGATGCCTGGGCAAGCTGATGGCGGTCTGGGAGAATTATCCCACCCTTAAATCCAACGAGAACGCCAAGCAGCTCCAGGAAGAATTGACCTCCACCGAGAACAAGATCGCCTACGTCAGGGGTCATTACAACGACGTGGTGGCCAACTATAACGCGGTCACCCAGCAGTTCCCGTCGAACCTCATCGCCGGGCCCTTCGGGTTCCAATCAAGGGATTTCCTGAAAACAGCCGACGCCGAAAAAGAAGCGCCCCAAGTCAAGTTTTAAGGGACTGGGACGGTGTTCTACGCCCTGCCCGCGGATACGGTCTTCGAAGCCAAGGAACGGACAAGGCGGGCGACGGTCCTGCTCTTTTTCCTGCTGACCGTTCTCTATATTTTCTTCGCCAACCTTATGACGGTCACGGCGGCCTTGATGTTCGGCATCTGGAACCGCCACCGGGACCCGGTCAATTTCGGGCTCCTTATCCTCATCACCAGCCTCATCGCCGCGGCTATCGCGGTGGTCCATTTCATCGTGGTGCGCAACAAGACCCTCGATGAGATGCTCGGGGAGATCGGGACTAGACCCGCCGACCCAAAGGATAGCTATCACGCCCAGTTCATCAATATCGTCCAGGAAGCGGAAGCCGCTACCGGCATCCACGGCATCCGGGCGGTAGTGCTTCCCACGCCCGGCTGCAACGCCTTTTCCATCCAGGATGGGAAGGGTCAATGCGCCATCGGCGCCACCGAGGGCCTCCTTTCCAAGCTCACCCGCGGCGAACTTTCGGCCGTGGTCGCCCATGAGGCGGCCCACCTGATCCACGAGGATTCCCGTCTGGTCACAACCGCCTGTTTCCTTTTTATCGTCTTCCAAAAGATAAACGAGGCGCTGGGTAACATGATGGCTGGGAGTACCAGGACCACCACCTACGGGGAGAGAAGAAACAGCGGGGGGATCTCCGGGGTCATTGTGGTCCTCTGGATCATCTCGGGGTTGGGATACCTGGCGACCAAGCTGGTGGGGATGGCCATCTCACGGGAAAGGGAATACCTGGCGGACGCGGACGGGGTCCAGATGTGCAAAGATCCCCTCTCCCTCGCGGAAAGTCTTTACCGTATTTCGAGGCGCTACCGGGGCGAGATCCCCAACGCTTTCTCCGCGGTCTTCATCATGAACCCTCAGGAGTCGGACCTGGACGAGCAAGAAGGGTTCTTCTCGAACCTTTTCAGCGACCACCCACCCGCGGCCCTGCGGCTCAAGAAATTGCTGACCTGGGCCAAGGCGGACGCCCAGACCATGATGAACATGGCCGACCAGGAGGATAAAACGCCGGCTGACCCTTCCGGAAGTTCCCCATCGCCGGGGAATGAGGGCGCCTTCATGGCCTTCCAGAACAACCAATGGGTCGGGCCCTATAGCCCCCTTCAATTGCTGACCATGGGTTTCATGACCCCCTCCACCTGGGTCTGTCCGGCGGGGGACCAACAGGTCATGAAGGCTTCCGACAGCCCCGAGTTACTGCCTCTGTTCCAGAAACAAGTCCAGGGGGCTGTCACCCAAGAGGTTTGCCCCCGTTGCAAGGTTCCCATGCTTTCCACGACCTATGAGGGGGCCGGGGTGGAGCAATGCAGTTTTTGCAAGGGCTACCTTTTGAGGGCGGGGGTACTGGAAAGGCTGATCACCCGGGAGGAAAGGACCTTCTCGCCTGAAGAGATCAAAAAAGCGAAAGTGTGGAGGGATTCCCAAGTCGGGCCACTCGGTGAGAGGGATCATTTTCCCCCCATCAAATGTCCCTTTTGTCAGAGCGAAATGTGCAAGGGGGTCCATTCATTGCTCACCCAGGTGATCATCGACCACTGCTCCAACGATCTCTGCGGGGCCATCTGGTGCGACGGTGGGGAATTGGAAACCATCCAGATGCTCATCGAGGACGCCCATAGTTCCCAACCCGTGGGTTCTTGAGGATCAGACCGAAATTGGACATTGAAATCGGGCTTAAATGACAATATTTCCCTCAATTTTTCCTCCTTTTCTGGTTTAAAAATCATGAATGGGTATAATTAGAAACCCAAAAGTTGCCAGTGTGTTTATCATTTGAGTTGTCGCTCAATGGTTGACCATCGGATGATTTTTGTTCTTTGTTGTTATAAAACCACACCTTTCGACACCTACGAGGTTTATCAGCCGTGATGAGCAGTCAAGATGTTTTCAACCTATCCCTTGAAGGGGAAGGGCGTAGAAGCGCCTTAAAAATCTTTGGTCCCTCCAAAGATATATCTGTCTGTCCAGGCATCCTTCTGAAGACGATCGATCCATTTATCCGACGCGGATACCCATTCATAAAATCGTTAACAGTCTCGATCCTTCTTTTCTTTCTCCTCGGCCCGTCCCTTTACGCCCAATGTGTTCAATCCGATCCCCTGAATGTGACGGGTCCTTTGGCCAATTACTGGACCGCCTTGGATATCGGTAATCCGTCCGCGGGTTCCCAAACGCTGGCGAACGCCCTGACCATCACGGCCGGTGGCGCCGATATCGGGGGAAACGCAGACTCGTTCCGCTACATTTATCAGCAGGTTTCCCAGGACATGAGCGTGACCTTGAGGATCGACACGGTCCCGGCCACCGCCGGAGCCAAGGTGGGCCTGATGATGCGGGAATCCACGGCGCCTGGTTCCACCGAGACCTCCATCTTCGCGAGTAACGGAACCGGTTATCTATTCGAGGCGAGGGACGCATATAAAGGCACGACCACCACGGCCACACTAGGAACCTTCACGGCACCGGGCTATGTCATGCTGACACGGGTGACCGGGGCTTCGGTCACCTACACGGGCTATTACTCCTCCGACGGTGTCAACTGGAACCAGGTGGGAACGGATAATGTCACCGTCATCGATAACGCCAATTACACGGTGGGTATCGCCGAGACCAACCATGGCGCGGGAACGGGCATCGGGTCGGTGGATAGTTTCGGGGTCTCGTTCGGGAATACCTGCGCGCCAAATACCGCCTGCAATTTTGTCCAAAGGATGAGGTGCGGGAGCGCCGCCGCTTATACGGACTCAAAGGGGAATGTGTGGGCCGCGGAAAAGCAATACGCCGCTGGCAGTTACGGCTATGTGTACCGGAATGTTTATACCACCGGGACGGCCGTCGTTGGGACCAACGACTCGGGCCTATATCAGACCGAGGGATACGGGAATGGGACCACCAACCCCTTGGAATACAAATTCACCGTCCCCAATGGGAATTATTATGTCACGCTGAAGATGGCGGAGATCTATTTCGCCGCGGCCAATTCGCGGGTTTTCAACATCACCATCAACGGAACCACCGAGATCACCAACCTGGACCTTTACGCCAGGGTGGGCGAGTACCAGGCTTACGACCTGACCTATCCGGTGACGGTTACCACCGGTCTCATCGATATCGTGGCGCCGGCCTCGGTCAACAACGCCAAATTCGCGGCTATCCAGGTGGTCAACTCCACTACGCTTTGCACCCCTACCCCGACCGCCACGCCGACCGTTACCCTGACCCCCATCCCGGGTTGCGTTGTGTCCCCTAACCTGGACCTGAAGATGAGGCTGATCAATTGCGCCAATAACATCGCGGTCTACCGGTTCTACGTGAAGAACAACGACCCGACGACCGCGGTCAAACTGTCGGATCTGACGGTGAAGATATTTGTTTACGACACCGGGGCCGCCAGCTGGTGTTTCCCGAACTATTTCGGCGGGAGTGTTTACGATGGGACGGGGGCCTTCCAATACACCAATAACACCGCCTTCGCGGGGACGGCCCTTCCGTTCAATCCCAACTGTACCTCGACCCCCAACCGGTTCGCCAATTGGGAATTGGACCTCAATAGCGCTAACACCCAGGCCATCCCCATAAACGGGGGTTATTGGATCGACGGTAATTTCGGGGTGCAGATCTGCAGTACGGCCTTGTTCGCCCCGGGGTTCTCGTCCTGGTACAGCCAGATACCGGCGGGACAGATAGGGGTTTGTTCGGATGTGGCGGGCAATACTCCCAGCGGATATTTTGACGACCCGCATTACGCCTTGTTCTATAAGGGGAATTTGATCACCGAGCAGGCGGGAACGGACCCCAACACCGGGGTGGTGCCCTGCGCCGTGGTTTCGGGCCAATGCAGTCCGACCATCACCCCGACCTTTACGCCTTCCCCCACGGCGACCCTGACGGCGACGTTGACCGACACCAACAGCCCGACCAATACGGCCACGAACACGGACACCCAGACCCCGACCAATACGGCCACTTTTTCCGTGACCAATACTCCGACCGATACCGGCACGAATTCGCCGACCAATACGGTCACTTATACCCCCACCAACAGTCCCACGAATTCCGCGACCCCCACGACGACGAATACCTCCACCAATACGGCGACGAACACCACGACCGATACGGCTTCTAATACGGCAACCAACACTGTTTCTAATACCGGGACGAATAGCCCTACGAATACCGCGACCGTTACAGCGACGAATACCATGACTAACACCGCCATTAACACGGCCACAAACACTGCTACCAATACCGCTACGAATACGGCGACCAATACGACTACAAATACCCCCACAAACACTTCGAGCAATACAGCAACCAACTCTCCGACCAATACTTCCACCAATTCAGCTACGAATACGGTCACAAATACCGCTACCTTTACAGTGACTGGTACTGGAACCAATACGCCTACCAACACCGTGACGAATACGGCGACTAACACCGCAACAAATACCCCGACGAACTCAGCGACCAACTCTCAAACCAATACGGCGACCCAATCGGCTACGAATACGGCGACGAACAGCGCAACCCAGACAGCGACAAATACCCCAACGAATACCGCCACGAATAGCGCGACGGATTCGATGACGGCTACGCCGTCCCTCACCGCTTCGCCTTCGCCAACTCCAAGCAACACAGCGACGAACAGCGCGACCCATACAGCTACAAATACTCCGACGAATTCGCAAACCAATACGGCGACCTACTCGGTCACCAACACACCGACAGCCACTTCGACCAACACAACAACGAACACACCTACCCAAACGTTCACCAATACTCCGACCAGGACCGCGACGAATACTGCGACGAACAGCTCGACATCCACCGCCACCAATACCACGACCCCATCGGTCACCAATACAGCGACCGATAGCCAGACGAACACGGCTACCCAAACCGCCTCCAACAGCCCGACGAATACAGCGATTAACACTTTCACGAACACTCCAACGAACTCGGCGACTAACTCACAAACCAGTACAGCCACCCAAACGGTTTCTTACACGGCAACTTGTACCGAAAGCAATACCGCCACGAATGCGGCGACTGGCACTACGACCAATACGTCAACTGATACGCTGACCAATACACCAACATCGACAATGACTGGGACATCTACCCCTTCAGCGACCAACTCTCCGACAAATACCAAAACAACGACCGTTTATCCCACCAGTACACCGACGAACAGCGCGACCGCCTCCCTGACACCAACAGCTTCTTCAACATCAACCGCGACATCGACCAACTCTGTGACCAATACGTCCACCCCTTCCGCTACCAACACTCCAACCCTTTCAGCCACCCATACCCCAACGCTGACATCTACAGCCACTAATACGGCAACTGGCACAGCGACGAATACCCCTACTCGAACCGCGACAAATACGGTCACCAGCACCCCGACGAATAGTCCGACTGGGACGATCACGCCGCTTAACACCATGACGCCCAGCCCGACGGCGAGCACGACGTCCTCCAACACCCTTACTAATACACCCACATCCAGTTGGACAGCGTCCCAGACCCCTAGCTCAACATTGAGCTACACCCCGACGAACAGCCCCACCGGGACGATCACGCCGCTCAATACCACCACGCCCAGCACGACCGCCACTTCCACACCAACCTCCTCGAGTACGGCCAGCGAAACGATGACCCCTTCTCGCACGAATACCCCGACCATGACCTGCACCCAAACCTGGTCCCCGACCCTCACCTACACTCGAACGATCACATTTACCTTCACCCCCACGGTCACTCCCACGAACACCATGACTCCCACCCCGACCGGTTCAGCCACCCAGACCCACTCCCCGACCCCGAATTGCCAAGCGGAGATCGTCAAGATATTCGACTCGAGGGGGGAACTGGTCCGGACGATCTGCGGCGCCGATCCCTTTACCAACCCCGCGTCGATCGTTCTGGGTCTTTCGAATTTCATGCCGGATAAAAGCGGATTGGGCGGACAGGTCACGATCTATTTGAACGGGGTGATCATCGCGGTCTGGGATGTGAAGGATTCAGCCGGGATATTGGTACCCAACGGCTACTACCAGGTATTGGTGGAACAGAATAATCCGGGCGGGAACCAACTGAGCGTTTCAAAGGACATTTACGTGGGTTCCAATTTCCAAACCTCGGCGGCCCAACTGACCGCCTGGCCCAATTTGGCGCGTCCCGGAACGACGGTCCTTTTCACGGCGATGATCGAGGGGAACCTGGCGGGCGGTAAAAGCGTCATCAAGGTCTACGCCTTGACCGGTGAGATGGTGAACAGTCTTCCTATCTCCAATGGTCAGGCCCATTGGGACTTGAGCGATTCCTCCAAGGTGTCGGTCGCGTCGGGTCTTTACCTGGCGGTCCTGGATGGGATGGATACGGTCACGCAAACGCCGGTCCGTAAAATCGTGAAAGTTATCGTCCTGAAGTAAGGGTTTTCGCTGACGGAACGCCGATTTTCCATATCCTGGCAGACAAGGTTCAGAATGTTTTGCTACCATGCTTCACATTATGGAAATCGTCCTTTTAAGACTCGACCGTATCGGTGATTTTATCCTTGGGATACCGGCCTACCGCGCCCTGCGCCAGAACTATCCCAATGACCGCATTTCCGTCATCGTTCCTTCCGAAGTGACCGAACTGGCCAAAGCCTGCCCCTATTTCGACGAGGTTTACCTGTTCGACGCCCACTGGCTGAAGCCTGGGGCCAAGCCCCTGGCCCGCTGGCGTTCGGCCTGGCAGCTCATCAAATTCTTAAGAACCCTTTCCATCGACCTTCTCCTGAGTTTCCGCTATCAAAGCCGTCTGGACGCCGTGGTCGCGGGTCTGTCGGGGGCCAAACGGCGGGTCGGGTATAACCTGGGATCGGCCAGCTGGGCCTTGAGCCAAAAGGTCAGTTTGCCGAACAAGGACCTGCACCAGGTGGACCGGAACCTGCACCTGCTCCAGGCCATCGGCGTCACCGCTTCCAGCCGCCAGTTGGAAATGTGGGTCGATGAGAGGGATAAAAAGACCGCCGAGGACCATCTGCCCAGCCAGGAGCTTTTGCCCGGTATCGCCCGCATCGGGGTCCATGTGGGGGCCGCCATGCCGTCCAAACGCTGGTCGGAGGATAGCTTCGCCGCCCTCATCCATGAGCTTCACGCCGCCACCCAGGCCGACATCATCATCTTCGGCGGGGAAGCGGAACTGGGCTTCACCCACGAGGTGGTGGACGGGCTGGAATGCCCGGTGGTGAACCTGGTAGGGAAGCTCTCCCTTCTTCAAATGGCCGCCCTTATCCAGCATTGCAAGGTTTTCGTGGGCTGTGACTCCGGTTCGACCCATCTGGCCGCGGCCTGCGGGGTGCCGGTGGTGAGCCTTTTTTCCGCCGCCAACGAGGTGGAGGTCTGGAAGCCCTGGGGGCCCAAAGTGAAAGTGATCACCCAACACCCGGATTGTTCCCCCTGCCATTCTTACCGCTGTACCAGGGACGACGGGTATTTCTGCATGGCCGAGATCAAGGTGGAGGATGTGGTCGTCGAAGTGAAGGCTTTGATGGAGGAACATCACCAATAAAAAGGAGTATGAATGAAAAAGTCCTATAAGATCGCCTTAGGTATCATCACCCCCTTGCCCATCTTGGCCATCATCCTGGGGATCGTCGCTTTCTTTGTCTATCTCATCCCCAACCTTCCGACGAAGGGTCAAGTTCCCGCTCCCGATTTTCCTGTTCATATGATCGAAGGTATCGCCACCTTCTACGTCTTGATCATCGGCGCGGTCATATTCGGCTTCCTCATCCACATCGCCTATTTCATCCATCTGGTCCGCACCGAACAGATCAATAAGGACAGCAAGACCCTCTGGGTCGTCCTGTTCCTCATCTTCAACGTGCTGGCCATGATCGTCTATTGGTTCCTGGTGGTCTGGCCCGAGCCGGAGAAGATCGGCAAGGCGAAGAAAACTCGGGATTGATTTTGTTTGTCCACGACAGAAGCACGTCTTGGACATCATTTTTTGGAGGTTTTTTTGAAAAATAAAATTTCCATTTTATGGATAAAGTTGGTCCCCTTATTCGTCTTGACTTTGGCTTTCGACTTCGCGGCGGCGCAAAACAATCTCCCTCCTGGCGCAGCTGTCACGATGGGTCTCAAAAATGACGGCACGACCGAGATTCTTAAATTGGTTCCGCGCGAAGGGATCAATCAATACAACCCCGTCGGGGGTGTTTTCGTTACGTCATTCCCCATGGGTGAAGAGGTCAAATTGGGTGACGTCGGTTGTTGTTGGGATGACAAGGTATTCATTACCGGAACCATTGCGAAAGACCTTCCTCCCCTTATTGGTTTTGTCATTGACACTGCGAATCACCGAACTACCCGATACATTCTTTGGTTCATGTGGGATGGCAAGGAATATAAAAAGGTATTGAATATGGTTTCTTCTAGTTCTGGGTCTCCCTTTGTGGACATGGACCGTGACGGCGATAATGAATTGTTGTTCAAGAACGACCTGGATGAATTCGGCACGCCACCGATCATCTATAAATTCGATCGAAAACTCTTCCTCTTTGAAAAGGCAAATGGCCGTTTCCCAGACTTTTGGGAATCACACATCCAGAAGGACATGGGGGCCCTTCGCCAATGGAAATACACCCGAAAAGGGACGGGTGCTATATACCTCTGCGCCCGCATCGCTAGTTACCTTTACAGGAGAGGCGGGAATGAAGAGGTTGATGAATTCTTGAAATTAGCCGATGAAAAGTTAAATCCTACCATTGAAAATTCGGCCAATGATAATCTTCAGAACAGGGCGAAAACGGTTAGGGAAGCCATTCACCAACTTCTCCAAATGGCCCCGGGTAGCGATTCTTTTGTTTCACCCAATGGTATTAATTTATGGAAACATTAATGTTTGTCCAAGACGGGGACCCCTTCGGCAGGCTCAGGGCAAATTATTTGTTGTCTAATCTGGGGAGCCGAAATGGACAAGTAAATCATGGTTAATGGTGGCCTGGTCCCGATTTCACATTTCAAGGGACTTTGTTCAAAGGAGAAAATTATAAACCGCGTTCGGATTTATTTTACTAATTCAGAATTAACGATAAAGTTTAAGACCATCCGAAAAATTTTATTGAATGGTACTGGCGGTTTGTTAAGGATGTTCATCCCCTGCTTTTTCCTCTTCATCAATTTTGCCAACGCCCAAACCAATACGTCGACTCCTGCTATGCCTGCGAATCCCAGGATCATTGATGTCGAAAAAGATCTTGGGTTTATGTCGATGGATAGCCTGCCAGAAAAAGAACCGTTATTAACTCCCGAACAAAAAAGCCTATTGAAGGCGGGACTAGACTGGGTGAATCAGAATTTGAAGTGTATCCAGGAAGAGGATTTTCCGAACAAGTGGTCAAAAACGCCGGATGGCAAATGCTTCGAGGTGTGGAACGCTTGTTTTGGAGATTTTGGTTCCCTTGGGCTGGTGTTGAATGTCAGCGGTTCCAGTCAGTTGGCGGGACATGGAGCCATGCTTGCGGATGAACATTATGTTTTTTGTTCTTTTGATAAAGGGGCCCTGGCAGCCAAGGTTTTTTGGACAAACCACGGCGGAACGGGTTTGCAATTGCTTAATTTTCCACAAGGGCCGGATTTAATATGGACTGGGGACCGGGTGGATGAAATGTTTGATGAAAATCCAGCCCAAGGACACCTTTTCTATCGTGGGACCGACGGAAGTTTAAAGGAAGTTCTTACTTATCACGATTCCGAGCGAGAAGTGGGGGTGGAACATCCTGATGATTTCGAGACCCGCCTTATTCCTGAAAAAGGTAGGGCGGTCCGGTTGCTTCAGATGAGGGCCCAGTGGCAATCTGACAATGATGGAAATGGCGGGTCGGTAACCCAGGTGACCGAGACAAATTACACCTGGGATCCGTCCGCCGGAACTTATATTGCGAAGGGTACCTCGAAAAACGTTTCCGAGAAAATTTGGCACGAAAAAAAGAAACCGGGAGAGATTGATCAGTAATAAGAGGGGCTGTGGTTTGAGAGCCTGTCCACGACGGGGACCCGTCATGGACAAAGAAAATCTACCGAACACGGAATTGAAAATGAATGAAACTATTGAGTTGCCTTGGGTTATGAGGCTGAATTTTTTTTATCGATTGCTTGGAGTAGTTGCTGTTATTTTCCTAATAATATGTCCACTAGCTGATTTGTGGGTTAGTGATAAATTTTCTTTTGTTTATTTCATCCCGATAATTGCGAGTGTTTTATTTCTATATGGATTTATCCGTTCTGTTAAATGCACCGATGAATGCATAACAATTATCAGGGGATTTATATGGTCCAGGGCTATCACTTGGAAAAGCATTAAAGTTGTTGAGATGAGAAATGGGTTTAGTTTTTTTAGAGTTATTAATATTTCTTATATTTATCTCTCAATAACTACCGAGGACGACAAAAAATACAAAATGACATTTGAATATTTTTGTAATAAAGACATTGAAACGCTTGCGGAATTATTGAAGGCAAATGCTATTGGTGCGAGTCTCAATATTGATTATGCCCCGATCGAAGGATTTAAAATTAAATGATGCTAATAACGGATTGTCCGCGACGGGGACCCGTCGTGGACAGGAAAAATGGATAATGGTGGCCAGGCACCTTTGGCCTTTCGGATGTCCCTTCAGAAACAAATTCCTCTCAGAACAGTGTGTTTTCCATGCAATTAGGATATAGGTTCTTATAGCCATTAGGTTTCATCATCGTGACCTGCCCCCCAAAAACTAGTCCACCCGAATGGGTATAATACCCTGAAAGGCGGACTGAAAAAGGGGGCTTTATGCCTAGAAAGAAACACAGTGCCGAGCAGATTATCTCGGTTCTTCGCCAA
>Ga0326728_10001573_pt1 | contig 80270 bp, 74 predicted proteins | sample MB3enrmetagenome_FD_207602 | JGI IMG/M metagenome (GOLD analysis project Ga0326728, IMG submission 207602) | Lab enriched peat soil microbial communities from McLean, Ithaca, NY, United States - MB31MN | ecosystem: Environmental > Terrestrial > Soil > Wetlands > Peat | place: USA: New York...
GAGAGCAGCCTGGCTTGGGCATACGTCGCCTTTGTCCGCCTGCTAGTTCAGAGATTTGCAATTTTGATGGAAGCAGCTTGATTTTGCAGACACCCTCTTGGAGGGTGTCTGCAAATTAACTATTTTCTCAAAGGTGCAAGGCCACAATCGAGATCTGAGCCCTGGGGTCAGTGAGAGCCGGGAAGGCCATGGGTCCAGTTGGGCATTTCTTCATTTTCATCTCTTTCCATCCCTCGCTCGACGGGGAGTCGAGTCTGTGGAGAAACTGGTCAACCACCGCTGGGTGGTGGAACGGACCTTCGCCTGGTTCAAGCATTTCAAGCGGCTCACGGTTCGCTACGAAAGGCGGGCGGATATCCACCTGGCGTTCCCCAAGCTCGCAGCCAGCCTCATCTGCTTCTCAGCCCTGGGGTGGTGACGGACGAAAGGGCTACAAGAAGTCATGAAGGCAGTTCTACGCGTGCCTCCGCGAGATCTCCGTGCCTCCGCGTCCAATTGGTTGCTGGAGTGTGTCGGCGCGACCGTCCACTGACGCAAGGCGCCAGTCCACCTGGAAACCCCCCCCGCGCCTACGTCCTGGAGCCGGGGCGCCACGGCAGGACTAGCGGTACCGGCAGATGTAGGCCACGTCCGCGGCCGCCTCCACCTCGAAGGAGACCTTGGCCGGCACGATGAACCCCTCGCCGGCGTGCAGGGATTTCCAGTCTTCGCCCGGGAGCATCACCTTCATGGCGCCGGCGATCAGGGTCATGCGTTCCTCGGACGCGGTGGAGAAGCTGTAGTGGCCCGGCTCGATGACGCCCACCGTGGCCGGGCCCTCCGGCTCGGCGAGGCTCAGGCTCTGGACTTTGTCCTGGTAGTAGGTGTTGTGCTTCATGGGACCTCCCGGTGCGGGTCGATGACAGGTTGGCTGGCTCAGGCTTCGCCCATGTAAGGGTACTGGAAGTCCCGGTGGGGCGCGAAGCACTCCTTGATGGTCCTGGGGGAGGTCCAGCGGATCAGGTTCAGGAAGCTGCCGGCCTTGTCGTTGGTGCCCGAGGCCCGGGCGCCGCCGAAGGGCTGGTGGCCCACCATGGCGCCGGTGCACTTGTCGTTGATGTAGAAGTTGCCCGCCGTGTCGGCCAGGACCCGGGTGAGGTGGTCGATCACCTGCCGGTCCCGGGCGAAGATGGAGCCGGTGAGGGCGTACGGGGAGGTCCCGTCCAGGACCTTCAGGGTCTCCTCCATGCGCGCGTCCTGGTAGACGAACACCGTGAGCACCGGGGCGAACAGCTCCTCCTCCATGGTGACGAACTTGGGGTCCCGGGCCAGGATGATGGTGGGCTCGATGAAGTAGCCCACGCGCTTGTCGCCGTGCCCGCCGCACAGGATCTCGGCCGCGCTGGAGGCCCTGGCCTGTTCAATGTAGCCCATGGTCTGGTCGAAGCTGGCCTCGTCGATGACCGCGCCCATGAAGTTGCGGAAGTCCCGGGGGTCGCCCACCCTGATCTGCCCCACCAGGCCCAGGACCCGGTCCTTGAGCTGGGGCCAGCAGGAGGCGGGGGCGTAGACCCGGGAGCAGGCGGAGCACTTCTGCCCCTGGTACTCGAAGGCCGACCGCACGATGGCCACCGCCGCCTCCACCAGGTCCGCCGAAGGGTGCACGAAGATGTAGTCCTTGCCCCCGGTCTCCCCCACCAGGCGGGGGTAGATCCGGTACTTGGACAGGTTCTCCGCCACCGTCCGCCACATGCCGTTGAACACCCCGGTGGAGCCGGTGAAATGCAGCCCGGCGAAGGCCGGGTGGTCCAGCACCACCTGGCCCAGCTGGGAGCCCCGGGAGGGCACGAAGTTGACCACCCCGGCCGGCAGCCCCGCCTCCTGGTACAGCTGCATCAGGTAGTAGTTGGAGAGGATGGAGGTGGAGGCGGGCTTCCACACCACCGTGTTGCCCATGATGGCCGGGGCGGTGGCCAGGTTGGCGCCGATGGCGGTGAAGTTGAAGGGCGACACGGCCACCACGAAGCCCTCCAGGGGCCGGTAGTGCACCCGGTTCCAGGTGTGGTCGTTGGACTGGGGCTGATGCCGGTAGATCTGCTCCATGAACTTGGCGTTGTAGCGGAAGAAGTCCGCCGTCTCGCAGGTGGCGTCGATCTCCGCCTGGTGGGCGGTCTTGGACTGGTTGAGCACGGTGGCCGCGTTGAGTACGTAGCGGTAGCGGGCGGAGATGAGGCTGGCCATGCGGTTGAAGATGGCGGCCCGCTCCTCCCAGGGGGTGGCGCTCCAGGCCTCCTTGGCGTCCAGGGCCGCCTGGATGGCCAGGCGGATCTCCGCCTCCCCCGCCTCGTGGCAGTGGCCCAGCACATGGCCGTGCTCGTGGGGGCAGATCACCTTCCTGAGCTTGCCGGTGCGGATTTCCCGGCCGCCGATGATCAGGGGGATGTCCACTTCCTGGTTGTATTGCCGCTCCAGTTCGGCCTTGAGCCGGGCCCGTTCCGGGGCCCCGGGCGCGTAGCTGAGCGGGGGTTCGTTGTACGAGTCGGGCAGGCAGAAGATGGCGTTGGTCATGGATGGGATCCTCGCAGGCCGGGAAGGGCAGGGGCCGGCCCAGTCTTCGAATTTTTCATACCGGCTGGCGCCAACCAAGCGAATGATGTTCATTCCAGGCATGAACCGGATTCATGATGGAAGAAACTTGATCGGTGGTGCGTTCATGACCCATTCCTGGCATTCCCGTGTTCTTCCCTCCGCCGTGGAGGCCATCGGCCAGACCCCCTTGGTGGACCTGGCCCGGATCGTCGCCCGGAACCGCCTGGATGGGCGCCTGCTAGCCAAGCTGGAATACCTGAACCCCGGCTTCTCCAAGAAGGACCGCATCGCCCGCCAGATGATCGAGGACGCCGAGGCCCAGGGCCTGCTGCGCCCGGGCCAGACGGTGGTGGAGCTCACCAGCGGCAACACCGGCACCGGCCTGGCCATCGTGTGCGGGGTCAAGGGCTACCGCTTCGTGGCGGTCATGTCCCGGGGCAACTCGGTGGAGCGGGCGCGCATGATGGCCGCCCTGGGGGCCGAGGTGGTCCTGGTGGACCAGGCGCCCGGGTCCCGCCCCGGCGAGGTTTCCGGCGCGGACCTGGCGCGGGTGGAGGTCCAGGCCCAGCGCCTGGTGCGGGAGCGCGGGGCGTTCCGGGCCGACCAGTTCCACCTGGAGGGCAATTTCCGGGCCCACTACCTGCACACCGGGCCCGAACTGCTGGTCCAGGCCCGGTGCCGGATCGACGGCTTCTGCGACTTCGCCGGCACCGGCGGCAGCTTCGCCGGCTGCGCCGCCGCCCTCAAGGAGCGCCACCCGGACACCCGCTGCTACGTGGTGGAGCCCGAGGGCGCCGCGGTCCTGGCCGGCCAGCCGGTGACCAACCCCAACCACCCCATCCAGGGCGGAGGCTACGCCATGCGCGACCTGCGCTTCATCCGGCCGGAACTGGTGGACGGCTACCTGGCGGTGAGCGGCGAAGCGGCCACCCGCACCACCCGGGACCTGGCCCGGTGGGAAGGGGTGTTCGCCGGCTTCTCCTCCGGCGCCAACGTGGCCGCCGCCCTGGGCCTGCTGGCGGGTGAGCTGAAGGGCGGGACCGTGGCGGTGCTGTTGAACGATTCGGGGTTGAAGTATCTCAGCACCGGCTTGTGGAACGGCGCCCAATCTGGTTCATAATTGGATAAAACCACCATCCCTTCGGGAAGGAGCCGGAAATGAAACGCAGCGCGACCGCCACTTGGAACGGAGGCCTGAAGGACGGCCAGGGCGCCTTCGGCGTGGCCAGCGGAGCCATCAAGGACCTGAAGTACAGTTTCCGCACCCGGTTCGAGGACGCCCCGGGCACCAACCCGGAAGAACTCATCGCCGCCGCCCACGCCAGCTGCTTCAGCATGGCCCTCGGCGCCCAGCTGGGCGAGCGCGGCATCACCCCCAAGGCCATCGAGACGGTCTGCGCCGTCACCTTCGAGAACCTGACCCTCACCCACAGCGCCCTGCGCACCACCGTCACCGCCCCCGGGGCGGACCCGGCCAAGGTGCGCGAAGCCGCCGCGGCCGCCAAGGCCGGGTGCCCCATCTCCAAGGTGCTGAACCTGGAGATCAGCCTGGAGCTGAACGTGGTGGGGTGAGGCCCGCCTTCACCTGGCGCCGTGGCCCAACGAAAACCCGCCGGCTGGATCAGCGTGTGCCCGCGAGGGGCACGTGGCCTCCCGGACTGGGCCAGCACCCTGGCCGGGGGTGAATCGTTCCCTCATTGCCTCAGGGCCCAGGTCGCGCGGAAATGAGCGGGACCACCATGGACGAGATCAACCAGGAGATCTCAGCCATCCGGGCAGCGAGGCGCAGGCGGAAATGAACCGCGCCGTCCTGGACGCCAGCATCCTGGTCTCGGCCGGAATCACCGAGGGCGGGAACTGGGGCCGGGTCGTCCAGATGGCGCTGAAGAAGGAACTGGGGCTGGTGGTTTCGCCGGTTGCTGGCCCTGGCCGAATGCCTCGCTGCCAGTCCTCTCGAACTTCCTGACCTCCCCGACCCGGATGATCGGCTGATTCTCGGGGTCGCACGCCACACCGGATTTCTGATCACCGGAAACACCAAGCCCTTCCCCCCCGGCCGACGGGGGGAGGTGCAGGTGCTCACGCCTGACGCGTTCCTCCATCAAGGAAACGAACCGGCCCTCCTGCGCGGGCCTGCCCGAGTGGGCGAGGGGAATCGAACCGCGGAAGGACAGGGACGTGCCGCCCAACTGGGCGGGCAGGGAGGGGCTATAGGTTGAAAATATGAACTAAACAAAAATCCCACCGGGACATTTCAATAACCTTGTAGATTGAACCATTTGGAAATTCTAATTAATAATACGCTAACCAAGACTCACGCCCATGGATGCCCGTTCGCCATGCAGTCCTGCTGCCGTCCCGCCCGGGCCGGTCCTCCAGCGCTTGCTATCGGGTGCCGAACTGCAGGTCCTTCGGGTCCTGGCGCGGTCCTTCCGGGCGGGGGACCTGGCCCGGCCGCTGCCGCCGGGACCGCCGGCGCCGGCCCGGGCGCCTTCGGTGGCCGCCTCGGCCCGGCTGTTCGAGGTGGTCCGGCTGCTGGCCGATCATCCCTGCGTGGTCGTGCGCGGCCGGGCCAGGCCGCGCCTGATCACCCGCGGGGAACTGCAGAGCCTGCCCGGCCGGATCTGGCTGTTCGGCCTGGTGGCAGGACTCGAGCAGTTCCTCATGAACCGGATCCAGGCGCGCTGGAGCGAACCGGAATGGTCGGCCCTGCTGTCCCCCGGCCGGCTCGACAAGGCGCGGGAACTCCAGTCCGAGCGGGTCCGGATGGGGCATCCCTGCACCCTGGCCGACTGCCTGCAGTTGGCCGACAAGGCCGGCCTGCTGCTGCAGGATCCCGCGGAGCGGGCCCTGCTCGGCTTCCCTTCGGCCAGCGCCGCGCGCAAGGCCGTCCACCGCATCGAATCGTTCCGCAACCACCTGGTCCACGCCCAGGGGATCGCTGATTCCCACTGGGCCCAGATCACGACCCTGGCGGGCCGGATCGAACGCCTCCTGGCCGCCGGCCGCCGGCCCGTTCCCGCTCCACCGTCGCCAGCCTGAAGTCCCGCAGAGGAGAGTGCGCATGCTCCGTCCGTCCCTGCTCCGTCCCGCTCCAAGGCAACTGACCTGCCTGGCCCTGGCCCTGTGCGCGCTGGCGCCCGGCTGCGGCCGCAAGGCCGCCCCGGCCGCCGCCCAGGGGCCCGCGCCCGCCGTGCTGGTGGCCCCGGTGGTGCAGAAGACCGTGCCGGTCACCAACGAGTTCGTCGCCCGCACCGACGCCACCGCGACGGTGGACCTGGTGGCGCGGGTGGAGGGCGTGCTGCAGCAGAAATCCTTCGAAGAGGGCCGCAGGGTCCGCAAGAACCAGGTGCTCTACCGGATCGAACCGTCCCAGTACGAGGCCAACCGCATGTCGGCCCAGGCCAAGGTGGCCCAGAGCGAAGCCCAGCTCAAGAAGGCCGACCAGGACGTGGCCCGGTACACCCCGCTGGCCGCCTCCCACGCCATCCCCCAGCAGGACCTGGACACCGCCCTGACCAGCCAGCTGGCCGCCAAGGCCGACCTGCAGGCGGCCCGGGCCGCCCTGGTCCAGGCCGACCTGGAGCTGTCCTACTGCACCATCAAGGCGCCCTTCGACGGGGTCATCGGGCACAGCCTCATCGACACCGGCAACCTGGTGGGGCGCGGCAGCGCCACGGTGCTGGACACCGTGTCCAGCCTGGACCCGATCAAGGCCTCGTTCGCGGTGCCCGAGGCCGGCTACCTCACCGTGGCCAAGCGCCGCGGCGAGGGGATCTCGCTCGACGTCCAGCTGGTCCTGGCCGACGGCAGCCTCTACCCCCGCACGGGGCGGGTCACCTTCCTGGACCGGGCCGTGGACCTCAAGACCGGCACCTTCCAGGTCTACTGCGAGTTCCCCAACCCTGAATACCTGATCCGGCCCAACCAGTTCGGCCGGGTGCGGGTGGTGGTGGACACCGCCGAGAACGCCCTGCTGGTCCCCCAGAAGGCGGTCCTGGAAGAGCAGGGGGCCAAGGCGGTCTACGTGGTGGGCCAGGACAACAAGGTGACCGAGCGCATGGTCACCCTCGGCCCCTCGGTGGGGTCCGAATTCGTGGTCAAGGCCGGGCTCCAGAACGGCGACCGGGTGATCGTGGAGGGCCAGCAGAAGGCGCGGCCGGGGATGGTGGTGGCGCCCACCGAGCAGCCGGCCTCCGCAGAACCATCGGGCAGCTGAGCCATGGCCAGGTTCTTCATCCACCGGCCGGTCTTCGCCATCGTGGTGTCCCTGGTGATCCTCATCGCCGGGATCGTCTCCCTGGCCGGGCTGCCCATCGCCCAGTACCCCCAGATCACCCCGCCCATGATCCAGGTGGAGGTGAACTATCCCGGGGCCAACGCCGCCACCGTCGAGCAGTCCATCGCCGCCCCCATCGAACAGGAGGTGAACGGCGCCGAGCACATGCTCTACATGAGTTCGAAGAGCTCCAACGACGGCCGCTACGTGCTCCAGATCACTTTCGAAGTGGGCACCAACATCGACCTGGCCAACGTCGACATCAACAACCGGGTGCAGAAGGCCACCCCCAAGCTGCCCCAGGACGCGGTCAATTCGGGCGTGTCGGTCACCAAGCAGTCGCCGGACATGCTGATGATCATCGCCCTCTATTCGCCCGACCGCAGCCGGGACGACATCTTCCTGTCCAACTACGCCACCATCAACCTGGTGGACTCCATCTCCCGCACCCCCGGCGTGGGCTCCACCATGATCGTCGGCCAGCGCGACTACTCCATGCGCGCCTGGGTGCGCCCGGACCGCCTGGCCGCGCTGGGGGTGACCTCCAGCGACATCATCAACGCCATCCAGGAGCAGAACGTGCTCACCCCCGCGGGCTCGGTGGGCCAGCCGCCGGCGCGGCCCGGCCTGTCCTTCCAGTACACCGTGGACGTGAAGGGGCGCCTGGCGGACGAGGGCGAGTTCGGCAACATCGTGGTCCGGGCCGGTTCCGACGGCTCCATCCTGCGCCTGCGCAACGTCGCCCGGCTCGAGCTGGCGGCCCGCACCTACACCAGCTTCGGCCGGATCGACGGCAAGCCGTCCACCCTCATCCAGGTCTACCAGCTGCCCGGGGCCAACGGCATCCAGACCGCCGGCAACCTGCGCGCCCTCCTGGCCCGGATCCAGCCCGACCTGCCCGCCGGGGTCAAGGCCGAGGTGGTGCTGGACACCACCACCTTCGTCCACGCCGCCATCGACGAGGTGCTGCACTCCCTGCGCGACGCCATCATCCTCGTGCTGCTGGTGGTGTTCCTGTTCCTGGGCAGCCTGCGGGCCACCCTGATCCCCATGCTGGCGGTGCCGGTGTCCCTGGTGGGCACCTTCGCCGCCTTCGTGCCGCTGGGGTTCTCCATCAACACCCTCACCCTGTTCGCCATCGTGCTGGCGGTGGGGATCGTGGTGGACGATGCCATCGTGGTGGTGGAGGCGGTGGAGCACCACATCGAGCGGGGGCTCAGCCCGCTCGAGGCCACCGAGCGGGCCATGGCCGAGGTTTCCGGGCCGGTGGTGGCCATCGCCCTGGTGCTGTGCGCGGTGTTCGTGCCGGTGGCGTTCATGGGCGGCATCACCGGCCAGCTCTACCGCCAGTTCGCCCTGACCCTGTCCGTGGCGGTGCTGCTCTCGGCCCTGGTGGCGCTCACCCTCACCCCCGCCCTGTGCCAGATGATCCTCAAGCCGCGCACGCAGATGCGCGGCCCGGTCGGCTCGCTCCTGCGCGGCTTCAACCGGGCCTTCGACCGGGTCGCGGAGGCCTACGGCCGGACCGTGGCCATGCTGGTCCGGCGCCTGGCCATCGGCCTGGGCTGCCTGGCCGTGGCCACCGCGGCCCTGGGCGGGCTGGCCAAGTGGCTGCCCACCGGCTTCGTCCCGGACGAGGACCTGGGCTACTTCTACGCCGTGCTCACCCTGCCCGACGGCGCCTCCATGGACCGCACCGGACAGCTCTCGCGCAAGGCCGAGGCCGACCTGGCCAGGCTGCCCGGGGTGCAGAACGTGATCACCCAGGGCGGCTACAACCAGCTGAGCGGGGCCTACACCTCCAACAGCCTCAGCTTCATCGTCGTGCTCCAGCCCTGGGAGAAGCGCAAGGAGCCCGCGCTCCAGGCCCCGGCCCTCATCGCCCGGCTGCGCGGCACCTTCGGCGCCTACCCCGAAGCCCAGGCGGTGGTCACCGTGCCCCCGCCCATCCCCGGGCTGGGATCGGCCGGGGGCATGCAGGTGGAGATCCTGGACCGGGGCGACCATCCGCCCATCGAACTGCAGCAGGTCGCCGACCGGATCGTTGCCGCCGCCGCCGCCCGGCCCGAGATCGCGGCGCCCTACAATTCCTTCCGCACCAGCGTGCCCCAGGTGAACCTGGACCTGGACCGGGACAAGGCCAAGGTGCTGGACGTGCCGGTCAGCGACGTGTTCCAGAGCCTGCAGGTGTTCCTGGGCGGCTGCGAAGTGAACGACTTCAACATGTTCGGCCGCACCTACAAGGTGATGGTCCAGGCCGAACCCGAATTCCGGGCCACCCCCAGCCAGATCGGCAGCCTCTACGTGCGCACCGGCGGCGGCGCCATGGTCCCGGTGAGCACCCTGGTCCGCGGCACTTCGGCCGCGGGGCCCGACGTGATCCAGCGCTACAACATGTTCCGCGCCGCCGAGATCTCCTTCGCCAACGGCGGGCGCTCCAGCACCGGCCAGGCCATCGGGGCCATGGAGACGGCAGCCAGTGCGGGCCTGCCCCCGGGCTACGCCTTCGACTGGACCGGCACCGCCTTCCAGGAGAAGGCCGCGGGCAGCTCCCAGGCGCTCATCCTGGGCATGGGCCTGCTGTTCGTGTTCCTGTTCCTGGCCGCCCAGTACGAGAGCTGGACCATCCCCTTCGGCGTGCTGCTGGGCCTGTCTTTGGGCATCTTCGGGGCCTTCCTGGGGCTGACCCTGCGCTTCCTCGCCGGCGGCCAGACCATCAACGACGTCTACGCCCAGATCGGCATCGTCATGCTCATGGGCCTGGCGGCCAAGAACGCCATCCTCATCGTCGAGTTCGCCAAGGACAAGCGCGAGGCCGGCCTGCCGGTGCGCGACGCCGCCCTGGAGGGCGCGCGGCTGCGCTTCCGGCCCATCCTCATGACCTCGTTCGCCTTCATACTGGGGGTGGTGCCCCTGCTGCTGGCCGAGGGGGCCGGCGCCGCCTCCCGGCGCACCATGGGGACGGCGGTGTTCACCGGCATGACCTGCGCCACCGTGCTGGGCGTGTTCATCATCCCGGTGCTCTACACCGCCATCGAGCTGGTCATGGCCAGGCTGCGCCGCCCCAAGGCGGCGCCTGATCCGGCCGGGGCCGGGGACGCCGGGCCATGAGCCGGTTCTTCATCCACCGCCCGGTGTTCGCCATCGTCGTCTCGCTGGTGATCCTCATCATGGGCGCGGTGTCGATCCTGGTCCTGCCCATCGCCCAGTACCCCAAGATCGCCCCGCCCATGGTCCAGGTGACCGTGACCTATCCCGGCGCCAGCGCCGAGACCGTGGAGCAGTCCGTGGCCACCGCGGTGGAGCAGGAGGTCAACGGCGCCGAGAACATGCTCTACATGAACTCGAAGAGTTCCAGCGACGGCACCTACATCCTGCAGGTGACCTTCGCCGTGGGCACCGACGTGGACCTGGCCTCGGTGGACATCAACAACCGGGTGCGCAAGGCCATGGCCAAGCTGCCGCAGGAGGCGGTCTCCGCCGGGGTCACCGTGGCCAAGAAGTCCCCCGACCTGCTGATGGTCATGTCGATCTATTCCCCGGACGCCAGCTACGACGACGTCTTCCTGTCCAACTACACTTCCATCAACGTCCTGGACGCCATCAACCGCACCCCCGGGGTGGGCGGTACCAGCCTGGTCGGCCAGCGCGACTACGCCATGCGCATCTGGCTGCAGCCGGACCGCCTGGCCAAGCTGGGCCTCGCCGCCTCCGACATCGCCCGGGCGATCCAGGAGCAGAACCTGCTCGCCCCGGCCGGGGCGGTGGGCGCGCCCCTGGCGCCCAAGGGGCTGGCCTTCCAGTATTCGGTCAACGTCAAGGGCCGGCTCACCGACGTGCGCGAGTTCGAGAACCTGGTGGTGCGGACCCTGTCCGACGGCTCCATGATCCGGATCAGGGACGTGGCCCGGGTCGAGCTGGCCGGCAACTCCTACAGCAGCTTCGCCCGGCTGGACGGCAAGCCGGCCACCCTCATCCAGGTGTTCCAGCTGCCCGGCGCCAATTCCATCCAGACCGCGGACAGCCTGCGCGCGCTCCTGGACCGCCTGGGCGCGCAGATGCCCGCCGGGATCAAGGCCTCCATCACCTACGACACCACCCGGTTCGTGCGCGCCTCCCTGGAGGAGGTGGTGCACGCCCTGCGCGACGCCGTGATCCTGGTGGTGATCGTGGTGTTCCTGTTCCTGGGCAGCTTCCGGGCGACCCTGATCCCCATGCTGGCGGTGCCGGTTTCCCTGGTGGGCACTTTCGCCGCCTTCGTGCCCCTGGGCTTCACCGTCAACACCCTCACCCTGTTCGCCATCGTGCTGGCGGTGGGGATCGTGGTGGACGACGCCATCGTGGTGGTGGAGGCGGTGGAGCACCACATCAGCCAGGGCCTCGCGCCCCTGGCCGCCACCGAACGGGCCATGGCCGAGGTCTCCGGGCCGGTGGTGGCCATCGCCCTGGTGCTGTGCGCGGTGTTCGTGCCGGTGGCGTTCATGGGCGGCATCACCGGCCAGCTCTACCGCCAGTTCGCCCTGACCCTGTCCGTGGCGGTGCTGCTCTCGGCCCTGGTGGCGCTCACCCTCACCCCCGCCCTGTGCCGGATGATCCTGCGCCCGCGCAAGCCGGTCCGGGGCCCGCTGGGGTGGCTGCTCCGGGGCTTCGACGCCGGGTTCGAGCGCCTGACCCGCGGCTACCGGAGCCTGCTCGGGCTCTGCGTGCGCCGGTTCGCCCTGGTGCTGGCGTGCCTGGCGCTGCTGGCGGCGCTCACCGGCGGGCTGGCCAAGGTGCTGCCCACCGGGTTCGTCCCCATCGAGGACCAGGGCGGGCTCTACCTCATGCTCACGCTGCCCGACGGCGCCTCCATGGAGCGCACCGACCGGCTGGCGCGCAAGGCCGAGCGGGACATCCTGGCCATCCCCGGGGTCCAGGACGTGCTCACCTTCGGCGGCCTGAACATCCTGACCGGGACGTTCAGCTCCAACAACCTGACCCTGATCGCCGTGCTGGCCCCCTGGGACCAGCGGCGCACCCCGGACCTGATCCTGCGCGGCATCTTCCCCAGGTTCCAGAAGCTCGCCGCCTCCTACCCCGAGGCCCGCCCGTTCGTGGCGGTCCCGCCGCCGATCCCGGGCCTGGGCACCGCCGGCGGGTTCCAGTTCGAGCTCCAGGACAAGGGCGGGCACACCCCCCAGGACCTGGAGCGGGTGACCCGGCAGTTCCTGGCCGACGCCTCGGCCCGGCCCGAGGTGCAGAACCTGTTCAGCGGCCTGCGCACCCAGGTGCCCCGGGTGCACCTGGAACTGGACCGGGACAAGGCCAAGGTGCTGGGCGTGCGGGTGGACCAGGTGTTCCGCACCCTGCAGATCTACCTGGGCGGGCTGCAGGTGAACGACTTCAACCGGTTCGGCAAGACCTACAAGGTCATGATCCAGGCCGACCAGCCGTTCCGGGACAGCCCCGACGCCATCCGGAACTTCTACGTGCGCTCCGACGCCGGCGACATGGTCCCACTGGGCACCCTGGTCCGCTACGGGCCGGGCACCGGCCCCGACCTGGTGCAGCGCTACAACATGTTCCGCACGGCCGAGATCAGCGGCTCCAACGCGTCCTCGGCCAGCACCGGCCAGGCCCTGGAGGCCATGGAGGGCGCGGCCCGGGCCTCGCTGCCCCAGGGCTTCGGTTTCGACTGGACCGGCACCGCCTACCAGGAGAAGCTGGCCGGCGGTTCCCAGATGGTGACCCTGGGCATGGGCTTGGTGTTCGTGTTCCTGTTCCTGGCCGCCCAGTACGAGAGCTGGGCCGTCCCGTTCGGGGTGATCCTGGGCCTGGTGCTGGGCATCTTCGGGGCGTTCCTGGCCCTGTTCTCGCGCATGGTCATCCAGAAAGTGCCCACCTTCAACGACGTCTACGCCCAGATCGGCATGGTCATGCTGCTCGGCCTGGCCGCCAAGAACGCCATCCTCATCATCGAGTTCGCCAAGGACAAGCACGACCGGGACGGGCTCGGCCCGGCCGAGGCGGCGCTGGAGGGCGCGCGCATGCGTTTCCGCCCCATCCTCATGACCTCCCTCGCCTTCCTCCTGGGCGTGGTGCCGCTGGTGATCGCCAGCGGGGCCGGGGCCTCGGCCCGGAGGACCATGGGCACCGCCGTGTTCGGCGGGATGCTGTCCGCCACCGCGCTGGGGGTGCTGGTCATCCCGGCCCTTTACGTCGCCGTCGAGCGCGTGGTGGCGGCCCTGCGCCCCCGCGCCAAAGCCCCGGCCGCCCCGGCGGCCCGGGAGGAGGAGTCACCATGAACCGCGCGATCCGTCTGGGCCTGGTCCTGGCCGGGGCCCTCGCCCCCGCCTGCCGGATGGCCCCCACCTACGAGCGGCCCAAGGAGCCCCTGCCGGCGGCCTACGCCGGCCAGGCCGCCCAGCCCGCCCCCGGCGCCAGTTTCGCCGACCTGCCCTGGTTCGAGCTGTTCCAGGACCAGGTGCTGCAGCAGCTGATCCTGGCCGGGCTGCAGGCCAACGCCGACGTCCAGCTGGCCGCCAACCGGGTGCTGCAGACCGCCGCCCAGGTGGGCATCGCCAAGTCCTACGAGTCGCCCAGCGTGGCCTCCAACCTGGGCGCCACCCGCGGCATCGACCAGTCCACGCGCGCCCTGTACGGCACCAAGGCGACCCCGTCCGACCAGTACGTGGTCAACATGGGCATCTCCTGGGAGCTGGACTTCTGGGGCAAGCTGCGCAGCCAGACCGAGGCGGCCCGGGCCCAGTTCCTGGCCAGCCGGGAGAACCAGAACCTGGTCATCCAGGGCCTGGTCACCAGCATCGCCCAGGCCTACTTCCAGCTCCGGGAGCTGGATGCCGAGCTGGACCTGGCCCGGTCCACCCTGGGCTCGCGCTGGCAGTCCCTGCAGCTGATCCAGCTCCGCCGCGAGGGCGGCGTCTCCAGCATGTCGGACGTGAACCAGGCCCAGTCCCTGGTGCAGTCGGCGTCCGTGGTCATCCCCATGCTGGAGCAGCAGATCGCCCAGCAGGAGGGCGCCATCGACGTGCTCCTGGGGCGCTACGGGGACCCGGTGCCCCGCGGGCTGCCCCTGGACGACCAGCGCCTGGTTGTATCGGTGCCGCCCGGGCTGCCGTCCGACCTGCTCGAGCGCAGGCCCGACGTGCGCATGGCCGAGCAGCAGCTGGTGGCCGCCAACGCCCAGATCGGCGTGGCCAAGGCCGAGCTGTTCCCCTCCATCCAGCTCACGGCCGGCAACGGCTACGCCAGCTCCGGGCTGTCCAGCCTGGTGGGCCCCGGATCCAAGATCTGGAACGTGGGCGCCGGCGTGACCGCCCCGATCTTCAACGCCGGGCGGCTGCGCACCCAGGTCCGCCTGAGCGAGCTGCAGCAGCAGCAGATGGTGCTGCAGTACGCCAAGGCGGTGCAGCAGGCCTTCAACGACGCCGCCACCTCCCTGGTGTCGGTGCAGAAGACCCGCGAGACCCGGATCCAGCAGCAGGACCTCACCGCCACCCTGGACAAGCAGGTGGACCTGGCCAACCAGCGTTTCATGGGAGGCGTGGCCGCCTACCTGGAAGTCCAGGACGCCGAGCGCGCCGCCTTCGACGGCGAGCGCAACCTGGTCCAGGCCAAGCGCGACGAGCTGCTGGCGGTGCTGGCGCTGTACAAGGCCCTGGGCGGCGGCTGGACCCCGGAGGGCGGCTCCTGATCGGAACGGGGGCCCAACGCTGCGCATTGGACGAGCCGTCCGCAGGCCAGGCCTCGCGGTTGCTGAACGTGAGTGGTCTGGCTGCCCCGTTCGGGTTGTCCCGGCAGACCATCCGCGATTACGTGACCCTGCTGGAGCGGGTCTTCCTGCTGGAGGAATGGCCGCCGTGGCCCAGCAACCGGCTGAGCCGGCTCATCAAGACGCCCAGTGATCGAGTGCGGCGCCCAGGAGGTCGCAGGCGTGGAGGTGAAGGCTTCCGGCACGGTCACCACTGCCGATTTCAAGGGCCTGCGCAGCCTCAAGGAAGCCACGGGCAACCGGTTCAAGGCCGGCCTTGCCTTGAATGGTGAAAAACAATCAATTTCATGACTCAAAGCCGCATGGTGCTCATGGCCCAGGCCGGAGCCGCATCCTATCCACTTCTAACTTCAGTTAATTAAGGTCAAAGCTAAATGGATGATAACAAAATTGTCATGTTAAATATTTGAAATATCGTGAGTTGCGACTGAAAACTCATGGCTTTTTGGGGGGAATAACGGATACTCTCGTCGTCAGATCCCCTGAGCGGTTCCAGCAGAGCGAACCTGTCGGCTTTCCCCCCAAAAAGCCTTACCAAACCGGTCTGGTGATCCAGGCCGTACCACGAAACCAACCGTCCGTCCTTGGCGGGGCACGGCTGCCCTGGGCCGGGGCAAAGGAGTTCTATGTCAATCATTCGGCCTGCCCGAACTGTATACCAAGGCCGTCCGCAGCGTTGGCGCAGAGGTCTTGTTTCCTTGATCCTGGTCCTGGCCCTGCCTGCGGCCGCTTCCATCCTCATGACCGGCTGCGGCGGATCCGCCGCCAACGGTGCGGCCACTCCGGAAGCCACGACTCAGGCCCCCGCGGTGATGGCCTTGAGTCCGACCTCCACCACCCTGCAGGCCGGAACCACCGCCGTCTTCACCGTTACCACATCCGGAACCACCGATTCCTCGGTGGTTTGGATGGTGAACGGCATAGCCGGGGGCAACAGCGCCGTGGGCACCATTACCGGTACGGGCAACACGGCCACCTACACCGCCCCGGTCACGGCCGGATCCTACACGGTGGCCGCCTGGAGCGGCGACCATCGGGACAAGTCCGGCTCCGCCACCGTGAAGGTAGTGGCGCCGGGCACGGTGTCGGTGAGCCTGTCGCCGTCATCGGCCAGCCTGGCCTGCGGAGGCAGCGCCTCGTTCACCGCTGCGGTGAGCGGCTCCAGCGACACCGCGGTCGTCTGGTCCGTGGACGGGGTCGCCGGCGGCAGCAGCACGGCGGGCACCCTCGCCGGCACCGGCCTCACGGTCACCTACACCGCGCCGGCCACGGCTGGGTCGCACACCCTGGTGGCCACCAGTTCGGCCGACAGCACCAAGTCGGCCTCGGCGGCGATCAGCGTGGTGGCGGGGATGGTGACGGTGAGCACCAGCCCGGCCAGCGCCACCCTCGACCCGGGCGGGACGGTGAGCCTTTCCGCCACGGTGGGCGGCACCAGCAACACCGCGGTGACCTGGACCGTGGACGGGGTGGCCGGGGGCAGCAGCACGGTGGGCACGATCACCGGCAGCGGCGACACGGTGACCTACACGGCGCCGGCGACCACGGGCAGCCACACGGTGACCGCCACCAGCGTGGCCAGCAGTTCCAGCAGCGCCAGCACGGCGGTGTCGGTGCAGACCTCCAGCGGCAGCACGGCGGTGGCGCTGAGCTGCGCCGGCTGGAACCCGGTGAACGTGGGCGGGAGCATGCTGTTCACCGCCACGGTGACCGGGTCGACCAACACGGCGGTGACCTGGTCGGTGGACGGGGTGGCCGGGGGCAACGCCACGGCGGGAACCATCAACGGCAGCGGCAACACGGCGCTCTACCTGGCGCCGGCGGCGGCCGGGAGCCACACGGTGACGGCCACCAGTGCGGCGGACACGACCAAGAGCGGGTCCACGGCGGTGACGGTGGGGACGGTCGGCTACACGGTGGTGAACCCGAGCAACGTCTACAACGTGAAGACCGGCTACGGGGCCACCGGCAACGGCAGCACGGACGACACGGCGGCGATCCAGAACGCCATCAACGCGGCCACCGGCGCCGGCGGCGGGCTGGTGGAAGTGCCCTCGGGGACCTACATGATCAACCTGGGCTACCAGGGGGGCGAGATCGGGCTGCTGATGAAGTCCAACGTGACCCTGCAGCTGGACGCGGGGGCGACCCTGAAGGCCATGGCCGGCGCGCCGTCGACGTCGAGCATGGTGCAGTTCAGCAGCGGCAGCAACATGAACCTGGTGGGGCCGGGCACGCTGGAAGGCAACAAGGCCACACTGGGGCTGGACGAGGACATCAAGAACATCTGCTTCTGGGGCGGCTCGAACATCGTCCTGGCTGGTTTCACCTCCCAGAACGCGCCCGGGGACGGGATCTACATCGACGGTTATCCGTCCGGGTGCGGAACCGGGGCGCCGGTGACCAACGTGACCATCTACGGGGTGACCTGCACCGGCAACGGGCGCAACGGCATGAGCCCGGTGGGCTGCAACGGGCTGGTGGTGCGCGACAGCGTGTTCTCCAACCAGGCCAGCGCCAACCCGATGAACGGGATCGACATCGAGCCGATCAACAACCAGGCGCCGAACAACTACGCGATCTTCAACTGCCAGTTCACCGGCAACAAGGGCGGGGGCATCCAGTCGGGCCCGGACGACAGCGGCGACAACGCCACGTTCACCAACATGACCTACGCCTTCAACACGGTGAGCGGCAACGGCAACTACGGGATCGAGGCCCAGGACGGGGCCGGGCCGGTGAACATCCTGTACAACACGGTGAGCGGCACCACGTCCTCGTACGAGTTCCCGGGCTACGGGATCATGACCCGGGGCAGCAGCGGCATCAAGAACGTGACCATCCTGGGCAACAGCGTGACCACCAGCGGCAGCGACGGGATCTACCTGGCGAACGCCACCAGCTCCACCTGCACCGGCAACACCGTCACCGACAACGGCGGTGAGGGCATTTACAACTGCAGCGGCTCCGGCATGGTCGTGAGCAACAACACCGAAAGCGGCAACGCCGGCGGCGACTGACCCGGCCAGCGCACACCCCGGCCAGGGCCGCCCCGCCAGGGCGGCCCTGGGCCCCGCAGGATGACGGCAGCAGCCAGACCCAGGTTGCGCCGCTGTTGCAGACAGAGCCGGGTCGGGACACGGATGCCCAAGGAGTTCCATGTCCGAATCCGGCGAGACAATGGGGCTTGCGCGCACCAAAATAGGGCCATGAGCATGGATCCCGGTCACCTCTACCAAGCTTTTGCCAGTCGCGACGCCCGTTTCGATGGGCGTTTTTTCGTGGGCGTGTCCTCCACGGGCATCTATTGCCGGCCCATCTGCCGGGTCCGGATGCCCAAGCCGGAGAATTGCACGTTCTATGAGAGTCCAGCCGCGGCGGAGCGTTCGGGTTTCAGGCCCTGCCTCCGGTGCCGTCCGGAACTGGCCCCGGGCAGCGCGCCCGTCGATGCCGCTTCGCGATTGGCGCAGCGCGTGGCCATGGCCTTGCAGTCCGAAGACGAGGAAGGCCTGGAAGCGCTTGCAGCCCGGTTCAGTGTGAGCGAGCGGCATATGCGCCGCGTGTTCGCTGGAGCGTTCGGGGTCTCGCCCATCGAATTCCTCCAGACCCGGCGTCTGCTTACGGCCAAACGGCTGCTCACGGACACGGGGATGCCGGTTTCCGAGGTGGCCTGGGCGAGCGGCTTTTCGAGCCTGAGGCGGTTCAACGCACTCTTCCAGGACCGTTACCGCCTGAAGCCACTGGAACTCCGCAGGAGCCGAGCGGCGCCGGACCCCACCCAGGGCTATCGTTTCCGCCTGGCCTACCGCCAGCCTTACGAACACCGGCGGATGCTCGGCTTCCTCGAGCAGCGTGCCATCCCCGGAATGGAGAGCTTCGACGGAGGCGCGTACCTTCGGACTGTGGCTGTGGAGGCCAGGGGAAGTCGTTTCCAGGGGTGGATCACCGCCCGCTTCCTGGCCTCGGAGGCCGCCCTGGAGGTGATCTGCAGCCCATCCCTGGGCCTGGTGATTCCACCGGTCCTGGCCCGGCTCGGGCACCTTTTCGACCTGTGCGGGCAACCCGACGATGTCTCCGCCACCCTCGGAGCCCTGGCTGAAGGTCATCCCGGATTGCGGGTGCCTGGCGCCATGGATGGCTTCGAGGTTGCCGTGCGGGCGGTGCTGGGCCAGCAGGTCGCCGTGAAGGCTGCAAGGACGCTGGCCCAGAGGCTCCTCGCGGCCTTCGGGGATCCTGTTGAGACTCCCTTCGCGGAATTGCGCTGGACCTTTCCGACGCCCCAGCGCATCGCCGGGCTGCATGCGGAACAGCTGGGCGCCCTGGGAATCCTCCGGACGCGCTGCGCCACCATCAGGGCCCTGGCGAAAGCCATGGCGGGAAAGGAGCTGAGGCTGGAACCCGGCGTCGATGTGGAAGCCACGATCAAGGCCTTGCTGGGGCTCCCGGGCATCGGCGAATGGACGGCGCAGTACATCGCCATGCGCGCCCTGGCCTGGCCCGATGCCTTCATTCCGACCGATCATGGCCTCCGCACAGCTCTGCCGGGCCTTTCCGTCGCCGGGATCAAGGCCTGCGCAGAGGCCTGGAGACCCTGGCGAGCTTACGCCGTGATGCACCTGTGGACCTCCCTGGAGAAGTCAGCACCCCCTGTCCCCGCCATGCTCTGAAGACATTGGAGGCTTTCATGGATCAAGTATTCGCGCCAGGCTGCGGGCTCCTGCTATACAAGCCCGAACTTGCGGACAAAGTGCAGCAGACACTGGCGAAGGAATGCGGAGTGGCTGCCCAGCACCTCACCTGCTGCCACCATGCGCCGGGACTGCCTGCTGGAACGGAGGTCATCAATGTGTGCCCCGGTTGCGATCGTCGATACCGGAGCCTGTACGAAGGCGTTTCGACGCGTTCCCTATGGGAGGTGCTCGCCGAGAGCCGCGCCTTCCCGTTTCCGGACTATGGCGGCAAGGCCATGGCCATCCATGACGCCTGTCCCACCCGCGACCAGGATCGGGTGCACGATGCCGTGAGGACGCTTCTCGCGAGAATGAACATTCGCGTCGTAGAGCCGAAAGCGACACGCAGCAAAGGAACTTGCTGCGGCGACACGTTCTACGGAACCCTTCCGGCAGGCCGGGTGAAAGAGCTTATGGCGAAGCGGGCCGCTGAGATGCCTGAGGGAGAAGTGGTGGTCTACTGCGTGTCCTGCATCAAGTCCATGCACAACGGAGGCAAGAAGCCCCAGTACCTGGTGGACCTGCTGTTCGGTGAGGAGACCGTGCCCGGGATGAGCGACCCCGATCGGTGGCACGCGGAACTGGACCGCTTCATCGGAACACACTGAAGAACGAGGCAAGCCGACGTGCCCTTTGGGCGGAGTGGATCCCAACATTTCAAGCTGTCCAAGGGGATGGGGGCAGGCCACCAGCGCTGCCTTGCAGGATCTCAGGTGCGCTGATCTGACACCAAACTCGACGGGATAGAGTCACCCTGGAGTCATAGCTTGAACCTTGACCTATGCTCATCCCGATAAAAAACAGCCCCTGCTTGTGTTTTTCAGGGGCTTTGACTGGAGCGGGCGAACGGGATCGAACCGTCGACGTTCAGCTTGGGAAGCTGACATTCTACCACTGAATTACGCCCGCGCTGGCTCCATCCTACTGGAGCGCCCGGAGGAATTCCAGTCCTCAATCGCCGCGCTTGGTGGGTCGCCGGCGCCATGGCTACACTTGGGCCCAGGAGGCGACGGCCGCCCAGGCGCAGGCGGGCCTTCGGAAAGGCAGGCGATGGAAGATCCAGGGCATGGCTTCCGGGCCCCCCAGGGCTCCCGCCGGGCCGGACGCGGGCGTGCGGCGGCGGGCATCGCCTGCATCCTGGCCTCAGCCTCCTGTTATGGCTGCATGGCCATTTTCGGGCGGTTCGCGCTGCGCTCCGGGGCGGACCTGCCTACCTTGCTGGCGCTGCGCTTCACCCTGGCCGCCCTGGGCATGTGGGGGGTGTTCGCCTGGCGCCGCCAGACGCTGCCCCGGGGCCGGTACCTGGCGGCGCTCCTGGCCATGGGCGCCATCGGCTACGCGGGGCAGGCGTTCTGCTACTTCGAGGCCATCACCCTCGCTTCGGTGGGGCTGGTGGCCCTGCTGCTGTACCTGTTCCCGGCCATGGTGGCGGTGCTCAACTGGCTGGTGCTGGGCCATCCGCTGAGCCGCCCGCAGGTGGCGGCGGTGGCGGTGGCCCTGGCCGGCAGCGCCCTCACCATCGGCAGGGCCGGGGCCGGCTCGCTCCTGGGCGTCCTGCTAAGCCTCCTGGCCGCGGTGATCGTCGCCTTGTACATCCTGGCGGGCAGCCTGCTGCCCGCGACGGTCACGCCCACGGCCACCGCCACCGTGATCATCTCCTCGGCGGCCATGGTCTGCGCGGGCGTCGCGGCGGCCCGGGGGCTGCATCCCCCCGGGACGGCGGCCGGGTGGGCGGCGCTGCTGGGGGTGGCGGTGGTCTGCACGGTCCTGCCCATCCTGCTCTTCTTCGAGGGGCTGGAACGGGTGGGGCCGGTGCGGGCCTCGGTCTACTCCACCGTGGAGCCCCTGGTCACCCTGGGCCTGGGGGCGGCGCTGCTGGGGGAGCCCATCACCGTCACCCGGCTGCTGGGGGGCGGGCTCATCGTGGCGGCGGTGATCCTCCTGGCCCGGGAGGAATTGCGCCAAGCAGCCACGCCACCAGGGGTTCGCCCCCCAGCACCCGCTGTTCCGCCACCCACACCGGCAGCGTGAGCTGGAGCGGTTCCTCCAGTTTCACCGCGTCCTTCTCGGTGCACACCAGGCCGGCGGCCCCCGCCGCCGCGGCGGCTGCCTGCAGGCGCCGCAGTCGGCCGGGGGTCAGGACCTGGTGGTCCCGGAAACTGCACGTGCCGCACCAGGGCAGCCCCGCCACCAGGAGGTCCGCGTAGAAGGCGCTGGGGTGGCCCAGGGCGCAGAAGGCGTACAGGGGCCCGGGAGGCGGGGCGGGCAGCTCCAGGCGCTCCCGGGTGCCGAACCGGCGCAGGGCGCCGACGGCGAAGTCCAGCCAGAACACCGGGCCGCCGGAGCCGTAGCGCTCCCACCAGGCCAGGATCCGGCTCCGGTCGGCCCGGCCGCCCCGGGTCACTACCAGGCAGGAGGCCCGGGCGGCGCTGGCCATGGGTTCCCGCAGGTCACCCAGGGGCAGCGTGCGCCCGTTGCCCCAGGTGCGGACCCCGTCCAGGAGCAGCAGGTCCAGGTCCCGCCGGAGGGCCCGGTGCTGGAAGCCGTCGTCCATGATCAGCAGGTCCGGCGCCGGATCCAGGGCCAGGGCGCGCAGGGCCGCGTGGTGGCGCCGCCGCCCCACCACCACCCGCCCGGGCCCCAGGCGCCGTGCCATCATTAGAGGTTCATCACCGGTCTGGGCGGCGGAAGAGCCGGGCTCCACGGTCATGGGGTCCACGGCCCGGTGTCCGCCGTAGCCCCGGGACACGATGGCGGCGCGCCGGCCGGCCCGTTCCAGGGCCTGGACCAGGTACAGGGCCACCGGCGTCTTGCCGGTGCCTCCGGTGGTGAGGTTGCCCACCGAGACCACCGGCACCGGAACCGCCGCGGTGCGCTCCGGATGCTGATCGAAGGCGCGGTTGCGCAGCCTCACCGCCAGCCCGTACAGGGGGGCCAGGGGAGCCAGAAGCCAGCGGGAAAGGGACATAGGTAAAGCATATCCGCAGGTTTCTCCCGCCCGGCCGTTCCGTCCTGCACCATTGCAGGCTACCCTTGGAAGCGACCTCCGGTTTCCCATGTCCGAATCCAGTTTCATTGGCCAGAGCAAGCTCGCCTTCAAGGAAGGGGCGGTGGTCTACCGCAAGGGGGACATGGCCCAGCAGATGTTCGTCATCCTCTCCGGGCGGATCCGCCTGTACGTGGGCTTCGAGCCCAAGGGCGACTGGGTCGAGGAATTGGCCAAGGGCGACTTCTTCGGGGAGAGCAGCCTGCTGGAGCCCATTCCCCGCGTGCACACGGCGGTGGCCCTGGAGGACCTGGAAGTGGTGGCCATCTCCCGGGGCACCTTCCTGCGCATGATCCGCATGAACCCGGAAGTGTCGGTGAAGATGATGCAGCGCCTGGCCCAGCGCAACCGGGAGCTGGCGGCCCGGGTGGAGAGCGAGGTGGCCCGGGGGCCCAAGCCCCCGCCCAAGGAGGTCACCGTCTGCCTGGTGTCGGTGATCTCCGGCAAGAAGTTCCGCATCCTCTCCCACGGCGCCCTGGTGGGCCGGTTCGACCCCAATACCGGCATCCACCCGGACATCGACCTCACCGAGGAGGACCCCCAGCTGAGCGTGTCCCGGCGCCATGCCAGGATCCTTTGCGAACACGGGCGCTACTTCCTGGTGGAGGAGAACGGGGTGGCCAACGGCACCTACATCAAGGGCGACCGCCTCGCCCCCGGGGATGCCCGGGAGCTGAAGCCAGGTGACCGGGTGGGCTTCGGGATGGTGGTGCTGTTCTTCGACAAATCCGCCTGAGGGGTGCCCTCGGCACGGATACGGGCCTACACTTTCGCCCGGGAGGTGGCCCATGAAGGTCGAGGTTTGGCAGGACGAACACGGCGTCACCTGGGAACTGGTGCAGATGGGCCTGGACGGCATCGCCGGCGGCTGCATCGTTCGTGAAGGCTTCAACTCCCTCAGCCGCAGCGACGGCGACTACCGGGAGGGCGTGGACGTCATCGCCCGCTTCGGCGCGGTGGAAGACGCCCGGACCTTCCTGGAGGAGGAAGGTTTCGAACCAGTCCACTGATGCGGCGCGTGGCTGCCGCAGCTTGGGCCGCCGGGTCCCGGTCGGCGGACCTGCCGCCGACCGGGGCACGGACGCCCCACAAGTACTACTTTCCGGCCAGCATGGACTTGGCGGCCTTGGTGAGTTCCGGGACCACGTCGAACAGGTCGCCGACGATGCCGTAGGTGGCCACCTTGAAGATGGGCGCCTCGGGATCCTTGTTGATGGCCACGATCACCTTGGAGCCGCTCATGCCGGCCAGGTGCTGGATGGCGCCGCTGATGCCGCAGGCGATGTACAGCGTGGGGTTCACCACCTTGCCGGTCTGGCCCACCTGCATGCTGTGGGGCAGGCCCCAGCCCGCGTCCACCGCCGCCCGGGAGGCGCCCACCACCCCGCCCAGGGCGTCGGCCAGCTCCTCCAGGAGCTTGAAGTTGGCGCCGTCCTTCATACCCCGGCCACCGGAGACGATCACGTCCGCCTCGGTGAGGTCGGGCTTGCCGCCGCCCTTGGCCAGGATCTCCCTGACCACCGCCAGGAAGCCCCCGGCGGGGGCCGGCAGGGTCTCCACCGCGCCGGCCTTGGCCAGGGGCGCCACCGCGAACACGTTGGGCCGGGTGCTGGCCACCTGGATGGGGCTCTGGAAGCGGGTGGCCGCGAACGCCTTGCCCGCGTAGATGGGGCGCCTGACCGTGAGCTTGCCGTCCTCCAGGCCCAGCCCGGTCACGTCGGCGGCATAGCCGGCGCCCAGCCGCGCCGCGGCCCGGGGCAGCACGTCCTTGCCGACGGAGGTGGCGGCGCCCAGGAGCACCGTGGCGCCCTTGGCCTGCATTGCCTCGGCGATGGCCTGGGCGTAGCCGTCGCTGGAATAGGCGGCCAGGCTGGGGGCTTCCACTTCGAGGATGACGTCCGCGCCGTACTGGGCGGCCGCCCCGGCCCCGGCGCAGGAAGCGCCCACGAACAGGGCGCCCACCTGGAGGCCGGCCCCGTCGGCCAGGCGGCGGGCCTCGCTCAGGGCTTCCAGGGAAGGCTTGCGGATGTTGCCGTCCTTCAATTCACAAAAAACCAGGATCATGGGCACCTCGATTCGGGAATGCGCGTGGATGGGCAGGAATCTAGAGAACCTTGGCGTCGTTGCGCAGCAGGTCCAGCAGGGCGGCGGCCTGGGCGGCCGGATCCCCATCCAGCTTGCGCCCTTCGGGCCGGGTGGGCGGCGCTTCCAGGGCCACCACCTGCACCTGGGCCGGGGCGGCGGCGCCCTCCATCTCCTCGATGGTCTTCTTCTTGGCGGCCATGATGCCCTTGAGGTTGGCGTAGCGGGGCTCGTTCAGCCCGCGCTGGGCGGTGACCACCACCGGCAGGGTGCCCTCCAGGATCTCCGTGCCGGCGTCGCCCTCCCGCTCGGCCCGGAAGCCGCCGTCGGTGAGGTCCAGCTTGACCACCACGTTGGCCTGGGCCATGCCCAGCAGTTCCGCGAGCATGGGCCCCACCGAGGCGTTGTCGCCCCCGAAGCCCTTGTTGCCCAGGAAGATCAGGTCGAATCCCCGGCCCTTGGCGTAGCCGGCCAGGGTCCGGGCGATGGCCAGGGGATCGTCGGTGGGTTCGCCCTTGAGCAGCACCGCCGTGTGCACCCCCAGGGCCAGGGCGCCCTGGAGCACCGCCTTGGCCTTGTCGCCGCCCACGGACACCGCCGTCACTTCCGCGGCCTTGGACTCCTTCAGGCGCAAGGCCTCCTCGAGGGCGTACTCATCGTACGGGCTGGTGATCCACTTGGCGTCCCCCAGGTCCAGGGACTTGCCGTCGGGGGCGATCTTGATCTTGGTCTCGGTGTCTGGCACCTGTTTCAAGGCGACGAGGATCTTCATGCAGGCTCCGGATAAAAAAGGAAGACCGCCCTTGCGGCGCGGTGCATGGACCGATTCTATCCTGGGGCAAGGCATACGTCCTCAATGGATTGGCGCGGCGGGGAAGGCGAGTACCCTGTAGCCATGGACATGACTGGATTTTCCGGCAGCCTGGTGCTCACCGGGGGCGGCACCGGCGGGCACTACTTTCCGGCGGTGGCGCTGGGGGAAGGGGCCCAGGGCCGCTGGCCCGGGCGGCCCATCGTCTTCGTGGGCGCCCAGCGGGGCATCGAGGCCCGCCTGCTGCCCCGGAGCCCCTGGCCCCATCTGCTGATGGACGTGGAGGGATTCGCCGGCCGTTCCCCATGGCGCGCCGCCCGCTCCGCCTGGAAACTGCTGCTGGCCTGGCGCCGGCTCACGGCCGCCTGGAGGCGCCACCGCCCCTGGGCGGTGCTGGGCACCGGGGGCTACGGGGCCGCTCCGGCCCTGCTGGCGGCCCGGACCCTGGGCATCCCCTATTTCCTGCACGAATCCAACGCCCAGCCGGGCCTGCTGGTGCAGCGCCTGGCCCCCGGGGCGGCCGGGGTCTGGTGCGGCATGGAGGCGGTGCGCGCCCGGCTGCCAAGGGCCCGCTGCGTGTCCGCCGGAACCCCGGTGCGGTCCGGCTTCCTGCGGGCCTTCACGCCCCTGGACCAGCTGGGGCCGCCCCGGCGCCTGCTGGTGCTCGGGGGGAGCGGCGGCGCCAGGGCCTTGAACGCGGCCGTGCTGGCCATCGCCCCGGCGCTCCTGGAACGCTTCCCCCAGTGGGAGATCCTGCACCAGGCCGGCGCGGGCGGCTTCCGGGCCATCACCGCCCGGGACCGTCCGCGCCATCCCCGGCACCGGCTGGTGCCGTTCCTGGAGGCCATGGACCGGGAGCTGGAAGCGGCCAGCCTGGTGCTGACCCGGTCCGGCGCCAGCACCTGCGCCGAACTCAAGGCCTGCGGCCGTCCGGCCCTGATGGTGCCCATGCCCGGCAGCGCCGGCGGGCACCAGGCCATGAACGCCCGGGCCATGGTCCAGGAAGGGCGGGGGATCCTGCTGGACCAGGGCCCCGGCCTGGGCGACGACCTGCTCCGGGAACTGGCCCGGCTCATGGGGGATCCGGAACGCCTGGCGGCCCTGGCCCGCCCGGAACCCAACCAGGCCGTTGACCGGTGCCTGGAGGACCTCCAGACGGTGATGAACCGGTAATTCCCATGTCCAGGCCAGGTGCACATGGCCTACACTAGGGGGATGCACCAGCGCACCTGGCTCTCCTTGTTCACGTTTCCCCTGGTGGCGGCCTTCACCTATCCGGTGATGGTCCAGACAGCGCCGCCGGCGACCAGGGCCGAGGTCAGGACCGTCGCCCCGGATCCCCTGGGGGGCCTCTCGGACATCCAGGACGTGCTCACCCTGGTCCGGGACAACTACGTGGACACCCCGGACATGGAGAAGGTGATCGCCGGCGGCATCCAGGGCGTGCTGGAGCGGTCCCATCCCCTGAACGCGTACCTGACCCCCGAGGACCTGCGCCTGCCGGATCCCGGCCCGGCGGGGGTGGGCATCACGGTGGTGAAGCGCCAGATCTACGCCCAGGTGGTGGCAGTGGTCCCAGGCAGCCCCGCGGCCAAGGCCGGATTCCAGGTCAGCGACATGGTGCGCAAGCTCGACGGCGACTCCATCGGCCCCATGAGCGCCTGGACCCTGGAGCGGCGCCTGCGGGGCCCGGTGGGTTCGCCACTCACCCTGCTGCGCTACGCCGCCGCCAACGGCGAGCTGAAGAAGGTCACCCTCACCCGGGAGCGGATCCAGGCGCCGCCGGTCTCGGTGCGCAAGGATCCCCGGGCCACCGTGCTGGCCATCCCGGATCTGGGTCCGGGCCGGGCCGCGGAACTCAAGGCCCTGCTCCCGTCCCTGGACCACAACCTGCCCCTGGTCGTGGACCTGAGCCATTGCGCCGGCGGCACCCTGGCGGAAGCCGCCGAGGTGGCGGGCCTGTTCGTGGGGCCGGGCCCCCTGGCCACCATCCAGGAGACCGGCAAACCCCCGGTCCCGGTGGCCGTGGTGCCTGCCGGCCTGCCCCCCTTCGCCCAGGTGGCGGTGCTCCAGGGCAGCTACACCCTGGGCCCGGCCGAAGCCCTCAGTTCCGCCCTGAAGAAGCAGGCGGTGCCCTTGTTCGGGGAGCGCACCTACGGCCTGGGGGTGGAGCGCACCCGCTTCCTGCTGCGCCAGGGCGGTGCGGTGGAACTGGTGAACAAGCGCTGGATCGGAGCCGGCGGGGAGTACCTGGGTTCCGGCGGAGAGAAGCCTGAGCTCCTCAAGCCCCAGGAGGGCAAGGGGATATCCACCAAGGAGCAGCCGTTCGGCTATGGCGTCCAGCCGGACTACGTGATCAAGGCCGCCCGGCCCGAGGAACATGCGGGCAAGGCGGCCAAGGGCGAGGATGACCCCTTGCCCAGGATCCTCGAGGTCCTCGGGACCAAGTCCAAGGCCGCGGCCTGACCGCCATGGCGGCCCGCCCAGGACGCCGTGCCTCGACTCCCCGGCTGGTCCTGTGGGGCATCGTCATGTTCCTTCTGGGCCTCGGCCTGGGGGCCCTGTTCACTTCCCGCGGCTGCCGGGGCGGCAAGGGCCGCCTGCCCGTGGCAGGGGAGCAGGCCCCGAGTGTGCCCGCCCCCAAGCGGGAGCGGGGCGCCCAGCCCGGGGCCCCGCCCGCCTCCGTCCCGGCGCCGCCCCAGCGCCCGGCCCCTCCCCCCGGCCTGCCCCGGGTGGCCCTGGTGATCGACGACCTGGGCTATGCCCAGCCGGAGCTGGTGACGCGCCTGTGCGCCCAGCCGGTGCCTTTCGACGTGGCCGTGCTGCCGTACCAGGAATTCACCCACCAGAGCGCCGAAATCGCCCATGCCCGGGGCAAGGAGGTGATGCTGCACCTGCCCATGGAGCCCCTGGGCTACCCCGGGCCGGGGAAGAACCCGGGGCCGGACGCCGTCATGTACGACCTTTCCGAAGCCCAGGTGCGCGCCCGGGTGCAGAAGGCCCTGGCGGACATCCCCTACCGCAAGGGGGTGAACAACCACATGGGCTCGCGCATCACCCCCGACCAGGCCCGCATGACCTGGGTCCTGGAGGAGATCAAGGCCAAGGGCTGCTTCTTCGTGGACAGCCGCACGGAAAGGGACTCGGTGGCCCAGGAGGTGGCCCGGGACCTGGCCGTGCCCACGGTGCAGCGCCAGGTGTTCCTGGACGACGACAAGGGCTACCCGGCCATCGCCAGGCAATGGGAACGGACCCTGGCCCTGGCCCGGAACCAGGGCCAGGTGCTGGCCATCGGCCATATCTACCCGGAGACCGTGGCGGCCCTGGAAAAACTCATCCCGGCCGCCAAGGGGCAGGTGACCTTCGTGTACGCCAGCGCCCTGGTCAACTAGCCGGTTCCATTAGAACCGGACGGTGATGCCTTCGCCTTCGTTGACGTGCACGGTGTCCACGAACCGCACCCGGCGCGGCTGGCGGTTGAGGATGAGGGAGGAGGTGCGCATGCCCTCGCCGAACAGCCGGACTCCCCGCAGGAGCCTGCCATGGGTGACCCCGCAGGCGGCCATCCCATGCAGGAATTCGCCGCTGAGGGCGCTCTCCATGATGGACTCCAAGCAACCGGGGAGTGGAAGGACGTCTCAAGCCTGGCGTGAGACCGAATGCTCGATCCACTGGAGGAAGGCCTCGGAACAGGCTTCCACCGGGACCATCAGGATCTCGGGGATCTCGTAGGTGTGCAGTTCGGTGATCACCTGGGACACGGTGGCGAAGTGCTCCCTGGTGGTCTTGATCATGAGCATCACTTCTTCGTCGAGGTGGGTCCCGCCCTTGTAGAAGTAATAGCTTTTGATGGCGGGAAAAATGTTCACACAGGCGGCGAATCCCTGGTCCACCACCGCCGCCGCGATGGTCAGCGCTGTCTCTTCGCTGCCGCAGGTGGTGAAGATGGTAACGGCGTTGGTCATGGGCAAGGCAGGCTCCGCGCCAGACATGGTCTGAACAAGGAGTTTGCCATGGGTCGGGTGCCATCCCAAGGGCTGTCTCGCCAGAATTCTTCCCCGTCCGGGCCATCCCGCCCAATCCCGACCGTTTTGGTTCATGAACCCGGTCGGCTTGCGAGGCCGGCCTGGGCAGGTTGAGCTTCGCAACCAAAGGAGCGACCATGAATCATCCCAACCAAAGGAACGGATCATGAAATTGTTCGAGGACTTTGACCGGCAGTATGCGGAATGCGCCTGGCTGGATTTCGCGTACCTGGAGAAATTCATGTCCGACGCATTGGCCGCTGCGGGCGTGCCCCGGGGGGACGCCAGCACCGTGGCCGGGGTCCTGATCGAATCGGACAAGCGCGGCATCGACTCCCACGGCATCGGCCGGCTCAAGCCCATCTACATCGACCGAATCCGCGACGGCATCCTGGACCCGGTCACCCGGGTGGAGGTCGTGCGGGAGCGCAAGACCACCGCCGTGCTGGACGGGCACAACGGCATGGGGCACGTGGTGGCCACGCAGGCCATGGCACTGGCCATCGCCAAGGCCAAGGCCCACGGCATGGGCATGACCGCGGTGCGCAACTCCACCCATTACGGCATCGCCGGCTACTACGCGCTGATGGCCGCCGATGCCGGCATGATCGGCATCACCGGCACCAACGCCCGCCCCTCCATCGCTCCCACCCACGGGGTGGAGAACATGCTGGGCACCAACCCGCTCACCATCGGCTTCCCCACCGACGAGGCGTTCCCCTTCGTCCTGGATTGCGCCACCTCGGTGACCCAGCGGGGCAAGATCGAGTCCTACGCGCGCATGGGCAAAGACCTGCCCCCGGGCTGGGTCATCGACCAGGAGGGCCGCGCCCGCACCGACACCGCCCAGGTGCTCATCGACCTCACCAAGGACCGGGCCGCCCTCACGCCCCTGGGCGGCCTCGGGGAGGAGCACGGCGGCTACAAGGGCTACGGCTACGCCACGGTGGTGGAGGTCCTGTGCGCCGCCCTCCAGGACGGCGCCTACCTCAAGATGCTCAACGGCTTCGATGCGGACGGCAAGAAGATCCCCTACCCCCTGGGGCACTTCTTCCTGGCCATCGACATCGAGGAATTCATCGGACTGGACCGGTTCAAGGCCATCAGCGGCGCCATCATGCGCGAGCTGCGGGGCAGCCGCAAGGCCCCGGAAGCGGAGCGCATCTACACCGCCGGCGAGAAGGAATACCTGGCCTGGCAGTACCGCCGGGACCGCGGGTGCCCGGTTCCCGCGGCGCTGCGCAAGGACATGGAGACCCTGCGGGGGTGGTACGACCTGCCGTACCGCTTCCCCTGGGAGGGATGAAGGCCGATTCCTAGTTGCACCCCGTCGTCGCCCCGCAGGTCTGGCACTTGAGGCAGGCGCCGTTGCGCACCATGGTCAGGTGGCCGCACTCGGGGCAGGGGTCGCCGGTGTAGCCCCTCTGCCGGGCCGCTTCGAAGGCCGAGGGGGGGCGCTCCGCCTGGCTCCGGGCGTGGGCGTGGGAAGCGCCGGCGGTCGCCAGGGCGGCGCTGGGGGTCTGGGCCACCAGGTTGTTGTCCCCCTCCGGGAACAGGGGCGTCATGCCTCCGGTGGCCAGGGGGCCGAAGGACTGGCCCTGGCTTTCGGGCTTCTTGTTGACCGAGGTGAGCTGCATGAGCTGCTCCGGCTCCACCTGGGCCAGCTCGAAGCGCCCCAGGTAGCTGATGGCCAGCTCCCGGAACACGAAGTCGATGAGGCTGGTGGAGAACTTCACCGTGTCGCTGCCCTGGACCATGCCGTTGGGTTCGAACCGGGTGAACAGGAAGGCGTCGCAGAACTCCTCCAGCGGCACCCCGTGCTGCAGGCCCATGGACACGGCGATGGCGAAGCAGTTGAGCACCGCCCGGAACCCGGCCCCCTCCCGGTGGATGTCCAGGAAGATCTCCCCCAGGGTGCCGTCCTCGTATTCGCCGGTGCGCAGGTAGAGCTTGGTGCCGCCGATGGTGGCCGCCTGGGTGTAGCCGCCCCGGCGGTTGGGCAGCTTCTTGCGGTAGGTGCGCGCCAGGCCCTGGGCCAGGGCCTGGACCTTCTCGACCTTGGGGGCCTCGTCGTCCGCCAGGGTGTCGATGCCCTCCAGCAGGTCCAGGTTGGTGGCCATGGCCTGGCTCATCTTGCTGCCGTCCCGGTACAGGGCCACGGCCTTGATCATGTACTTCCAGCAGGCCTTGTGGATCTCGGCGATGTCCTCCACCGTGGCCTGGGCCGGGAGGTTGATGGTCTTGCTGATGGCGCCGCTGAGGAAGGGCTGGGCCGCGCCCATCATGCGGATGTGCCCCATGGGGGCGATGAACCGCTCGCCCCTGCGGCCGCACCGGTTGGCGCAGTCGAAGATGGGCAGGTGCTCGGGGGCCAGATGCGGCGCCCCCTCCACGGTCATGGAGCCGGCCAGGGCGTCCAGGAACCGCGCGGCGGCTTCGTCCCCGAACTCCTCCTTGAGCCGGTCCGCCGGCACCACGTAGGCCGGGTCGAAGGCGGTGGGCAGCTTCTCCTCCAGGGTGTCCAGCTCCTTGGGGGTCCAGCCCTTGGCCAGGAGCCGGGACCGGGGGATGCCCGGCGTCTGCTCGTTGATCTCCAGCCAGCCCACCACGTAGCGCTCGATGTCCTTGATCTGGGTGGGGGTGTAGCCCAGGCGCATGAGGGCTTCGGGAATGGCCCGGTTCACCAGCTTGAAGTAGCCGCCCCCCGCCAGCTTCTTGAACTTCACCAGGGCGAAGTCCGGCTCCACGCCCGTGGTGTCGCAGTCCATGAGCAGCCCGATGGTGCCGGTGGGCGCCAGCACGGACACCTGGGCATTGCGGTAGCCGTGCCGTTCGCCCAGGGCCAGGGCCCGGTCCCAGCTTTCCCGGGCCGCGTCCAGGATCGACTTGGGCACGCCGGTGCCGCGCAGCCCCTGGGGCAGGATGGAGAGCTGCTCGTACTCCCCGTCGGGGGCGTTGTAGGCCGCCCGCCGGTGGTTGCGGACCACCCGCAGCATGGCGTCCCGGTTGCGCGGGAAGCCGGGGAAGGGGCCCAGTTCCGAAGCCATCTCGGCGCTGGCGGCGTAGGCGTCGCCGGTGAGGATGGCGGTGAGGGCGGCGCACCACTGGGTGCCCGGCTCGCTGTCGTAGGGGATGCCCAGGCGCATGAGCAGGGACCCCAGGTTGGCGTGGCCCAGGCCCAGGGTCCGGAACTCGTAGGACAGCTGGGCGATCCGCTCGGAGGGGAACTGGGCCATGAGCACCGAGATCTCCAGGACGACGGTCCAGAGCCGGATGGCGTGCCGGTAGCCGGCCAGGTCGAAGCCGCCGTCCGGGGTCAGGTACGCGCACAGGTTCAGGGACGCCAGGTTGCACGCGGTGTCGTCCAGGAACATGTATTCGCTGCATGGGTTGCTGGCATTGATGGGGCCGTCGGCGGGGCAGGTGTGCCAGTCGTTGATGGTGGTGTCGAACTGCAGGCCCGGATCGGCGCAGGACCAGGCGGCCCGGTTGATCTTGTCCCACAGGGCCCGGGCCTTGAGGGTCCTGTGCACCTTGCCGTCGGTGCGCCGCTCCAGGTACCAGTCCCCGTCCTTCTCCAGGGCGCGCATGAACATGTCCGGCACCCGCACCGAGTTGTTGGAGTTCATGCCCCCGACGGTGATGTAGGCGTCCCCGTCCCAGCTGGTGTCGTACTGCTTGAGGTCCCGGGTGAAGTCCCCCTGCTCCAGGCGGCTCAGGCACTGGGACAGGAAGGCCGGGGCCACCCCCTCCGCCTTGGCCCGGGCCAGGGCCTTGCGCAGCTTGTCGTTGCTCTTGGGACTGGCGTCCCGGGTGGTGGAGCTTTCCACCGCCTCGCACAGGGCGTTCCAGTGGCGGTTCAGCACCAGGCTGCCAGCCGCCATCATGGCCACCTTGCGTTCCTCGTTCACCTTCCAGTCCACGAAGGCCTCGATGTCCGGATGGTCCAGGTCCAGGCACACCATCTTGGCGGCCCGGCGGGTGGTGCCCCCGGACTTGATGGCCCCGGCGGCCCGGTCCCCCACTCCCAGGAAGGACATGAGGCCCGAGGAGCGGCCGCCTCCGGAAAGGGGCTCCTCGGCGCCGCGGATCCTGGAGAAGTTGGTGCCGGTGCCGCTGCCGTACTTGAAGATGCGGGCTTCGCGGGTCCACAGGTCCATGATCCCGCCCGGGTTCACCAGGTCGTCCTCCACGCTCTGGATGAAGCAGGCGTGCGGCTGGGGGCGTCCGTAGGCGGACGTGGAATGGCGCATCTCGCCGGTGGCGTTGTCCACGTAGCTGTGCCCCTGGGCCGGGCCGGAGATGCCGTAGGCCCAGTGCAGCCCCGTGTTGAACCACTGGGGGCTGTTGGGCGCGCACATCTGGTTGGCCAGCATGTACACAAGTTCGTCGTAGAAGGCCTGGCCGTCCTCGGGGCCGCTGAAGTAGCCGTACTGCTCGCCCCAATGGCGCCAGCAGCCGGCGAGCCGGTGGAACACCTGGCGGGCGTCCCGTTCGCCGCCGCCGGCAGGATCGATGCCTTTGCGCCGGAAATACTTCTGGGCCAGGATGTCCACCGCCACCTGGGACCAGCCCTCGGGGACCATCACATCCTTGGCTTCGAACACCACCGTGCCGTCCAGCTTGGTGATCCGGCTGGTGCGGGGCACGAACGGGATGCCAGCCAGGGGGTCCTGCCCGATTTTGGTAAAAAAACGGTCGATCTTCATGGGTTCCTCAATATGACGTGGACTTGGGCCAAACCTCCAACCACCCTTCCGTCCCGGAAAGGAGACCCCAAGACGTCTACGGGTTGTGCTGGATGGAAAGGATCACCCCAAGATCTTGGGGCGTCAAGGGGAACCCGGGGTCTTTTTTCGGGCTCGTCCGGTTGCCTTGAAATTCAAGGCCGCGGCCGGATCCGGGAAAGTGTGACGAAGGTTGGAATGGTTGCGCGCCGCTCCCGCGCGCCGTGGCCGGGGCCTGCGATTCACGATAGGATGGGTCAAGCCGGGCCCCATGCATTGGGGTGCGATGAACCGGGTCAGGTCGGAAGAAGCAGCCCTAAGTCGTTACCCCTAGTGCCGTGGCAAGCCCGGCCCTTGGTTTGTACCGTTGGGGGCGAGCCTTGGACCAGGCGCGGGCAAGAGCGGACGGCTGCCCGGCCGGGACCTGCCACCTTTTTCCCAGGTCGCTGTCATTGGCGCCAGCCCCATGGCATCGAAGGCGTCAGAACAACGGAGCCGGCGACGGCCCCTGGACCTCCGTTCCCTGGCACTGGGGTCCAGTCCTGGCCAACGCCAATGCTGGAGCAGGCATGTCCAATCTCTTTTTGAAGAAGGGTCTTCCCGACCTGGTGGCCGACGCCGGCGGCCCGGGCGGAGAAGGGGGAGCGTCCGGGACCGGCCTGAAGCGCTCCCTGGGGGCGTTCAGCCTCACCATGCTGGGCATCGGCGCGATCATCGGGGCGGGGATCTTCACCCTCACCGGCGAAGCTGCCGCCAACTACGCCGGCCCGGCCATCATCTACAGCTTCATCCTGGGCGGGATCCTGTGCGCCCTGGCCGGCCTGTGCTACGCCGAGATGGCCGCCATGATCCCCGTGGCCGGCTCGGCCTATGCCTATTCATACGCCACCATGGGGGAAATCATCGCCTGGATCATCGGCTGGGACCTGGTGCTGGAGTACGCCTTCGGCGCCGTGACCGTGGCCAACGGCTGGTCCGGCTACCTGTTCTCCCTGGTGCACCGGACCCTCGGCGTGGGGCTGCCGGACCTGGCCCTGCGCTGCACCAAGGGGCCGTGGGAGACGGTGGTCCTGGGTTCCGGGCAGCAGGTGCCGGGGCTCTGGAACCTGCCGGCCTCCCTGGTGGTGCTCGCGGTGTGCGCCGTGCTGTACCGGGGCATCACCCAGAGCGCCTGGGTCAACGCCGTCATCGTGGTGATCAAGGTGGCCATCGTGGCGGTGTTCATCCTGCTGGGCATCGGCGTCATCTCCGGAGCCAACCTGCACGCGAACCCGGCCGCCACCGGCCTGGGCAGCCTGGTCCCGGCCCGGAGGCTGCTGATGGACGCCGGCCAGGAGGTGGAGCGCTACGGCTGGATGCGGGGAGGGGTGCTCACCGGAGCGGGGGTGGTGTTCTTCGCCTTCATCGGCTTCGACGCCGTGAGCACCACCGCCCAGGAGGCCCGGAACCCCAGGCGGGACATGCCCATCAGCATTCTCGCGTCGCTGCTGGTGTGCACCCTGCTCTACGTCCTGGTGGCCCTCGTCCTCACCGGAGTGGTCTCCTACAAGCTCCTGGGGGTCTCGGACCCCATCGCGGTGGGCATCGACCGGATCGTCCAGCTGCGCCACTGGTCGCCCCTGGCCCAGCGGGCCTTCACCTTCCTGGTCAAGCTCGGGGCCCTGGCGGGGCTCACCTCCGTGATCCTGGTGCTCATGCTGGGGCAGACGCGGATCTTCTTCTCCATGGCCCGGGACGGGCTGCTGCCGTGGTTCGGCAAACTGCACCCGCGGCACCGCACCCCCCACTGCGCCACCCTGCTCACCGGGGCGTTCGTGGCCGTGTGCGCCGGGCTCATGCCCATCAGCCTGGTGGGCAAGCTGGTGTCCATCGGCACCCTCCTGGCCTTCCTGCTGGTGTGCCTCGGGGTCCCGATCCTGCGCCGGATCAGCCCCGGGGCGGACCGGCCGTTCCGCGTGCCCCTGCCGTGGGTGGTGGGCCTGGCCGGTGCCGCCGCCTGCGTTTGGGTCATGTCGGGACTGGACCTGGACACCTGGATCCGCCTGGGGCTGTGGTTTGCGGTCGGGCTGGTGATCTATTTCACCTACGGCCGGCGGCACAGCCGCCTGCAACAGGAGAACGCCGGGCCGATTGCCCAGGAGGGGGTCGCTTAGACCGTTGGATCTTCCCTGCCGCGGCTGCCTGGGGCCCCTGGGGGCCGGAGCCCAGGCGGGCTTGTGCGGACGGTGCTGGTCCGGCCTGGTGCCCCTTCCGGAGGAACGCTGCCCCCGATGCGCCCTGGTGCACGGAACCTGCGGGGAAGGAGGGGCGTGGCGGCGTGGGGACGCCCTCTGGATCTACCGGGCGGGCCGCCCGGCCCTGGGTGCGCTCCTGGTGCCGGGGATCAAAGGCGGAGAGTGGGGCTGGAAGGGGGCGCTCCTGGAGCGGGCCCGGAGGGCGCCCTTGCCGGACTTCGTGGACGCCGCCGACCTGGTGTGCAGCGCTCCCTCCAGCCTGTGGCGGCACTGGCTGCGGGGGTTCGATCTGGCCGAAGAGGCGGCGGCCATGATCGCCGGGAGGATCCGGCGGCCGTTCCGCGGGTTGCTGCGCAAAGCCTGGCTGGCCCAGACCCAGGCCGGCCTTCCCGCCGGCCGCCGGCGGCAGATGCCCAGTCGGGCGGTGACCGTGCGGGGCGGGCGTTCCCTTGGCGGGGCGTCCATCCTGCTTGTGGATGACGTCTGGACCACCGGCACCACCCTCGCCCGTTGTGCCCAGGCCCTGCGCCGGGCCGGCGCCGGGGACGTGGCGGTGCTCGCCCTGTTCCGGGCCCTGCCGGAATCTTGACTTTGCCCGTTCGGCGGGATGCAGGGGAAGTGATCGGTTGAACATTCGAAGAATATTTATGACACGCAGGTCTTTTTTCGATATGCTGGATGCACCTTGAATCTATGGAGGCATCACATGAAGCGTTCCACCATCCTCGTCGCCGCCCTCCTGGCTTCCTTGGCCCCCTTGGCCATGGCGAATCCCGCCATCCAGAAAGAAGCCCAGAAGAAGGACCCCAAAGTCACCTGCAAGACCTGCCACTCGGCCCTGCCCGGCACCAAGGCCAACCTCACCGATGAAGGCAAGAAGTGGGTCAAGTAGCGATCTGAACGGCCACCCGCTTGTGGAGCGCCCGCTATCATGCGGGCGTTTTTTTCGTTCAGCCGGGCCCCTCTGTTCGCCCGTCCGTTCCGTTGTCTTGGCAAAGGGCCTCTGGGCCGACGTCTGCTCTTGATGGGGGGGCCCAGAGGCCCTTTGCCAAGACAACGGGGGTGGTGCCAACCCGTCCCCGGTGGTGTGGGGGGGACGTGGGAGGAGAAAGCCCTGCCGGTTCCACAGCCCTTCCGATCCGGCCTCAAGCAACCTGGCCCGGGCAGGGGGTCGGGTCATTCCGTTGCGCCGGGTGGGGAGCGCCGGTCGCGCCCCCAAGACCTCTGGCCGACCCGCGCTCCCCACCCGACGCAACGAACCGACGTACGCTCGACCGGGGCATGGCCGATCGCAGACCCTGGACCTACTCCAAACCGAACGTGGAGGATTCGAGGTCTTTCTGGATCAGGGCCATGAACTGGTCCGCCACGGCGCCGTCGATGATGCGGTGGTCGAAGCTCAAGCCGCTGAACATGGTCTCCCGGATGGCCAGGGCATCCTGCCCGGCGGCATCGGTGATGACCACCGGGCGCTTCTTCACGGCGCCCATGCCCATGATGGCCACCTGGGGCTGGTTGATCACCGGGAGCCCGAAGGTCTCGCCGAAGGATCCGGGGTTGGTGATGGTGAAGGTGCCATCCTGGATCTCTTCGGGCTTCAGCTGCTTGGAACGGGCCCGGGCGGCCAGGTCGTTGACCGCGCGGGCCAGGCCGGCCAGGTTCAGCTGGTCGGCTTGCTTGACCACCGGCACGATCAGGCCCCAGTCCAGGGCCACGGCGACGCCGATGTTGATGTCCAGCTTGTAGATGATGGCGTCCCCGGACACGGACGCGTTGACCACCGGGAAGGCGCGCAGGGCCCTGGCGGCCGCCATCAGGGTGAAGGGCAGGAAGCTGAGCTTGGTGCCGTAGGCTTGCTCGAACGCCTGGCGATGCCGGGCCCGCAGCCGGGAGACGTTGCTCATGTCCATCTCGAACACGGTGTAGACGTGGGCGCTGGTGTGCTTGGAGGCGATCATGTTGCCGCTGATGATCTTGCGCATCCGGCTCATGGGCTCCACCCGCACCTGCCCGGCCGGGGCGGCGGGAACCGCCGGGCGGGGCGGGGCCGCGGGGGCGATGGCCTGGGCGGGGGCCTGGGCCTGGGGGGTGGCGGGGGCCCGGCTGGCCAGGTAGGCCTCCATGTCCTCCTTGGTGACCCGGCCCATCAGCCCGGTGCCCCTGACCGCGGTGAGGTCGACGCCCTGGTCCTGGGCCATGCGCCGCACCAGGGGGCTGGACTTGGTGCGCAGGCGGCCCTCCAGGGATTCCTCGTCGGGAAGGGTTCCGGGCGCGGGCGGCGCCTGGTCCGGCACCGCCTGGGCCGCGGGAGCGGGCGCCGGCTCCGGGGGCGCCGGAGCGCCGGCCGGTTTTCCGGGAGATGCAACCGCGGGTTTCTCCTCTTCGCCCCCGATGCGCCCCACCACCGTGCCCACCGGGACGGTGGCGTTCTCCTGCACCAGGATCTCCAGGAGCGTGCCGCCCACGGGGGCGGGGATCTCGGCATCCACCTTGTCGGTGGAGATCTCGTAGAGGGTCTCATCCTTGCCTATGGTCTCGCCCACCTTGCGGTGCCATTTGAGGATGGTGGCTTCGGTGATGGATTCGCCCATCTGCGGCATGACGATGTCGAGGGCCATGGCCAGACTCCTAGATTGTCGGGTGCTTGAGGTGGTGGCAGGTGATCTCCTGGAAGGCGTGGGCCACTTCCAGGAGCCGCACGTCGCCCAGGGCCGGCCCGATGAGCTGCAGGCCCACCGGCAGGTGGCCGGCGAACCCGCAGGGCAGGGCCAGGGCCGGCAGCGCGGCCAGGGCCGGGGTGACCGTGAACACGTCCGAAAGGTACATGGCCAGGGGCGACCCGGTGCGTTCCCCGAAGGGAAAGGCGGTGCCGGGACACACCGGGACGGCCAGCAGGTCCACCCGCCCGAAGGCCGCGCGGAAATCCCGGGCGATGAGGGTGCGGGCCTTCTGGGCCTTGAGGTAGAAGGCGTCGTAGTAGCCCCTGCTCAGGCAGAAGGCGCCCAGCAGGATGCGCCGCTTGGCCTCCGGCCCGAAGCCCTGGTCCCGGGTCTCGGTGATCATGTCCCGCAGGGCGGGCGCCGGCTTGCGGGCGCCGTAGCGCAGGCCGTCGAACCGGGCCAGGTTGCTGGAGACCTCGGACGTGTTGATGAGGTAGTAGGTGTCGATGGCGTAGGGCGTGTGGGGCAGGCTCACCTCGACCCGTTCGGCTCCGTGGGCTTCCAGGACCGCCAGGGCCGTCTCCACCGCACGCCGCACCTCCGGATCGATGCCTTCGGCGAAGTACTCCCGCGGCAAGCCCAGGCGCAGGCCCACCAGCTTCGCCGGGCGGAGGTCGGCCAGGCGTTCGGAGCCCGGCAGGTCGATGGAATTGGCATCCAGCGGATCCGCGCCGGCCATGACCGCCAAGCCCGCGGCCAGGTCCTGGGCGCTTCCCGCCACCGGGCCCACCTGGTCCAAGGACGAGGCCATGGCGGTCAGGCCGTACCGGCTGAGGGCTCCATAGGTGGGGCGCAAGGCCGTGACGTTGCAGAAGCTCCCCGGCAGGCGCACGGACCCGCCGGTGTCCGAGCCCAGGGCGAAGGGGACGTAGCCGGCGGCCACCGCCACCACGGCGCCCGAGGAACTGCCTCCGGGCACCCGGCCCAGGTCCCAGGGGTTGCGGGTGGGCCCGAAGGCGCTGAATTCCCCGCTGGAGCCCATGGCGAACTCGTCCATGTTGGCCTTGCCCACCGGCACCGCGCCGGCCGCCAGGAGCCGCTCCACCACGGTGGCGTTGTAGGGCGCCCGGTAGTCCCCCATGATGCGCGAACCGTTGCCCACCGGCGCGCCCTGCAGGTGCAGGTTGTCCTTGAACACTACCGGGATGCCCAGCATGGGGCCGCGCTCGCCCCGGGCCAGGCGCGCATCCGCCGCGCGCGCCGCCTGGAGGGTCCGGCGGGGATCCCGGTGGACCATGGCGTTGAGGGTGCCCTCCAGGCGCTCCATGCGCTCCAGGGCGGCCATGGCCAGGAATTCGGCGGAGAGATCCCCCGCCGCCAGACCTTCCCGCCATGCCGTCAAAGGACCCGAGCCCATCCACCGCTCCATCCGAGGCCTAAAAGTGTGCCAGCAAAACGGCCGGGAAAATAATTTCTCCCCGGGCAGGTGCTTGGAATATAGGCAATTGCCCGATGGTAAGTGATTCCTGCTCAAGAGACAATGAGTCGTATCTTTCCTACCCAAGGTGAATTAGGGTAATATCACCTTAGAAGGAAATTCATTATAATCTAATCATAATCCTCCATGGATCAGCCATGAACCCTTTCGAAGTGCTGGACATTTCACCGGGCGCAACGCCTGAGGAAATCAAAGCGGCTTACCATGGCATGGCGAAAAAATGGCACCCCGACCGGTTCTCCGGGGCAGCCAAGGCGGAGGCGGAACTCCGGTTCCGGCTGCTGGCGGAAGCCTACAACATGCTGAAGGACCTGCCTGCGCCGGAGCGGCCTGCGGAGGCGGCGCCCCCCCCGGCCCCCCCGCCGCCCGAGCCGGCCTTCCAGGCGCCTCCGGAGGTCATCCCCGAGCCCCGGCCCGCGGCCCTCAAGACCTCCGGGGAATGGTACCAGGAGGCCAGGGCCGCGGCGGATGCCAAGGACTTCGAAAAGGCCCTGAGCCTGGTCCAGTACGCCATCCGCCTGGACGGCACCCGGGCGGAGTACCACGCCCTCCACGGCAGGATGCTGGAGGCCGTCGGCGGCGACAAGCGCCTCCAGGTGCGGGCCCTGGAGACCGCTCTGCAATTGAACCCCAAGGACCTGGGTTCCACCATCCTCCTGGCCCAGACGTTCGAGTCCCTGGGCATGCACGCCCGGGCGGGCCGGCTGTGGAAGTTGGCCCAGGCCATGGGCCCCAAGCCCGCGGCCGGCGCTCCAGCGAAGGGCGGGAGGACCAGGGCCCCGGAACCGAAATCCGGAACGGCTCCTGGATTGGGTGAGCAGTGGGCTGCCCTGGTGGCCAAGGCCCGGGAGACGCTGGACCGGATTCTCAGGAGAAGATGACCATGCGGATCTCCACGGCCGGCCGGACGGAAGTCGGATGTGTGCGCAAGCACAACGAAGACAATTTTCTGCTCCAGCCGGACCTGGGCCTGTTCGTGGTGGCCGACGGGCTGGGCGGCCACGCCGCCGGCGAGGTGGCGAGCCGGATCGTGGTGGACAAGATCAGCGATTTCATCACCCATACCGCCGAGCGGGACCGCACCTGGCCGGTGGAGTACGAGGAGGGGCTCAGCTACGACGGCAACCGCCTCAAGGCGGCCCTGCTCCTGGCCGACCAGGGGATCCTGGACGACATCCGGACCAACCCGGAGCGGGAATCCATGGGCTCCACGGTGGTGGCCTGCCTGGTCCACGAGGACCGGGTCACCCTGGTGCACGTGGGCGACAGCCGGGCTTATCTATTGGATCCGGGGGGGATCCGACAGATCACCCAAGACCATTCCTGGGTGGCGGAGCAGGTGGCCAACGGGGTCCTGACCCCGGACGAAGCCCGCCGGCACCCCTTCCGGAACGTCATCACCCAGGCCCTGGGCAACGGGGGCGACCTGGACATCGCAATACAGGAGGTCCAGGTCCGGGAATTGGATCGTATTTTGCTATGCACCGATGGTCTGTCAGGAATGATTCAGGATCAAGAAATCTGGGAAACCGTGCAGAACACCCCCGACGCCGACACGGCGGCCGAAACCCTGGTTCGCCAGGCCATGGACAACGGGGGGGAGGACAACATTACCGTCGTAATCGTCGCCTTCGACCCGAAAAAAAAATAATTCCCTGAACTTCAAGTTGACGCTGGTAAACAACAGGTTAGACTGAATCGCCCAATCTTCATCTTCATACAGCGAGGCTCCCTGTGGGTCTTTTCGGCAATAAGAAGAAGCAACTTATTGGGTTGGATATCGGTTCCAGCTCCGTAAAAGTCTGCGAACTGCAGGTGTCCGGGAAGGGCAGCAATCAGCGGCAACGCCTCCAGAAGCTCGGCATGGCCATCCTGCCTTTCGACGCCATCGTCGAGGGCGACATCATGGACAGCAACGCGGTGGCCACGGCCATCCGCCAGGTGCTGGCCGAGCAGAAGATCAAGGCCAGGGAGGTGGCCATCTCGGTCTCGGGCCAGCAGGTGATGGTCAAAAAAGTGACCTTCCCCCTCATGAGTCCGGCCGAACTGGCGGAATCGGTGCGTTGGGAGGCCGAGAGCTTCTTCCCCGCCGGCCAGGGGCTGGATGCCTACGCCCTGGACTTCGCGGTGCTGGAGGAGCGGCCCGCCGACGGCAACATGGACGTGGTGCTGGTGGCCTGCCGCAAGGACAAGATCGAGGCCTACCTGAGCTGCGTATCCATGGCCGGCGCCAAGCCGGTGCTGGTGGACGTGGACGTGTTCGCCATCCAGAACCTCTACGAGATCACCGCCGACGACGGCGCCCGGGACGAGGTGGTGGCGCTGGTGAACATGGGTGCCCAGTTCACCAACCTCACCATGCTGGTGAGCAAGAAGTCCTTGTTCTGGCGGGACATCGCCTGGGGCGGCCACCGCTTCACCGACAAGCTCATGGAGGACTGGGGGGTTTCCCGGGAGGCGGCCGAACAGCTCAAGGAAGGCATCGGCGCCGAAGGCCGCACCCCCGAGGAGGTGGAGCCCTCCCTTTCGGCCATCTCGGACAGTTTCGCCGACGAGCTGAGCCGGACCATCGACTTCTTCCGGTCCAGCTTCAAGGTGGACCGCCTGGACCGGGTCCTGCTCTCGGGCGGCAGCGCCAAGGTGGTCCACCTGCCCGATATCCTCAGCGAGAGGCTGCGGGTTCCCGTGGAACGGCTGGATCCGTTCCGGTCCGTCGAGATGGATGAGCGGAGCGTGGATCCCGCCGTGGTACGCGACATCGGCTGCACCGCCGCGGTGGCGGTTGGATTGGCCTTGCGCCAAGTGGGGGACCGATGATCAAGATCAACCTTTTGGGCGATTCCCTCGCCCAGGCCAGCGCCAGGAAATCGGACAAGCAGGACGCGGTGCAGCAGGTCTACACCGAGGGGGAGGCCACCACCCGGGCCAGCTTCCCCATCGCCGGGGTCCTGCTGGGCGTGGTGCTCGCCTCCATGGGCGGGGTCTACTACGTGTACCTCAACGGCAAGGTGGAGACGGAAACCCAGCGCAAGGTCGAACTCCAGGCCAAGAAACAGGAACTGGAAAAGTACATCCAGCTGGAGAAGACGTTCCGCGAGAAGAAGGAAGCCCTGGCCAAGAAGAAAGAGGTCATCAAGGCCCTCAAGGACAACCAGGCGCTCCCGGTGCACATCCTGGAGGAACTGGCCAACTGCCTGCCCGATGACGTGTGGTTCCGGGAGATCAACCAGAAAGGCATGAACATCAGCATCCGGGGTGAGAGTGCCAGCTTCGAAGCCATCAACCAGTTCCGGAACCGGCTGATTGAGCAGAACAAGTGGTTCCAGAACGTGCAGTATCCCGCGGCGAACAAGACGGGGCGCACGGTTGAATTCACCATCTCATGCGACCTGAAGAATTCAGCCTGAGGCAGCCATGAGCTCGAACCTCCAGAAACAGATCCTCATCGGCGGCTTGGCCGGCCTGCTGGTCTTCGTGCTGATCTTCTTCCTCCTCGGGGGGAAGCGGGATGAGCTGAAAGCCCTGCAAGCCACCAACGCGACTCTCCAGCAGGAAGTGAACCGGGGCTATGCCCTCAAGGACATCTACGAGAAGCTCAAGGTCGAGGTGGCCCAGGAGGAAAAGGAGATCGAAGAACTGGTCAAGATCATGCCCACCGAGGCGGACCGGGGCGAGCTCCCCTACCGCATCAAGAAGCTGGCGGACGCCGCGGGCATCGAGCAGATGTCGTTCTCCCTGCTGCCCCCCGTGACCAAGGAGTACTACACGGAGTACCCCGTGCAGTTCGCCTTCCGGGCCGGCTACCACACCATGGGCCAGTTCACCTCCCTCGTTTCCGGTTTCGGCAAGATCATCAATCTCACGGACATGCAGATGAAACGTGAGTTGGGCAACCAGCTCTACCCCGTATCGGTGACCTGCAAAGTCAGCGCGTTCGTCTACAACCCGGCCAAGCCGGCAGCCCCGGCGCCCGGAACCCACGCCGCCCCCAAGGCCCCAGGGGCCACCGGCACCAACACCCAAGGAGACTGAGTCCCCATGCTCGCCACCCTTCCCAGGCTTCAAGCCCTGCCGGCGCTCGCAGCCCTGGTTCTCGGTCTGCAGCTCGGAGCCGCCGGCCCCCAGCCCCCGACGGGGAACCCCGCCGCCAAGGCGCCCGTCCCGTCCATCGCCGCGCCGACGCCCAACAACGAGTTGAACACCGAGGACCTGATGGTGTTCAGCCCGACCCCGTACCGCCCGAAGCTGGTGCGGGATCCCTTCGCGGCCCCCACCGACGCCGAGCAGAGCAACAAGGGCGACATGGTGGACGACATCGCCGTCAAGGGTCGAGTGGCTTCGGGCGGCACCGTCAGGGCGGTGGTGTCCGATGCCCGGGGCAATATCCGCATGCTCCCCATCGGCTACCGGTTCCGGGACGGCGTCCTGGTCGCCATCGACGACAAGTCCGTGACCTTCCATCAGTGGGACCCCAGCAGCACCAACAGCAAGATCTACCGCACCATCGTCAAAATCTACAAGCGTGAGGAGGCTAAACGATGAATGCTCGCCTGTGTTCCTTGCTGGTGGCGGGGAGCGTCGTTCTGGCGGGGATCCAGTCCGGATCCCTCCATGGGGCCGTCCCTGAGGTGGCCTTCGGCAGCCCGGCCTCCACTCTGAAGAGCGCGGCCATCCTTCCGGCGCCGGACAACGGCACCCTGATGCAGTTCGCCATCCCTGGCTACCAGGGTGCGCCCAGGCTGCAGGTGCTGTCCGCTCCGGACCGGATCGTGCTGGACCTGCCCGGGGTGGACCGGGGCCCGGCGCTCACCAGGAAGGAGATCGGCCGCCTCACCAGCCCCCTGATCATCCGGTGGCGGGCGGCCCAGTTCTCCTCCCATCCGGACGTGACCCGGGTGGTCCTGGAAGTGGTGCCGGGGACCAAAGCCGAGGTGAACCGGGATGCCGAGGGGGTGACGATCCTCCTGCATCCAGGCCGGGGCAATGTCCAGGCCAGCCTGGGCCCGGTTCCGGAAGCTCCCGCGGCCGCCCCGACTGCCACGGAGGCGGTCCCGGCGCCCGCCGCACCGGCCCCGGCCGCCCTGCCGCCCCTGGCGTCCCTGCCGCCCACGGTTCCGGTGACCCTGCCGGAACCAGCCCAGCCTGCTGCCGCGGCGCCCATCCTGGTCCCGGCTGAGCCGGACGTGGCGGCCGCGCCGGCGCCCGCCGCGGAACCGCCAGCAACCACGGCCCCTGCACCGGTGGCGGCGCAGCCCGCCGCGCCGGCGCCCGCTCCCGTGGCGGCGCCGCCCGCCGTCCAGGTCGCGGCTTCCGCCCCCGTGGCGGCTCCGCCCGCCGTCCAGGCCACGGCTCCCGCTCCCTTGGCGGCCCCGGCTCCCGCCGCGCCGGCGCCCGCTCCCATGGCGGCCCAGCCCGTGGCCTCGCCGGCGGCGTCCCTGGCGCCCCTGCCGGCCCTCAACGCCTCCTTCCAGGCCCTGCCCACCCTGGCGGTCAACGCCCTCCTGCCGGCCACGCCCGGCGCGGTGGCCCAGGACCAGGCCCAGGGCGCCCAGGCGCCCCGGACCCGGAACCTGCGCCAGGGCCGGACCCTCGGCGACACCGGCGGCCAATACACCGGCGCCCGCATGACCATCGACGTGGTGGGCACCGACATCGTCAGCTTCCTGCGCATCATCGCCGACACGGCGCACCTGAACCTGATCGTCGACCAGGACGTGCAGGGCATCTACTCCTTCAAGTTCACCGACACGCCCTGGGACCAGGTGCTGGACGTGGTCCTGAAGCACGCCGGGCTGGGCAAGGAGATCAGCAACGGCATCATCCGGGTGGCCAAGGTCGAGAAGCTGCAGAAGGAGGAGGAGGACCGCAAGCGCCTGGACGACGCCAAGGCCCTGGCCGGCGAGACCACCAGCATCACCCGCCCCCTGTCCTTCGCCAAAGCCGCCGATGCCAAGGCCATCCTCGAAAAGATGCTCACCAAGCGCGGCAGCATCATCATCGACGAGCGCACCAACACCCTCATCATCACCGACCTGCCCCGCAACCTGCCCTTGATCGACGACCTCATCGCCCAGCTGGACGTGCAGATCCAGCAGGTGCAGATCGAGGCGCGGGTGGTGGAAGCCACCAAGAACTGGCAGCAGGCGTTCGGCGTGCAGTGGCCCACCTCCAACCAGGGCTCCGCCCAGCTCACCACCAACGGCACGGCCGCTCCCTGGGGCGCCACCAATTCCCCCTCCTGGAACAGCATCAACAACCGCTCCAACGGCAGCAGCCCCAGCACCACGGTCGCCTTCTCCCCGGGCCAGCCTGGGGTCACGGACCTCTCGGCCCCGGCCGGGCAGGTCTGGCTGTCCTTCCTCAGCAACCGCATGAGCATCAACGTGATCCTGCAGGCCCTGGAGACCGAAGGGGTGATCAAGGTGATCTCCTCCCCGAAGGTGGTCACCCAGAACAACAAGAAGGCCAAGGTGCTTTCAGGCCAGAAGATCCCCTATCCGACCATCCAGTCCGGCAACGTCTCCGGAGCCATCACGGTGGCCTTCGCCGACGCCGACCTGTCCCTGGAAGTGACCCCCCAGATCACCAATGACGGCACCATCCTCATGGACATCCACGTGCAGAAGGACGATGCCGACTTCACCCAGGAGGTCCAGGGCACCCCCACCATCACCACCAAGCTGGTGGAGACCCAGGTGCTGGTCAAGGACGGCGGCACCGCCATCATGGGCGGCGTCTACAAGAACACCAACCAGCAGACCACCACCGGGGTTCCCTGGCTGTCCAAGCTCCCGCTCATCGGCTTCCTGTTCCGCACCAAGAACAACCAGGACCAGAACGACGAGCTCCTGGTCTTCATCACCCCGCGCATCGTCAAGAACTAGCGGACCTTACATCCCTGCGCCCCGCCGGCCGCCCAGGTGGCCGTCGGGGCGCAGGTCATGGCAGGCTACTTGGGGGCGAGGGGCAGGGTGCGCACCAGGCGCTTGCAGGTGTTGCAGAGGATGGTGTAGGTGTCCGGCTGCTCCGGGTGGTAGATGAACCCGGGTCCTTCCATGGGCGACTGGTCGGCTTTTTCCAGCCGGCCGAAGTGGTACTCGGCGATGCGCACACTTTGGGGGGCGGTGAGATCCGCACCGCAGTTGGGACACGAAATGGCGGCCATGCTTGCTCCTCGGAAAGATGAATGCTACTTGAAGAAAAGGTACCAGATGCCGAAAACCAGGAGGCCCAAAAAAAGCAGTCCCGCCGCCAGGCGCAGGATCACCTTGCCGATTCTATAGGCAACCCACAGCAACAGCAGCAGCCCGATGGCCAGGAGGACCGTCTGCAGCCGGGTCAGGGGGCCCAGGCGGATGCGGGTGCTTTCCAGGACCTGGACACCTTGGGGCAGGGCAGTGGCGGGGAACATGCCTCAGTTTACCCGGTGCCCGCGCGCTACCCTGGATGCTGGTACCATGGTTTTTCCCCCGGAGCCATGCGGACCGCGCAAGCTGGAATTCACACTTCATGATCATCGATTATCACGCCATCACCCACCCAGGCCGGGTGCGGACCCAGAACGAGGACGCCTACCTGGTGAGCAACCTGGATGGGGAGGAGCCCCTGGTGAACGGGCTGCGTGCCGGCTCCCCCATCCGCCAATCCGGGATCCTGGCGGCGGTGGCCGACGGCATGGGCGGCGCGGCCACCGGGGAGATCGCCAGCCGGGAAGGGCTGGCCTCGGTGGCGGTGAACCTGTTCGGCCACTGGGGGCGGCTCCCGGCGGCCAAGGCGGTGGAATCGGACCTGCTGCGGGCCCTCAAGCACGCGGCGGAAGCCGCCTCGGCGGCGGTGCACCGGTACGCGGACATGGAGCGGGCGTCCCGGGGCATGGGCTCCACCCTCACGGCGGCGGTGATCTGGAACGGCCACGCCTACCTGGCCCAGGTGGGGGACAGCCGGGCCTACCTGTTCCGCGGCGGGCGGCTGGTTGCGCTCACCGAAGACCAGACCCTGGTGCGGCAGATGGTCAACCAAGGCAGCCTGACGCCCGAGCAGGCCCGCAACCACCCCCGCCGGAGCATCATCACCCAGGCCCTGGGCGGGCCGGAGCCGATCCAGGTGGCCCTGGTCAAGGCCACTCTGCGCCGAGGGGACCGCCTGCTGCTGTGCACCGACGGGCTGTACGGCGACCTGCCGGACGCCCGCATGGAGGAGCTCCTCTCCCTGGGCCTGCCGGCGCGCCAGACCCTGGAACGGATGCTCGACGAGGCCCTGGCCCGGGGCGGGCACGACAACATCACCGCCCTGCTCCTGGAGTTGAGCGACCCCGCTTTTCCGCTGCCCGTGGCCAATGAACCCATCCGGGTGGTGGAACCGAGCGTGCCGGCGGCCCTGAGGGAAACCTCCAACCTGCTGTCCCGGCTCGGGCGCCTGCTAGGGAGAAAACCGTGAGTCTACTGCAAGGCACCCTTTCCCTGCGGCGGTTCCTGGTGCTGGGCCCCGTCCCCACCGCGGCGGACCTGCTGGAAGGCCTGCGCCAGGACACCTTCCGTCCCTTCGAGGACGGGCTGGAGGAGGAGCGGCTGGGCTGGTGCGATTGGCGCAACCTGCTCATCACCCCCCCCGAAGGGGAATGGGTGATGCAGGAGCGGTTCGCGGTCTTCGGGCTGCGCCTGGACACCCGCCGGGTGCCGGCGGCCCTGCTCAAGGCCCAGGTGGACCTGAAGCTGCACAGTCTGCAGAAGGAGAAGGATCTGGCCTTCATCGGCAAGGAGGCCCGCATCTCCCTCCAGGACGAGGTGAAGGCGGACCTCCTGCGCAAGGTCCTGCCCACCCCCCGGGTGGCCGAAGTGGCTTGGGACTTGAAGGGCGGCCTCTTGTGGACCACCGCCTCCTCCAGCCAGATCCAGTCGGCCCTGGTGGGCCTGTTCATCAAGTCCTTCGGCTGCGAACTGCAGCCCCTGGCGCCCCTGCTCCTGGCCGGGCGGCTGCTGCCCCACCTGTCGGTGGAAACGCTCCTGGCCCTGGAGCCCTTCGACCTGAACCTGGAGTACGCATGAAGCCGCTGGAGCTGGTGGAACAGGGCCGCTTTCTCGGGGAGGAGTTCCTCCTCTGGCTGTGGATGCGGGGCCTCACGGACGGCGGCACCAGCGGCCTGGAGGGGGACCCCTCGGCCTGCTTCGTGGATGACGCGGTGCAGTTGGTCACCGAGCGCGGGGACGTGAAGGAACTGAGCCTGCGCAAGGGCAACCCGGCGGAAAGCCGGGAGGCCTTCGAGGCCCTGTCCCGGGGCATGCGCCCGGCCAAGGCCAAGGTCCGGCTCCTGTCCGGGGACATGGAGTGGACCTTCAACCTGGGGGCCGCGGGCCTGGAGGTCAGCACCCTCAAGCTGCCGCCCACCCAGTCCCGGGACCCCCAGGGGCGGGTGGCGGACCGGCTGTTCCTGCTGGAGGAAGGCATGACCCATCTGGAACAGAGGTTCCAGGCCTTTCTCGCCGCCCGGGCCGGGCAGGCGGAGGAACTCCAGGAGGCCATGCGCGCCTGGCTGCGCCAGGGGCTGGAAGGGCAGGCGGAGGTCACGGCCGCCGACCTGCCGTGGCAGGAATGAACCTCGCTCAGCGGGCGGCCATCCGGATCGCCCGGGCGGTCCTGATCCTGGGCCTGGGGGCGGCGGCCGCGGCCATGGCCGCCGGCCAGGCCCAGGTGCCGCGCCCCGCCGAGGGCCTGCCGGCTCCGGCGGAAGTCCAGGCGAGCGTGCCCGGGGGCGGCGCCACCCGGATCCTGCTGGCCTTCCGCCAGGGGCTCCAGGTGGCTTCCAAGGGCCTTCCTCCGGCCTTCCTGGCCCGGGCGGGGCCTGCCGCGGATTGGGCGGGGTTCCGGGACCTCACCCCGGAAGGGCAGCGCTGGGCGCTGCAGTCCCTGTTCCCCCAGGACACCTGGACCGAGGACCAGGTGGCGCACCGGGTGCGGTGGCCGCAGCTGGAATCGGTCTGGCTCATGGCCAGCCTGTTCATGGGCCACGGCCAGCGCTGGGACCAGCTCCAGGCGGCCAATCCGGCCAACCCGGAGAAGCTCAGGGCCGGAGACGTATGGATCATCCCCAGGGCGCTCCTGGCGGAAGACCTGGGCGGCAGCCCGCCGGCGCCGGAAGACCGGGCCCGGCCGGAGGACGCCCTGGACGACGAGGCGCGCATGGCCGCGTTCCGGGCCATGCTGTCCTACGAAGAGGACGACCAGGGCCGCTACGCGGCCTACCACCTGCGCAAGGGGGAAGCGCTCTATTCCAGCGTGGTCATGCGCTACACCGACCAGGTGGATCCCAAGGGGGTGAACGAGAAGGCCCTGGAAATCGCCCAGCGCAGCGGCATCCCCGACGTGCGCGGGATCCAGCCCGGCCAGCTGGTGAAGATCCCCCTGGAGGACCTGGCCAGCCCGTTCCAGCCGGAGGGCACGGTGGCCCTGGAGGAGGAGCGGGAGGTGCAGGCGGAGGTCCGGCGCACCCGGAGGGTGGCGGCCGGGGCGCGGCTGATGGGCACCCGCATCGTCCTGGACGCCGGCCACGGGGGCGTGGACAAGGGCGCCATGGCCAACGGCGTGTGGGAGTCCGACTACGTCTACGACATCACCATGCGGGTCCGGCGCCTGCTGGAGCAGGAGACCGACGCGGCGGTCTCCTGCACCATCCGCTACCCGGGGGTGGGCTTCAGCCCCCGCAACCGCATCAAGGCCCCCACGGACCAGGCGGAGATCCTCACCCGCCCGCCGTTCTCCAACGACGGGGAGAATCCCAACGCCATCAGCGTGCACCTGCGCTGGGTCCTGGCCAACCACCTGTTCGCGGTCTTCGACCACACCGGCGATGTGCGCAAGACCCTGTTCATAAGCTTTCACGCCGACAGCCTGCACCCCTCCGCCCGGGGCACCATGGTCTACGTGCCCGGGGCGGTGGGGGTGCCGGCGCGGTTCGCCCTTCCGGTCTCCCGCACCGTGCAGGTCCAGGAGCTGGGCGACGGTTCCCGGGTGGCCTTCTCGCCCAAGCAGCGCCTGCAGGGCGAGGCCCGCAGCCGGCTGTTCGCCGAGGAACTGCTCAAGGCCCTGCAGGCGGAAGGCATCGCCACCCACGAGAACCGCCCCATCCGCAACGTCGTGCTGCGGGGCGGCCAGAGCTTCATCCCGGCGGTGATCCGCTACAGCAACGCCGCCACCAAGGTGCTGATGGAGGTGCTGAACCTCACCAACCCGGACGATGCGGCCAACCTCCGGGACCCGGCCTTCCGGGAACGCTTCGCCCGGGCGGTGGTGAAGGGGATCCAGGCATACTACCGGACGTGAGGGGAAGCCCATGATCGTCTACGCCCGCGTCAACCGGATCGGCTGGGTCCACCTCTGGGCCAGCCGGGAAGCCTTCGAAGACGGCGAGGCCTCCCTGCACTTCTTCGATCCCCGCACCGACCCCCGCTGGGCCGAGGTTGCCCTGGGCCCCGACCAGCTTCAGCGCCTGAAGGCCGGAGACCTGGTGGCCATCGAAGATCCGGGCTACATGGAAGAATAGGCTGGGGACGGGATGGCCGGACGATCCGGGGGACCCGGACGACGACGAAGGTTCAGAGGCTCAAGCGGGTCGCCAGGGCCTGGCGCTCGGATTTGAAGGACGGCTCGTTCTCGGCTTCCTTCAAGGTCGCCATGGCCGGTTCGGTCTGGCCCAGGCGGGCCTGGCAGGTGGCGCGCATGAGGGCCACCCAGCCCCGGTCCGCGGGCGCGGGCTTGCCGGGATACAGGCTCAGGGCGCCCTTCCAGTTCCCTTCCCGGGCCCGCAGGTCCGCGGTGAGGATGGCCAGGGGTTCCCGTGCGGCGCCCTGTTCCGGGGCCCGCGCCAGCCAGGCTTCCGCTTCCTTGAGCCGGGCGCCTGGCGCATCCCCGGGGTCCGGCGGGCGGTTCAGGAAGACCACCAGGGCCCGCACCCGCTCCGGCCCGGGACGGGCCTTGGCCAGGGCGGCCTGGGCCCTGGACCCGTGCCCCAGGGCCAGCTCCGCCTGGGCCCGCATCAGGCTGTCCTGGGCGCTCCCGCCCTGGTCCGGGAGCAGGTCCAGGGCGCCTTCGGGGTTGGCGGCCGGGTCGGTGCCCGCCAGGGCTTCCCGCAGGAGGGCGGGCCGTTCCCCCGGGGGGGCCAGGGGCAGGATGGCCTTGGCGGCTTCCGGGAGCCCGGCCTTGGCCAGGCGTCCCGCCAGGGCCAGGCGCTGGTCGGGGGTGAGGGCCTGGACGCCCTCCCGGTCCAGGTAGGGCAGCAGAGGGGCGGGCTGGTGCCCTTCCAGGAGCTCCTGGGCCCATTTGCGCATGGCCTCGGCGCGGAGCTGGGCGGCTTCCTCGCTTTCGGACGGGGCCGGGTGCTGGGCCCGCAGTCTGGCCACGTCGTCCAGGGCTTCCTGCCAGTGCCCTTCCTGCACGGCGAGCCGCCCCTTCACCAGCAGGGCCTGGCGGGCCGGGGCCTCCTTCAGGCTGGCATGCTTCAGGCCCGCCAGCAGGCTCCCGGGGGACGGGTAGCCCTTGGCCTCCTGGGCCGGGAGGCGGCCGTCCGTGAGCAGGGTGGCCAGGGCCAGGCGGGCTTCGTCCGCCTCCTTGGACCCGGGCGCCGCCTGGATCAGGTCCCGGAATTCCTGGGCGGCATGCGGGGCGTCGCCGGTGCTGCCCAGGAGCTTGGCCCAGTCCAGGTCCACCCGGCGGGCGTCGGGACCGTCCGGGTACAGCTGGTGGTAGTCCCGGAGGGTGGCGGAGGCTGCGTCCTTCTGCTGGGCGGCGCATTGGGCTTCCAGGATGCCCACCAGCCCCGGCTCGGTCGGCCTCGCGGCGCCGCTGGGCTTCAAGGCTTTCAGGATGGGCCCCCCTTCCGCGGCGCGCCCCTGCTCCGCCAGGCACCAGAGCAGGAGCTCCTGGGCCCGGCGCTGGGATTCGGCCGGGACGTCGGCGGCCAGGGCCCGGTGCAGGCGGGATTCGGCCTCCAGGTAACGCTTGTGCTCCAGGGCCGCCTGGCCCAGGACCACCTGGCCCTCCGCCAGGTAGGCGGACCGGGGCCAGTACCGTTCCAGGGTGTGGAAGGTGACCGCCGCCTGGGCCAGCCGCCCCAGCCGGTCCTGCAGCATCCCCTGCACGAACAGGGTCAGTTCCCGCTCCTTGGCCACGCTGGACCGGAAGTGATGATCCTGGAGGCGCTCCAGGACCTGCGCCTGCCACTTGGGGTCCTGGCTGGCCATGGCGCTCTTGGCCAGGGCCTCGATCTCCGCATCCGTCGCCCGGGCCGGGGCCGGCGGCTGGGGGACCGCCCCGGCCGTCCCGCAAGCCAGCACCAGCGCGGGGATGACCCAAGGTCTCAGGGCAGCCATTGGGACAGGAACGTCTTCTTGGCCGACTCGAACTCTTCGTCCGTAAGCTTGCCCCTGCTGTGCAGGTCCGCCAGCTCCTGCAGTCTCCTGAAATCCCTGGGCTCCGGCCCGGCGGGTCCCGGGGCGATGACCTGGGCCAGCATCTCCATTCGCCCCTGCAGGGTTTCCATGGCCTCGACCCGCTTGGCGAGTTCCCGCACCTTGGCCTTGAGGGCATCCCGCTCGGCGATCAGGTTGATGCGTTCCACGATGCGCCGCAGGGTCTGGCGGAACGCCTCCAGTTGCAGGGGCTTGCTCACCAGGCCGTAGGCGCCCTTGTCCATGGCCTCGGTGGCCTGTTTCAAGGTGCCGTACCCGCTGAGCACCAGGACCGTGCAGCTGGGGTTCTGGTCCAGGGCCGTGCGCAGGACGTGCATGCCGGTCCGTCCGGGCATGACCAGGTCCGTGAGCACCAGCTGGTAGGGAGGTGCCGCCTTGCGCAGGATCGCTTCCGCCTCCTCCCCGGAGCCGGCGCAGGTCACGGTGAACCCCTCCACCGAGAGCACCCCCTGGAGGGTTTCCAGGAGCACGGGATCGTCGTCCGCCAGCAGGAGGCGCTGGGGCGGGAGGTGGGGGGGTATGAGTGGAGACGCCAAGGGCAACTCGAGTTGAGACAATACATTTTTCGGCTTGTTCGCTCGTTTACCCAATAGTTTTTTACGTCCCGTCAGGCGGCGCCCCGGCGCAGGTGGTGGACGTAGGCCAGCACCTGGGCGACCGCCTGGTACAACTGGGGCGGAATGGGCCGGTCCAGGTGCACCGTATGGTAAAGGGCCCTGGCCAGGGGCGGATTCTCCACCACCGCCACCCCGGCCGTGCGGGCCTGTTCCCGGATCTTCAGGGCCAGGTGGTCGACCCCCTTGGCCACCACCACCGGCGCGGCGGTCTGGCGGTCGTACTTCAAGGCCACGGCGAAATGGGTGGGGTTGGTGATGACCACCGAAGCCTTCGGCACCTGGGTGCGGATGCGGCGGATGGCGCTGGCCAGGAGCAGGGACTTCTGGCGGCCCTTGATGTCCGGGTTGCCCTCGGTGTCCCTGGCCTCGTCCTTGACCTCCTGCTTGGTCATGCGCAGGCTTTTTTCGTAGGAATGGCGCTGCCAGAGGAAGTCCGCGCCGGCCACCACCAGCATGAAAATCAGCGTGTTGCGGTACAGGATGAACAGTGTTTCCTGCAGATAGCCCATGGCCTGGGCCATGGACAGGTGCAGGGTGGACAGGATCACCGGCATCCGCGGGCCCACCACGGCGTACGCCATCCAGGTGATGATCACCAGCTTGGCCAGGCTCTTGAGCAGGTCCACCGCCGACTTGGCCGAGAACAGGCGCTTGAACCCCGAGGCGGGGTTGAGCTTGGTGAACCTGGGCATCATGGGCTTGAAGGTGATGTGGACCCCGCGCTGGACCACCTGGTTGGCGATGGCCACCAGCCAGTTCACGGCCAGGAACGGCAGCAGGACCCGGGCCAGGATGTCCAGGACGGCCAGGCCCAGGGCATGCAAGTTGGCCAGGTCCAGGATGCCGACCTCGCTGGACCGGCGGAAGAAATAGGCGGTGGAGCGGGCCATGAGGGCCAGGGTCGAGGCGCCCAGGGCCAGGAACAGGAACAGGTTGCCCCACAGCAGGATGGCGGCGTCCAGGTCCGGCACTTTCAGGACCGAGCCTTCGTCCCGGGCTTTTTTCCGGCGCCGGGGGGTGGCTTTTTCGGTTCTCGAGGGATCGGCCATGGGTCACGACAGGAGGCGGAGGGCGGTGCGGGGCACTTCCTCCAGGAGGGGGCCCAGCCAGGCTCCGACTTCCCTCAGAACCACGCCCAGCACGGTGAGGCCCACGGCGATCTTGATGGGGAAGCTCAGCTGGATGAGCTGGAGCTGGGGCATGAACTTGCCGGCGATGCCCTCCATCACGTCGATGAGGAACAAGGTGAACAGGACCGGGAAGGCCAGCTGGAACCCCCGCACCATGATCAGCCCCATCTGCATCACCAAGGCCAGCGGCTTCAGGGGCAGGCCCTGGCCCATGGGCAGGATCCGGTAGCTCTCCACCAGCGCCCGGATCATCTGGTGGTGCATGCCCGAGACCAGCAGGAAGACCATGGTCAGCTGGATCAGCAGGGAGCCCGAGACGGACACCGGGTGGGCGCTCACCGGATCCAGGAACTGGACGAAGGCGTAGCCCATCTGGGTGTCCATGAGCTGGCCGGCGAAGGCCGCCGTCTCGACGATCCAGGCCACGCACAGGCCCATCAGCAGCCCCGCCGCCAGTTCCGTCACCATCACCGCCGCCAGGGCCGGGATGCCGTCGGGGAGGGCCGGGGGCGGGGGCACCAGCGGGGCCAGGACCATGGAGAGCAGCAGGGCCAGCGCGGCCCGGATCAGGAGCGGGACCTGGGTCTGGCCGAAGCCCGGCAGGGTCGCCAGCAAGCCGGTCATGCGCACCAGGGTCAGGATCCACACCAGGATCCGGGCCTGGGTCAGCGCCCAGACCGCCGGGTTGAGCAGGATGCCGGAAAGGTTGCCGGTAGAGGCCATGGCCGCCGTCACTTGATCTGCTGGACGACCAGGTTGAACTCGGTGAACATGCGGGTGGTGAAGGCCAGCATCACCCGCATCATCCACGGGAAGCTGACCACCACCACCACCATCACCGCCACCACCTTGGGCACGAAGGCCACGGTCTGGTCCTGGAGGCTGGTCACCACCTGGAAGATGGAGATGGACAGGCCGACGATCATGGACACGATCAGGGCCGGCGCCGCCACGAACAGGGCCGTGCGCACCGCCTCCCGGGCCAGGTTGATGATGATGACATCGTTCATCTCCGCCTCCGGATCAGCCGCCGTAGCCCCGCACCAGGGAGCCGACGATGAGGTACCAGCCGTCCACCAGCACGAACAGCAGGATCTTGAAGGGCAGGGAGATGACCACCGGCGGCAGCATCATCATGCCCATGCTCAGGAGGATGGAGGCCACCACCATGTCCACGATCAGGAACGGCAGGAAGATCATGAAGCCGATCTCGAAGGCGGTCTTCAGCTCGGAGATGAGGAAGGCCGGCATCAGGATTTCCAGGGGCAGGTCGGCCTTGGTCTGGGGGGCGGGGGCCTTGGCGATGTCCAGGAACAGGGAGATGTCGCGCTTGCGGGTGTGCTTGAGCATGAACACCTTCAGGGGCGCTGCGGTCTTGGCGAGGGCCTGGTCCACCGTGAGCTCGTTGCGGTTGAGGGGCTGGATCACGGTCTGGTTGATTTCCCGCCCCACCGGGGCCATGACGAAGAACGTCAGAACCAGGGCCAGGCTGATGAGTATCTGGTTGGAGGGGGTCTGGGTGGTGCCCATGCCCTGGCGCACGAAGCCCAGGACGATGACGATCCGGGTGAAGCAGGTGGTGGTGAGCAGGATGGTGGGGGCGATGGTCAGGACCGTGAGCAGCAGTACCGCCTGCAGGGTGGAGCTGAGGGCTGGGCCCTGGGGCGTCTTGCCGAAATCCACCGTCACCGTCGGCAGGCTGGCCGGAGCCTGCTGGGCGTGCAGGGCGGCGGCGCCCCAGGCCAGGAGGAGCAGGGCCGGGGCCAGGCGCAGGAGCCTGGCGGCCAGGCGGGTCATGACAAGTCCCGCTTGAGCATGGCTTCCACGTCCCGCACCGGAACGGGGGTGGCGAGGTGCACCTGCCGCTCCAGGGCCTCCTGGAACCCGCCGGCGCCGCTCGGGTCCTGGGGCTCCAGGCGGGCCAGGAGGCTCACCCCCTGGGGGGCCGTGGCGATCAGGAAGCGCTCGTCATCAGCCTTGAGGATGGAGACGAAGCGCCGGTCGCCCAGGGCCAGGGTCTCTTCCACCTTCAGGCGGGATCCGCCGGCGCCGGGCAGCCTGCTGGCGCCCCATTTGCGGAACGCCCACAGGCCTGTGCCCGCCAGCCCCGCCACCAGCACCAGGGAGCCCAGGGCGCGCCATCCGGACGGGCCGGAGTTCCTGGGCTCGGAGCCCGGCGTCGGTTTACCGTCATCCAGGACCAGGGGCGCCTGCAGTTCCCGCTCGGAGGGGGTGGGCTGGGCCGCCGGGGCGGTCTGGGCCGGCGCGGCGAAGCCCATGCTCACCAGGGCTCCCAGCAGGATGAGGCGTTTCAGCGGCACGACGGACTCCCGACACGGCAGGCTGGGAAGTGCGACAGCCATGCCAGAGTGGCCATGCCGCAGCAACGAAGTTGCCTTGCGTGTTTCGGGCGGCCCCGGCATTACGGAATGGCGAGGAAAAGTCATGGTTATTCCGCAACGGCGCCTAAGCTTTCTTCATGGCCGACCCTACGTCCCAGCCTGATCCGGGGGGACCGCCCCTTGCCGTGCCGGCCATCGTCCTGGCCGCAGGGGCATCCCGGCGCCTGGGCCGGCCCAAGCAGCGGGTGCGGTGGGCTGGAGAGACGCTGCTGCGCCGGGCGGTCCGGGCGGCCCTGGGAGGGTGCTCGCCGGTGCTGGTGGTGGTGGGCTGCCGGGGCGAGGAGATGGCGGCGGACTTGGCCGGGCTGCCGGTGACGGTGGTGGTCAACCCACAGTGGCAGGAGGGCATGGCCTCGAGCATCCGGGCCGGGATCCGGGCCTTGCCGGCCAGCGTTCCGGCGGCCCTCTTCCTGGTGTGCGACCAGCCGGAAGTGGACCAGGACCTGGTGGCCAGGCTGGTGCAGGCGCACCGGGCCAGTCCCGGGTCGGTGGTGGCTTGCGGCTATGGAGGCGGGAAGGGGATTCCGGCCCTGTTCCCGGCCCGCTGGCTGCCCCGGCTGCAGGCCCTGCAGGGCGACCAGGGCGCCCGGGGGCTGCTGGCGGACGAGGGCGTGGTGGTGGTGCCGTTCCCCGGCGGGGAGCGGGATGTGGACCGGCCCGAGGATCTGCCTGGAGAGGAAAGCTGACGGCGCAATGGGTTCATGGACAAATTCCATGAATCCACTATCCTTTCTGCAACTCAATCATCCCGGCGCCGGTACAGGCAGGAGGGCCCATGAACGTCCTCATCGTCTACGCCCACGAGGAACCCCACTCTTTCAACGCCGCCATGAAGAACGTGGCCGTGGAAACCCTGGAGGACCAGGAGCACACGGTGGAGGTGTCGGACCTGTACCGCATGCGCTTCAAGGCGGTGGCGGACGGCAGCGACTTCCTGGAGCGCCGGGACCGGAACTACCTGAAGCGCCAGCTGGAAGAGCAGATCGCCGGGAAACTGGGCACCCTGGCGGGCGACATCGTGGCGGAGCAGCAGAAGGTCATGGCCGCCCGCCTGGTGATCCTCCAGTTCCCCCTGTGGTGGTTCTCCATGCCGGCCATCCTCAAGGGCTGGGTGGACCGGGTGCTGACCATGGGGTTCGCCTACGGGAGCGGCAAGTGGTACGACCAGGGCTGCCTGAGGGGCCGCCGGGCCATGCTGGCCCTCACCACCGGCGGGCCGGAGGCGGGCTACCTGGAACGGGGCATCAACGGCCCCATGGACCGGATCCTCTATCCCATCCACCACGGCATCCTGTATTTCTGCGGCTTCCAGGTGCTGCCGCCGTTCGTGGCCTGGAACCCGGCCAAGGCCAGCCCCCAGGACCGCCAGCTGACGCTGGACCGCTACCGCCGGCGGCTGCAGGACCTGGACAGCCTGCGGCCGCTGCCGTTCCACCCCCTGGACCACTACGGCGAGGGCATGCAGCTCAAGCCCGACTTCACTTGATGGTGAAGTTGCGGGCCTCCAGGAGGTTGCCCACGCTCTTCTCCAGGGTGGTGACGGCGTTGGCGTAGTTGATCTGGGCCTGGACCTCGGCGGTGCGGGCCGCGTCCAGGTTGGTCATGTCCTGGAGCACGTTGAAGTTGGTGGACATGCCGTTGTCGAACTTCTTCTGCTCGGCCTCCAGGGTCTTCTCCTGCAGGTAGCGGGTCTTTTCGGCCGCCTTCACCCCCTTCTGGGTGGCTTCGATGTTGCGCACCGCCACGCGCACCTGGTTGATGATGCTCAACTCGTCGTTGCGCAGGTTCAGCTCGCTGCTGCGCAGGTTGGCCCGGGCCGCGGACAGGTTGCCTTTGGCGATGCGGTTCTGGATGGGCACGATGAACTTGAGCCCCACGGTGTAGCCGGGATAGCTGGCCCGGCCCAGGTCCGTGTTCACCGGGCTGAGGCTGTCGTAGTTGTTGGTGCTGCCGTTGTAGGCCACCATGGCGTTGAGCTGGGGCCTGGTCTTGTCCTGGCTCACGTCCACCTGCAGCTGGCCGACCTCCTGGGCGATGCGGTCGGACTTCAGTTCCACCCGGCGGTCCATGGCCATCTTGACGGCGGCGTCCTCGTCCAGCTGGATGTGGCTCAGGTTGGGGGACTCGGTGAGCTCCAGGCCGGCGGGGCGTTCGGCGTTGGGATAGAGGTCGCGGATCAGGGTGTCCTTGGCGTTGGCCAGGTTCGCCTCGGAGGTGATGATGTTCTGCTCCGCCTGGGCCACCTGGGCTTCGGCGGAGGTGACGTCCAGGGGCGCCATGGTGCCCACCTTCAGGCGGATCATGTTCTCGTTCAGCTGCTTCTGGGCCAGCTCCAGGGAGATCTGCTTGTTGGCCAGGTCCCGCTGGGCGAACACCACCGCCCAGTAGTCCGTTTCGGTCTGGGCCACCAGGTTGATGATGGCCAGCTGGAACGTGTAGTTGGCGGCGTCGGAGTTCTTGCGGGCGATCACCAGGTTGGCGGTGGTCACCTTGGTGCCGAAGCCCTGCAGCAGGCTCTGGGTGTAGGTGGCGTTGAAGGTGCCGGTGTAGGGGTCGGGGTAGGAGAAACCCATGGGGGGCGTGCCCAGGACCGTGCCCACCGTGTTGTAGTACGAGGGGTTGTAGTTCAGGTCCAGGCTTCCGCCCCACTCGAAGGCCCGGGCCAGGTCGGCGGTGAGCGTGCGGTTGTAGATGGTGTAGATGTCCCCCACGGCCGACTCGCCCTTGGCGGGGGGAGCGAAACTGGCTCCGTCCATGCGCTGGGCCTGGAGGTTGGCGGTGAAGTTCCAGTCGAAGGTGCCTTCATTGATGGGGATCTGGGCCCGGGTCACGTCCCGGGCCTCCTGGGCGATGTCCACCTGGAGGTTGTACTGCAGGGAGGTCTGGAGGGCTTCCCTCAGGCTCAGGCGCTTGACCTCCCCGGCCGGAGGCGTGGCCCCGGGCTGCGGCGCCTGGGCGGCCAGACCACAGCACACCAGAAGCATGGGGACCATGGAAGCTCGAACCATCTTCACTCCTTGTCAGCAACGGTGGCAACGGCCGGCGCTCATCCACGACAAAAGAACGCCCGGCCGGGCCGAAGGTTTACCCCGCGGGTTGGCACAGCAGGCGGCCCAGGCGGGCCAGGGCCGATTTGGAGCCTTCCCACATCATGAGATCCTGGGCTTCCTCGAACCCGCACCAGCGGAATTCCGAGTGCTCATCCAGCGCCAGGCGCACCGGAGCGCCGGCGGCCACCTCCACGTGGAAGCAGATTTCCGTGTTGAACCGCGGTTCGCCCGGAGGGAAGCCCAGGATCCTGGGGTCCATCCAGAACGTGTGGGTGAAATCCAGGGACATGAGGGTGCCCCGCAGGCCGGTCTCCTCCAGCAGTTCCCGGTGGGCGGCCTGCTCGGGAGTCTCCCCGGGCTCCACCATGCCGGTGACGCTGGACCACCACTGCCCGTGCTGGGGGGTGCGCAGCATCACCAGGAGTTCAGGGCCCCTGGGCCCCTGGCGCCAGGTGAGGGCGGAGACGCTGCGGCTGGCGGGCGGCACCGGCCTTTCGGCGAGGCCCAGCGCCTGGACCAGGTGCGCCTGGAGCCGGTCCGCGGCCTGGTCCCAGGTGGGCGCCCCGTCCCCCAGGAGCGACTGGAGGGAGCAGACCCCTTTGTCGGTGATGCCGCACGGGGTGATCCAGCGGAAGTGGGCCAGGTCCGGGGCCACGTTGAAGGCGATGCCGTGGGTGGTGATCCACCGGTGCAGGTGCAGCCCCAGGGCCCCCAGCTTCTCCCACCCCCGGACCGTGTCCACCCAGACGCCCGGGTAGCCCTGAAGCCGCTGGGCGCCGACACCGAAATCCGCCGCGGTGCGGATCATGGCCTCCTCCAGCCCCCGCACCAGGCGCCCCACGTCCTCCCGGCCCCCCTTGAGGTTGCAGATGGGATAGACCACGATCTGGCCGGGGCCGTGGTAGGTGACCTGCCCCCCCCGGTCGGTGGGGTGCACCTCCACCCCCCGCTCCCTCAGGAAGCTGTCCGCCACATGGATGTCCTGGCGGGTGGCGTTGCGCCCCAGGGTGAATACCGGGTTGTGCTCCAGGATCAGGATCTGGTCGGGCTGGTCGCCGGCCGCCACGTGGGCGGCCATGCCCTGCTGCATGCGCAGCCCGGCGGCGTAGAGCACGTGGCCGACGCGGCGGATCTGGGCAGGTCTAGGAAGGGAGAAGCCAACTGGATGCATGTTTCCTAGCCTAGAGTACCAGCTGGTCGTCGCCCAGGGCCTTCTCGGTCTGGGCGTTGCGGAAGGCTTCCAGGCGCTCCTTCAGGGCGGTGTCCTCCAGGGCCAGGATGGCCGCGGCCAGAAGGGCGGCGTTCACGGCCCCGGCCTTGCCGATGGCCAGGGTGCCCACCGGGATGCCGGCGGGCATCTGCACCGTGGCCAGGAGGGCGTCCATGCCGTCCAGGGCCCAGCCCTTCATGGGCACCCCCAGGACCGGGAGCAGAGTCTGGCTGGCGCAGACTCCCGCCAGGTGGGCGGCGCCCCCCGCCGCGGCGATCAGCACCCGCAGGCCCCTGGATTCAGCGGCCCGGCAGTAGGACAGCACCTTGTCGGGGGTGCGGTGGGCGGAGGCCACGTGGGCTTCATACGGCACGCCCAGCGTCTCGAGGGTGCGGGCCGCGTCCTTCATGGTGTCCCAATCGGACTTGGAGCCCATGAGAATGCCCACCCGGGGTGGATCGCTGGCCATGCCGCCTCCCGTGTTTCACCCCTATGATAGCCTCCGTCTAGAATTCGAAGGTCACGGCGGCGGTGAAGGCGGGGATCCTGGTGAAGGTGCCGGGGCCGCCCACGTCGTTCATGGTGGCCTCGGAGAAGCGCGCTTCCCAGCCCAGGTGCTCGGCGATCCGCCAGCCCAGGCCCACGGCGTACAGGATCGCCGAGGACCGGTGGGCCGTGGGCAAGGGGCCGGTGTAGACGCCGACGTCTTCGGGGCTCAGGCTGACGCCGTAGAAACGGGCCCGGGAGTAGCCCAGCCCGGCGATCCCGTAAGGCCCCTCCAGGTTGTTGTGGAAAAACCAGTTGTAATCCAGCGCCAGGTCCAGGATGGCCACCTTGGCGCTCTCGTTGAACAGGGGGTAGGAACCATTGCTGGCCCTCACGACGATGGGCCCCCGCGGGTAGAAGGCGGTGTCGCCCCGCAGGCGGAACCCGCTGGTGCCGTCCGGGGACACGAGGGCGTGCAGCCCGATGCCGATGCCGGTGTTGCCGTGGAACCACTTGCCGCCGTTCAAGTCCCCCTGAGGCTCGGCCACGGCGACCTGGCCGCCGAACAGCACATCCGCCCGCAGCGGGGCGGCCACCAGGCCCAGGCAGCCGAAGACCAGCAACCGGGCGACCGGTCCCGCATCAAGGGTTGGCGTTCTTGTACTGGGCGATGATGTCATCCACCGATTCCTTCTGCTTGTCGGCTTCCAGGGTGGTCTCGAAGATATGCTCCTGGGTGGCGGCCGGGCGCTTCCCGAAGATCTCCTGGTCCTCGTTCCCGGCCGGGGCGGCCGCCCCGGGCTGGCTGATGTGGAAGATGTCCAGCAGGCGGTTGAGCCCGTCCTTGAACTGCTTGAGCAGGAGCACCACCTTTTCCACCTTCTGCCGGGTGATGTCCTGGAACTGGAGGGTGTTGAGGATCTCGAAGGCTTCGTCGGCAATGGTCCCTAGGGGGGCGAGGCATGCGTCCAGGTCCGCGGGCGGGGGGGCCGGAGCCAACTGCTGGGCGAACAGGTACTCCAGGATCTCCTGGGCCAGCTGCTGGGGATCCGCCCCATCCCCCGCCCGTTCCATGAAGACGTCCATCTGGCCGTTGCAGTCGGCCTGGTAGGCCTGGAGATCGCCCAGCGCCCGCACGGCCTTCTTCACTGCCGCGTTGGCGGCGTCGCTGGCGGCCATGAGGGTGTCCAGGCGGTTCATGACGGTCTGGGTGGCCGTCTCCGTGTCGGCGGTGATGGCGTCCAGCTGGGCCGCCAGTTCCGGCACCCGGGTGGTCTGGTCCTTCACCGAGGTGTCCAGTTGCTGGAGGTTCTGCATGGTGGTGTTGAGGCTGGCCACCAGGGCGCCCAGTTCGCCCTTGGCCTGGATGTCGATCTTCTGGAACACCCGGCCGTTGGCCATGTCCTCGGCGGCCTTGGCCAGGCGGCCCAGGCTCTGCCGGGAACTGTCCTGGAGTTCGGAGCGGATCTGCTGGATCAGCTCCTGCAGGTCGTCCAGGCGGTGGTCCAGGGTCTCGCTGCGGTCCCGGAATTCCTTGAGCAGGCCCTCGGGCTGGACGTCTTCCAGGGGAGCCGGTTCCGGGGCGGGAAGGGTTTCCTCGATGTCCATGGGTTTCCCCCTAGGAATTGGAAAGTCAGAGCACGGGGCGGACGCCCACATTTAATCCTTCGAGCAGTTCCCACGATTGCATAAGTTCTCTTGAAATACCAATCGTCTGTTCGGGCATGCCCTTGACGAAGCGCACCGGCGCCACCACGGACCTCCGGCCCCAGACCAGGCGCACCCGCTGGATGGGCGCGCGGCCGTAGGGGCCCATGACCAGCCAGTGGGCTTCGTGGATCTTGTCAAGTTTCACCTGGTCGCCCGGACGGAACAGGCCGGTCTTGGCGGCTTCGGCCGAGACGTAGATGGTGGGCTGGAGGAGGGCGAGCCGCCCGGCGCCCTGGAGCGCCGCGCACACCTGCAGCACCGCCACGTCCCCCAGTTCCGAATCGTTGATGATCTCCTGGAAGGTGCGGTAGCCGTCCAGGTAGGCCAGCACCCCCCGGTCCTCCTCGTGCAGCCTCAGGCCCTTGGTGAGGTTGGGCTCCTTGGCGGTGGGCCAGGGCACGACGCCTAGGTCCGGGAAGATGCCCGACAGGTACCGGCGGGAGTCGGTGGTGCGGGCGGCCTCCATGAGCAGGTCCGGCACCGACCGCTTGATGGTCACGGGCGCCTTGATGGGGGTGGTGACGAACTCGAATCCGCCCTGGTCCCATTCCAGGATGTCGAAGGCGGCGGTCTCGCCCTGGGCCTTGGCGGTCTCCGCGTGCACCACCACGCCGTTCTGCACGTAGAGCACGCCGCTCTGCTTGCCCTTGGTGACGAGGAGCTCGCCGGTCTTGCGGTTGGCATGCAGCAGCTGCAGCACGTCCACGAGGGCAATGCTCTGCAGCTTGCCGCGCAGGGTCGACATCATCCGGCTCCCGGCGGGGTGCGGCGGATCTCCGTCATGGCTGGCTTTCCCGGAGGGCCGCCAGCATCTCCCGCACCGCCCGCTCCATGCCCACCAGCACGGCCCGGCCGACGATGCTGTGGCCGATGTTCACCTCCTCCATCTCCGGAATGGCGGCCACGGCCCCCACGTTGTGGAAGTCGAGTCCGTGCCCGGCCAGGACCTTGAGGCCCAGGCGGGAGCCCAGGCGCGCCGCCTCCCGCAGCCGGCCCAGCTCCAGCGCGGGATCGGACCCCGGGCCCAGGTCCGCGTACGGGCCCGTGTTGAATTCCACTCCGTCCGCCTCCAGCTTGGCCGCCACCTTCAGCTGGTCCGGCTGGGGGTCCACGAACAGGCTCACCCGGATCTGGGAGGCGTGCAGTTCCCGGACCAGCTGGCGCAGGTGGGCGTGCAGGAAGACCGCGTCCAGGCCGCCCTGGGTGGTGGGCTCCTCCCGGGCCTCGGGCACCAGGGTCACCCAGGCGGGCTTCACCGGCACCACCGCTTCCAGGCCATCGGCCGTGGCCGCGCATTCCACGTTCAGGGGGATGGCCAGGACCTCCTTGAGCAGGCGGGCGTCCCGTTCCTGGATGTGCCGGCGGTCGGCGCGCAGGTGGATGGTGATGCCGTGGGCCCCGGCGCCCTGGGCCAGGAGAGCCGCGGCCGCCGGTTCGGGCTCGTGGGCGCCGCGGGCCTGCCGGAGGGTGGCCACATGATCGATGTTCACGCCAAGGCGAACGGACACGGAGGGCTCCTGGGGCGATCTGGGCAGACGCTCTACTAGGCTAGCACCAATTCATCCCAGGGCCAGATCGGCGCGGGCGGCTGATTCCAGGGCTTCCAGGGCCCGGTCCATGAGGCTCGTCTCCCGGGCTTCCACCATGAGCCTGAGCTTGGGTTCCGTGCCGGACCAGCGCACCACCATGCGCAGGTCCGCGCCGTGCCGGGCCTCCAGGCCGCGCATGGCCTCCTGGAGCCGGGGGCAGGCTGCCAGGGGGCGCCGGTCCTGGGCCTGCAGGTTCACCAGGCGCAGGGGCCAGGGCTGGAACCGCCAGGACCACCGGTCCGCGGCCGGGCGCCGCAGCAGCGCTCCCAGGACGGCCAGGGCCGTGGCCATGCCGTCCCCCGACGGGCCCACGTCCTTCTGCACCAGGTGCCCGGAGGCCTCCGCGGCCAGGTCCCAGCCGCGCCGGGCCAATTCCCGGAGCATGAACTTGTCCCCCACCGGGGTGCGCACGAAGGGCACCTGCAGGGTCCCCAGGGCCTGTTCCAGGCCTCCGTTGGTCATGACCGTGCCCACCACCCCCGGCAGGGGCTGGGCCCGCCGGCGGCGGTCCTGGGCCAGCAGCCAGAGCAGCTGGTCGCCGTCCACCAGCTCCCCCTCGGGATCCACCAGCAGGCACCGGTCCCCGTCGCCGTCGAAGGCGATGCCGGCGGCGGCCCGGAGCTGGCGCACCTGGTCCGTGAGCGCCTGCAGGTGGGTGGAGCCCACCCCCACGTTGATCCGGGCGCCGTCGGCGGGCACGCCCAGCCAATGGATGCGCCGGCCGCGGATCAGGCGCGGCGCCCAGGGGGCGGTGGCGCCGTGGGCGCAGTCCACCACCAGGGACAGGTGGTCCGGCAGGTCCAGGCCGCCCAGATGCCCGAGGTATTCCTCCATAACCGGCCCCTGGACCGGCAGGGACGGCCGGGGCCGGGGCCGGGCCGGAACCTGCCCGAATTCCGCCTCCACCGCCGCTTCGTCCTCCTCGCCCAGCTTCTCGCCGTTGCTGTCGAAGCCCTTGATGCCGTTGTCCTCCGGTGGATTGTGGCTGGCGCTGACCATGAGTCCCCAGGCGCCCGGGCGCTTGGCGGTGGCGTGGGCCACCGCCGGGGTGGGCACCAGCCCCAGGACGCACAGGCGCAGACGGCCGTCCAGCCCCGCCACGAAGGCTTCCGTCAGGGGCACCGAGCTGAGCCGCGGGTCCCATCCCACCACCAGTTCGTGGATGCCCCGCTGCTGGGCGACCCGGGCCCAGGCTTCGCCCCAGCGGCCAACTTCCTCCAGGGTGAGGGGAGGTTCCAAGGCTCTGCCCCGTACGCCGTCCGTGCCGAAATAACGTAGATTCATGTGGCCTCACTGGATAGAGCCTGCCATTATCCCGCCGCCCGGGCCTCCTGTCAGCCTGCAAGCTGGGCAGGCTCTAGATCCGGTGCGTCCGGAAGACCCGGTAACCCAAGGCCAGGGCTTCCTGATGGGCAGCAGCCGCGAGATCGTCCCGCTGCTCGGCGGGCAGGGACTTCTGCCCGGCCCGCCAGGCCAGGAAGCGCTTGCGCGAGACGCCGATGCACAAGCGTTCCACCGGCCATTCCAGGGCCGCGGGCAGGCGGTCCAGGGCCCGCCACAGGGCCAGGTCCCCGGCATAGGTGGTGCCGAAGCCGAAGCCCGGGTCCAGCAGGATGCGCTCCGGGGCCACTCCAGCCCCCAGCAGCCGGTCCCGGATCCGGCGCAGTTCCGCCAGGGCCGCCTCCGGCTGGCCCGGGTCCGCCTGGTCGTAGCGCGGCATCGCATAGACTCCGCCCGCCGTGAGGCTGCGCATGGCGATGACGCCGCAGGTCCCGGTCGCCGCGGCGTCCAGCATGGCCGGGTCCTGGAACCCGGTGACGTCATTGAGGATGGTGGTACCGTGGGCCAGGCCCCGGACCGCCACCGGGGCGTGCCGGGTGTCCAGGCTCACCGGAACCCCCGGCAGGTGGGCCTTCAGCAGGCCCAGAACCGGTTTCAGGCGCGCCCACTCCAGGTCCGGAGCCACGGCCGCGGCGCCGGGACGGGTGCTTTCCGCCCCCAGGTCCAGGGCCCGGGCGCCCTTGGCCACCAGGTTCCCGGCCTGGGCCAGGGCGGCCTGGGGCTCCAGGAAGCGGCCCCCGTCGCTGAAGGAGTCGGGCGTGATGTTGAGGATGCCCAGGAACAGGGGTTCCTCCAGGGACAATGCCCCGAGACCGGTGAGCCACGCCTTGCCCATGGTCTGCCTCCTGGATGGTCAGCCTCCTAGGCTGGACTGAGAGCGGGCTTGAACCCCGGGTCCGGCGGGGTGTCCCGGGGCTTGGCCGGCTCTCCGGTGGTGGGCTTGGGCGGCAGGATCTCCCCCTTCATGAGCAGAAGCACGTCGCCCGCTTCCAGGGTCTCCCGCACCAGCAGGGCTTCCGCCAGGCCGGCGAGGATCTCCCGCTTCTCCTGGATGATGGCCTTGGCCCGCTGGAAGTTGCGCATGACGATGGCGTGGACCTCCTCGTCGATGGTGCGGGCGGTGTCTTCGGAGAAGTCCCGGCGCTGGCTGAAGTCCTTGCCCAGGAAGATCTCGTGCTCGCCCTGGCCGAAGCTCAGGGGGCCCAGCTTCTCGCTCATGCCGTAGTCGCAGACCATGCGCCGGGCGATCTGGGTGGCCCGTTCGATATCGTTGGCGGCGCCGGTGGACAGGCGGCCGAAGAAGGTTTCCTCGGCCACCCGGCCGCCCATGAGGATGGCGATCTCGCCCTCCATGTGGTCGCGGGTGGCGGAGTACCGGTCCCGCTCGGGCAGCTGCCAGGTGACGCCCAGGGCCCGGCCCCGGGGGATGATGGTGACTTTGTGCACCGGGTCGGCCCCGGGGATGGTGGCGGCCACCACCGCGTGGCCGGCCTCGTGGTAGGCGGTGTCGCGCTTGTCCTCGTCGGTCATGACCATGCTCTTGCGCTCGGAGCCCATGTAGACCTTGTCCTTGGCCTGCTCGAAGTCGATCATCTCGACCCACTTCTTGTTGGTGCGGGCGGCGTACAGGGCGGCCTCGTTGCACAGGTTGGCCAGGTCGGCCCCGGCGAAGCCCGGGGTGCCCCTGGCGATGACCTCCAGGTCCACGTCCGGGGAGAGGGGGATCTTGTCGGCGGTGTGCACTTTGAGGATCTCGTAGCGGCCCTTCAGGTCGGGACGGTCCACCACCACCCGGCGGTCGAACCGGCCCGGGCGCAGCAAAGCGGGATCCAGCACGTCCGGACGGTTGGTGGCGGCGATGAGGATCACCCCTTCGTTGCCCTCGAAGCCGTCCATCTCCACCAGCAGCTGGTTGAGGGTCTGCTCCCGTTCGTCGTGGCCGCCGCCCAGCCCGGCGCCCCGGTGCCGGCCCACCGCATCGATCTCGTCGATGAAGATGATGCAGGGGGCGTTCTTCTTGCCCTGCTCGAACAGGTCGCGCACCCGGCTGGCGCCCACGCCCACGAACATCTCCACGAAGTCCGAGCCGGAGATGGAGAAGAACTGCACCTTGGCCTCGCCGGAGATGGCCCGGGCCAGCAGGGTCTTGCCGGTGCCCGGGGGGCCCATGAGCAGCACGCCCTTGGGGATCTTGCCGCCCAGCTTGACGAACTTGGCGGGATCCTTGAGGAACTCCACTATTTCCTGCAGTTCTTCCTTGGCCTCGTCGCAACCGGCCACGTCGGCGAAGGTGATCCGCCGGGCCGAGGTGTTCAGGCCCCGGGCCCGGGCCTTGCCGAAGCTCAGGGCCTTGTTGCCGCCCATCTGGGCCTGGCGCATGAACACGAACCAGAGCACCACGAACACCAGCAGGGGGCCCCAGAACACCAGCATGTACATGAAGTTGTTCTCGCTGGGCTTGGCCGCCCGGAACTCGTCCAGCTGGCCTTCCTGCTTCCAGCTCAGGATGGACTTGCCCAGATCCTGCATGGGGGGCGCGATGGTCTTGAAGCGGTCAAAAACCTCCCCTTTGGGACCCTTGACCGGCGCCTTGTAGACTCCCTCCACGTCCTGTCCAGTGAGGGTCACGCTGCGGTATTTGCCTTCGACGCCCTCGGTGTAGAATGTGGAAAAAGGGATTTCATTGACTTTGGAGTTGGCGGGTATTTGCTTGAGCGCCAGCAGGACCAGCACGATGATCCCGATCCAGACCAGGGCGCTCTTCATCATTGAATTCAAGGTGCCTCCCGGGGCGATATACCCTTCCTGACCAGTTTAACCTGACCGGGCCAAGGGGCTTCTAACTTTGCGCGCATTCTTTACTCGAACAGTCGGATTTAGGGGCCAGGATCCACGGCCATAGTCTACCCTGGGCCGGAGCCGCCGGAGCCAGCACCCAGCCTCCCCACTCCTTGGTTTTTTTAGAGGCTCGATGCAAATGGGGCATCATCCAGGCGGCCAGGTCCCGCAGCAGGCCCGGCTCCCGGGGCCAGCCCTGGGCCCGGCAGGCCGCTTCCAGGGCCCAGCGCAGTTCCGGCTCCTCCCAGGGGCCGGCCAGCAGCAGGCCCGGACCGGGCTCCCGGGCCAGGTCCCAGCGGGCGCCTCGCCAGGCTTCCACCTGCCGGTCCCGGAAGGCGGCCAGTTCCGCCACCTGGCGGTGGGTCTCCCAGAGGTGCTGGTCCAGGGCCGGGGCTTCCGTCCGCATGGGCTCCAGCAGCATGCGCCAGCGGTTGCGGGGGGTGAACGGGTCCTGGTTGGAGGCGTCCTCCAGCCAGGGGATGCGTTTCATGCGCAGGTAGGACCGCAACTCCTCCCGCCGCGCCTGGACCAGGGGCGACCAGCGCAGGCCCTGGCGCCGGGGCAGGGGCGTGAGGCAGCCGGCGCCGCCGCCCCGCGCCAGGCGCAGCAGGACGGTCTCCGTGTGGTCGTCCAGGGTGTGCCCGGTGGCCACCGCCTCGGCGCCTTCCGCCGCGGCCAGGCTGCGCAGCCAGGTCCAGCGCAGGTCCCGGGCGGCCGTCTCCAGGCCCAGGCTGGCCTCCTGGGCGTGGGCCCGCACGTCCAGGCTCGCCTCCACCAGGTCCAGGTCCGCGGCCCGGCAGAACCCGCGCACCAGTTCCGCCTCCCGGCCCGCTTCCGGGCGCAGGCCGTGGTGGGCGTGGGCCACCACCAGCTCCAGGCCGAGGCTGCGCCGCGCCGCCCACAGGAACGCCAGCAGGGCCACCGAATCGCCGCCGCCGGAGCAGGCCACCACCACCTTGGCGTCCCGGACGCCGTCGCCGCCGGTGCGCACGGCCTCCAGCCAGGTGGCCTCGAACCGGTTCATCGCAGCTTGCCCAGGAGCTCCAGCAGGGCCGGGGCGACGGGCTTCTCGGTCCACAGGGCCTCGGCCCAGGGCGCCAGGACCAGGGAGCCCCAGTGCATGGCCCGGCCCTCCACGCCGCGCCGGAAGGCCGGATCGGAGATGCGGGTGGGGGGCAGGGCGGGATCGGCGGCGAACTGGGAGCCGAAGGCGTCGAACGCGGCCATGCGCTGGTCCCAGACGGGCGTCACGTCCACCACCAGGTCCGGGGTCCCGGGGTTCTCGCCGCCCGTCCAGGCCACCGCCTGGGGGCGCCAGGGCCCGCCCGGGCACGGATAGTTGCGCAGCCCCGAATAGTAGGCCGCCTCCCGGACCAGGCGGAAGGCCCGCCGGTGGTCCGGGTGGCGGTCCTCGGGCGCCGGCAGCACCAGCACCCGGGGCCGCAGGGCCCGGACCTGGATCATCACCTTGATGCGGTTGGCCTCGCCCGTGTCGAAGCGGGCGTCCGGAAGGTCCAGGATGATCCGGCGCACCCCCAGGATGGCCGCCGCGGCCATGGCCTCGGCCTGGCGGGACTGGGGGGTGCCGCGGGTGCCCAGGTCCCCGGACGTGAGGTCCAGGATGGCCGCCTCCAGGCCGTTCCGGGCCGCCAGGGCCAGGATGCCGCCCACGTGCACCTCGGCGTCGTCCGGATGGGCGCCCACCACCAGCAGGTCCAGGTTCTCGTTCATGGGGTCTCCAGGAGGACCAGCCGGACGCCGGGGATCAGGGCGGCTTCCATGCGGTCCAGGAGGGGTTCGTCCCGGAGCCAGTACAGCCCGGGCAGGACGCGTTCCTGGGGCCGGCCCAGGGGGAACAGGGCCTGGCGCAGACGTTCCGGGTCCCGGCCCAGGGAACGGGCCGCCAGGTCCCGGCGCAGGCGCCGGTCCAGCCTGCCCAGGCGCAGTCCGGTGCGCTCCAGCTCCCGCTGGTAGGCCTGGGCCAGCCCCGGGCTCCACCGGGGGTCCGGGCGCAGGCCCGCCGCGGCCAGGGCCGCGCTGGGCAGCGGCGGGGCGTCCGCCAGGAAGGCCTCCCACGCGCCCCGGCGCAGGGGTTCCAGCTGCTCCGGCGCCAGGGCCGGGCCTTTGGGCAGGACGAACACCGACGGCCGGGGAATGATCCGGGGCGGCTCCAGCCCGAGGCGCTCCCAGAGGGGTTCGGCCAGGCGCCAGTAGGCCTGCTCCGCCGGGCCCAGCACCGCCGCGGCCAGGCCGGGCAGGAGCAGGGACTGCATGAGCGGGCGCAGCGCCGCGCCGGGGCTGAGCCAGTGCCCGCTGGGGCAGGGGGCGCCGGGCTCCAGGCGGCGGCGCAGTCCCCGTTCCGGATCCAGGGCGAACCAGGCGGCCTGGACCCGGGGATCCAGGGGCAGGGGCGCCCCCTCCCGCTCCAGCCGCTCCGCCTGGCGGATGAGCAGGCTTTCCAGCCCCAGGCCGCGCCAGCGCTCCAGGTCGCCCTGGATGGCCTGGCGCCGCCCGGGCTCGGTGGGGGAGAAGGGCGTGAGCCCCCGGTGCCAGAGGGGCTCCCCCAGGGCCAGGATGTGGCCGCGCAGGGTGGGGTCCCGGGGTGTCGGCAGGGGCCCCCACAGGGCTTCCGCCTCCGCCTGCTGCGGCCCGGTCCAGGGCAGCCAGCCGGCGGCGGTGGCCTCCAGGGCCTGGAACCGGAACCGGTGGCGCACCAGGCGGTCGCCCTGCAGCCCCACGGTGCTGGCCACCTCCAGGCGGTCGTGGTCCTCGTCCGCCAGCCAGTAGACGGCCCGCCCGCCCAGGCGCCGGGCTTCCGCCACCGCCGCCAGGGCCTTCACCACGGACAGGGCCGGGGTCCATCCGGCCCCGATCTGCTGACCGGTCGCCACCAGGGGACAGGGCGAAGATGCCATGGGAAAAGCCTATCTATAATAGACCCATGGCGTCACCTGCAATCGCTCCCTGGCTGCCCCCGGACCATCCGGACCTGGCCCGGCTGGCCATGGCGGCCGCCGACGCCGCCGGGGTCCCCACCCTGCGGGCCTGGCCGGAGTTCCGGAAGGGCGGCGTGGGTTTCGGGGGCTTGCCGCCGTTCCTGGCCTGGCGGGGCCGGGAGGACGGGCGCGACCACCTGGTGCTGGTGCAGCCCCGGGAGGTGGGCGCCCTGGTGCCCGGGGCCCGCACCGCCCCCCTGGCGGAAAGCTGGTTGGAACAGCTGGACCTGGACAGCCTGGCCCGCCCCCTGGCGCGCCATCCGGACTTTCCGGGCGGCGCCTCGGTGCACGTGGTGCACCTGGCCGGGCCTGGCCGCGCCCGGGTGCGCACCTGGGGGGAGCCGGGGCCGGCGGTGGTGGCGGCGGTGCTGGAGCGGCTCACCGGGCTGGACCGGTGGGACCTGCCGGTGCGGCGCATCGACTGACCCAGGCCGTCAGGGAGTCTTGTCCAGCTGCGCCCGCGTCAGGGTCAGCCCCTGGGCCTGGAAGGCGGCCAGGATCGAAGCGGCGGATTTCTCGCAGGCCGCCTTGAGCTCGTCGCGCTGGTCGCGGGCAGATGCGATCTCCGCCTTGAGGGCCTGGCATTTCGGGTCGTCGACGCTGAGCCGCTTCCTGAGGTCCGTGTAGGTGGCGAACTTGGATTCGACTTCCTGGTCCTTCTTGGCCATGAAGCTGCGGGTGGGGGCCAGCAGGACCAGCGGTGGAAGGTATTTGCTTGAAAACGACATGAAACCCCCTCCTTGGGACCCCAGGTCTCGAACCAAACATAATTTAATTATTATTCTTGGCTAGCCGGCCGCAGCAACCTCCACCCGCGGTGCGCCTGAGTTCCTGGACACCCTCTTGGCTGGGATCCGGTTCCCACACCGACCCGCGTCCCGGGGGATCGGAAGGGAGGACTTCCGCCACTTCATAGCGCCCCAGGGCGCCGATGCCCCACGGGTCCACCCGGCCCCCCCGGCCCCAGGGGAGGAAGCCGGCCTTCTCCGCCAGGCGGATGGAAGGCCGGTTGTCCTCCCGGACCATGTACCACAGGGTCCGCCCCTGGCACTCGGGGCGCCGGAACGCTGCCGCCAGGGCGGCCAGGCCCAGGCCGCGCCCGCGCCAGCCGGGATCGGTCCAGAGGCCGCCGGCCTGGAGGTCCCGGATGGCCATGAAGGGAAACCGGAAGTGGGCGGGGAAGATGCAGGTGCGGTGGACCAGCCTGGGGCCCGCCAGCACCAGCACCAGGAAGTAGTCCCGGCTGGCGAACACGCCCAGGAAATGGAACAGGGACCAGATGCCGAAGGGGACCAGGGGCAGGTCCCGGCGCATCGGCCGGGCCAAGGTCGGGCGCCAGATCTCCACCCGCACCCCGTCCCCCAGGTCCGGGCCGGGGGCCTGCGAGGCCATCCGGGTCTTGAAGTAAAGATAGTCCATGGTTCTACTTCCAGGGCGGGGTGACGGCTCCCGACTATAGCGGCAGGCCCCGGCGTCCGGCAAAGGCTTTCACCGGTTTTTTACCGCCTGGCTGTGGCCGGGCTCTGGCCCATGGCCCGCAGGGCCGGGTACAGCCCGAAGGCCACGGCCATGCCCAGAGCCGCCAGCCAGGCCAGCGCCACGCTGGCGGGGGCCACCGCCTGGCCGTCGCGGCGGTGCAGCGCCTCCAGGGGCACGCTGACGGCGTCCTCCCGCCGGTCGCCGAGGATCTCCACGTTGGCGCTCATGCCGGTGCGCAGGCTGTCTTCCAGGTGGTCCAGGGCGACCTCCACCTTGAACACCCGGACCTTCTCCACCACCTCCGCCGCCGGGGCCACGAACCGCACCCGGCCCGACACGGCGGCCTTCACGTCCACCTTGGTGGCCGGATCCACCACCCCCGCTTCCCGCACGCTCACCTGCAGGTCCTGGGCCCGTACCCGCCCGAGCCGGAACGGCATCTCCCCCGGCGTGCTTCCGGCCGGCTTCCGCCCTGCGGCGGCGACCCACACGGCGCCCAATGAAGCCACGCCCGCGCAGCCAAGGATCCAGTTGCGAATGTTCAAGGACTCCCCCTTCATCACTGCGCATGTTCCAGCCCCTGGGGTGCGGTCCGGGCCATGAAGGTTCCCTAGCCCAAAGATTGCCTGCCACTCTTTTTTCCACCTGTGCTAAGGTCGTGGCCACGGTTTCGCCCCCGCCGGCAGACGGCGGAATCCTTGACACGACCACCATGAGGAGCGCCCGGGCCATGCGATTCGAAGGCAAGTGCATCCAATGTTCCCTGCTGGAAGGCGGCGTCGCCGAGTTGCGGATCGACCTGCGGGAGGATTCGGTCAACAAGCTCAACCGGGCCGCCCTCGCGGAACTCCAGGAGGCGGTGGAGCGCCTCCAGGCGGAGTCCGGGGTGCGGGGGCTCCTGCTCGCCAGCGGCAAGGACTCCTTCGTGGTGGGCGCTGACGTCACGGAGTTCCCGGCCTACTTCAGGGATTCCCAGGAGCAGCTCCGGGACTGGCTGCTGGGGGTGGACCGGGTGTTCAACGCCATCGAGGACTTCCCGTTCCCCACCGTGGCCGCCATCAACGGCTACGCCTTCGGCGGCGGGCTGGAGCTGGCGCTCGCCGCCAGCTACCGGGTCATGGCCCGGGACACGCGCATCGGCGTGCCCGAGACCAAGCTGGGGCTGTTCCCGGGCTGGGGCGGCACCGTGCGCCTGGCGCGCCTGGCCGGGGCGGACAACGCCATCGAATGGATCGCCGGGGGCGAGCAGCATCCCGCCGACGCCGCCTTCAGGCTGGGCGTCGTGGATGCGGTGGTGGCGCCGGAGCTGGTGCGGGAGGCGGCCCTGGACCTGCTGGGCCAGGCCATGGCCGGGCACCGGGACTGGCGGGCCCGGCGCCTGGAGAAGGTGTCGCCCCTGAAGCTCAACGCCGCCGAGGCGATGATGGTGTTCGAAACGGCGAAGGCGTTCGTGGGCGCCAAGGCCGGACCCCATTACCCGGCCCCGGTGGCGGCCATCGAGGTCATGCAGCAGGGCGCCGGCCTGGGGCGGGACCAGGCCCTGGCCATCGAAGCGGGCGCCTTCGCGCGCCTGGCCCACACGCCCGCCGCCTTCAACCTGGTGGCCATCTTCCTGGGCGACCACCAGGTCTCCCGCACCGCCCGGAAGGCGGCCAAGGCCGGGGATCCGGTGCGCAGCGCGGCGGTGCTGGGGGCCGGGATCATGGGCGGAGGCATCGCCTTCCAGTCAGCCCTCAAGGGCATTCCCATCGTCATGAAGGACATTGCCCCCAGGGCCCTGGAGCAGGGCCTGGGCGAGGCGGACCGGCTGCTGGTGACGCGGGTGGAGCGCGGCCGCCTGGACCCGGCGGGGATGGCCGCCGTCCTCAACCGCATCTGCCCGGCCCTGAGCTACGGCGAATTCCGGGGCGTGGACCTGGTGGTGGAGGCGGTGGTGGAGAACGAGCGGGCCAAGCGCGCGGTCCTGGCCGAAGTGGAGGACCATGTGCGGGAGGACGCGGTCCTGGCCAGCAACACCTCCACCATCTCCATCACCCGCCTGGGCGAGGCCCTGAAGCGCCCCGGCAACTTCTGCGGCATGCATTTCTTCAACCCGGTGCCGAAGATGCCCCTGGTGGAGGTGATCCGGGGCAGGGATTCCAGCGACCGGGCCGTGGCCACGACCGTGGGCTACGCCCTGGCCCTGGGCAAGACCCCCATCGTGGTGAAGGACTGCCCGGGCTTCCTGGTGAACCGGGTCCTGTTCCCCTATTTCGCCGGCTTCACGGGCCTGGTGGAGGACGGAGTGGACTACCGGCGCATCGACCAGGTGATGGAGCGGTTCGGCTGGCCCATGGGGCCGGCCTGGCTGCTGGACGTGGTGGGCATCGACACCGCCCGGCACGCCGCCCGGGTGATGGCGGAGGCCTACCCGGACCGCATGGCCCACCAGGGCCCCACCGCCATCGACGCCATGTTCGACGCCGGGCGGTTCGGCCAGAAGAACGGCAAGGGCTTCTACCTCCACCTGGAGGACCCGAAGGGAGGCTCCCGCAAGGAGCCGGACCCGGCGGCCCGGGAGCTGCTCCAGCCCCTGGCCCGCGGGTCGGCCCCGACGGACTTGGGCGACCAGGACATCGTCGACCGGATGATGCTGCCCATGATCATCGAAAGCTCCCGGTGCCTGGAGGACCGCATCGTCGCCGGGCCGCTGGAGGTGGACATGGGCCTGGTCTACGGCCTGGGCTTCCCGCCCTTCCGGGGCGGCGCCCTGCGCCACGCGGACACGATGGGCCTGGAGCACCTCTGCCGGGTCGCGGAACAGCACCGGGCCCTGGGCCGGCTCTTCGAGCCCACCGCCCAGATGCTGCGCCTGGCCGGGACCGGATCCACCTTCTACGAGGAGACGTGACTCATGCACGAAGCCGTCATCATCGATGCCGTCCGCTCGCCCATGGGCCGGTCCAAGGGGGGCATGTTCCGCCACGTGCGCGCCGAAACCCTCTCGGCGGCCATGATCAATGCCCTGCTCCGGCGCCATCCCCAGGTGGATCCGGGGGAGGTGGAGGACGTGATCTGGGGCTGCGTGCAGCAGACCCTGGAGCAGGGGTTCAACATCGCCCGGTTCGCCTCGCTGCTCACCGCCATCCCCCACACCGCCAGCGCCCAGACCGTCAACCGCCTGTGCGGCTCCTCCATGAGCGCCCTGCACGCCGCGGCCATGGCCATCATGACCGGCAACGGCGACGTGTTCGTGGTGGGCGGGGTCGAGCACATGGGCCACCTGCCCATGACCCACGGGGTGGATCCCAATCCGGCCCTGAGCAAGCACGTGGCCAAGGCCTCGGGCATGATGGGCCTAACCGCCGAGGCCCTGGCCCGCCTGCACGGGATCACCCGGGAGGCCCAGGACCAGTTCGCCCTGCGCTCCCACCGCCGGGCCGCCGATGCCGGCGCCCAGGGGCGCTTCAAGGACGAGCTGGTGCCGGTGGAGGGCCATGACGAGCGGGGCTTCCCGGCCCTGCTGGACCATGACGAGGTGGTGCGCGCCGACGCCACCCTGGAGGCCCTGGCGGCCCTCAGGCCCGCCTTCGACCCCAAGCACGGCACTGTCACCCCGGGCAATTCCTCGGCCATCTCCGACGGGGCCTCGGCCCTGCTGGTCATGTCCCTGGACCGGGCCCGGGCCCTGGGGCTCCAGCCCATGGCCCGGATCAAGGCCATGGCCACCGCCGGGGTGGACCCCGCCCTCATGGGCTATGGCCCGGTGCCTGCCGTGCACAAGGCCCTGGCCCGGGCGCGCCTGCAGATCCAGGACATCCAGATGTGGGAGCTGAACGAGGCCTTCGCCGCCCAGGCCATTCCGGTGCTCAAGGACCTGCGCCTGCTGGACCAGCTGGACGCCAAGGTGAACCTGAACGGGGGCGCCATCGCCCTGGGCCATCCCCTGGGCTGTTCAGGCGCGCGCATCACCACCACCTTGCTGCACCTGATGCGCGCCGGGGGCTGCCAGACCGGAGTGGCCACCATGTGCATCGGCCTGGGGCAGGGGATCGCCACGGTGTTCGAGCGGGTCTAGAAGAAATACTGTCGGTACAACCTTAACGCGACGTCCGGCAATTTGCTGAGAATGCTTTTTCTCTGTGTTTCTCTGCGAGTCCTCCGCGCCTCCGCGTCCAAGTGGCTCTTCAGGTGGGCCGGCGCCTTGCGTCAGTGGACAGTCGCGTCGACACACTCCATCAGCCAATCGGACGCGGAGGCGCGGAGGGCTCACAGAGGCACGCGGAGAGGAACATTCCTGGTTCTGATTAACCAAGTCTCCTGGAAGTTGTATTAAGCTGTCCGCTTTCGCTTTGTGGCCCCCTGGGCCCGTGGCGTGGTCATGATGGCGATCTCGAACTTCTGCCGAATCCCGGTCTTTGTCCGCCGCTTCCGCAAGGGCCAGTTGCTCATCTTGCGTTTTATGCCTCGAGGCGATTGGCGCGCTCGGCTTGAAACAACGCGTTCATCCAGGATTTCCCGTAGGACGCTCTCGTGGAAGGCGGATAGGGCCTGAGGGGGGGAGAGACGCGAACCGCGTCATTTTTCGACGGACGACCCGAACCGCATGTAGGAACGAGAGACGATCGGGATCCACCTCCCCCTTGAGGGCGGCCTCATGCATGAGGCCGCGGATGGCGAAATGGGCCATCATCAGGCCATAGAATTCCTGCCGAACAAGGTCGGGCGTCTTGCTTCGCAAGGTGATCTGCCGGCCCCGGAGGTGGGTCTTCAATTCATCCAAGGCGGTCTCGATCTCCCATCGCTCGTGATACAGGGCGGCCAACTCCTTGGCTGGCGCCTGCTCGGGGTCCAGGATGGTCGTCATCAGCCTGTAGCTTTCCTCTGCTTCTGGCATGCCTTCCAGGGTGTATTCCACGATCCGCACCACCATTCCATCCCGGTGCGCCCTCCGGTCCTTCTGGCTCGGATGCAGCGTGCTCAGGTAAGACCCGTCCGGTAGATCCTTCTCGCGAGGGAAGACCAGATCCTTTCTCAGTCGCCAGACCAGGTCCGCACCAGTTTTCTGGGCGAGGGCCCAAAGGGGATAGCCGTTGAATCCTCGATCGGCGAGACAGAGCATGCCTGGTTTCAGTTGGGGAATGACCTCTTCCACGAGCGTCTGCTCCCCGACTTCGGTGGAGGCCATGCGGCTGCCGAAAATTACCTGGGTTCCATTCTCTACCAGGCCCACAAATCGGATCTGGGGGAAAGCCGTTTCCCCCCGGCCGGCTTGGGGTTTGCCGAAGGTGTTTCGATTTTCCGCCTCGTCGGGAATGTCCAACGTGCTGCCATCGAGGCTGACCAAGCGCCAATGCCGATACCAGGCACCCTTGGTGGCCTCCGTGGCGACGGGTTGGACGACCTCGTCGTGGAGCTGACGCAGAGGCTCCCATCCCAGCCGGATTCGAGCTTGGGAGATGCTGGACCGCACCGCCACCTTCGGTTCCACGGCCTCGCCCCTTAGCCATTGGACCCCTTCCAGCAGAGCCCGAAGGACCTCCCGGTACGAC
>Ga0326728_10001574_pt1 | contig 80140 bp, 88 predicted proteins | sample MB3enrmetagenome_FD_207602 | JGI IMG/M metagenome (GOLD analysis project Ga0326728, IMG submission 207602) | Lab enriched peat soil microbial communities from McLean, Ithaca, NY, United States - MB31MN | ecosystem: Environmental > Terrestrial > Soil > Wetlands > Peat | place: USA: New York...
TGCATCCACAAAAAGGAAGCTCAAATACAAATTGCCGCTCGACAATACCTGCGGTGTATTTGTCACATCAATGTTGCCCATATTGTCAAGGCCCATCGAACCAATAACAGTGCCAGTGGGATATGCAACGCCAGAGATATTTTATCGAAACGATTCAGTCCAGCCATTATTTTTTTGGAGCCTCAATCTTGTCAAGCTCTGCGTTTTCAAACTTAATGGCATCCTGCAACGCTGTTACAATAACTTTACTCGTGCTGATTGCAGGCCGGATACCATGCATGTTGCTTTGGGCGATTACCTGGACAGCTACACGGTGCCATTTGAACAACAGATAGATTGCTTGAATCTGCTCATGGACTCGGAAGCAGTGTTATTGCTCGGCAACCATGAATGTCATTACCTGCGAAAACCTCTATTTCACTTTGCTGGATACCAGCTGAATCATGCTGCTGAACTTCAAGATATACTGGAATACAATCTTTTCCGTTTTAAGGCTGCTTGTTCCTGTGATAGTTGGCTGATGACTCACGCCGGAGTGCATAGAGGTTACACGATACGCTGTGATGATGTTGAACTGATTGCAAACAGACTGCAATTGAAGTTTGAAAAATATCTTCAAAGTCGTTTGGTGAATCGTCGTGCCAGTTACAGATACAAATCTATCTTTGAATTCAACTTTAGAATGTTTGTGGAAGGTAATTTATTGCCTACGAACATTAAGCAGATATTCGGGCATGTAGAGTTTTCAAGGCCAATTGTTGAACCAAATTTTATTGCGTTAGATACGACAAATCATACAAATAGTTGTTGGATATATGACACTGAGTTAGACGAACTGGTGCAATTGCCTTTGGCTGCTAAAGTTGGCCGAGTGAGATTTCAAGGCGGAGGGTGGGAATAATGGTAGAACGACATAAAATTATTGACGGTATGCCATTCAAAATCATTGGGCGCATATCTATACAGGAGACATTAGAAGCGTTGATACCTGCAATCATGGAGATTGAAGGCGGGTATTATGCAAAAGTCTGTGAATTCATTTCGGATGCCAACAAGGGATTGGCTAATATTGGTTCACCGTACCGTTTTGAATCTACTTATCGAATGGATGGGGAAGAAGGTAAGTGGGGCGGCTTGGTGGAAAATGTGGACACAATTAAAGTGATTGAGGTCGAGTAATGGCTATTGTTTGCGGCGACATACACGGTAACGTAGAAAAAGCAAAAACGTTCCTGGCTTACAAGCCTGACGATCTGCATATAGCCCTTGGAGACTATGTTGACTCCTTTTACGAGCCTCCATCACGGCAATTCAGAGCGTTGCGGTTGTTGCTTCGTTCATCTGCGGTGTTGCTTTGGGGCAACCATGACTTGCACTATTTAAAGACTCCGCCCTGGTTCTGCACTGGCAGACAAGAACACAATCAGAATATTTTAGATTCATATATCAATATTTATACCAGACACAAAAAGCGATTTTTGGCGGCCTATGCCGTGGATGGGTGGCTTTGTACTCACGCCGGGGTTAATACAATGTTGCAGCAGAGGTTTGATGACGTCTCGGCTATTGCTGACTCGCTCAATGCTGCATTTGCCGGGTGGATGAAAAAACCGGTGTGTTACCACTTTCCTAGCGGGAGGATAGCAACTGAGCCGGATTCAATTTTTAACATTGGCTTTGGTCGTGGCGGGGGAAGCGGGATGGGCGGTATCTTTTGGTTTGATTACAAACGGGAGCCGGGCCTTGCCCAGATTAAACAGCTTTTCGGTCACACTGAGACAAAGGAGGGGCCGATTATTGGCAAAACCTTCGTTGCCCTGGATACGACGAACAATAAGAGCGCCTGTTGGGTCTATGATACGTCAATCGGTGAAGTAGTCCGTCTCGATCTGCCCCGGCACATTCCAGCGATTGCGGATTTGCCGGAAGACGAACAGGGGCCGTTTTCGGAATATCTTATTGGTAAGACAGTGCCTAAAATCGGCGGGTATAATGAAGGTGATTACATGCGCTGGAAAGAGAGCTATATATGGCGGTGATTGATTCCAACAATCCTAGTATTTTGCTGTGGGGGTTCGCGGATAGTAAACAGCTTGTTATTGTCGAAGCTGTAACCGCAAAAGAGGCATTAGCAGCGGTTCAAAAATACTGGCTTGAGGGACAAACCATTGTGCCTTTGGCCTTCTTACCTCTTGATGCGCCGCAACTTGTTCACCGGCCAATGTATTTATTTGATAGAGATTTTATCAGGATTGGCAAAAACGATTTTTTCTTTGAGTGGTTAAAATATCTAATGGAAAGGACTCAAAAATGAAATCATCAGTTATGTTTCGACTTAGCCTCGACAAAACATTCGCAGATAAAACTGATAAGGGCGAACCGATGGCAGCTAATTTCAAAGCTATCGCAAACGATGTCTGTCATATTCTTCAAAATATATTCAAAGGTGCTGATTTGACAGATCATCGGCCAATTACGTGCTATGTTAGTTCTGAATCAGTGCCAAGAATTGATGCAACCACTGATCCCAAAAAGATAAGGATCGGTTTGGCGTTACCCAAAGAAAGCTTGGAAGGTCTAGATTACACGAGATTTGTTTATCAACTAGGCCATGAACTTGGTCACATGATGCTCGGACCACTTAGAACTAATGGACTGATTGAAACATTAGCAGACGCCATTTCGTATGAAATTCTTGATAGGATGACCTATCTATGGAAAATGAAGTATAAACCATCACATCCTTGGCATCTATATGCGCCGGAATTCAAAAAATATCGCGAGAATACAGAACATCAGTTAATTTCTGATCTTCCACAAGAAATTAAGGATGCAATCTTATTATCATCTTGGTCTGAAATCGCTCTTTATCTAAAAGATCAGATGTCTGTGCTCGATACAAACATCACTAGTGAAAATGGTTTAATGTTACGGTCATTAGGTGCCAGAATTTTGCGCACGAATAAAATGCAATGGAAAGAATTAGTCGGCATCAGTGGATTTACCAACCCATCACCAACGCTAGACAGCAAATTTCGTGAAGATTTACAGATTAACGTTGCCGATCTTTCAGACAGTCTACGGGAAGCTTTGACCCACATTGGCAGATAATCAACATAATATAATATTATATTATGTTGAAAGCCGGAAAACCGTGATAGGGGAAGTCATGCTGCACCGGCCTTTTATATATCACCGCGAATCCGGTCAGGCGGTTCTGACTTCGTTGAGCAAGTCGGGGTGTTGATTCAGCAATTTTAGCAGTTTTACCAAGGCCAGCGGCGGCTTGGTCTTGCCGTTCTCGTAGCGCGAAAAGGCATTGATACCACCGCCGAAAAGTTCGGCGGCCTCGCGTTGGTCAAGGTCGAGCTTCTTGCGCACGTTCATAATGAAGCCCGGATCAACAATGGCCGCATTCACTTGCTTGGAGAAAGCGTGCATCTCGCGCATGACGCGATCCGACTCCGCTGCATCCAAAATGGACTCTGCGCAGGCCGGGCAGAAGTCGCCAGTCACCGACGTAATGAAGGTGGTTTCGCCCTTGTAGGTATACGGAAGGTCGCGCGTGTCATGGATCAGTTCCGCCGCGCCGCAAACAGGACATTTCATGATCATAGCTCCTTGAAAGACACGATCAGCACGTCATCAATGACCGTCAGTTTCAGGTACACGTCACCCACCTGCGTGCTCGGGCGGTAAACGTCCTGCCATACCGTATGATCGGCATGGGTGGTCATGCTTTTGTAGAAGTCTGCTGGCGTGAGTGACATCACCACATCCAGCATGTCGGAGAGCGAAAGTCCCAACTCGTTTGCACCGGCTCGCGCCGCATGCGTGGTACGCACCATACCACCCTCTGCCAACGTTTTAACCACGGACAGCTTGCAATGTGGGGTTCGTTTCTCCATAGACACATTCTAACCTATTTGGTTATTTTTGGCAAGTTGGTTAGCGGCAAAATTTTCGGCGGTACCGATATGTTTTCCAAAGCGATAAAAAGGGTGCTCCAAATTTCAATTCTAAGCCTGTCACCTGCAAAACGCATAGGGGAGGGGTGGGGTTGTGGTCAAAAGTGCCGGAGCCTCCGGCACAGAGCGAAGCGTTACCGTTTTTGACTGTCTCGGCCAAGTTCAAACCCCCCAACGTTGCCGCTCTCGCGGGATTGCCCTCCAAATTTCTGACCACTCCCATTCGTGTCCTCAATACCCGCGCCTTTGACTTTGAAGATCGCCGCCCTGGTCGATAGACCAGGACAAGGCGGCGCACTTATCAACAGCTTTGGCCGCTCTACTACAGGTTCTTTTAAAAAACTACAAGCAAGATTCAAAGACTATAAGAGAGGGGTTTCTAGCCCTTAAATGGTGCGGGTTTGCAAGGGGTCCCGGTCGGTATATCATCGCAAGCCCAGTCGGTAAAACATCGCAACGTAAATAAATCATTGCAACTTTTTACACTACATCTAATCCCACAAACTTAGTTAGTCTGCGGGATTAGATATAAGTGTCAACTAAAATGGTATTGGTCGGTAAATCATCGCAAATAAGTTTCTCAATTGACAGGGTTATTAACAGGTATGACGTGCGGCCTAGATGGGATAATTACAAGCCCCCTGTCGGTTATATCCTGCCGCGATTCAGGGTAGACGGTTTGCACTTTTCTGAGATTTTTTAAGAAATCAGGTTTAAAATGTTTCGTTTCTTTATAATCGCCCCCAAACTGCATGCGTAACCCCTCCCAAGGAATCAGCGTGGACTTTCTTAGATATTTGTTCCGGTATGTTCTCCAATTATAAATGTCCAAGGCCATTGAATTGTTTTTAAGAGCCTTCAACGCACGAATATCAACCGGTACTGGGGATTCCAACAGTTCTTTATATAACCCGCTTCCTATCGTCACTGTAGATTCCCAAAGCCCTGCTTGGTGAATTTCCTTGGTGTTCCACCACAAATCCGCTTCTTCGGCAATGAGAGTATTTTTTATAGCTGTGCAATCACTGTTGGAGTAGTTGGCTGTTATTGCAGCTGAAAAAAGTCGGGTCATTTGTTTTCTAAGGCGGGTTATATCGCCTCTTGGCCCGCCAGCACGGTAAAGATCAAGTTCCTTCAAAAAATCTGAAAGACTGCTGCCGAGCGGAATTTTTTGTTCCCGCGTCCTCACAACTTCCCTGCCGATCCAGGCCATAACTAATCGTGGAATCCCCCCAAACGGCAAACCTATGTCCTTATTCATGGCAACCATTGTTAGGGTAATGAAGCCGTTTTTACGCTCAAAATGGGTGGTTTTAGGGTCTTTCGTAGGCATGGTGGCCTGAACCATTGCCCGTGCCATGTAGCCTATCATCCCGGCTTCCTTGGCGGCTTCTTCCTCAATCGCAATAGCGTCGGCAACTAATTGTAAGTTAAGCGTTGGTATTTTAATCCGGCTCTGAGCCATAGTCATTGCGCCGTTCTCCTTGAATGGAGGGCGGGCGGGTGCCTGAGCCTCACGCCAAATTGCAGTTGGCGTGAAATCATGTTATGCTTTTCCTAGGGTCCGATACCCAGGATCGGCGTTACAGCGCCCGTCCGCCCAGCCCCTCAGGTATGCCTAGTTACAGCTAGGCTACCTGAGGGGTTGCTTTTTGATCATCAGCAGCAACAATGGCGTCACTTGTTGATTTTCTGACGCGCTCTGTAATATAAACTTCAACATCGCATTTTCTGTATCTAACTGCTCCGCGACTCGCAGTTCCCAATTTGATGTATTTTATCCCACCTCCTTCCCACCTTTTCCGACGCAGCCAGAAAACTGACATTCCAATAATTTCAGCAACTTGTTTTTCGTTTAAAAGTTCTGACATGTATGTCCCCTCTCAGATTATTAGTTAATATACCTAATCCTTTTTATTGAGGTATCATAATTGAGAAACAAATAGCAAGCAATAATATGCAATAATATCAAATAGTTAATTGACGATTGGCTAGTTGTAGTGTAAAAAACGACTAAGTAGTATAAGTAAATGATATGATTACTGTTAAAAACACGTTATATTATATAATATTATATTATATAATATTATAAGTCCTTTACATATTGCAGTTTATATTCGGTGCATTGTGAACATATATGCCTTATTCATAAAAAAAGCCTCGGTGGAGACCAAGGCTTTGATATTCGTTATGCATTCTATTGTATTGACTTCGTAATTACATTTGCCCTACCCATCCATCAAATCCCAAATCACGCCACCTCCTGAGCACGGTTTGGCAGCGCTATAACCTTGGCCATGATCTCATCCTTCATAAGACGTTCGATCTCATTACCGATCATCTGCGCCGTCTCCCGCAAGTCTTCAATGTCGGTTTCGTCGTAATGCTGCCCTGACATGGAACTATCAACATGGTTTGTCAACGCGTCAGTGTCCTCACGGCGCTTTAGCTTGCGCCCTGTAGTGATGAACGTCCGGCGCAGTGCGTGAATTGTTAGGTCGAGTCTCGTAACCCTCTTGAGGTTGTCGGCACGCATGGTCGCGTGGCCGCTTTTATTGCTGCTAATGATGGCCGGGAATACCCAGATACAACCTTCTGGCCTTTTTGCTTTGCGGTTCTCCAAAATTGTCATTGCCTGCCGGTTCAGGGGAATGTGCAAATCCAGCCTGTTTTTTGTGTCTTCAATGTGCAGTTCCCCATACTCCATGTTGATGCAATCCCATTGCAGCGTTGCGCTTTCATTGTGCCTCATGCCGGTGTAAAGAGTGAATAGAATTAAGTCGCGCCTGATTTCAGTCAGGGTTTCTAGGCCCTTGAAAAATATCGGGAAGTCATTCCGCTTTTTTTTGGCGTCGAAGATAAGGCACTCGTGGCGGGGTTTGATCTTCTTCATTACGTTGACGTGCCGGCTGGTGAGAATAGCCAGGGGATTTGATTTCAACGTACCAGGGTATTTCGCCAGCCCGTAATTGAGGACAGCCGACAACATTATGGAGCTGTTCCTGGCGGTCATCGCCCCTGCTATGGCTATCTGTTGGAATTTATCCACGACGATATCAGGTGTCAGGCTGTTCACTTCCATGAGGGGAAGGGACATCCATCCGGCATAATGACGTTCAATCAACTCTTGATATGCCTTGGCGGAACTCTCCCGGCGTTCTTTGCCGTCCCGGCGCTTTGTTTCGCGGAAATAAGACTGCACAAGCTCCTGAAGGGTAACTTCAGCACCGGCGTTGGTGGCCGAATCTCCGATCTTGATCTTGATGCGCTCGCCAAGTACGGCTTGGCCTTCTGAATTGACGTATCCTGTGACCATATTTCGTGCTTGTTCCAATGTGATATCTGCGCCATATCGCCCCAAGGTTTTCTTGATTGTGCGGAATCCCTTCGGCTTGGTGGTGTCCTTCACATCCAATTGGAGGCGAAAGGTTTTTGTCTTGGTACCTACAACAAGGCCAAGGCCAGGCGTTTCAGAATCCCAATAGATAATCTGCCCCTTGTCTGCATGCTTGATGCTGTCAATCTTCTTTTTTGTGAGTGTGACTTTTGGCATGAATCTCCCATCTGTAGGGGGCTTGAGTGAGATTCCTATCTAATTTTGACCCAAACTCATTTTAGGTAGTAATTAGGTAGGAACAAAATTAAAAAACCCGCTAATCGTTTCCTAAAGATTAGCGGGCATTATGTGGGAAGTCAAGCCATATTCATTTGTTTTTTAACACAATTTAAGCATGGTTCAAAAACCTTAAAAAACCCTCTTTATGACCTGTCTTTGTATGCCTTATAATTGACAACCTGAATGTCTTCCTGAAGCGATTTGACCCCCTTGACCGACTCAGCGATCCTGATGGCTTCTTTTTTTTCTTTTTCCGAGGCGAGGTAGCCGCTGATATGGACCTTCCCCTTGTGCGCATCGATCGTGAAGGGGCGATAGTCCAGGTCGGCAGAGTTCAGCAGGGCGGTCTCGATTCTCTTCATCAGACTGGCGTTGTCGATCAACTCCGCGGCGCTCTTATCCGCCTCCTTGAGGTGGGAGTCCTTGGCTGCCGACACAATGCACTCCACAATGGCCTCTTCAGACATGCGCGACGTGTTGAACACCAGGTCATACCCCAGGGGGTCGTGCCAGTCCCGGTCGAAATAGAAATGGATGAAGCCGCCCCGCTGGTGGTCGCTGCGGCGGATCATCGACCTCGCCAAGTCGGGATCAATCCACTCTCGTTCGGCAAAACGCTCGGCGCGCTCCTCGAAATCGGCTATGAAGCGGAGCCTTAAAACGTTGCGGCACTCCTTGAGCAGGTCCTGACCGCCGCGGCCATACAGGATAACGTTCCCCTTGCGGGCGAAATCCAACAGGATGAGTTCGACCGTATTAAGGGCCGCCGCACGCTTGCGGTCTTCTGCGGTTATGTAGGAAGGGGGTTTTTCGTCAACCATCTGGAGCAGATCGGCCGAAAGGCCGTATTGGGGGGCGATGGCGCTGATCCGAGCCCCATCCACAAAGGTGTACTTGAGTCGCCTGGCAACCTCTTCCGCAATGTGAAAAGCCCCGGTGCCCATTTCCCGCGAAAACGTGATGATTGCCATCAAATAACCTCCTTGCCGGATGTGTGTTGACAGCGCTATATAGCATGTTGCAGTCGCGTATACAAGGGGACAGTGGCAATCTCATGTCCCGTGCGGTTGGTTCGTACTCGTATTTCCGGATTTTTGGCCGCTGCCGTCGCAGCGGCTCCTCAATAGAGACCTTGCTACACCTGCGTCGCCACGCCTCGGCATCAGCCAAGACATCCCGGAATTCCTTCGCCAGCGCGTCTCCTTCATCATCCCCTACTCAAACCAGGGCCGGGCGCCACATCATCCCAATTGTCGAAATCCAGGAGGTCATATCACCTCTGTATCGGGCTCGACAGCGACCTTCAGCAGAAAACGCCGCGCCTGTCCGTGCAGGGATATCGTCAGGGGGATCCGTACGCTTCCGTCGGCGAGCGCAACAGCCTCTTCGGCCAAGGCCACCCTCAGGTCGCTCCCGGTTTCCGCCTCGAATGGCAGGGGGGCAACGGTCATTGCTTCTCCGGCAAGGGGTGAAGGGGGACTCTTCCCAGGGGACTCAACGATATCGCCGCCGGGCTGTGGGGACACCGGCGTGTGGTCTCGCTCAAGCACCCTGTCGAGGCGTTTGTCAAGCGGTGAGGCGGCCGCACGGCTCTCCGCGCTGGCCAGTGAGGAAGGGGGGAGGGAGGCTTGAGCGATCTTCAGACTGCTATCTGCGCTGATCCGCTCCATAATCTGGCGGGAGAGGATCGAAAACGTTTCCAATACCCCCTCGCCGTTCAGCGCTGTGGACAGGCAGGCCGGGAGTCGCTCTAACTCCAGCAGGGCCGCAGTTGCAGCCGTGGTCGCCGATCTGTTCCGATCCGCCTTGTTGATCTGTAGGACCGCCGGCATATCATGCAGGCCCATGCCGTATGAGGCCAAGTAATCGCGAAGGTTTTCCATACCCTGGCGCCCCACAGGGGTGGTGTCTGCAGCGTCCACGACAAGCACCACCCCGTCGGCCCCCTTGAGGGTCATCTTCCAGGCTGCGGGATTGTTGACCCTACCCGGCAAGGTATAGATGTGGAAACGGATGCGGTACCCGCCGAAAACCGGTTGTTCGAACGGGCTGAAATCAAAGAAGAGCAGTGATCCACCGCTGGTCAGCAGTGTTTTCAACTCGCCGCGAAGCGACGGTTTGATCCTCTCGTACAGATAGCGCAGCGAGGTGCCTTTGCCGGCTCCTTCGTGTCCGTAGTAGACGATCTTGGCATTGATCTCGCGTTTGGCATTATTAATAATGGCCATCCCGGCTCCCGCTCCTCGGTTAAGAACTTGTCAGTGATTAGAAAACAAATAGTTTCTCATCCGGTTTCCGGATGGAAACTGATAACTTTGCGGTAAGTTCTGAAAATCCTATCTTTTCTTGTTGAGCAAAATCCGTTTCGCCTGGGTTGAGACGACTGACGAGACATTTTTGCTCTTGGCGTAGCCGGCGATATCCTTATCATTCAGGGTCGCGAGGTAGCGCAGTGCTTTCTGAACCGGCGTGCGGTTATTATCCACCAGCGCCTTGCGGATATTGTAGTTCTTCACCCATTCCTTGTTGGCGCAGATCAAGCGCATGATCTCGTCGTTCTGGATGCCTGATTTCAGAAGGCCTACGACTTCGGCTTCGGTCATGCGCGGGTTCTTGATGACACCTGCTGAAATAAGCTTGTTTGCATCCTTGACGAGGATCGAGCGCCATTCCTTGTCGCCGGTCATGGCCATCTTGATCTTCTCGGCAATACCCATCACCTGGGCCATCTGATATTTGCTCTGGAATTCTTCCCCATCCTCCGCCACCGGGGCATCGGGTTCATATGACTCATCGGGCTCATATGACTCATCGGGCTCATCGGATCGCTGCTCGATGATCTTTTGTAGGAAGGAGCGGGCCGAGGCGGAAAGCAACCCGCTTTCCAGGAGCATTTCGGCAACACCCTCCCTTTGATAATGGACCTTGGCGATGGCGTCAAGAACCGCAGGATGGGCGTCTTGCGAACCGGCCACGGCAAGCAGCGTCTCCCAGGGCAGCAAGGAAAACGCCAACTGCGCCGCAGTCTTGACACTCTGGTCCCCATCCCTCATCAGACAGAAAATGAGCATGAAGTAGTCGAACGGTTTCAGGGCAGAGGCGCTCTCAAGCCTCCTGATCCGCTCGTCGGGGCTCTGCCCCGGACGGAGGCACTCTGCCACGGCCGGAGATATCTTTAGTTTGATCGTTTCGGCGGTCATAGCCCTCGTTACAGCCGGGACAGCGTGGCCTTGAAGCCGATGCCTTTCAGCTTTTTAACTGCCGCGTCGGCAGCCTTTTTATCGCTGAATGTGCCAGCGGTAAGATATTTTGCCGGTATGGGCACCTCGGCATGTTTTATGGTCAGCTTGATGCCGGCTGCGGTCAGCCGTTCCTTCTCCGAATCGGCCCGTTCCGTGAGCAGGTAGGAACCGGCATAGACGGCAAACTTCCCGCTCTGCTCAAGGATAAAGGCGTCCGAGGTGAATTGTTTCAATGTGTCCAACTCTTTCTGGGCATCGGCGCGGGCCGGATATTCACCGGCCAGGAGCCGGTTCATGGCCGTCTTCCTGCGGCCCCCCTCCTTGACATCGACTTCCAGCCCGGCGCCTCTGACGCGCGCCAAGTCGGATGCCATGGCGTCCTCGAGGACATAGCTCCCCACCACGACCGTCCAGGGGCCCTTCGCCGTTGCCGGAACGGCTTTCGCCCCTTCCTTGTCATGCAGCGTTGCGGGCGCCTGTTTCTTCATTGTTCCAGACTGTCCTGCAGGAACCTTGGCGCCAACTTTGGCGTTTTTTTCATTTTCCTTTGCCGGCGCCGGTTTCTTGGCCGCCACGGCAGGCTGCTGTTTGGCTGCTGCGGCCGTTTTTGGCTCTTTTGCTTCGAGCGCCGCCCCCTTTTTCTCAGGCGTTACCGATTTTTTTTCAGGCGGGCCAGTTTTGGCAGGCTTGGCCTGCTCGGGTTTTTGGGGCGCTTCCGGCGCCTTGGCCTCCGCCACCTTCCGGGGTTCGGGTTTGGCAGGGGCCGCGGCATTCTTCCGGGTTTCCGGCGCACCTGCCGTTGTACCTGCCGGCGCAGCTGCGGCGGGCTTTCCATCGCGCGGCGGCAGCGGCATCTTCACAACCTGAGGCGCCGGGGCTTCGGCCGGTTTCTGGTCCTCCTGCGGTTTGATCAGGCCGGTAAAGAAATAGAGGTACGCAAAGGCTGCCACAAGAATCAGCAGTACAACCAGCAGCATATTCTGTTTGCCCTTTTCGGCCGTGGAATCGTTACTCGGCTTGAAATCCATGAAATCCTCCGTTGAATTTTAACCCTATTCTTTTTTGGCAGCCTGGGTCTCGGTAATCACCTTTTGGGACAGATGCGTCGGCATTTCCTCGTAATGGGAAAATTCCATGCTGAACAGGCCGCGGTCGCTGGTCATGGACTTGAGGTCGTTGGAATAGGCCAGCACCTCGGACATGGGCACCACGGCGCGGATGATCTGGGAGTTGGCCTTCGGCTCGACCCCTACAACCTTGCCGCGGCGGGAGTTCAGGTCGCCGATCACATCTCCCATGCTTTCGTCCGGCACGGTCACTTTCATGTTCACGATCGGTTCCAAAAGTACCGGCTTGCACAGCTCCATCGCCTTCTTGAATGCCATGGACCCGGCCACCTTGAAGGCCATTTCCGAGGAATCCACCGTATGGAAGGAACCGTCGTAGAGCGCCACCCTGAAATCCACCACGGGATAGCCGGCAAGAAATCCATCCAGGGCAGCTTCCTGAATTCCCTTGTCCACAGCCGGGATATACTGGCGAGGGACGACCCCCCCCACGATCTTATCCTCGAACTGGTACCCCTCGCCCCGGCCGGTGGGCGACATCTCGATCCAGCAATCGCCGTACTGGCCCCGGCCGCCGGACTGCTTCTTGTACTTGCCCTGGACCTTGGTCGAGGCGCGTATCGTCTCCAGATACGGCACCTTGGGGGTCTTGAGCAGGACCTCCACGCCGAACTTCCGTTTCAGCTTTTCGACGATCACTTCCAGGTGCACCTGGCCCATGCCGGAGATGATGAATTCCTTGGTCTGGGGGTCGCGGTGCGATTCAAGGGTCGGCTCTTCCTCGATCATGCGGTGCAGGGCGCTGTGTATCTTGTCCTCGTCGGCCTTGGTCTTGGGGGCGATGGCATAGGAGATCACCGGAAGGAGTTGGGGGGCCGGCTCAAACACGATCGGTTTGGCTGCATCGCACAGGGTGTCGCCGGTCACGGTTTCCTTGAGCTTGGCCACGGCCACGATGTCGCCGGCAACGGCCTGTTTGACGGGGTGCTGCTTCTTGCCCTCCAGCTCATAGATCTGGCCGACGCGCTCTTCGACTCCTTTGGTCGAGTTGTAGATAGTGGAGTCGGAGTTGAGCACCCCCGAATACACCCTGAAGATGGTGATCTTCCCCGTATAGGGGTCGGACGTGGTCTTGAATACCAGGGCCGAGAACGGCTCTTTCTCATCCGGGCCGCGCTCGATCATCTCGCCGCTTTTGGGTTCCGTCCCGACCGACTTGGTACGGTCCAGGGGCGACGGCAGGTAGGCGCACACGGCGTCGAGCAACTGCCTGATACCGATGTTTTGCACGGCTGACCCGCACAGCACGGCCGTAAAGGTGCTGCGCATGGTCCCTACACGCAGACCGTCGATGATCTCCTCGACAGTCAGTTCGCCGTTTTCCAGGTATTTCTCGGTCAGGGCGTCGTAGGCTTCGGCCACGGTCTCGACCATGTGCTCACGCAGGCGTGCGGCCTCATCCCGGTATTCGGGCGGTATCTCACCTTCGGTGCAGGTCCCTGAGCCATCCTTGGGGTAGAAACAGGCCTTCATGTGGATCAGGTCGATGATCCCCACAAATTTGTCTTCAGCCCCCATGGGCATCTGGATCGGAACGCCCCGTGCTCCCAGAGCCCTCTCCATGTCATCAATGGCCCGCAGAAAATTGGCCCGCTCCCGGTCCATCTTGTTGACGAAGGCGATGCGGGGGATCTCGAACTCGTTGGCCCAGCTCCATATTTCCTCGGTCTGGGCCTTGACGCCGGAGATGGCGGACAGTATGACGACGGCACAATCAAGGGCGCGCATGCAGGCGCGGGTGTCGGCAATGAAGTTGCCGTAGCCGGGGGTATCGACGATGTGGATGGAATGGCCGTTCCAGTCGCAATGGTCCAGGGCCGAGGTGATGGATATCTTGCGTTTGATCTCCTCAGGCTCGAAATCCATGGTGGAGGTGCCGTCGTCAACCCGTCCCAAACGGTCGATCATGCCGGCGTTGAACAGGATCGCTTCGGACAGGGATGTCTTGCCAGCCCCTCCGTGTGCGACGATACCCAGGTTGCGAAGTTTGCTCGTGTCGTACTGTCCCATTGCATAGCCCCCTTAATAATGAGATATCCTCTGCGTAGCTGCCACTCCATCGCTAGTAACAGGTTGTCGAAAAACAGCCATCTCGCCGCCGTCCTCGAAAGCCGCCTTGTGCGGCGTAGCGCTGCAAACCCTCACCCAATCCCTCTCCCAGAGGGAGAGGGCAAGGCATGCTCTCCCCCTCTGGGGGAGAGATAGAGAGAGGGCCTGCCTCCGCGGGGCTTTTAGCAGAACCGTTCCGGTTCTGTCCCTGCGGGATGAACTCCGCTGCGCTTCGTCACCGATAATCGCCGGAGGCGATTATACTGCGGGTGCGACGATCTGACTATTTTTGAACAACCTGAGTGGATTGATAAAAACAGCCATCCCGGCCTGCCCGTCAGGGGGGGGCCGGCGCTGGAATCAGCGGTTGCGTTCGTATAGTATTCTCAGTCCCTCCAGGGTAAGGAATTCGTCCACCTCGTCAATGGTTTTGGATTCAGGCGCAATCAGGGATGCCAACCCGCCGGTGGCGATCACTTTGAATTTTTCCTTGGCCTCCGAACGCATATGTTCCACAATTCCATCAACCAGGCCGACATAGCCGAAAAAAATGCCGGACTGCATGGAGTTGACGGTGTTCTTGGCAATAATATGGGGCGGCTTGGCGATGTCAACGCGCGGGAGCTTGCTGGCCCGTTGAAAGAGCGCTTCCAGGGAGATGGCCAGTCCCGGGGCGATGGCGCCGCCGCAGTACTCCCCCCTGGCGTTGATAAAATCAAAGGTGGTGGCAGTGCCGAAATCCACGATGACCAAGGCTCCTTTATGCTTCTCGTATCCCGCTACGGCATTGACGATACGGTCGGCCCCGACCTCGCGGGGGTTGTCGTACTGAATCGGCATGCCGGTCTTGATCCCCGGGCCGACCACAAAGGGGGTCAGGTTGAAAAAGTCGTGGGCAATGGCTTCCATCACCCCGGTCAACGGGGGAACGACCGAAGAGATGATGGCGGCAGTTATGGATGCGAATCCGAGGCCGGCCTGGCCGAACAGGCTGTGCAGCAAGACCGCGTATTCGTCGGATGTGCGCGATTTGTCCGTGGAGAGCCGCCAGTTGCGGATGAGCTGCGGCCCGTCATAAATTCCGAGAACGATATTGCTGTTGCCGACGTCGATCACCAGAAGCATTTCAGAGCACCCTCACATCCCCACTGAGTATCCGTTCGATCTGGCCGTCCGGGCGCTGTACCAACAGGGCGCCGTCGCTGTCTATGCCTGCAAACTGTCCCCTGATGTCGTCGCAGCCGTGATTGCTGACCACCACTTCGCGGCCGCCGGCATTGCAGCGCTCTTGCCATTCCCGACGCACCTGGGCGAAGCCGTAGTTGAGAAAGCCGGCATAGAGACGGTCCAACTCGTTCAGGAGGAGTGCGGTAAAACGCGCCCGGCCGACCTTGGCCCCCGCTTCGATGTACAGCGAGGTTGCCGGATGGCGCAGTTCGTCAGGAAACTGGCCGGCCGTCATGTTCAGGTTGACGCCGATACCCAGGATTACGAAATTGATGCCGTCTGTTTCGGCGCTCATCTCATTAAGCAGGCCTGCTACCTTTTTGCCGCCGATCAGCACGTCATTGGGCCATTTGATTTCCGGTTTCAGGCCGGCGACCTGTTCTATGGCCCTCGCGACCGCGACGGCGGAAAGGAACGTGAGTTGGGGGGCCTCAAAGGGCTTGATTTGCGGGCGCAGAATGACCGAACAATAGAGGTTGGCTCCCGGCGGAGACAACCATGTTCGGCCCAGGCGTCCCTTGCCCTTGTTCTGCTCATCGGCCATGACCACCGTCCCCTCGACGGCGCCGCCCTCCGCCAGGCGGAAGGCCTCGGCATTGGTGGAGGCGGTCAGTGCCAAATTGACGAGTCGTTTGCCGATGATCGCGGTGTTCAACTGCACGCTGATCTCTTCGGCCGAAAGGGTGTCGGGCGCCGAAAGCAGCCGGTATCCCCGGGACGGGAACGCCTCCACTCGGTATCCCACTGCCCTGAGTGCCGAAATATGTTTCCAGACCGCTGTACGTGAAACGCCAAGCTCTCTGCTGAGCTGTTCGCCTGAAACGAACCCGCCCTGTTGCCTGAAGAGCTGCAAGATGGTGGCTGCCTTCTGGTGCATGGAAACGCTCCTGCCCAATCAGTCCAAAAGCATGGAGATGTCCATGGCCCGCGCCGAATGAGTCAGGGCGCCGACGGAAATGATATCGACGCCGGTTTCGGCAATGGCGCGCACCGTCTCCAGAGTAACCCCGCCGGAGGCCTCGACCAGGGCGCGGCCGGCAATGGCCACAACGGCGGAACGCATGTCAACGATACTCATGTTGTCCAGCATGATGATGTCGGCGCCGCTTGCCAGCGCCTCGTTCACCTGGGCCAGGGTTTCGGTTTCGATCTCGATCTTCAGGGTATGGGGGATATAATCGCGTGCCCGCTTGATCGCTTCCCCAATGCCGCCGGTGGCGGCAATATGGTTTTCCTTGATCAGGATGCCGTCGTAGAGCCCGGTCCGATGGTTGATGCCGCCGCCGACACGCACGGCGTATTTTTCCAGCTCCCGCAGGCCGGGGGTGGTCTTGCGGGTGTCGACAATACGCGCCCCGGTACCGGCCACAGCTGAGACATAGCGTGAGGTGAGGGTAGCAATGCCGCTCAGGCGCTGAAGCAGGTTCAGGGCCACCCGTTCGCCCATCAACAGTTCCGCCGCACTGCCGCGTACCGTGGCGATCAGGGCGCCTCTCGCGGCCAGTGCTCCCTCTGCCAGGCCGGGGATAAACTCCACATCGGCATTGAGTCGTTTGAAAACCTTCTCGGCCACGAACAACCCGGCAAGGGTCATCTCCTCTTTGGCGATCAGACGGGCTGAAGCCCGGCTATCGGCGGGGATCAACGCCTGCGTGGTGATGTCGCCGGTATGGATGTCTTCGAGCAGGGCCTGTTCTATGAGATTGTCGAGAGAGAGCATCATCACGTATATTCACCTATGAGAAATGTGCCCATTTCTATACCACAGGTCAGAGGGCGTATCAACCGCAAAACCTTCACTTTTGGGGCTCCGCTTCCGCTCCTACTTTGCAATTGACGAAGTATGCAGGCTCCTGTATAGTAACTCGCTTATAAATCTAATTTGATCTTATCATCGAGGAGTGGTTAGAATGCAGAAGCACACCCCAGCGTTTGTCCTTGCGGTTATTCTACTCACAGCCGTCAGCGCCTTTGCAGTCGAAACCAAGGACATCAAGTTTACCTTCAAAAATGCGGCTCCGGTAGTTTTCAGCCACGAATTTCACCTGCTCAAATATAACAACAACTGCAAGATCTGCCATAACGCCCTCTATGATCTGAGGTCACTCTCCCATTTCACTATGGCCGAGATGGAAAAGACCAAATCCTGCGGGGCCTGCCACAGCGGTGTCAAGGCATTCAGCGTGGCAAGCGAAAAGGATTGCATAAGGTGCCATAAGGGGAAGACCCAGGATAGGGTCTTTAAGGCCAAGGGCGTGGCTGATGCGGTCTTCGGCCATACGGCCCATGTTGCCAAGACCGGCGGCGCCTGTAAGAGCTGCCATAACGGCAAGGTCTTCGGCGGCAAAGGCAAGAGCGTCACCATGGCCGAGATGGAAAAAGGAAAGACCTGCGGCGTCTGCCACAACGGCACCAAGGCATTTACCGTTGCCGGCAACTGTGATCGCTGCCACAAGGGACTGAAGCCGAAGGACATCAACTTCGCGGTCAAGAATGCCGCGCCGGCAACCTTCAGTCACTCACTTCACATCCAGGCATATTCCTGCAAGGATTGCCACACCAAGACCTTCCCCTACAAAGCGGTTGTGGGCAAGTTCACCATGGATGACATGGCAAAAGGCGCATCCTGCGGCAAGTGCCACAACGGCAAGGATGTCTTTGCCACGACCGGCGACTGCAACAAGTGCCACAAGGGGATGAAGCCTGCCAACATCACTTTCAAGACCTCTGCCGGCGAGGCGACATTCAGCCACGAATTCCATCTGCAGGCCTATAAATGCTCGGATTGCCACACAAAGATTTTCCCCTTCAAGTCGGTGTCCGGCACCTTTACCATGGACGGGATGGTAAAGGGCAAATCCTGCGGAACATGCCACAACGGCAAGGATGCCTTTGCGTCAAGCGGCGACTGCGACAAGTGCCACAAAGGGTTCAAGCCGCGCAACGTCATCTTCAAGACCGAAGCCGGCGATGCCACCTTCAGCCACGATTTCCATATCCAGGCGTATAAATGCACCGACTGCCACACCAGTGTGTTTCCCTATAAGGCCGTGACCGGCAAGGCGACCATGGCCGACATGGAGAAGGGTAGCTCTTGCGGGACCTGCCACAATCAGGGCAAGGATGCCTTCTCGGTCAAGGACGAAAAGTTCTGCGCCAAGTGCCATAAGATGTAGCCTTTCGGTTGCAAACGGAAAAAAGGCGTCCATCCCTGTGGGGAGGGCGCCTTTTTTTCTGATGAAGACCCTTGTTCCGCTTAGCCCGTGTGCACTGGTCAGTCACATAAGCACAGAACGCCATCGGTGTACGGCATGACGGCATCCTGATTCCCCTGCTTTGCAGTCGTAACTAAAAGGTGCGGGGTGAGTTGCGCATCTGATGAAACGAGGGATATCCTAAGAGGGGGGAGCGACGCAGCTCTGCTGAAGTTCAAGGCTGAAGTTCTTGACCTCAACCAGCTTTTCTTCCATATCCTCGACGAATTCGGCAATGATCTGCTCGTTGAGTTTGAGGGCGTCCCAGGCAGCTTGCTGGATCGGGGGGACATAGCTGTCACCGCTGTCGCCAAAGCCACTGGCCTTGATCAGCACGTCGGCAATATGCACCACTGAGGTCTTGATGCGATGGTTCTCCGATGCTTCCACGTTATGGTGGCAGTTGATCGGCTCTGCCAGCTTGTCGGGCAGGAACCAATTCTTGGCAAGCCAGCCACCGACTTCGGCGTGGTCGGTGCCGATAATCTCATGTTCTGCTTCCCGCATGTAGATCTTTTTTTCATCGACGATACGCCGGACCTCACACTCGGCCTCACTGCATTTGAGATTGATGATGACCTTGCCGATATCGTGCAGAAGCCCGGCGGTCGCGATCTCCTCGCTCTCCGGCAGGCCAAGTTTTCTGGCGATCAGGTTGGAGACAACCCCGGTTCCGAGGGAGTGTTCCCACAGCCCCACGCTGTTTTTCTCCATGACCTCAAAGATGGATGAAGAGATCGCGAGACTTTTGACCACGTTGACCCCCAACAGGATCATGGCTTTGGAGATGGTCGAAACGCGATAAAAGCCGTAGGAGGGAGAGTTGGCCAGCCTCAGTATTCGAGCTGAAAGCACCTGGTCCGAAGATACGATCCTGGCCATTTCCTGCACCGAGGATTTGTCGTTATCGGACAGGGAGTTCAGTTTGGTGATGACACTCGGCAACGTGGGGAGCGTTTTGGTGTCCATGATGATCTTTTTCAGTTCAGTCTGTTTTTCGTCCACCAAATTCTCCCATGGAACGTTTCAGGTAGTCGGTGAAGATGTCATGGAGCTTGGCCGTTAGCGGATCCTGGCGGACCTTTATGAAGCGGCTGTCCAGATCACGAAGGATATCGTCAAGACCTCGATCCCCCTCTTCCCGGACGGGGTGTCCCTCGACATAAACGGATTGAACTTTCAGGTTCTCCAATCGGGCAATAAGTGTATCGGTCAGTTCCGTATCCTTGCCGCAGATGGGCATGCCGATTGCGAATTCGCTGCGAAAGATATCCCGCGCGAGTATCATGCCTGCTCTGGCAGTCATCAGTGGTATTTTCTGCATAGGGGGTATGGTCCTTGCCATAGAACGTATTCGTAAATAAAACTTTGTGGTCCCGCATCCCGTCTTCGGGGCATCTTTCCCTGTCCCTCAGTCGTAATATCCTCGACGTAGTCCGGCTACGCCTGCGGTTTTACTTAATCAAGGCCAGGAAAATCTCCCCCAAAGCCGGGCGCGATACCTGAACAAAGTTATTTACGAACAATTTCTTAGATGATCCACAAGTCCGATAATGATCGTTAATAAATCCGAGTTAATCCATACTAGCCAAAGATGACTGTAACGTCAATGAGTTCGTTGGCTGATTATGAAAGTTGGCTTGATGCCGCATGGGCGGCGTTGGATTCCGGGATGTCGCTTGCTCCGCAGTGAACGTGTCACGGATTCAGGGGGAATGAAAAAACTGTCGCGACCCTGTCATGAACACCATGCGATGGTGGCCGGAGTGCACTTTGGCGGACACTGGCAGCGCAGTGGAGAGTCCCTGCATGACGTGCTCCTGCAGGGATTTCTCTGAAATAGGCGGCTGGTCGGTCAGCCTGGCGTCAGACCCGGACCACCTTGATTCGCTCAAGGTTCATCTCGCCCAATCCTCTCTGGTGAGCAGCCACGATGATCGGGATATCGGCCGGTTTGAGGCCGAACAGTGTGGTGGCGAATGCATCGGCGGCCACGATGTCGGCCGATGCGATCACCTTATTGAGCACCTTGACGTCGGCCATGCTCCCCCCTTGGGGGCCATGGGCGGTCAGGATGCGGGTGGCATCGATGACCGTCAAATGGCTCTTCAGGTGGGCGTTCACATCCGCCAGGGCTATATCGATGCTGCGATGGATGTAGCCGCGGTTGCCTCCCATGACGCCCATGATATTCTTGAGACCCAGTGTAAGCTTGGAAAGGCCATGGTGCTTGGCAATCGGGACGTTGATGAAGACGTTGGCCGAAAGCGCTTCGTCGTACAGCTCCCATTCCTTGAGGAACCGGCCATTCAGGGTCACCTTTTTGAAACGCTCCTGTTCTATATGTTTGCATTCCACATTCTTGATCCCCTTGAGCGCCCCTTCGATGCCGCTGTTGACGTAGCAGCGCCGCGAGTCGTTGCAGGTGTAATCAAACACCTTGACCTTTTTCGCCCCGGCGGCCAGGCATTCTTCAACCAGTGCAAGCACAACCTGGGGGTGGGTATTGGCGGCCAACTCCGTCGAGCGGTCCCACCCCATATTTGGCTTGACAACCACTACGTCGCCGGCCTTGACGAAGCGCTTCATGCCGCCGACGGCGTTGACCGCTTTGCGTGTGATGGCAGCATAATTCTTGCCTTCAGCCACCGCCACCAGCGGTTGATCCTTTGCCGCAAGGGCTTCTCTTGTCAAGGTGGGGCCAAGGAGTGAGGCAGCGGCGGCTGCCTTGAGAAATGATCGTCTGTCCATGGGAAAATCTCCTGTAAGATGCGTGATCGGTGCTGCATGGAGGTTTATTGTACGCCAGCAGGAACAATTTTCAAGTGTGCAAAAGTGCCGATTGTGAAAAAAGGAACGGCGGCGTTAATCCCGGTATGCCGGCGGGTGCGGGCGATTCAGTCGCTCTTCCGCCAGTGCTGCTCCGCCAAGAAGGCCGGCGTCATCTCCCAACTCGGTCTTGAGGATGGCGAGCCCGTCAAAGATATGGGGAAAGCAGCGCAGGGACAACTCCGTCCGAAGGGCCGGAAGCAGCAGGTCGAAGCTGGCGGCTACGCCACCTCCGACGATAACCGCCTGAAGGTTGAGGGTATTGGACAGGCTCCCCAGGGCGACACCCAGCCACTGTCCAAGCCGCTCGAAGGCCGTCCGCGCTCCGGGAACCCCCTGACGCGCCAGGAGGGCTACGGCCTCCGCGCTCAGGTCCGTGGCCGTAGCGGCAAGCAGGTCTTCGGGGAGCAATTCGCGGGCAAAGCGTACTATCGCTCCGGCGGAGCAGTATTGTTCCAGGCACCCCCGGTTGCCGCAGGGGCAGGGCGGACCTTCCGGGTACACGGTGACATGTCCGAATTCCGCCGCAAAACCGCCCGCGCCGGTCCAGAGCCTGCCATCAAGGATCAGTCCGCTCCCCAGGCCGGTCCCGATGGTGACCATCAGGAACGACGCCAACCCTCTGCCGGCTCCGAAACGCTGTTCGCCGAGTGCAATGGTGTTGGCGTCATTGCTGCAGGCTGCCGGGAGGCAGGTGCGTTCCTCCAGGAATGCATCCAGGTTCAAGCCCTCCAGGGGGCGCATGTTGACGGAGGAACGGATAAGGCCGGTGCGGTCAATCAGTCCGGGCACCCCTGCTCCGACTGCGTGCACCGCTATTCCGCGGACGGCCGCTGCCCCCCTCAAGTCTTCGATACTTGCCAGGAGGCGCGAACAGAAGCTTTCCCGTCCTTGCTCGATTCCGCTGGCGGCGCGCCGCTGCTCAAGGATTGCGCCCGATGAAAGGATAAGGGCTGAGCGCAGATTGGTCCCGCCGATGTCGATACCGATAACGGCCGTTGACATCCCCCTATGCCTCGGCCTTGAGTTCTTCCGCCAGCAGGTCGTAGGTCTCCAGGAGCCCTTCGGGGATGACACGCACATCGCCGATGACCGACATGAAGTTGGTATCACCGTTCCAGCGCGGTACGATATGGACATGTAAATGGTCCTCAATGCCGGCCCCACCGGCTCTGCCCAGGTTGATGCCTATATTGAATCCGTGCGGACTGGCGGTTGCTCGCAGCAGGTTGTGCGCCCGGCGCACACCATGCATGAGGTCCAACAGCTCCGTGTCGGAGAGGTCGTTCATATCGGACACATGCCGCGCGGGGACCACCATCAGATGGCCTCCGGTGTAGGGATAGCGGTTCAGCATGATCAGGACGTGCTCGCTTCGGGCCAAGACCAGCCGTTCCCGATCGTTGTCTTCCTCCCAGGCCTTGCAGAAGATACATCCTTCGTGCGTGATGGCATTACTGATATAGGACATCCTCCAGGGGGCCCACATCCGTTCCATGGCAATTCCTCCTTTTTCGGCAGTTTCTGGATTGTAGCAGCACAAATGCCGGAGGCAAATCATAAGTTGAAAAATAAAATAATTTTTTATCCCCCTGCATTAACTACTTGACAAACACGGCGCAGGGGGACTATGGTTTTTTCAATTTAAGTAAAAGATTTGCCCACATTACCGTAAATAAACCCTTGTTTTTTACTGTAACTAAAACCGGAGGACATGATGGCCAAAATGACCGGAGCACTGGAATATCATTCGAGCGGCAGGAAAGGCAAGATCGAGGTTATATCGTCGAAACCCTGTTCAACGTCCCGCGACCTTTCGCTGGCATACTCACCCGGTGTTGCGGAACCATGCCTGGAGATCGAAAAGAATCCCGAGGACGCTTACAAGTATACGGCCAAGGGAAACCTTGTGGCTGTGGTCTCGAACGGCACGGCGGTTTTGGGATTGGGGAACATCGGCGCCCTGGCGGGCAAGCCGGTCATGGAGGGGAAGGGGGTTCTCTTCAAGCGTTTTGCCGATATAGATGTTTTCGATATCGAGTTGGACAGCGAGAACCCGGACGAAATTATCCGCGCCTGCCAACTTCTGGAACCGACCTTCGGCGGCATCAACCTTGAGGATATCAAAGCCCCCGAGTGTTTCTACATTGAAGAAGAGTTGAAGAAAACCATGAACATCCCGGTCTTCCACGACGACCAGCACGGCACCGCCATCATCTCCTCCGCAGCCCTGATCAACGCGCTGGAACTGATCAACAAAAAGATCGAGCAGATCAGGATCGTGGTAAACGGGGCGGGAGCATCGGCCATTGCCTGCGCCAACCTGGCCATCTCCCTGGGGGTAAAACGGGAGAACCTGATCATGTGCGACACCAAGGGGGTTATTTACCAGGGTCGTAGCGAAGGGATGAACAAGTACAAGGAGCGCTTTGCCGCCGATACGCCGTTGCGCACCCTGGAAGATGCGGCGAACGGGGCCGATGTGCTCTTCGGGCTCTCCTCCAAGGGTGCGTTCACCCCGGACATGGTGCGTAAGATGGCCGCCAATCCGATCATCTTCGCCATGGCCAATCCCGACCCGGAGATCACGCCGGAAGAGGCCCGTGCTGTGCGGGGCGATGTCCTGATCGCTACCGGGCGCTCCGACTACCCCAACCAGGTCAACAACGTGCTCGGTTTTCCCTTCATCTTCCGCGGCGCCCTGGATGTGCGCGCCACGACCATAAACGAGGAGATGAAAAAGGCCGCTGTCTTTGCCCTGGCAGAGTTGGCTCGCGAGGAATGCCCTGAATCGGTCTGCCGCGCCTACGGCAACGTCAAGTTCTCCTTCGGCCGGGACTACATCATCCCCAAACCGTTCGATCCCCGTGCCCTGCTGCGGGTGGCCCCGGCAATCGCCAAGGCGGCCATGGACTCCGGCGTGGCCCGGCAACCGATTGCCGACATGGCCAAATACGTGGAGCATCTGGAGTCGTTGCAGGGCAAGGCCAAAGAGACCATGCGCCTGATCATCAACAAGGCCAAGAGCGATCCCAAGCGGATCGTATTCCCGGAAGGGGATAACGAAAAGATCCTCCGCGCCGCCCAGATACTGATCGAAGAGGGGATTGCGAAACCGATCCTCATCGGCAACCGCGACAAGATCAACGCCAAGATGGAGGAACTCGGCCTGGATTTCAATGGCGGAGTGTCGATCATCGACCCGTCGAATTTCGATAAATCCGAAGAGTATGCCCAGGAGCTTTTCAGCCTGCGGCAGCGGAAGGGGTTGACCCTCTCCGAAGCCCGGCGGATCCTGACCCGTAAATCACGCACCCACTTCGGCTGCATGATGGTGCGCCAGGGGGATGCCGATACCCTGCTCGCTGGTATCGATACCCACTATCCCGAGACCATCCGGCCGGCCCTGGAGGTGATTGGCAAGCAGGCCGGCCTTTCCAGCGTGCATGGCCTCTATATGATGGTGTTCAAAAAGGGGCTCTTCCTTATGGCCGATACCACGGTCTCCATTGAGCCCACTGCCGAGGAATTGGCCGAAACCGCCATCCTTGCCGCGGAAAAGGCCCGGATGTTCGACATCGAACCGACGATCGCCATGCTTTCCTTCTCCAACTTCGGGTCGGTCCATCATCCCCAAGCCCTGAAGGTAAAAAAGGCGGTGGAGATCGTCAAGGAAAAGGCGCCGGGGCTCATCATCGATGGCGAGATGCAGTCTGATACCGCCGTGGTTACGGAGATTCTCCAGAAAAGCTTCCCCTTCGCCAGTCTGAAGGAGGCGGCCAACACCCTTATCTTTCCGGACCTGAACTCGGGGAACATCTGTTACAAGCTTCTCCATCACCTGGGTGGAGCTGAAGCCATAGGGCCGATCCTGATGGGGATGAAAAAACCGGTCCATGTCCTACAGCGGGGAGACGATGTGGATGATATCGTCAACATGGCAGCCATAGCCGTGGTGGATGCCCAGATTTCCTGAGGCAATCGTAGCGCCCATCATGGCGTCACGTGGAAGATTGCTGCGAAGAATCGTCTGCGGCGTTACAGGGGCGTTAAAAGGTCGCGGCAGCCGTGGCATAATTACGTGGTATGTCTCGGCTGCCGTGTTCAGCACCTCCCCAAGTAACGCTACGCCAATAACGTTTTCCAAGAACTCCACATGGCTTGAACACAAAAACCGCAGGCGATCCGCCTGCGGTTTTTGTGTTTGAATTTAGGGTGCGATGTGATATTTTGACTCAGTTATGGCGATTTATACCTGTAAGCTCGGTGCATCAGACGGCAAAGTTATGTTTCGTGAACTCGAGGCTGATGAGCCGTTTATGTTGCGTAAAAGTTTGGAAGATCAAGGTTTTTTCGTTTTTGAGATAAAGCGGAAGCCGTTGCAGTTTCTTTTTGAAAAGGGCCTTCAACGCCGCCGCATCGACAACCGTTCACTTCTTTCCTTGAACCAGGAGATGCTCGTCCTGATCAAGGCCGGCATGCCGATCATGCAGGTGCTCGATGCCATTCTGGAGCGGCACGAAGCAGGCAAGCTCAATGAGCTATTGCTTCAGGTGCGTGAAGATGTGAAGGGGGGGGCAGCGCTTTCGGCCGCCCTGGACAAGCATGGCCGCGCATTCCCGCAACTGTACGTTGCCTCCATCCGCGCCGGAGAGAGGACTGGAGACCTGCTCCGCACTATCCGGCGCTATATCCAGTATCTCAAGCGGGTTGACGCCATTCGCAAAAAGGTCGTCTCGGCATTGTTTTACCCATCCATACTCATTGTTTTCGCAGGGATGGCCATCACGCTGCTGCTGCTGTACGTAGTGCCCACCTTCAGCCAGGTCTATGCAGACGCCGGTTCCCAACTGCCGGCACCAACCCGGATGCTGATCAGCTTTACCTCGTTTCTCCGGCATTTTGCTCCGCTGGGGGTGGTGCTGGTGATCGGTCTTGTGGCTGTTTATCGCTCTTGGGTCGGCACGGAGTCCGGCCGCTACACGGTGGACCGCTTCAAACTGACGATCCCGGTGGCGGGGGATGTCTTCACCAAATATTCGGTGGCCGGTTTTACCCGCACTCTGGCGACGGTGCTCGGCAGCGGCATACCGATCATCGAGTCGCTACGCATGTGCATCGGGACGCTCAACAACCGCTACATGGAAAAGCGCCTCTTCGAAGCGGTCAGGTTTGTCGAGGAAGGGGGACGGCTCTCCATTGCCCTGGAACGGATCAACATCATGCCGCCCCTCGCACTTCGCATGCTGGGAGTAGGGGAGGCGACCGGAGCATTGGAGGATATGCTGATTGACATTTCCGATTATCTGGAGGAAGAGTTGGAGGAGCGGATGCATGTCCTCACAACGGCTATAGAGCCAGCCATCATGCTTGTTGTCGGCGTTGTGATCGGGATTATCATCATTGCCATGTATCTGCCGGTATTCAAGATCGCCGGTACGGTGGGTTAAGGAGTGGCAATGCAGTCGTATCGGCGTAGAAAAATCGGTATGATCCTTGTTGAGCGGGGGTCGCTCGCAGCAGATCAACTGCCGGTTGTGCTCGATAAATTGGCTACCAGCAAACAGCGTTTCGGAGAGATCTGCGTTCAGGAGGGGTTTATCAGCGAAGACGAGCTGGCCCATGCCCTGGCCGAGCAGTTCAACTTGGAATATATCGATCTGGCCAGCTTCAAGCTGAACGAGGAGTTGCTCAATTCCTTGCCGCCCGACGCCCTCTACCGTTTCCATTTTGCGCCGCTGGAACTGACGGAAAACTCGATGGTCGTGGCCGTTGCCGATCCCACCGACGTAGTCAAGCTGGATGAGCTTGAACTCCTGTTTGACCGCCCCTTGGAGATACGTGTTGCGTCGGAATCGGCCATTACAGCGCTCGTCAAAGCAGGAGAGGGAACGCGCCGGGTGCTTCGTGAGGTTTCGGAAGACTTCATGCTGCAACTGGTCAAGGAGACGGAACGGGGCGATGAGGTCCTGTCGGTGGAAAGCATCTCCGAAGATACGAGCCCCATCATCAAGCTGGTCAACAGCACCATTCTGGACGCACTCCACCGCCGCGCCAGCGATATTCACATCGAAACCGGCCACGACGGCGTGGAGATCAAGTACCGCATCGATGGTGTTCTGTATCGGGCAAATGAGCCCATTGACCTGCATTTCCAGGGGCCGATCATTTCACGCCTCAAAGTCATGAGCGAACTGGATATTTCAGAGCGGCGCATCCCTCAGGATGGGCGCTTCAAGGTCCGTTTCAGCGAAAAATCCATCGACTTCCGCGTCTCAATCATGCCGAGCGCCTTAGGAGAGGATGCGGTTATCCGCATTCTCGACAAGGAGAGCATCGCCAGCGACATGAAGGGGTTATCGCTGGAGAACCTCGGGATCTGCGAGCGGGAGATAAAGCGGTTACGCAAAAAGATCCGGGAACCGTACGGCATGGTACTGGTAACCGGCCCCACCGGCTCGGGCAAGACCACCACGCTCTATGCCGCCCTGACCGAAATCCATACGGGCGAGGACAAGATCATCACCATCGAGGACCCCGTGGAATACATGCTGCGCGGTGTGCTCCAGATTCCGGTCAACGAGAAAAAGGGTCTCACCTTCGCCAAGGGGCTGCGTTCCATCCTGCGTCACGACCCGGACAAGATCATGGTCGGCGAGATCCGTGATTCGGAAACCGCCCAGATAGCCGTGCAATCGGCATTGACCGGCCACCTGGTTTTTACCACCGTGCACGCCAACAATGCCTTTGACGTAATCGGCCGCTTTATCCATATGGGCATCGATCCCTATAACTTTGTCTCCTGCCTGAACTGTGTCATGGCGCAACGCCTGGTGCGGAAAATCTGCATGAAATGCCGCCGGCCGGTCCAATACGCCGACGATGTTCTGCGGGAAGGCGGCGTTGATCCGGAGTGCACGCGCAGTAGCGTCCTTTACGAGAGTGTGGGGTGCGAGGAGTGCAACGGGACCGGATACCGCGGACGCTCCGCAATTGTGGAACTTCTCGAGTTTAATGATGAAATCCGGGACCTGATTATTGCCAGGGTTCCGGCAACCCAGCTCAAACAGACCGCCCGTGAAGCAGGGGTGGTTTTTCTCCGGGATGCTGCCGTTGAAAAGCTGCTTGCAGGAGAAACGACGCTCAAGGAGATCAACCGCGTTACGTTCGTGGAATGACGGGGATGAATTAGCCACTATGCTGTTTACCAGAACCTCTCTCGGAGTTGAAATCAGTCCATCCGGCGTGGCCTTTGCCCTTTTGGAGGGTACGGCAGCGGTGCCGCGCCTGGAGAGGGTCGCCTTTGCTCCTTTTGCCGCAGGTACCGTGCGCTGTTCGTTGCGTGAGCCGAATATTCACGATCCCCAGGCGTTTGTCGATCATTTTCAAGGAGCCCACAACCTGCTGCTGCATCGTTCGAAGCGTCTTTCCCTTACCCTGCCGGATTCCGTCGGTCGCATCATGCTGCTGGATATGGAAGGACGTTTCAAGAATCGGGCAGAAGGCCTGGACATGGTCCGCTGGAAGTTGAAAAAGAACATTCCGTTCGATACCGCCGATACTCATCTGGATTACCAGGTGTTGAAAATACGCGAGAACGGCGAAATGGCACTGCTGGTGGCGCTGGTTTCCCGTGCGGTTATCGGGCAATATGAGGACGTGCTGACTGCGGCCGGGTTCACACCGACGCGAATCGATTTCAACAGTTTCAATCTCTACAGGATCTTCGATCTCCGCTTGGCCCAGCTGGATGACTGCCTCTTCATCTTTTTTTACAACAACAGCCTCGGCATCATGGCCTATTACAACGGTGTGCCCGAGTTTATCCGGGTCAAAGAGCTTTCAGGGACGCAAGCCGTTGACGATCGCGTTTTCATGGAGATCAATAACTCGTTGCTGGTCTATCGCGAACGTTTTCCCGAGCGGAATACGGCCAATGTGTTCTGCATTGCCCCGCCCGACGCGGCCTCGGCGTTCTGCGGCATGGTGGCGGAATCAGCAGGATCGGAAGCAACCCTGCTGGAGACGAAAACGGCTGTGGCTCCCGGCGAAGAGGCACCGGGAAACCAAGAATCGCTCTTCCCCTTTTCAGCCGCCATTGGGGCCGCCTTAAGGAGTCTGTGATGCGGTTTACCATCAATCTGGCAACCAAGGTATATGTGGACCAGCGACTCGTAAGCCAGGTCTGCTTTGCTCTCATAGCCCTGCTGTTCCTCGTGCTGTCGTGGAATACTTTCGTCGCGTTCAGTAATCTGGGCGAATTGCACCGTCTGAAAGCGGATATCGTCACCTATGAGGGGCGCCTGAACAGCCGGCCCAAGGACGTTCCGGAACGGGAATACACCCGTCTTTTGGCGGAGATCGATTTTTTCAACGGCGTGATCGAGCGCAAATCCCTCAACTGGCTGGGACTGCTGGAACAGATGGAAAATACCCTGCCCGAAGGCGTGGCATTGGTGTCCCTGGCGCCTGATACGAAAACCGGAGAGGTGAAGATCGATGGCCGGGCGCATTCTTTTGCGAACCTTCGCACCTATATGGAAAAGCTTGATGAGTCCAAGGCCTTTACGGACGTTCTGCTCCTGTCGCATCACGATGTGGCGTTAAGCGATAAGGTTCATGGGGTTCAATTCACCATTTCGTGCAGGACGGCGTTGAAATGAACCAGGTGATTCTGGAAATAGCCCGCCAGAGGCGGCGTATACTTGCAGTGGTCCTGGTGCTGCTGCTGCTCAACATTACGGTGCTTGTCTTTTTGCAGGGGTATTTGGCATCTGCTATCAGCGATACCCAGGCAAAATGGAGCGATCTGCGGCGTCGTGCAGCGGTTGCCGGACAAAACGACGCCTCGACGATCTATCGCAGGGGGAAGGCTGACCTGGAACAGCTTAAGGCGCATATCCCCCATAAAAGCCAGTTTCCCCGGTTATTGGGGGGAATCTTCGATACGGCGGCGTCCGACGGCGTCAAGGTGGGAGCGGTCAGCTACAAACCCTCCATTGTCAAGGGTAACTCGGCACTCCTCTCCTATGGCATTGCCCTGTCCGTCAATGGCAGTTATGCTGCGGTTAAGAATTTTCTGGCAGACATGAAGAAAAGCGGAGAACTGATCGTTATTGACGGCATTACCATGGCGAACAGTGACCCGTATGAAGAGAACGTCGTTATGGACCTTCGTTTGACGGTGTATCTTCAGGAGGCTCCATGAACCGGCAACGGTTGATCCTGTTCATCCTGCTGATCGCGCTGGCCCTTGCCGTGACGTGGAGCTTTTTTGCCATGCCCCGTCCCAAGGTCGCTCCTTCCCAGAAGAGTGCCTCCGGCCAACGCTCCACATCCGCCAAGGGGGCTCCGGTGAGCACGACGCCTGCGCCGTCTCTGCCGAGCGACACCCGGATACTGAAGCTGGAACTGCTCAATCGTGAGCAGGACGTATTCAAAGGATATCGCCGTGATCTATTTAGATCGATTTTTGTGGATGAATTCAAACTCATGCAAAATAGGGCAACGGGGCTTAAGCTGGTAAAACCGCCTCCACTGCCGCCCCCACCTCTTCCAACGCCGCCTCCACCACCGCCAGCCCGGATCGCCCCTGCCGTGTCGGCCGCTGAGGAACGGGCGCAACGAAACCGGCAGGAGTTGGGCAAATTTGTTTTCAAGGGGTTTCTTGGCGAGGACAACCAAAAAACCATCTTTTTGATCAAGGATGGCGCCATTCTCCTGGTAAAAAAAGGAGATATCTTTGATAAACGCTACAAGGCCGCATCGATTACCGACCAAGCGCTGACCATACAGGTTATCGATTCCGGTGATGAGATCGTTATACCGCTCGTGGAGAATATTTCGCTCACAGCGGTGCCGTAACATTTGAACACAGTTCCAGAGGAGACGCTACGGATGCGCTATCTGATTCATCTTACCATACCCTGCCTGCTTGGTGTGATTGCGGTGCTGCCCGGTTGTACGGGGGGGCGCCAGGCTTTCAGTTCGGGCGAAAAATTCGAGACTGCAGGCAACTACGAAGAGGCGATGTACAGCTATGCTGAAGCCTTTCGCAAAGAGCCCGATGTCGGCGAATACCGGGTGCGTTTCCTCAATGCCCGTGAAAAGGCAGCCGACAAGCATTACAGAAACGGCCTCGTATTATACGGCAAGGGAAACTACGTGGCTGCGCTGGAAGAATTCCAGAGCGCCTATGGGCTCGATCCCGCCCAGGGTATCTATAAGCAACAGGTTGAGACGACCGGCCGTCTGAAGGACGCCCAGCTTGTTTTTCAGGAAGGTCTGGACTTTGAAAAGGCCAACAAGTTCAAGGAAGCCAATCGCGCATTTACCCAGGCCGTGACGCTTAATCCCGACAATAAGGAATATCAGGCCGCCCTGCGTCGTGTTTCCGGCCTGCGCAAGAATAAGCTGGAAGGTTTTGAACTGAACCTCAAATCAGCCAAGCCGATCACGCTCAAGTTCAAGGAAGCAAAGATCAAGGACGTCTTCGCTATCCTCACCCGGCTTTCAGGTATCAATTTTATGTTCGACGAGGGGGTAAAAGACCAGAACGTCACCATCTACATGGAGAATGGGACCTTTCAGCAGGCCATGGAGCTTCTGACCAACATGTTCAAGCTGGGGCGCAAGGTGCTGAACGAAAGCACGGTGATCATCTATCCCAAGGTTCCGGAAAAGGTCAAACAGTATGAGGATATGGAGATGCGCACCTTCCACCTCAACTTCCTGGAGGCCAAAAAGGCGATCAACCTGATCCGGGGCATGATCCAGGTGCGCAAGATCCAGGTCAACGAAGACTCCAACTCGATCCTTGTCCGCGATACCAAGGATGTGGTTGATGTCGTGGACAAGATCCTCGACGCCAACGACGTCCCTGATCCCGAGGTTGTGCTCGATGTCGAGGTGCTGGAACTGAACGATGCCAACACGGAGAACGTTGGGCTCCTCCTGAGTAATTACAATGTGTCGATGGGGATCTTTGCGCCGGACGGTACGCCGCTTTCTTCGACACTTCCATCTTCGTCATCGACATCATCATCGTCGTCATCGTCGTCAACGTCGTCAACCCTCAGCAGCCTGATCCGCGCCTTTAAAATAAACGGATACGGCGCCTTCGTGACAGCGCCCAGCGGCACCTACAATCTTGCTAAAACGTTGTCCAAGGGCGAGGTCCTGTCCAACCCAAAAGTCAGGATCAAGAACAAGGAAAAGTCCAAGTTCACGGTCGGCACCAGGGTCCCGATCACCACGACCACCACCACGAATACAACCACAAGCGTCAATGTCCAGTACGTTGACGTCGGGGTCAAGGTGAATGCCGAGCCCACCATCCAACTCAATAACGAGGTGACCATAAAGCTGTCGCTCGAAGTGAGTTCGATCCTATCCACCGAGTCGGTAGGTGGCTCGAGTAGCGCCACACAGGTTGTCACCATCGGCACCCGGAACCTGGAGACCGTTCTCAGCCTGAAGGACGGTGAAACAAGCGTCATCGGTGGTTTGATCTCGCGGACGAATACCAACGATAAGACCAAGATCTTCCTGTTGGGCGATCTGCCGCTCATCGGGCCGCTCCTCTCCAACAACAACGACAGCAAATCCAAGACGGAACTGGTGCTGGCGATCACTCCCCGGCTGGTACGGGGGATCACCGTACCGCAGATCGACCTTTCCGCGTTCATGTCCGGCAAAGAAGACGAACCATCCCTGGTCAGGCCGCTGGGGGCCTTTGAAGAGGAACCGGTGTTCGCGACCGATGCGAATCCCCAGGCCGAACAACCGCCGAAAGCCGCCACTCCCAATTCTTTGCGTCCCGTTGCCCCCCCGGCGGTGCCGACGCCTTTGTCGTCCGCCGATAAGGAGCGCCAGGCAAAGGCCACTGCCGATCAGGAGCGGATGGCGGCGGAAAAGGCTGAACAGGAACTGAAAGCGCCTTCTCCGGTGACAGTGCCGGCTTCTGCGGCCGGTTCTGCACCGCCAGCAAGCCCAGATGCGGATGCCGGACCCGGTCGGGGGTTGATTCAGATAGTCGTCCCTCCCGGAATTAAGGTTGGCCAGCAGTTCAGCTTAGATGCAAAGATCAGCCTTGCCCGGAATCTGGCCAGCGCGCCGTTTACGCTGAAGTATGATCCGAGCAGCGTTGAGTTCGTTTCGGCAGTCGAAGGGACGTTTCTCAATCAGGATGGAAAGCCGACAAACTTCTCGGCCTCGCCGGACGCAGCGGGCGGAACCGTTACGGTTATCTTGGCCCGCACTGCGGGAAACGGGGGGGTCTCCGGCGGCGGAACGCTCGCTAGCTTTACCTTCAAGGCAAAAAATCAAGGGCGAACCAATTTTGGGTTCAGCAAAGTTAACTTTACCTCTGCTGATGGTGTGCCGTTTGACATGGTGCCATTCGTAAGACCCGTTGATATACGGTAGGCTTCCAGCCGCGATGCCGAGCAGACTACGTACATGCCGTGGGGTCAGCCTGATCGAGCTGATCGTGACGATGGTTATCATGGGGATTTTGGCATCGCTCGTCCTGCCGATGATGCAGATGAGCTCCAAAAGGTCCAGGGAAATAGAATTGCACCGCAATCTGCGCATAATCCGCACGGCCATTGACGAGTTCAAAAAGAGTTACGATCGGGCAATTAACGAGAAAAAGTTGCAACCGGTCATTGGCAAGTCGGGGTGTCCGGAAACATTGCAGCAACTTGTGGATGGGTATGATTTCGGCGGTCTTTACCAGAACAAGAAGAGATTCCTGCGCAGTATACCGCCCGATCCGATGAACCCGCCCCCGCCGGGCAAAGAGCCGAAGTGGGGCATGCGGTCGTATGACGACAAGCCCGATTCCAACTCGTGGGGCGGTGAAGATGTCTATGATGTGTACTCATTGAGTGAAGGAACGGCCATTGATGGGACGAACTACAAAGATTGGTGAGCGCACACGGCGGTTTTATGCCCCTGACCGCCTGCCGGGCGGTAACCGCGGCTTCACCCTGATCGAGTTGATGATCGTGGTCTCAATCATCGGCATCCTGGCGGCCATTGCCGTGCCCAACTACCAGTGGGGCATCATCAAGACCAAGGAGGCGGTGCTGCGCGAGGACCTGTATAATTTTCGCTCTACCATTGACCAGTTCTACGCCGACCAAGGCAAGTATCCCGATTCGATCTCCGACTTGGTGGACAAAAAGTATCTGCGCGTTATACCCAAGGATCCTTTTACAAAAACGGACGACTGGGTAACCGTCCCGCCACCGGCAGACGCCGCATCGTCCTCTTCCGGTTCAAGCCCAAGCAGTGTCTATGATACTTCAAGCATAAAGCCGGGACAGGTACTGAACAACAATCCGGGCAATGTGTATGATGTCCACAGCAACTCGGACCTGGTGGGGACGGACGGCAAAGCGTACAAAGAGTACTGAAGCGTAGCTGCCCCTGATGGCGGCACATCGTGCCCCGGACCTCGGAAAATTTCATAGGTATTGACAATGATTCAACTGCATAATGTGTCCCTTGCCTACCAAAAGGACGCCACCGCTCTGAACGGCATCACTCTGAGGATCGAGAAGGGGGAGTTTGTCTTCCTGACCGGCCCTTCGGGTGCGGGCAAGACTACGCTGCTGCGTCTCCTTTATGGCGCGCTCACCCCTACCCAAGGACAGGTGCTGATCGACGGCCAGAACGTCTCCCGCATGGCCGCATCCCAGATCCCCATCCTCCGCCGCAGTATCGGCGTCGTGTTTCAGGACTTCAAGCTGCTTCCCAACCGGACTGTCTTTGAAAACGTATCCATCACCCTTGAGGTCCTTGGCTGGGGGAGGGCGGATATCGGCAAAAAGGTCATGCACGTGCTGAAGCAGATGGGTATGGAAGGCAAGATCAACCTGACACCCCAACGCCTCTCCGGAGGGGAGCAGCAGCGGGTGGCCCTGGCGCGGGCGTTGGTGAACGAGCCCAAGATCCTTGTGGCGGACGAACCGACCGGGAATCTCGACGACGCCAACAAGAACCAGATCCTGAACATATTCAAGGAAGCCAATGTGCGTGGTACAACGGTCGTGGTCGCTACCCACGACCGGCGACTGATCGATAATTGTCACAAACGGCTGGTAACCCTCAACAAGGGAGAGATCGTTGAACAGATGGAAAAAGAAGGCATCATCGGCTAGTCAGCCTAGCAAACGCCCGAATCTTGCCGGTGAAGGTTTCGGTGGCCGGATAGGGTATTTTTTCTGCCGTGCCTTGACCAATGTACGGCAAAATATCTTTGTCAATGTGGTGACGGTAGGCACTATCACCCTGGCGCTCCTGATCGTTTCCCTGTTTCTCCTGGTATTCATCAATCTGGAGAATGCTGCGGAAAACTGGAGTGAACGCGTGCAGGTGACGGTCTATTTCGATCATGAATTGGCAGCTCAAGAACAGACGGCGTTACGAGGCAGGATCATGGCAATCCCCGGTGCCGCACGCATCGGCTATGTGTCGCGGGATGAAGCTCTCAAACGTTTTACCGCCAGACTCCGGGGACAGGAGACGCTGCTTGAGGGGGTCAGATCCGATGTACTGCCCACCTCGTTCGAGATATCCCTCAAACGGGCGAACCGGGATACCCAGGGGGTCGAGGCGTTTGTTGCCTCGCTGAAGCGTATTCCAGGCATCACCGAGGTGCAGTACGGTGAAGAATGGGTCCGGCGCTTCAATACATTCCTAAACTTCATGCGGCTGGTCGGGGCATTGCTCGGTGTCTTTCTGGTGATTGCGGTGGTGTTTATTGTGTCCAACACCATTAAGCTGACTATCTACTCCCGGCGGGATGAACTGGAGGTGATGGCCCTGGTGGGTGCCACACGATTTTTCATCAAGGCCCCTTTTCTGATCGAAGGGGTCTTGCAGGGGGCAGGGGGGGCGATGATTGCCATCGGCCTGCTGTGGGGACTGTATGAAGGATTCCTCCACAACGCGGGAAGTTTTCTGACGTTCAATCCGGCGGCTTCCGGGCTGGCCTTTTTGCCGCTCGAATATGTCGGCGGTATTGCCGTGGCCGGCATTCTACTCGGCTTGATCGGCAGCCTTACCTCTCTCAAACGTTTTATCACTATCTGAACAATGATTCGATTGGTATACATACTGCTGATTCTTTCAACGGCATCCGCAGGGTGGGGTGAAAGCCCTAAAGATGAGTTAAAAGGGGTCAAGCGGGAGATCAAGGCAAAGAGACAGCTTATCACCAAAAGCCGTAAGGTCGAAGCCGTCGTCTCCACTGAACTGCAGGAGATAGATCGATCCCTGAAACAAAAAATAGCCGACTTAGGGAGTCTCGACCGCGATCTAAAAAATGTGGAATCAAATCTCGACCTCACCGGGCGCACCATCCAACAGGTTTCCGAAGAATCCAACCGGAAGAAACGGGAGATTGAACACCGCCTGGTCTCGCTTTACAAAGCGGGAGAACTGGGCGCGCTCCGCATGTTCTTCTCTGCCGAATCATTTCCTCAGATGGCGGAAAATATCCGCTATATGAGTTCAATTCTGGAGAATGACAAAAAGCTATTTGCAGAGTATAATGATAAAATTGAAGAATTGCGCCGGCTAAGGGTCTCCCTGGAACAGGATATGGCCAGGAAGGAGCGCATAAAAGACGGCATTTCCCTTAAAAAGCGCGAGATCGAAGGGGAAAAGAACAAGAAGTTTGCTTACCTGGTCAAGGTGCGCCAGGATCGCAAAGGATATGAAACATCGCTGAAGGAACTCCAGGCCAATGCATCCCGGTTGCAGTCAATGATTGAACGCCTTGAAGCATTGAGCCGGAGAAAACTTTCATCACGGCATGGAAAAGAGGGGAACAGGCTCAAGCCTCTGCCCGAACTGCCGCCGGTGCCGGATCGCGGCTTCGCTTCCCAGAGGGGGCGCATGGCGCTGCCCGTTCGGGGCGACATCATTGAGACATACGGTAAACACAAGCATCCTGAATTCAACTCCTATACCTTCAGCAAAGGACTCTCCATTGCTGCAGGCGCCGGCACGGAGATCAAGGCGATCTACGACGGTAGTGTGATTTTTGCGGACTACTTCAAGGGGTACGGCAATATGGTCATTGTTGACCATGGCGGAGGTTATTTCAGTCTCTATGCCCACGCTTCGAAGATCATGAAGAAGGTAGGCGCCGAGGTAGCCAGGAACGAGACGCTGGCTACGGTCGGGGATGTGGATTCCGCCAAGGGACCGATGCTGTACTTCGAGATCAGGTACCAGGGCAAGCCGGTTGACCCGGCAGGCTGGGTGCGATAATTAGTATATTAGCAAATAGATAGCGTTGTTCAATACAAACGGAGGCACAAGATGTTCACAACCGGCAACAGAAAGAAGAAGGTGGCGTTCGGCTTCGCACTCGTCGTGGCCGTTCTCGTGGTTTTCATCGGGATCAGCACGCAGCGGCATTGTGCTGCGGAGGCCAAGGGAAGCGATTATGAGTCGATCGAGCTTTTCACGGATGTCATGGCCATCATCAAGAAGAGTTATGTAGACGAGGTCGATACCAAAAAGCTCATCTACGGCGCGATCAACGGCATGCTCTCCTCACTCGACCCCCACAGTTCCTTTATGCCCCCCGAAACCTACAAGGAGATGAAGATAGACACCAAGGGGGCATTTGGCGGACTGGGGATCGAGATATCCATCAAAGACGGCATTCTGACCGTCATTTCCCCCATTGAAGACACGCCTGCCTTCAAGGCCGGTATCAAGGCCGGCGACCAGATTCTCAAGATCGACGACAAATTCACCAAAGACCTGAATATCAACGAGGCGGTCAAGCGGATGCGAGGTCCCAAGGGCGCAAAGGTCGTTTTGACCATCATGCGTGACGGTTTTGAAAAACCACAGGAATTTACGCTGGTACGCGACATTATCCAGGTAAAGAGCGTGCGTTCCCGTATCATGGAAGAAGGTTACGGCTATGTGCGCATTGCCCAGTTCCAGGAAAAGACCGACGAGGACCTCTCCAAGGCATTGAAATCCTTGAAAGACGAGAACAAGGGCGATCTCAAGGGGCTGGTCCTTGATTTGCGTAACGATCCCGGCGGGCTCCTTGACCAGGCGGTTCGGGTGGTTGAACATTTTATCCCGGAAGGGCAGATGGTCGTTTATACCGAGGGGCGTGAAAAGGATTCCAAGATGCAGTTCCTGGCCAAAAAGGGCGGCAAGGAACCGAACTATCCGATTGTCGTGCTGATCAACGGCGGCAGCGCAAGCGCCTCCGAGATCGTGGCCGGAGCGATGCAGGACCATAAACGGGCGATTATCATGGGCACGCAGAGTTTCGGCAAAGGGTCTGTCCAGACAATCATCCCGCTCTCGGACGATTCCGGCCTGCGCCTCACGACGGCCCGTTACTACACCCCAAAAGGACGCTCCATCCAGGCCAAGGGCATAACCCCCGATATCACCGTCGAACATCTGGAACTGCCCAAGGAGAGCGCTGAGAAGAAGGAGTTCCTGCATATCCGGGAGAAGGATTTGGAGCACCACTTCGAAAACGAGGATAAGGGCGATGAACAGGGCGGCCCTAAAAAGGACGAAAAAAAGGAAAAGAGCGCTCAGTTGAAGCCTGAGGACGCTTTGAAGAACGACTATCAGGCCATGCGCGCCCTTGACCTGCTCAAAGGATGGGACATCCTGAAGACGATGGGGACGGACAAGTAGGTTACTCGCCCGGGGGTGCTCTGAATACCGGCACCCCCGGGCGGGCTAGCTTTTTGTTAAGGAGGCCAGCAACAATAACATGAACATCTTGCATCTCACCTTCCGGCCATTTTTGACCGCAGCTCAATCGCAAAATCCTCGACGTAGCCAGCTACGCCTGCAGCTTTGTTCAATCGCTACAGCCAAATCCGACCAAAAGCTGAGCGCAATTTTGTTCAGCTTATTATTGCCAGCCTCCTAAGCCACTGTGACTAGATCCGGAAACAAAAGACGAAAGCAACAGTCGGGCGGCGGCCGTATCGCCGTCTTGGCCGTTTTAGCCATTGTCCTGCTTGCAATTGGCATTTATTGGATGATGACATCTTCTGCTCCTCCCCCCCAACCTCCCCGGCACACCGAGACCTCTTCCCCTCAGGATCGGAAAACGTACCTTCCTGCGGCACCGGCCGCGCCCGCGCCCGCGGCAACGAGGGAGGGCGACGGGAGGTATCCCAACGAAACCGCTACCGAAGAAGGGGGCAAAAAAAAAGCACCCAAGGACCAGGATCGCGCTCAAGGGCAGCTGGCGGTCATCATAGACGATATGGGTAGCAATCTGCAGCAGGCCCGCGCCTTGGCCGGCATTGGGCTCCCAATGACCTTTTCCATCATTCCGGGGCTGCGCAGTGATCGGGATGTGGCAGGCTTTGCCGCCCGTTCCGGCATTGAGACCATGATCCACATCCCCATGCAGCCCAAAGGGTGGCCCCAGCGCAGGCTTGAAGCCAACGGGCTCCTGCTCTCAATGGACGAAACCGCTATCCGCGAACATCTCGGCGAGTATGCGCACCAGATCCCAACGGCGATCGGGGTCAACAATCATATGGGGTCCGAGTTCACCGAGCACGAAGACAAGATGAGGGTGGTGCTGGAGATGCTGAAGGGAAGGGGACTGTTTTTCATTGACAGCGTGACGACGCCCCGGACGGTTGGGCAGCGCCTGGCCCGTGAAATGGGGGTGAAGACGGGGAAGCGGGATGTGTTCCTGGACAACGAGCAGAACAGCGCCTATATCAGCGGACAGCTTGCCAAGGCGGTGCGGATGGCAAAGAAAAACGGCTCTGCCATCGTTATTTGCCATCCGCACGAAGCAACGATAGCCACCCTCGCCGAAACCTTGCCCACCCTGGCCGGCCAGGGGATAACCCTTGTGCCGGTATCGCAGCTGGTTAGATAACTAAAATCTAGATGTTTTCCAGCAGGTGCCCCAGTTTTGCCTGCTTGGTCTTGAGGTACTTGCGGTTTTTATCGGTGGCAACGGCCTCGATGGCGACCCGTTCCACAATATCGATTCCATACCCCTGTAACCCGATGAGTTTCTTGGGGTTGTTGGTCAAGAGACGAATCTTTGTGATTCCCAGGGTGAGGAGGATTTGGGCTCCGATGCCATAATCACGCAGATCTGCCTTAAAGCCGAGTTCCAGATTGGCCTCCACCGTGTCGCGACCCCGATCCTGCAACTCATAAGCGCGGAGTTTGTTGATCAGGCCGATGCCTCGCCCTTCCTGTCGCATGTAGAGGATCACCCCTTTTCCCTCCCGCGCAATCTTCTCCATGGCGCGGTGCAGTTGCTCCCCGCAGTCGCAGCGCTGGCTCCCGAGGACATCGCCGGTCAGGCACTCCGAATGAACCCGTACCAATACGGATTCGCCCTTCGCAAACTCCCCTTTGACGAGGGCGATGTGATCCAGCCTGTCCACATCGTTTTCAAAGGCAATAGCCCTCCACTCGCCGCCGAAAACCGACGGGAGGTGGGCCTCGGCCACGGTGCGCACGAGACGTTCGTGCCGCAGCCGGTAGGCGACCAGGTCGGCAACGGTGCAGATCTTTATGCCGTGCTGTTTAGCGAATTTTTTCAGTTCCGGCATGCGCGCCATGGTGCCGTCGTCGTTCATGATCTCGCAGATGACCCCGGCCGGCCGAAGCCCGGCCATACGCGCCAAATCCACAGAACCCTCGGTCTGCCCCGACCGGACCAGGACCCCTCCCTTGCGGGCGCGCAGGGGAAAAATGTGGCCGGGGCTGACCAGGTCGTCCGGGGTTGCGTTATCGGCAACAGCGGTCAGGATGGTGTGAGCCCGGTCCGCGGCAGAGATGCCGGTGGTTACCCCGCGTTTTGCCTCGATGGAGATGGTGAAAGCGGTCTCGAACGGTGAGGTATTGTCCCGCACCATCGGCCGCAGGTTGAGAGCATCGCATTTCTCGGCCGTCATGGTCAGGCAGATCAGGCCACGCCCGTATCTGGCCATGAAATTTATCGCCTCGGGGGTGACCGCCTCTGCCGCCATGGTCAGGTCCCCCTCGTTCTCCCGGTCCTCGTCATCGGCCAGGATGACCATCTTCCCCTGGCGGATATCCTCGATCGCCTCTTCTATGGTTGCTATCGACATGTGGTCTTCTGTTCCTTTCACTGAGAACTTCAGTTACGAATAAAGTTCTTACACGAATCCGTTTTCCGCCAGCGTCTGCATGCTCAAGCCGGTTCTGTCACTCCAGGGCTGCGCCAGCCGCTCGATATATTTTCCCAGGATGTCGGTCTCGATGTTGACCCTGCCCCCCGGCCCCAAGTTCGCCAGAGTGGTTTTGTCGAATGAGTGGGGAATGATGGTAACGGTAAACCCTTCATCGCTCACCTCATTGACGGTCAGGCTGATCCCGTCGATGGCCACCGATCCCTTTTGGACCAGATAGCGCGAGAATCCGGCCGGCAGGGTGAAGGTCAGGATATGATAACCGGAAACATGCTCGATTTTTGAGAGCATGCCGCAGCAATCCACATGTCCGGTCACGAGGTGCCCTCCCAGCCGATCACCCAGGCGCAGGGCGCGCTCGAGATTGACCCTGTCCCCTGTTCGCAGGAAAGCAAAGGTGCTCTTGGAGATGGTCTCCGGCGAGACGTCAAAGGTCAGGACCGAGGTGCTGATGGCTGTGGCCGTCAGGCAGATGCCGTTGACCGCCACCGAGTCTCCCACAGCGATCTCGTGAACGGGCAGGGAGGTGGAAATGCCGAGCACCGCCGCCGTATGGCTCCGCCTGAAGGAGGTGACGGCACCCATATCTTCGATCAGGCCGGTGAACACGATGTCTCCCCGGGCCAGGCATGGATAACGATGTCCTGGCCGCTCCGGGCAACCGGGCCGAAGCACAGTCTGATCGCCTGGTCCATACTGGTGATCCCGCGCAGGGTGAAGGGGGCAAACCCGTCGCTGCCGATGATCTTGGGCGCCAGGAAAAAGACAAATTCATCGATGATGCCGTTTTGCAGCATATCGCCCGCCAGCCTGCTCCCCCCCTCGAGGAGAATGGACTGAATTCCGCGTTTACCGAGTTTTTGCAGGAGATCGACCATGGAAACCCGGCCGTCGTATTCATCGCAGACGATAATGGTGGCGCCTTGTTGGGTGTAGCGCAGGTGCACCCTGGGATTGCTTTCGGTCGTGGCGATAATGGTATCCTGCGCCATGCGTTCGCTGAGCACTCTCACGCTCTCCGGCGTTCGCAAGCGGGTATCCACGATGATCCGCAACGGATTGCGCCCCCTGGCATGGCGTACCGTCAACAGGGGATTATCGCAGATGATCGTATCGACGCCGACCATGATGGCATCGTGCGCTGCCCGCAGCCGGTGGGTATAACGTCGAGAATCCAGGCAACTGATCCACTGTGATTCGCCGGTGACGGTGGCGATGTTGCCGTCCATGGTCATGGCGCACTTGTAGGTCACATAGGGGAGACCGGTTGTGACGTGCTTTATGAAGGGGCGGTTAATGGCGCGGCATTCCGGCTCCATGAGGCCATGTTCCACGATGATGCCGGACTTGCGCAGCATGGCGAATCCTTTGCCAGCTACCTGCGGATTTGGGTCCACCATGCCGGCAACCACCCGCTTCACGCCGGCGGCGATCAAAGCCTCGGCGCAGGGGGGGGTGCGGCCGGTATGGCTGCAGGGTTCCAAGGTCACGAAGACGTCGGCGCCTTTCGCCGCGGAGCCGGCCATGGCCAGCGCGTTTATCTCGGCGTGAGGAAGGCCGGCCTTTTGGTGCCATCCTTCGCCGACAATGCGGTCGCCCTTGGCAACAACGCATCCCACTGCAGGATTGGGCGACGTTTTGCCGATCCCCTTACGGGCCAGGGAGAGGGCGCGCTTCATATGGCGCTTGTCATGTTCACTCATTTTTTGAGCAGCTCCTGTAACTCCTGCATAAATTCGCCGATGTCGCGGAACGAACGGTAGACGGAGGCGAAACGGACGTATGCGACCTCATCCATACCGTGCAACTCCTTCATGACCCATTCCCCGATGGTAGTTGTGGAGATCTCGCGTTCGGAGGACTCCGGCAACTTGCTTTCCAGCCTGTCCACCAGGCGTTCGATCTCATCCATGGAGATGGGGCGTTTTTCGCAGGCCTTTTTTATGCCGGCGACAATCTTCAACCGGTCAAAAGGCTCGCGGCGGCCATCCTTTTTGCATACCAGGGGGAGCATCTCTTCGGTGCGTTCGTGGGTGGTAAATCGTTTGGCGCACGACTCGCACTCGCGTCGTCTTCTGATGGCCGCCCCCCCTTTGTCGGGGCGCGAGTCAACGACCTTGCTGTCGGGATTGCCGCAAAAAGGGCATTTCACGGTTCGGCACCTCCGCTGTTGCCGACAAAATGCTCCGTGCTGATACCGCTTTCGTTGATCATTTCCCGGGCGAGTTCATCGGCGTATCCCTCGCCGTAGACAATGGCGCGTATACCCGCGTTGATGATCATCTTGGTGCAGATAATACAGGGCATGGTCGTGCAATAGAGAGTGGCGCCGTCGATATTGACGCCGTGGCGCGCGGCCTGGACGATGGCGTTTTGTTCGGCGTGCAGGCCGCGGCACAGTTCGTGGCGTTCACCCGAAGGGATGCGAAGCCTTTCCCTGAGGCAACCGGTGGCGTCGCAATGGGTGATGCCGGAAGGAACGCCGTTGTAGCCTGTGGCAAGGATGTTGCGGTCTTTGACAAGAATCGCCCCCACCTGTCGGCGCAGACACGTGGAACGCGTTGCGACCAGGCGTGTGATGTCCATGAAGTACTGGTCCCATGATGGGCGGGGCATAGATAATGTCTCTTTACTCATTAAGGTATGAGTAAGGTACTCCAATATGTGATCAAGGTCAATATGTGGTGAAGGTCTTGCAATTTTATCATACGGCTGCTATTATTTAGCAGTCGAACACCGAGAGTGCCAGCACTCTCTTGAGTGTGTCGTAAATCTATGGGCAGGAGATCTGATATGGTTGCACGTCTTCCGGTTGTAGCCGACAGTCTGAGTCTGTATCTAGCGGAGATCAGGAAGTTTCCCCTTCTCTCTGAGGACGAGGAACACCGGTTTGCGGTGAAGTTCTTCGAGGAAAAGGACCTGGAGGCAGCCCATTCGCTGATTACCGCAAATCTTCGTTTCGTGGTCAAGGTGGCCGCGGAATACCGCCATTATGGCATGAAGATGCTCGATCTGATTCAGGAGGGGAATATCGGCCTGATGATGGCGGTTCGAAAGTACAACCCCTATAAGGGTATTCGTCTGATCTCCTATGCGGTCTGGTGGATACGGGCGTATATCCAAAATCATATCGTCTCTGCCTGGAGCCTTCTCAAGATAGGCACAACCCAGGCGCAACGCAAGCTGTTTTTCAAGTTGCGGGAGGCTAGGGACACCATTCGCAGGTTGGGTGATGGTGAGGATGATGTTCACGCCACTGCCATGTCGCTCAATGTGACCGACCAGGAGGTCGTGGAGATGGAACAGCGCCTTCATGGCGAGGCCTCGCTGGATGCCGAGTTTCCGGGGGGGGATGGTTTCACTCTGCTGGAAAATCTTGCTGACGACAGGAAGAACCAGGAAGAGGCGTTGTCCGAGCTGCAGGAACAACGGCAACTCCGCCGGCAGGTGGCGCGCGCCGTTGCAGGGTTGAACGAAAAAGAGCGCTTCATCGTGGAAAAACGGATCAGCGCCGACGAGCCGATGACTCTTCAGGAGATTGCGACACATTTTTCCATCTCCCGTGAGCGGGTGCGTCAGATCGAAGAGGCCGCGTTGAAAAAAATGAAAACAGCCCTCGATCCCGTGATGTGCGCTGCCTGATCCGCGTAATCCCGATTGCGGCATCATTCCGGTTTCATGACGAGTCGGGATAATTTTTTCTGCAGATTAAAAAAGCGCTTGACTTTGGCGGCAAGTTTCTATAAATAAACAAATTCTGTTTTCGCGATAAAAGAAACAAGTGCTGGCGTAGCTCAATTGGTAGAGCAGCTGACTTGTAATCAGCAGGTTGCGGGTTCGAGTCCCATCGCCAGCTCCAGCGGATGCATTGAATTTAAAAGGATTAAGCACCGTTCTCCCTGGAGGGATTCCCGAGCGGCCAAAGGGAACAGACTGTAAATCTGTCGTCGTAGACTTCGGAGGTTCGAATCCTCCTCCCTCCACCATACAACCATCGGAAGCCGGCAGCGGGATGTGAACCCAGGAGACGCAAGTCGATCGAACTGGTCAGGATCGTGTTGGACGGCTTCCCAAATATCTTCATCTGGTAGCGCGGGAGTAGCTCAGTTGGCTAGAGCATCAGCCTTCCAAGCTGAGGGTCGCGGGTTCGAGTCCCGTTTCCCGCTCCAGTATAAGCCCACATAGCTCAGGAGGTAGAGCACTTCCTTGGTAAGGAAGAGGTCTCCGGTTCGAGTCCGGATGTGGGCTCCATTTCATTCAGGCAACATCTAACTATGTGTGCAGGTAGACAAAACAAAAGGCGATAATGAGGAGGGCCTGTTATCATGGCGAAGGCGAAATTCGAGCGTAACAAACCGCATGTAAACATTGGCACGATAGGTCACGTTGACCACGGCAAGACCACGTTGACCGCAGCTATCACGAAGGTTTTGGCCGGCAAGGGCCAGGCTGAATTCAAGGCGTTCGACCAGATCGACAACGCTCCTGAAGAGCGTGAGCGCGGTATCACGATTGCCACGGCGCACGTTGAATACGAGACCGACAAACGTCACTACGCCCACGTTGACTGCCCGGGCCACGCCGACTACGTGAAGAACATGATCACGGGAGCAGCGCAGATGGACGGCGCCATCCTGGTTGTGTCCGCGGCCGACGGCCCCATGCCCCAGACCCGCGAGCACATCCTGCTTGCCCGTCAGGTTGGCGTGCCCTACATCGTTGTCTTCCTCAACAAGGCCGACATGGTAGACGACGCCGAACTCCTGGAGCTGGTTGAGCTGGAGATCCGCGAGCTTCTGTCCAGCTACGACTTTCCCGGCGACGACATTCCCATCATCAAAGGTTCTGCTCTCCAGGCGCTGAACGGTGAGAAGGGCGAATTGGCCGAGCCGGCCATCTTTGCGCTGATGGACGCTGTTGACAGCTACATTCCCCAGCCGGAGCGCGCCATTGACAAACCGTTTTTGATGCCGGTCGAAGACGTATTCTCCATCTCCGGTCGCGGCACCGTTGCCACCGGGCGTGTTGAGCGCGGCATCGTCAAGGTTGGCGAGGAGGTTGAGATCGTCGGCATCAAGGCCACGGCCAAGACCACGGTCACGGGTGTCGAGATGTTCCGCAAGCTGCTGGACGAAGGGCGTGCCGGTGACAACATCGGTGCCCTGCTCCGCGGTGTCAAGCGTGAGGACATCGAGCGCGGCCAGGTACTTGCCAAGCCGGGCAGCATCACTCCCCACACCAAATTCAAGGCTGAGGCCTATGTCCTCACCAAGGAAGAGGGTGGCCGCCACACGCCGTTCTTCAACGGCTACCGTCCGCAGTTCTACTTCCGCACGACGGACGTGACGGGCGTTGCAGAACTTCCTGCCGGGATTGAGATGGTCATGCCTGGTGACAACGTTGCCATGACCGTGAAACTGATCACCCCGATTGCCATGGACGAAGGTTTGCGCTTCGCCATCCGCGAAGGCGGCCGTACCGTTGGCGCCGGCGTCGTCAGCTCGATTATAGAATAATTTTCCGTACACCGCTGCGGGCTTCTCCGCCCGCAGTGGTGTCATTTGTAAAGGAATAGTCAAATGAGAGACATCATCACCCTTTCGTGCACCGAGTGTAAGCAGAAGAATTACACAACAACCAAAAACAAGAAGACCAAACCTGAAAAGCTCGAGTTCAGCAAGTATTGCCGTTTCTGTCGTAAACACACTCCTCACAAGGAATCCAAATAATCGTTATTTTTCGGGCGTGCAGGCCAGTAGCTCTAACGGCTAGAGCGCCGGTCTCCAAAACCGGATGTTGGGGGTTCGAATCCCTCCTGGCCTGCCAATTTTCCCATCAGCGTTCAGCGAAGCGGGATGCCGCCACGACGTGGCGCGAACCCAAAGACGGTTTGTAGGTCACTACAGGAGATAACGTGCAAAACGTAAAAACATTTCTCGAATCGGTCAAGATAGAGCTTGGCAAGGTTACCTGGCCAACCCGTAAGGAAACAATGGCAACGACCGGTGTCGTGGTTGTCATCATCTTTCTTATTTCGATTTACCTGGGGGCTTGCGATATCGTCCTGGCTAAGCTGATGCGGCTTATACTGGGATAAAGGATTTTATTATGTCCAAAAAGTGGTATGGGGTTCACACCTATTCAGGATTTGAAAATAAAGTCCGCTTGAATCTGTTCGAGCGTATAAAGAACGAGGGCGTGGAGGATTTCTTTGAAGAGATTCTGATTCCCTCAGAAACTGTTGTGGAATTGAAAAAAGGCGAAAAGAAGACCTCTTCCCGCAAATTCTTTCCTGGCTACATCCTCGTCAAGATGGAGCTGACCGACGAAACATGGCACATTGTCAAGGAAACGTCCAAGGTTACCGGTTTTGTCGGTGGCAATACGCCGTTTCCGATCAGTGACGAAGAAGTGAACAAGATCTCCCGCCGGATGGAAGAAGGGGCGGAAAAGCCGCGGCCCAAGGTCCAGTTTGAGGTTGGTGAGACGGTACGGGTCGTTGACGGTCCCTTCCTCAACTTTTCCGGTATCGTGGAAGATGTCAAACCGGACAAGGGCAAGTTGCGCGTCACGGTGACCATCTTCGGCCGGGCAACACCGGTCGAGCTTGAATTCATGCAGGTGGAAAAGAATTAACGTCATACCGGATAAACAGCATTTGGCACACAAAGGAGCACCATAATGGCAAAGAAGATCACAGGCTATATCAAGCTGCAAGTTCCCGCCGGCAAGGCTAATCCCTCACCTCCCATCGGGCCGGCGCTCGGTCAGCACGGCGTCAATATCATGGAATTCTGCAAGGCGTTCAATGCCAAGACCCAGGCGGACGAAGGGACCATTACACCGGTTGTTATCACGGTCTATGCCGACCGTTCCTTCACGTTCATCACCAAGACGCCGCCGGTTCCCGTCCTGATCAAGAAAGCCCTGGGCATAGCGAGCGGCTCCGCCGTCCCCAACAAGACCAAGGTCGGCAAGCTGACCAAGGCGCAGGTTGAAGAGATAGCCAAGAAAAAGATGCCGGACCTCAATGCAGCTTCAGTCGAAGCCGCTATGAGAACCGTTGAAGGAACCGCCCGCTCCATGGGCGTCGATATCGTCTAGCCACGGGTTTGCATATTCAATAGAACCAGAGAGAGGTTGTATCATGTCGAAGAGCGCGAAGAAGCATACTGCGGCGATGTCTCAGATTGACAGAACCAAGGTGTATCCCCTTGGGGCCGCCCTTGATGTTGTCAAGCAGACCGCCTATGCCAAATTTGACGAAACCGTTGATGTCGCCGTGAAGCTGGGGGTTGACCCGCGTCATGCCGATCAGATGGTCCGCGGGGCGGTTGTGTTGCCCAATGGCCTGGGAAAGAACGTTCGCGTTCTGGTGTTTGCCAAGGGGGAAAAGGAAAAAGAGGCTCTGGATGCCGGCGCCGACTATGTGGGTTCCGAGGACCTGGTGGCGAAGATCCAGGGAGGGTGGTTTGATTTCGATACGGCTATAGCAACGCCCGATATGATGGGCGTTGTCGGTAAGATCGGCAAGCTTCTCGGTCCGCGCGGCCTTATGCCAAATCCTAAGGTTGGCACCGTTACCTTCGAGATCGGCAGAGCGGTGAAGGAATGCAAGGCCGGCAAGGTCGAATTCCGCGTCGAAAAGGCCGGTATTGTCCATGCCCCGGTCGGGAAGGTCTCCTTTGATGCCGAGATGCTTAAGGGCAATGTGCTGGCTATTGTGGAGGCGCTGGTCAAGGCCAAGCCTTCAGCCGCCAAAGGCACCTATATCAAAAAGATTTCAGTTTCGTCCACCATGGGAGCCGGTATCAACCTCGATATCAGCGAAGTGACTGCTCAGATATAGCTGTCCCGTTGTAAAGGCTATGCAGCCAAAGTCAAAGACAGCAGGCGCCAGCAACGCTTAAACCGGTGATGTGGCCGGACCTGCCGAGACTTGGGTAACGTAAGGTTTCGCCTTGCGCTTCCTGACTTTGGCCGGGGCAATGCCCCAGAAACCAAAAGAAAGGAGGAAGTCGCTTGAACAAGAATAGCAAGCAGGAACTGGTAACAGAGATGCATGAGCGGCTCACACGCGCGAAGGCGGTTTTTCTGGCCGATTTTCGCGGCATGAACGTGGGGCAGGCCACCAGCCTTCGTAACGAACTGCGCGGCGCGTCCGTTGAGTACAAGGTATTCAAGAACACCCTGCTCGAACTCGCTGCCAAGGGGACGGAAGCCGAACCGCTCAGCCCCTATCTGGCCGGACCGACCGCGGTCGCCATTTCGTACGACGATCCGGTCAGTGCAGCCAAGGTACTCAGTAAATTCGCCAAGGACCCCCAGGGCAAATTTGTCCTGAAGGCCGGCGTGCTTTCCGGCAAACTGCTGGACGTGAAGCAGATTCAGGCGCTGGCGGATCTCCCGCCGCGCGAGGTTCTCATCGCCAAGATGCTCGGCTCCATGCAGGCGCCCGCCACCAACTTTGTCGGCGTGCTCGCGGCACTGCCGGGTTCCCTGGTTCGCGCCCTTGACGCAATTCGCGCCCAGAAAGCCGGAAACTAATTACTCACGACATCGAACAGCTACATAACCTATAGGAGGACTATTTACATGGCTATCACCAAGGAAGAAGTAATCAGCTTTATCGAAAACATGACCGTTCTCGAGCTCTCAGAGCTTGTCAAGGAACTTGAAGACAAGTTCGGCGTGTCCGCTGCCGCTCCGGTGGCCGTCGCCGCCGCTGCCGGTCCTGCCGCCGCTGCCGAGCCTGCTGAAGAGAAGACAGAATTCGACGTCGTCCTCAAGACTGTCGGCGCCAACAAGATCAACGTCATCAAGGTTGTCCGTGCACTTACCAGCCTCGGCCTGAAGGAAGCCAAAGACCTCGTCGATGGCGCCCCCGGAACGGTAAAGACCGGCGTTCCCAAGCAGGAAGCCGAAGATGCCAAAAAACAGCTGGTTGAAGCCGGCGCCGAAGTAGAGATCAAATAGCACGCCATACCCACATAGAAATGTAAGCCAAGGTCGCCTTGAGCGGCCTTGGCTTGTGCTGTTTCAGCAAATTCCCTCCCGTTCTGGTACTCTGTAAATCCGGCTGGTTGCGCATTTTGCCGGATGTCTTGATGATACTCGCCAAAGGAGAAGCTATGGCTTATTCGATCGCCAATAACCACTTGTTGCGTAAAAACTTTGCCAAGATTAAGAACATCATTGATATTCCAAATCTGATCGATATACAAAAAAACTCCTACCACCGTTTCCTGCAACAGGAGGTTTCACCCGAATCCCGGAAAAACATCGGCCTGGAGGCCGTTTTCAGAAGCGTGTTCCCCATCAAGGACTTCAGCGAGAGCGCGTCGTTGGAGTACGTTTCCTATACCCTCAACAAACCGAAATATGATGTGGAGGAGTGCCACCAGCGCGGGATGACCTTTGCGGCACCAATGAAGGTCAAGGTGCGCCTGGTTATCTGGGAGTCCGGCAAAGAAACCGGCGTCAGGGCGATCAAGGATATCAAGGAGCAGGAAGTCTACTTCGGCGAGATACCGTTGATGACCGATAACGGGACGTTCATTATCAACGGCACGGAGCGTGTCATTGTTAGTCAGTTGCACCGCTCCCCCGGCGTTTTTTATGACCACGACAAAGGCAAGACCCACTCCAGCGGCAAAGTTCTCTACTCGGCCAGGGTGATCCCGTACCGCGGATCATGGCTTGACTTCGAGTTTGACCATAAAGACATTCTTTATGTGCGCATAGACCGCCGGCGCAAGATGCCGGCCACGGTGCTGCTCAAGGCGCTCGGGTATTCGGTTGAGCAGCTTCTCAACTATTATTACAAGAGCGAAGAGATCTTCCTCAAGGGCGAGTCCCTCACCAAGGGCATCGATCCTGAACTGCTCACGTTGCAGAAATCAATCGTGGACGTGGTTGACCCGAAGAGCAACGAAGTGCTCGTCAAGGCCAACCGCAAGTATACCAAGGCCTCCATCAAGAAAATGATCGACCACGGCATCAAGACCGTTCCGGTCGGCGTTGAGGGGGTTATCGGCCGCTATGCCTCCGCGGACATCATCGATCCCGCGACCGGCGAGATCCTCGTGGAGTGTAACGAGGAGGTTACGGCAGCCAAATTCGACGATATCAAGGCCCGTGGCGTTCAGAGTTTCAAGCTGCTCTTCATCGACAATCTGCACATCACTTCGTCGTTTCGCGACACACTGCTGATTGACAAGATCAGCAGCACCGATGAAGCTCTGATCGAGATATACCGCCGTTTGCGCCCGGGTGATCCCCCGACGCTGAAGAGTTCCCTGGCGCTGTTCGACAACCTGTTCTTCAACCCGGAACGTTACGACCTGTCGGCCGTTGGGCGCCTCAAACTGAATTACAAGCTTGGCCTGAAGGTCTGGCCGGATTGTACGGTTCTCAATGCCCCCAGCATGCTGGCCGTCGAGGATATCGCCGATACCCGGGAGTTGGTGGCTCGCCTCGTCAAGGCAGAGGATCAGTTCTCCCGGTACCTGATGTTGAAGCTCCCCGCGGAACTGGTCAAGACGCTTAAAAAGAGCGATCTTGCACAGCCTGTGCCCGAAAAACTGGCAGAACAGCTGATTCAGGAGCTCAACAATCTCATCAAGGATCATGACTTCTTCCAGAAGGACGTTTTCGCGCCCCTCGGCCTCAGCGCAGCGACCGTCAAGCTGTCCGATCTGATCGACCAGGGTGTCTATGATGAAAACCGGCGCGCCATCGAGATCCTGCGCCGTAACCGAATGCTCTTCGAGGATCTGTACACCGATATCGTCGCATCTTCTTCCAAGAATGACATCCTGGAGATCGTCCACTACCTGATCGACCTTAAAAACGGGCGGGGCGCCATCGACGATATCGACCACCTTGGCAACCGCCGTGTGCGCGCCGTCGGAGAACTCCTCGAAAATCAGTACCGCATAGGCCTGGTGCGCATGGAACGTGCCATCAAGGAACGCATGAGCCTGCAGGAGGTCGAGAACCTCATGCCCCACGACCTGATCAACTCGAAACCGGTTTCTGCCGTGGTCAAGGAGTTCTTCGGCTCATCCCAGCTTTCCCAGTTCATGGACCAGACGAACCCGCTGTCCGAGGTTACCCACAAGCGCCGCCTTTCGGCTCTCGGACCTGGTGGCTTGACCCGCGAGCGCGCAGGATTCGAGGTCCGCGACGTTCATCCGACCCACTATGGGCGCGTCTGCCCGATTGAAACGCCGGAAGGTCCGAACATCGGCCTGATAGCGTCACTCTCCACCTATGCCCGCATCAACGAGCACGGCTTCGTGGAAACCCCGTACCGCATTGTCCAGGAGGGGAAGCTGACCAGCGAGGTGCGGTTCTTCTCCGCACTGGAAGAGGAGGGGCACGCCATTGCCCAGGCCAACGCCGAAGTGGATAAGAATGGCCGTTTCGTCAACGACTACGTCTCGGCCCGCAAGAGCGGTGAGTTCATCCTGGTACATCGCGACGAGATCGAACTGATGGACGTGGCCCCCAAGCAGTTGGTGTCTGTTGCTGCGGCCCTGATTCCGTTTCTGGAAAACGACGACGCCAACCGCGCTCTTATGGGTTCCAATATGCAACGTCAAGCCGTGCCCTTGTTGCGGGCCGATTCTCCACTGGTCGGCACCGGCATGGAGCGGATCGTGGCCAAGGACTCCGGTGTTTCCGTTATTGCTCGTCATAACGGCGAAGTGGAATCGGTCGACGCATCCCGAATCGTCGTCAAGATCGACGAGGATGAGTACGATGAGACCGGCACCGGCGTCGATATCTACAACATGATCAAGTTTGCCCGCTCCAACCAGAACACTTGCATCAACAACAGGCCGGTGGTCAAGGTGGGGGACAAGGTCAAGCGGGGCGACGTCATCGCTGACGGCCCCTCGACCGACATGGGGGAACTGGCCCTGGGGCAGAACGTGGTCGTAGCCTTCATGCCGTGGGGCGGCTATAACTTCGAGGACTCCATCCTGGTTTCCGAGAAGATGGTCAAGGAAGATCGCTACACCTCGATCCACATCGAGGAGTTTGAGTGCGTGGCCCGCGATACCAAGCTGGGCAAGGAAGAGATCACTGCCGATATCCCCAACCTTGGTGAAGAAACTCTTAAGGATCTTGACGAATCCGGCATCATCCGCATCGGCGCCGAGGTCAAGCCGGGCGACATCCTGGTGGGCAAGATCACCCCCAAGGGCGAAACCCAGCTCTCTCCCGAGGAAAAGCTGCTGCGCGCCATCTTCGGCGAGAAGGCCGGCGATGTCCGCGACACCTCCCTGACCGTACCGCCCGGAGTCGAGGGAACGGTCATCGGCGCCAAGATATTCTCCCGCAAGGGGAACGACAAGGATGCCCGCACCGAACTGATCGAGAAAGCGGAAGAGAACAAGCTCCGGAAGGATGAGCAGGACGAGATTCGCATCATCCGCGACTCGGCGGTTGGCAAGCTCAAGCGTCTTCTGGTGGGCAAGACCCTGGCGGTCAAGTTGGAAGACGGCGAGGGGACGCTGATCCAGGCCAAAGGGAAGAAGATCACCGATGACGTTCTCGACGGCCTGCCGATGGAACGCTGGGCAAGCATCTCCACCAGCGACGGCGGCGAAACCGATGAGAAGGTAAGCCAGGTGCTCGATACGCTTAACCGTCAGATCGACCTGATCCACAACGTCTTTGACGATAAGATACAGAAGCTCAAACGTGGCGACGACCTGCCGCCGGGCGTGATCAAGATGGTCAAGGTCTACATCGCCATCAAGCGCAAATTGCAGGTCGGCGATAAAATGGCGGGCCGTCACGGCAACAAGGGTGTCGTCTCCCGCATCCTGCCCGAAGAGGACATGCCCTACATGGATGATGGCCGGCCGGTGGAGATCGTTCTCAATCCGCTCGGCGTACCTTCCCGTATGAACGTCGGCCAAATCCTCGAAACCCATCTTGGATGGGCTGCCAAGGGTATCGGCTGGAAGATCGAGGAGATGATGCAGAAGCATCTCTCGGAAGAGAACCTGAAAAAATACGTCAAGGACGTGTACGATGACAAGGAACTCACCAAGTTCATCGACTCGCTCGACCAGGAAGAGTTGCTGAAGGTTTGCCGTCGCCTCCAGCGTGGCGTCCCTATGGCGTCGCCGGTCTTTGAGGGCGCTTCAGAGGATAAGATCAAGGGAATGCTGGAAAAGGCCGGGTTTCACTCGTCCGGCCAGGTAACCCTCTTCGACGGTCGCACCGGTGACCCGTTCAAGCACAAGGTCACGGTCGGCGTGATGTATGTTCTCAAACTGCATCACCTGGTTGACGACAAGATCCACGCCCGTTCCATCGGACCCTACAGCCTGGTCACCCAGCAGCCGCTGGGTGGTAAGGCCCAGTTCGGCGGCCAGAGACTGGGAGAGATGGAGGTCTGGGCCATGGAGGCCTATGGTGCTTCCTATGCGCTCCAGGAGTTCCTCACGGTCAAGTCGGACGATGTCTCCGGACGCACACGGATGTACGAAGCCATTGTCAAGGGTAAGCACACCCTTGAACCGGGCCTGCCGGAATCCTTCAACGTCCTCATCAAGGAACTCCAGTCGCTGTGCCTTGACGTGGAACTGTTGGAGGGGGACGAGGAATAATTCCAATTTCAAATCAATGATGCATTCTAGGCGGCGAGGATTGAGGCGACGAAGGCATACTAAACAGTATGTTGAGGAGCCGAAGACGAGCCAACAAAGAAGGCGCTTTGATTTGGAAATGGAATAACTACAGAGACCTTCGTGGACAGCCTGGCCGGCATCGTCGCGGAGCTTCAGAATAACGGAGGAGAGCATCGTGGAAGATTATTTCAGTTTTTTCGATAAACCCAAGGATCCACTCCACTTTTCATCAATACGGATATCGGTTTCGTCGCCGGAGAAGATTCGGGAACGTTCCCATGGCGAGGTAAAGAAACCGGAAACAATCAATTACCGCACCTTCAAACCGGAGCGTGACGGTCTGTTCTGCGCCAAGATCTTCGGTCCCACCAAGGACTACGAGTGCAACTGCGGCAAGTACAAGCGGATGAAACACCGCGGCATCATCTGCGAAAAGTGCGGCGTTGAGGTCATTCCCTCCAAGGTGCGCCGGGAGCGGCTGGGACATATCGATCTTGCAACGCCGGTGGCCCATATCTGGTTCCTCAAGTCGTTGCCGTCGCGTATCGGAAATCTGCTGGATATCACTCTCAAGGATCTTGAGAAGGTCCTCTATTTTGAGGCATTCGTCATCAGCGACCCCAAGAATACGCCGATGGAGTTCTGCGAAGTGATGTCCGAGGAAAAATTCCTCAAGGCCCAGCAGGAATACGGCAGCGATGCCTTTGAAGGGGGCATGGGCGCCGAGGCCATCCGCAACTGTCTCCGTTCCCTCAACCTGGACGAACTGGCTGTCTCGCTCCGTTCCGAGATGATGGAGTCCACCAGTGAGGCAAAGCGCAAGAAAACCGCCAAGCGCCTCAAGGTGGTAGAGGCGTTCAAGTCGTCGGGCAACAAACCGGAGTGGATGATCCTGGAATGCATCCCGGTCCTCCCGCCGGAGTTGCGCCCGCTGGTGCCGCTGGATGGCGGCCGTTTCGCCACTTCCGACCTGAACGACCTGTACCGCCGGGTCATCAATCGCAATAACCGCCTCAAGCGCCTCTGCGAATTGCAGGCGCCCGAGGTGATCATCCGCAACGAAAAGCGGATGCTTCAGGAGGCGGTGGACGCCCTTTTCGACAACGGCCGCCGCGGCCGCGCCATTGCCGGTCCCAACAAGCGTCCGTTGAAATCGCTTTCAGACATGCTCAAGGGCAAGTCTGGCCGTTTCCGCCAGAATCTGCTGGGCAAGCGCGTTGACTATTCCGGCCGTTCGGTTATCGTCGTCGGCCCGGAACTGAGGCTGCACCAATGCGGCCTGCCGAAGAAGATGGCCTTGGAACTGTTCAAACCCTTTATCTACAACAAACTGGAAGAACGGGGCTACGTAACCACCATCAAGAGCGCCAAGAAGATGGTGGAGAAGGAACGCCCCGAGGTGTGGGACGTGCTGGAGGAGGTCATCAAGGAACACCCGGTGATGCTCAACCGCGCTCCGACCCTGCACCGTCTCGGCATTCAGGCCTTTGAACCGGTACTGATCGAGGGGAAGGCCATTCAACTGCATCCTCTGGTCTGCACCGCCTTCAACGCCGACTTCGACGGCGACCAGATGGCCGTGCATCTCCCCCTCTCCATCGAGAGCCAAGTAGAGGCCCGCGTCCTGATGATGTCCACCAACAACATCCTGTCGCCGGCCAACGGCAAGCCGATCATTGTCCCGTCCCAGGATATGGTGCTCGGCGCCTACTACATGACCCGGGATCGCCTGTACGAGCCCGATCCCGACGACAAGACCGGCCGGGCCAAGATCGACCCTGCCACCGGCAAGAGGATATACCGCAAGGTCAAGGGCACCGGCAAGATCTTTTCGTCCACCGATGAGGTGCGCATCGCCTTCGATGCCGGCGAGGTCGATATGCAGGCCAAGGTCCGCGTGCGGATGAAAAATCTGGCCAGCGAAGAAAAGCAGCAATTGATCGATACCACCGTCGGGCGCATCATCATGCGGGAGATCCTGCCGCCTCAGGTACCGTTCAGCGCGATCAACAAGGTGCTCAACAAGAAGGAGCTGTCCAACCTTGTGGATACCTGTTACCGACTGGCCGACAGCAAAGAAACCGTTATCCTGGCCGACCGCCTCAAGGAGATCGGTTTCCGTTACGCCAATCTGGCCGGCATCTCCATCTGCCTGGACGATATGGTTATCCCGGAAGGGAAGACGGCCATCATCACCAAAGCCGAAGACGAGGTCAAGGAGATACAGAACCAGTATACAGAAGGTCTCATAACCGACGGCGAGCGCTACAACAAGGTCATCGACATCTGGGCCAAGGCCACCGAGGACATTGCCAAGGAGATGCTCGACAACCTGTCAAAGGAAAGCTTCCTGGTCGATGGGGAAGAGGTCCACGAGGCCTCCTTTAATGCCATTCACATGATGGCTGATTCGGGCGCCCGTGGTTCGGCCCAGCAGATACGCCAGCTGGCCGGTATGCGTGGCTTGATGGCCAAACCTTCCGGCGAGATCATCGAAACCCCAATTACCGCCAATTTCCGCGAGGGCTTGACGGTTCTCCAGTACTTCATCTCCACCCACGGCGCCCGCAAAGGTTTGGCCGATACGGCGCTTAAGACCGCCAACTCCGGTTATCTTACCCGCCGCCTGGTGGACGTTGCTCAGGACGCCATCATTACCGAGGACGACTGCGGCACCCTGGATGGCCTGACCGTTTCGTCCCTGACCGAAGGAGGCGAGATAATCGAGCATATCGGCGACCGTATCCTCGGGCGCGTGGCCTTGGACGACATCCTTGACCCGGTTACGGGTGAGGTGCTGGTGGAGGCCAACCAGGAGATAGACGAGAGCCTGGTCAAGGGTATCGAGGATGCCGGCCTTGAGAAGGTCAAGATCCGTTCCGTGCTTACCTGCCAGAGCCGCAGGGGCATTTGCGCCAAGTGTTACGGCCGCGACCTGGCCCGCGGGCATATCGTCAACATGGGCGAGGCGGTCGGCGTCATTGCCGCCCAGTCCATCGGCGAACCGGGCACCCAGTTGACCATGCGGACCTTCCACATCGGTGGTACCGCTTCCCGCCATGCCGAGCAGACCTCCCTTGAGGCCCGTACCGATGGAACTCTCAAGTTCATCAACGTGAATACGGTCGTGAACAACGAGGGGCATCATATCGTCATGAACCGCAACGGCGAGATCGCCGTTATCGACGAAACCGGACGCGAACGCGAGAAATATACGGTAGTCTACGGCGCCAAGATCAAGATTGCGCCGGATGGCAAGGTGAAACAGGGCGCCACGCTGGCCGAATGGGACCCCTACACCATGCCGATTCTTACCGAGGTTGCCGGTAAGGTCAAGTTCGGCGACATCGCGGAAGGGGTTACCATCGAGGAACAGCTGGACGAAGTGACCGGCCTCTCCCGCAAGGTCATCATCGAGACCAAGGATTCGGACAAGCGTCCACGTATCGCCATCAAGGACACGAGCGGCGACGGCAGCGGCACCATCGGCCGGTATTTCCTGCCGGTCGGGGCCAACATCTACGTTCAGGAAGATGTGTTGGTCAGCGCCGGCGACATTATTGCCAAGATTCCCCGCGAGACCACCAAAACCAAGGATATTACCGGTGGTCTGCCGCGCGTCGCCGAGTTGTTCGAAGCGCGCAAACCAAAGGATTTCGCAGTCATCTCCGAGATCGACGGGCGAGTCACCTTCGGCAAGGACGCCAAGGGCAAGCGCAAGGTTGTCGTCACGCCGGAACTGGGCGAACCGAAAGAATACCTGATACCCAAGGGTAAACATATCAGCGTCCATGAGAGCGACCATGTGCGCGCCGGTGAGGCGCTCATGGACGGTTCCTCAAACCCGCACGATATTCTGCGCGTGCTCGGGGTCAAGGAGTTGGCCAAGTACCTGGTTGACGAGGTCCAGGAGGTATACCGTCTCCAGGGCGTCAAGATCAACGACAAGCACATCGAGACCATTGTTCGCCAGATGTTGCGGCGGGTTCGCATCAAAGAGGTGGGCGACGCCAATCTGCTGGTGGACGACCAGGTGGAACGGTGGGTCTTTGAGGAAGAAAATGAAAAGGTCCTGGCGGAGGGGAAGCGTCCGGCCATTGCCGAACCGCTCCTGTTGGGCATTACCAAGGCATCTCTCTCAACCGAGTCGTTTATATCGGCGGCTTCTTTCCAGGAAACAACCAAGGTGCTGACCCAGGCTGCCATAGAAGGCAAGATTGACCACCTGCGCGGCCTGAAGGAAAACGTTATCATGGGTCGTCTCATCCCCGCAGGGACCGGCCTTAGCCGGTATCGCCACCTGCGCCTGCAAGCAGAGGCCCAGGCCCAAGTGGCTGCACAACCGGAAGAACAGGCCGTCGATGTGGTCAACGAGGAGCAGGAAGCTGCATAAGCGTTCGTTACGGTTGTAGTTTTAGGGCTGTGGAGGCATGCGCCGGTTATGCCTTCACAGCCCGCATGCTAAAAAAATATTCAGGCATCTTTTTTTTGTTGACAGACGGCGTTGTGGTGTAGTAGATATACGGACCATTTGAGATCGCTTGTGTAACAAGGTTCAGCGCAATAGCCATGAATGGAGCTGCCGGTAAGATTCCGGCCCTACACCTATTCCATTCCCTTTCGCTTATTGTCGCGCGCGTTGAATCGGCGGCTCGAAACCAAAACCATTTAGTTTTCCTGCTTGTCTGCTGCACGGGCTTCTGGAGCCATGCGCAGTTGTCCTGTTTTTTTGAAAACAGGCATAAATGGCTTGACAACCACTTTTGAAATTTGTTAGTTTCACAATTCGCTTCTTTGGGGGCGAAGACAGTGTTCGGATATTTTTGTGCTGGGAGAGAAATGCGACTATGCCAACGATTAATCAGTTGATTCGTGAGGGCAGGGAAAAGAAGAAGGACAAATCGACGGCGCCTGCGCTGAAGTGCTGTCCGCAGAAGCGTGGTGTCTGTACGAGGGTTTACACGACGACCCCCAAGAAGCCGAACTCGGCTCTTCGGAAGGTTGCCAGGGTGCGTCTCACTAATGGGATTGAAGTAACGTCCTATATTCCCGGCGTCGGCCACAACCTTCAGGAGCACTCCGTTGTCCTGATTCGTGGTGGCAGGGTCAAGGACCTTCCTGGTGTTCGCTATCACATCGTGCGCGGCACTCTTGATTCGGTCGGGGTGAAGGATCGTAAAAAGAGCCGCTCCAAATACGGGGCCAAGCGGCCTAAATAGATATTTGACCTGATTTGTTGAGGGGATAGATATGCCAAGAAGAAGAGAAGTTCCTAAAAGAGTCATTCTGCCGGACCCTAAATACAATGACAAGGTAGTTGCCAAGCTTATCAATACGTTGATGCTGGCGGGCAAGAAGAGCGTTGCCGAGTCTATTCTGTATGGCGCGCTTGAGCTCGTTGCCCAGCGGGCCAATGACGAGGCCATCAAGGTGCTCAAGAAGAGCCTCGATAACATTAAGCCGATGCTTGAGGTCAAGTCCCGCCGTGTCGGTGGTTCAACCTACCAGGTTCCGATCGAAGTGCGTCCGGACCGCCGCATGTCCCTGGCCATGCGTTGGCTGATCAAGTACTCGACTGCCCGCAGCGAGAAGACGATGAAGGACAAGCTGGCCGGCGAGATCCTTGATGCTTATAACAACAGAGGTGCAGCCGTCAAAAAGCGTGAGGACGTCCACAAGATGGCCGAGGCCAACCGCGCTTTCGCCCATTATCGCTGGTAATTTTCGGACTGTATTAATTTTTGGAGGATTGCGTGCCCCGCTTATCACCGCTTGAACAATATAGAAATATCGGGATCATGGCTCATATCGACGCCGGCAAGACGACGACAACCGAGCGCATCCTTTATTATACCGGTGTCTCGCACAAGATTGGCGAGGTGCACGAAGGCACCGCCACCATGGACTGGATGGAGCAGGAGCAGGAGCGCGGCATCACCATTACCTCTGCTGCGACCACCTGTACCTGGAAGGACTGCCATATAAATATCATCGATACTCCGGGTCACGTGGACTTTACCATCGAGGTTGAACGTTCCCTGCGTGTTCTGGACGGCGCCGTGGCGGTTTTTTGTTCGGTTGGGGGCGTGGAGCCCCAGTCCGAGACGGTCTGGCGCCAGGCCGACAAGTATCACGTGCCCCGTATCGCCTTTATCAACAAGATGGACCGCGTCGGTGCGGATTTCTTCCGCGGCGTGCAGATGATCAAGGACCGCCTCAAGGCCAATCCGCTCCCAATTCAGCTGCCGGTAGGCAAAGAAGAGCATTATAAGGGTATCATCGATCTGGTTACGATGAAGGCCATTATCTGGGAAGAAGAGGCCCTGGGAGCCAAATTCCACGAGGAAGAAATCCCGGCGGAGCTGCTCGAAGAGGCCAAGGAATACCGTGAAAGGATGATCGAGGAGATCTCCAGCCACGACGACGTCCTCATGGAAAAGTATCTCAGTGGTGAGCAGTTGAGCGAGGCTGAAATCAAGGCCGCCATCCGTTCCTGCACCATCAATATCCAGATTTGCCCGGTCATCTGCGGGTCCGCTTTCAAGAACAAGGGCGTTCAGAACCTGCTGGATGCTGTAATGGATTACATGCCTTCTCCACTGGATATCCCCGCTATCAAGGGGATAGATGTGGACAGCGGCGAAGAGGTTGAGCGCAAGGCATCCGATAGCGAGCCGTTCGCCGCCCTGGGCTTCAAGATCATGACTGACCCCTTTGTCGGCCAACTTACGTTCTTCCGTGTCTACTCCGGCGTGGTGACAGCCGGATCATATATCTACAACTCCACCAAGGGGAAGAAGGAGCGCCTTGGCCGCATTCTGAAGATGCACGCCAACAAGCGCGAAGAGATCAAGGAGGTCTACGCCGGCGACATTGCCGCCGCCGTTGGCCTGAAATACACAACAACCGGCGACACCCTCTGCAATGAGGATAAGCAGGTTATTCTTGAATCCATTGAATTTCCCGAGCCGGTCATCTCGATCGCCATCGAGCCCAAAACCAAGGCTGATCAGGAAAAACTCGGCATCAGTCTTGCCAAGCTTGCCAGCGAGGATCCCTCATTCCGTGTCAAAACCGACGAGGAGACTGGCCAGACCATCATATCCGGCATGGGCGAGCTGCACCTGGAGATCATCGTTGACCGACTGATGCGCGAGTTCAAGGTTGAGGCGAATGTGGGCAAACCCCAGGTCGCCTACCGCGAAACCATCACCAAGAAGGTCAAGGTGGAAGGAAAGTTTGTCCGCCAGTCCGGTGGTCGTGGTCAGTACGGACATGTCTGGCTGGAGGTTGAACCCCAGGAAGCCGGCAAGGGATTCGAGTTTGTCGATGCCATCAAGGGTGGCGTTGTCCCCCGCGAATACATTCCCGCCGTCGGCAAAGGCATTCTGGAGGCGACCGATAACGGCGTCCTGGCCGGGTTCCCGGTTGTCGATGTCAAGGTAACCCTGATCGATGGCTCTTACCATGAGGTTGACTCCTCCGAGATGGCCTTTAAGATCGCCGGTTCCATGGGCTTTAAAGAAGGATGCGCAAAGGCTGCCCCCATTATTCTTGAACCGATCATGTCGGTTGAGGTTGTTGTCCCCGAAGAGTACATGGGCGACGTGATCGGCGACCTGAACTCGAAGCGCGGACGCATCATGGGCATGGATTCCCGTGCCGGCGCCCAGGTAGTGACCGCCATGGTGCCGCTGGCATCCATGTTCGGCTACTCCACGGACTTGCGCTCCGCCACCCAGGGCCGCGCCACCTACACCATGACGTTCGACCATTATGAGCCGGTACCCAAGTCGGTTGCAGATGATATAATCGCAAAAGTAAAAGGTTAATCAAGCTAACAAACACTTTTTAGGAGGGCCTGTTATCATGGCGAAGGCGAAATTCGAGCGTAACAAACCGCATGTAAACATTGGCACGATAGGTCACGTTGACCACGGCAAGACCACGTTGACCGCAGCTATCACGAAGGTTTTGGCCGGCAAGGGCCAGGCTGAATTCAAGGCGTTCGACCAGATCGACAACGCTCCTGAAGAGCGTGAGCGCGGTATCACGATTGCCACGGCGCACGTTGAATACGAGACCGACAAACGTCACTACGCCCACGTTGACTGCCCGGGCCACGCCGACTACGTGAAGAACATGATCACGGGAGCAGCGCAGATGGACGGCGCCATCCTGGTTGTGTCCGCGGCCGACGGCCCCATGCCCCAGACCCGCGAGCACATCCTGCTTGCCCGTCAGGTTGGCGTGCCCTACATCGTTGTCTTCCTCAACAAGGCCGACATGGTAGACGACGCCGAACTCCTGGAGCTGGTTGAGCTGGAGATCCGCGAGCTTCTGTCCAGCTACGACTTTCCCGGCGACGACATTCCCATCATCAAAGGTTCTGCTCTCCAGGCGCTGAACGGTGAGAAGGGCGAATTGGCCGAGCCGGCCATCTTTGCGCTGATGGACGCTGTTGACAGCTACATTCCCCAGCCGGAGCGCGCCATTGACAAACCGTTTTTGATGCCGGTCGAAGACGTATTCTCCATCTCCGGTCGCGGCACCGTTGCCACCGGGCGTGTTGAGCGCGGCATCGTCAAGGTTGGCGAGGAGGTTGAGATCGTCGGCATCAAGGCCACGGCCAAGACCACGGTCACGGGTGTCGAGATGTTCCGCAAGCTGCTGGACGAAGGGCGTGCCGGTGACAACATCGGTGCCCTGCTCCGCGGTGTCAAGCGTGAGGACATCGAGCGCGGCCAGGTACTTGCCAAGCCGGGCAGCATCACTCCCCACACCAAATTCAAGGCTGAGGCCTATGTCCTCACCAAGGAAGAGGGTGGCCGCCACACGCCGTTCTTCAACGGCTACCGTCCGCAGTTCTACTTCCGCACGACGGACGTGACGGGCGTTGCAGAACTTCCTGCCGGGATTGAGATGGTCATGCCTGGTGACAACGTTGCCATGACCGTGAAACTGATCACCCCGATTGCCATGGACGAAGGTTTGCGCTTCGCCATCCGCGAAGGCGGCCGTACCGTTGGCGCCGGCGTCGTCAGCTCGATTATCGAATAAAACGTCACGAGGATATCAATGCAGAGCCAGAAGATCAGAATCCGCCTTAAGGCATATGACCACAAGCTGCTGGATGTTTCAGTAGGCGAAATCGTAGAAACGGCAAAAAGGACCGGAGCTCGCGTGGCCGGACCGATTCCACTGCCCACTGTTATCAATAAGTACTGCGTCCTTCGTGGACCTCACGTTGATAAAAAATCCCGGGATCAGTTCGAGATTCGGACCCACAAACGTCTGATAGATATTCTCGACCCCACCCAGCAGACCGTTGATGCACTTATGAAACTGGACCTGTCTGCCGGCGTGGATGTTGAGATCAAACTGTAACGGAAACTACGACTGAATAGGAATGGCCATGAAGAAAGGTATCATCGCAAAAAAACTGGGTATGACCCAGATATTCCTGCAAGACGGCACCAGGGTACCGGTTTCGGTTGTACAGGCCGGCCCCTGCGTCGTTGTTCAGAAGAAAAACACCGACACTGACGGCTACACCGCTGTTCAGGTCGGGTTCGAACCGGTAGATGCAGCCAGCGCCACCAAGCCTCGGCTGGGACACTGCACCAAGGCCGGGCAGGGCGTTTTCAGGTATCTGCGGGAATTCAAGCTCGCGAACAGCGCCGAACTGAATGTCGGCGATACCCTCACCCTCGACCAGTTCCAGGTCGGCGACTATGTCGATGTAACCGGGACCAGCATGGGTAAAGGGTTCCAGGGGGTCATCAAGCGCTGGAACTTCAAGGGCGGACGTTCGTCCCACGGTTCGCGTTTCCATCGGGCGCCCGGTTCCATCGGCGCCTCGGCGACTCCGTCCCATGTCTTCAAGAACAAGAAGATGCCGGGGCAGATGGGGAATGAGCGTGTTACCGTACAGAGACTCCAGATCGTCCGTGTGGATTCGGCTGAGAACCTGCTGTTGATCAAAGGGGCGATTCCGGGACATAAAAACAATATCCTCCTCATCAAACAGAGTGTCAAAGCTTAGTAATTAATCGGGAGTAACGTGTATGCCTTCGATAGCAGTCTTTAACATGAATAAACAGCAAGTTGGCGAGGTGCAGTTGCCGGACGCCGTCTTCGGCACCGAGGTGAAGGAGTATCTTATTCACCAGGCCCTTCGTATCCAGCTTGCCAACCGCAGAGCGGGGACCGTAGCTGTAAAAAACCGTTCAGCTGTTTCCGGCGGCGGCAAGAAGCCTTTCAAACAGAAAGGCACCGGCAATGCCCGACAGGGATGCAGCCGCGCCCCCCAGTATCCGGGTGGCGGCGTTGCCTTCGGTCCGCAGCCCAAGACCTACAACCTGAGTATGAACAAGAAAGCCCGCGCCGCGGCACTTTGTTCACTCCTGTCTTTCCAGTACAAGAATGAAAGCATAACAGTGCTGGACAAGCTCGATTTCGACAAGATATCCACGAAGGATTTTTCCGGCTTCATGAAGCGTTTTGAGCTCGAAAAGTCGCTGATCATCACGGACAACCCCAGCAATAATCTCTATCTTTCTGCGCGGAACGTACCGCATGTCAAGGTGCTCAAGGTAGGCGCTCTGAATGTCCACGACATGCTGAAGTACAAGAACATTATCTTCACGCAGGAGGCGGTTCAGACCGTTGAAGGAGCGTTGCAGAAATGAACATTTACTCCATTATCAAAAAGCCCCACGTCACGGAGAAGACCTCTCTCGGCAGCGATAGCACCAATACTGTTGCAATCGTTGTTGACAGGGATGCCAACAAGATCGAGATCAAGCAGGCTGTTGAATCGCTCTTCAAGGTCAAGGTGGACGATGTCCGCACCGTCAATGTGGCCGGCAAGGTCAAGCGTGTCGGCAAGAATTTCGGCAAGCGTTCCAACTGGAAAAAGGCCTATGTGACCCTCCAGAAGGGTCAATCCATAGATTTCTTTGAGGTTTAATTACTAGTATTCGGGGTTCACAATGGGAATCAAGAGTTATAAACCAACATCGGCAGGACGCAGACATCAGACCTGCTCGACTTTTGAAGAAATTACGACCACAACTGCCGAGAAGTCCCTTCTTGTTTCTCTCACCAAGTCGGGCGGCAGAAATGCGTTGGGTCGTGTCACCGCACGCCACATCGGTGGCGGTCACAAACAGAAATATCGCATCATCGACTTTCGTCGTGATAAACGCAACATACCCGCAACGGTTGCCAGCATCGAGTATGACCCTAACCGCAGCGCTCGCATCGCCCTGTTGAACTACGTTGACGGCGAGAAACGCTACATACTGGCGCCACTCAATCTCAAGGTCGGGGATACGGTCGTAAGCGGTCCCGAGGCCGACATAAAACCGGGTAATGCGCTGCCGCTCCGGTCGATTCCGCTCGGTACGATCATTCACAACATCGAGCTCAAAATCGGCAAGGGGGCTCAGTTGGCCAGAAGCGCCGGCACGTTTGCCCAGCTTATGTCCAAGGAAGGCAAGTATTCCCAGATCAAGCTGCCTTCGGGCGAAGTGCGCATGATCCTGCAGGATTGCTATGCCACCATCGGGCAGGTCGGCAACATAGACCACGAGAACGTCAACGTTGGCAAGGCCGGTCGTTCACGCTGGCTCGGCAAACGTCCCAAGGTCCGCGGTGTCGCCATGAACCCGGTTGACCATCCCCATGGTGGTGGTGAGGGACGCACATCGGGTGGTCGCCATCCGGTGACACCCTGGGGTATCCCCACCAAAGGTTACAAGACCAGGACCAACAAGTCTTCTGATCGCTTCATTGTGAAGAAGCGTACCAAATAATACGTTGAGAGGCTGATACATCATGGCACGTTCAATTAAAAAAGGACCTTTCGTCGATGGGCATTTGAACAAAAAGGTGCAAACTGAAGGGCCCAACTCGAAAAAAATCATCAAGACGTGGTCTCGCCGTTCAACCATAACGCCTGATTTTATCGGCCTGAGTCTTGCCGTCCACAATGGCCGCAAGTTCATACCGGTCTTTGTGACCGAAAATATGGTAGGTCACAAATTGGGCGAGTTTTCACCGACGAGAACGTTTCACGGCCATGCCGCCGATAAGAAGAGTAAAGTCAAGAAGTAATCAGGAGAGTTGACATGGAATCCAGCGCAAAATTGACACTTGCACGACTTTCGCCCCGCAAGACCCGCCTGGTGGTGGATCTGGTCAGAGGCAAGGCAATACAGGACGCACTCAATACCTTGCGGTTTCTTCCGCAGCCTTCGGCAAAGATTATTTCCAAGCTTTTGACCTCAGCGGTCGCCAATGCGGAGCAAAAGGGTGTTTCCGATGTCGATAGGTTGTTTGTGAAGACCATATATGTAGATGGCGGTGCCGTGCTGAAGCGTTTTGTGCCGCGAGCCATGGGGCGCGCCAGCAAGATTCGTAAACCGACCAGCCACATTGCGGTTACTCTTTCCGATACGAAATAGTTTTTACCTGGAGGTGTAGTTTGGGACAAAAAGTTAATCCGATAGGCTTCAGGCTTGGTGTCGTTAAAACATGGGACTCCAAGTGGTATGCGGAGGCAGACTATGCCAAACTTCTGCATGAAGACCTGGCAATTCGGAAATTTCTGAAAAAGCGTCTTTACAATTCAGGCGTTTCCAAGATTGAGATCGAGCGTGCGGCCAATAAGACCAAGATCAACATTCATACCGCTCGTCCGGGCCTGATCATCGGCAAGAAGGGTTCCGAGGTAGAGACTATAAAGAAGGACCTGGCTAAGCTGACTTCCAAGGAAGTGTTCATCAATATCCATGAGGTTCGCAAGCCTGAACTGGATGCTCAGCTGGTTGCCGAAAACGTAGCTCTTCAGCTCGAACGCAGGATCGCCTTCCGCCGCGCCATGAAAAAAAGCGTCACCTCGGCACTCAAGTTCGGTGCCAAAGGTATCAGGATCACCTGTTCCGGGCGTCTGGGGGGTGCGGAGATGTCCCGCACCGAATGGTACCGCGAGGGGCGCGTTCCCTTGCATACCCTGCGTGCGGACATTGATTACGGTTTTGCGGAAGCCAAGACCACTTACGGCATCATTGGAATTAAAGTTCTGATCTTCAAGGGCGAAATCCTCCCCGGTCAGTAACATCCTTATTTTGCGCTACAGGAGTATGCATCAATGTTAATGCCTAAAAGGGTAAAACATAGAAAACAGATGAAGGGCCGTATGTCCGGCAAGCCGTGTCGCGGCATTGAACTCTCCTTCGGCGAGTTCGGCCTGCAGTCCACCGAATGCGGCTGGCTGGATTCCCGCCAGATCGAGGCAGCCCGTATTGCCATGACCCGTTACATCAAAAGGGGTGGGAAGATCTGGATCCGTGTCTTTCCGGACAAACCGCTGACCTCGAAACCCGCCGAGACCAGGATGGGTAAGGGCAAGGGATCGCCCGATTCCTGGGTATGTGTCGTCAAACCCGGAACCGTTCTGTATGAAATGGAAGGGGTCACCGAGGAAATCGCCCGCGAGGCGCTTCGTCTTGCCGCCCATAAACTGCCCCTTTCCACCAAGTTCATCATCAGGGGAGGCGACCATGAAGCCTAACGAATTGCGTAAGCTGTCGGCCGATGAGTTGACCAAAAAACAAGGTGATCTTACCCAGGAATTGTTCAACCTTACGTTCCAATTACATACCGGCAGGCTTGAAAACACCGCCAAGCTGAAGATTATCCGCAAGGATATTGCCCGGATCAGCACTATCATTACTGAGAGCAAGGCATAGGGAGCAACGGATGAGTGAACGTGGCCACAGAAAATCACAGTTAGGTGTCGTGGTGAGCGACAAGATGGACAAAACGGTTGTCGTCAAGGTTGACCGTCTTGTAAAGCACCAACTTTACAACAAATATATCAAGCGCAGCGTCAAGTACAAAGTCCATGACGAGCAGAACGTCTGCAAGGTCGGCGACCGCGTTCAGATCATCGAATGCCGCCCCTTAAGCAAGGATAAGCGCTGGAGCCTGAAGCAGATTATCGAAAGCATCTCTTAGGACAGGGGTACCGAGTAATGATACAGATGCAGTCAATACTGGATGTAGCCGATAATTCCGGCGCCAAGAAGCTCTTTTGCATCAAGGTGCTTGGCGGTTCGAAGCGTAAATACGCAGGAGTGGGTGACATCATCGTTGCCTCTGTCCGCGAGGCCCTGCCTAACTCAAAGGTTAAAAAGGGCGATGTCGTCAAGGCGGTCATTGTCAGAACAGCCAAGGAACTCGGTCGCTCCGACGGCTCGTATATTCGTTTTGATGATAATTCCGGCGTCGTTATCAATAACCAGAAAGAGCCGGTGGGAACGCGTATCTTCGGCCCGGTAGCCAGAGAACTACGTGCCAAGAAGTTCATGAAGATCATTTCCCTCGCACCGGAAGTACTTTAATCTGAATCGGAGAACGTAGATGCAAGCCATGAAATCTCATGTCAACAAGGGCGATACGGTAATGGTTATTGCCGGTAAGGAAAAGAGCAAAACCGGCAAGGTGCTTAAGCTGGTGCCCAAAAAGAACGGGGTCATCGTCGAGGGGCTTAACCTCGTAAAACGCCACGTGAAGGCACGCGGCAACGAACCGGGCACGATCAAGGAGAAGGAAGCCGTGATCAACATCTCCAATGTCATGCCCTATTGCCCCAAGTGTGCCAAGCCGGTCAGGACCAGGAATACGGTTCTGGAAAATGGCGACAAACAGCGGAACTGCGTTAAATGCGGCGCTTCCCTTGAGAAATAGTTCGAAGGAGATACCATCACCATGGCACGTTTGAAGGATGTATACCAGAACGAGATCGTTGCCAAGCTTCGCAAGGATTTCAACTATAAAAACGTAATGGAAGTTCCGCGCATCGAGAAGGTGGTCGTCAATATGGGTCTTGGCGAAGCTATCCAGAATGTCAAGATTCTCGACTCCGCAACCGCCGAGTTGAACGCCATTACCGGACAGAAGTCGGTCATCACGAAGGCCAAGAAGTCCATTGCAACCTTCAAGCTGCGCCAGGGCATGCCGATCGGCTGTATGGTGACGCTGCGCCGGGACCGCATGTACGAATTTCTTGACCGCCTCATGAATGTGGCCCTTCCCCGGGTACGCGACTTCAAGGGGGTTTCCGGCAAAGCGTTCGACGGCAAGGGCAACTACACGCTCGGTATCAAGGAACAGCTCATCTTCCCTGAAATCAGCTATGACGCCATTGATAAAATCAAAGGGCTGAATATAACGGTCGTAACAAGCGCCAAAACCGATGAGGAAGGCAAAGCGCTTCTCAAGTACCTGGGCATGCCGTTCAGGAACTAAGAAAACTGGAGGATTCCGTGGCAAAAACCTCAATGATCATTAAGTCGCAACGCAAGCCCAAGTTCAAGGTCCGCCAGCATAACCGCTGCCCGGTCTGCGGGCGGCCCAGAGCATTTTATCGCAAGTTTGAGATGTGCAGGATTTGTCTTCGCAAGTATGCGTCGTCAGGACAGATTCCCGGCGTTATCAAGTCAAGCTGGTAGACCATCGAACTTGTAGCACATTAGATAGGAGCACGCACGATGTCCATGACAGATCCAGTCGCAGATATGCTGACCAGAATTCGCAACGCAAACATGGTCAAGCTGCAGAAGGTCGATATCCCTTCCTCAAGCCTGAAGGTCAATATAGCCAATGTATTGAAGCAGGAAGGTTTCATTAAGAACTACAAGGTAATTTCCGATAATCTTCAGGGTGTATTGAGGATCTATCTGAAGTATATCGACGAAAAGGACAGCGTGATCAACGAGATCAAGCGCGTCAGTAAGCCCGGTGGCAGGGTTTATACGAAATCCGAGGATATCCCCGTCATCAAGAACGGTCTCGGCGTGGCCATTCTGTCCACATCCAAGGGAATCATCACCGATAACGCCGCCCGTCAGGCCGGTGTCGGCGGTGAGCTTCTCTGTACCATCTGGTAAACATTGCGATCAAGGAGCATGCTGAGATGTCGAGAATAGGTAAACTTCCCATAGAGATACCCAAAGGGGTCAAGATCATCCTGGATGACGCGCTGCTTTCCGTGCAGGGACCCAATGGCAAGTTGGCCCGCCATGTCATGTCCAGCGTTACACTCACTATCAGTGAAACCTCGTTGGCGGTCGTCAGAAACGACGATAGCACCGCTGCACGGGCGGCTCATGGCCTGACGCGCACCCTGATCAACAACATGGTCGTCGGTGTGACGAAAGGTTTTCAGACCGACCTTGAGATCAACGGCGTCGGCTATCGTGCCGAGGTTAAAGGGAAAGAGCTTGTTTTAAGCCTTGGCTACTCCCATCCCATCAATTTCCCAATCCCGGAAGGCATTGTCATTGATGTGGACAAGATGACCAAGGTCGCTGTGAAAGGCGCCGACAAGGAACTGGTGGGGCAGACCGCAGCCAAGATCAGATCATTCCGTAGCCCTGAGCCCTACAAGGGCAAGGGTATCAAGTATTCTGACGAGACTATCCTGAGAAAAGCCGGCAAGACCGGTAAGAAATAGTCTTTATAAGGAGATTGTTGTGGCAAAGACCGCACTAAAAACCATCATCCGTCTCAAACGCCAGGTCCGTGTCCGTAAAAAGGTTCGTGGCTCAGGCGAGCGCCCCCGTTTGAATGTCTTTAAAAGCGCACGCCATATCTACGCCCAGATCATTGACGATACGAAGGGTGTCACCCTGGTTGCCTGCTCGACCCTTTCTTCCGATGCTGCGGATCTCGGGCACACGGGAAATATTGCCGCGGCTACCCATGTGGGTAAAGAAATCGCCCGCCTGGCCATCGAAAAAGGTATTTCATCAGTGGTATACGACCGTAACGGTTTTCTGTACCACGGCAGAATCAAGGCACTTGCTGACGCAGCCCGCGAAGCCGGGCTTCGTTTCTAAAGCATACTGAGGAGGCTTTCATTGATCAGAATCAATCCAGCGGAACTGAATCTCACGGACCGTGTCGTTCACATCAGCCGCGTTGCCAAGGTCGTCAAGGGTGGTCGTCGTTTCAGCTTTTCTGCCCTGATCGTTGTTGGTGACGGCAATGGCTATGTCGGTTATGGCCTCGGCAAGGCAAACGAGGTGCCCGAGGCGATCAGAAAAGGCGTTGAACAGGCCAAGAAAAACCTCATCAAGGTGCCCGTCAACCAGCACCAGACCATTCCTTTCGAGATCGAGGGTAAATTCGGCGCCGGTCGGCTTCTGATGAAGCCGGCATCCGCCGGTACGGGTGTTATTGCCGGTGGCGCCGCACGTGCAATCTTCGAAGCAGCAGGCATCAATAACATTCTGTCCAAATGCCTCGGCTCCAACAATCCCCATAACGTGGTGAAGGCTGCTTTTGCCGGCCTCATGAGGCTGAAGACCCCTGAAGAGGTTGCCGCACGCCGTGGCTTAACCGAATAATCGATTGAAGTGAGGATACCATGAGCAGCACGCTGCAGATCACACTCATCAAGAGCACTATCGGGAAAACCAGGAAACATCGCGATATCGTCGCCGGCCTCGGCCTTTCCCGTCTCAACCAGACCGTTACCCGGCCCGATTCACCCCAAGTGCAGGGGATGATCAATAAGGTTGGCCACATGCTGAAAGTGACGAAGTAAAAGGGGTGGAACACATGGATTTGAACACACTTAAACCCGCACTGGGTTCTACGAAGGATAGAAAGCGCATTGGCCGCGGAACCGGTTCCGGGCACGGCAAGACCGCCACAAAAGGACACAAGGGGCAGAAGGCCCGTTCCGGCGGCAGCATCAAGGCGGGCTTCGAAGGCGGGCAGATGCCCTTGCAGCGCCGGCTGCCCAAGCGCGGTTTCACGCCGCTTGAGCGTGTCGAGTACGCCGTGGTGAATCTCGGTCAACTTGACGTGTTTGAGGCCGGCGCAGAGGTGGATACAGCCACCCTGGCAGCCAAAGGGCTGGTGAAGGGTACAAGATGTTTGGTGAAGATCCTCGGAAACGGCGACATCACCAAATCCCTCAAGGTCACTGCCACTAAATTCAGCCAATCCGCCAAAGAGAAGATCGTTGCTGCGGGCGGATCTGTCGAGGAGAGGGCCTAGTGTTCGAAGCACTCCAGAACATCTTCAAGATCCCCGAGTTGAAGAAGCGTGTGCTTTTTTCCTTGGGAATGCTGGCAGTCTATCGCATTGGTTGTCATATTCCCACACCAGGTATCGATAGGATAGCTTTGTCGCATTTTTTCAAGCAAGCCCAGGGAACTCTCCTCGGCATGTTTGACATGTTCTCCGGCGGTGCGCTTGAACGTTTGACGGTATTTGCCCTGGGCATCATGCCCTACATCTCCTCGTCGATTATCTTCCAGTTGCTGACCGTGGTTGTCCCGGCCATTGAGAAGCTCTCCAAGGAAGGGGAGTCCGGCCGCAAGAAGATCATCCAGTACACTCGCTACGGCACGATTGTCCTCAGTTTTGTGCAGGGTCTCGGCATCGCCATCGGCCTGGAGAGCATGCGCGGCCCTGCCGGTGAACTGGTCGTTCCCAACCCCGGCTGGAGCTTCCGGATCATGACGGTCATCACCCTCACCGCCGGCACGGCGTTTATTATGTGGCTCGGTGAACAGATGTCGGAAAAAGGGATCGGCAACGGCATCTCCATGATTATCTTTGCCGGGATCATTGCCAGGATACCGACGGCGTTGAGCAACACCTTCAGGCTGGTGAATGCGGGTCAGCTTTCCCTGTTCGTTCTGGTGTTTGTTCTTGCAGTAATGTTTGCCGTAATCGCCGGCATAGTTTTTGTCGAGCGCGGCCAACGGCGGCTTCCGATCCACTATGCGAAGCGGGTGGTCGGGTTGAAGACCTTTAACGCCCAGACCTCCCATCTGCCCCTCAAGGTGAACATGGCCGGCGTAATACCACCGATTTTTGCATCATCCATCATCATGTTCCCGGCAACAATAGCGAACTTCATCAATATCCCGTGGGTTCAGAAGGGCGCCAAAAGTTTAACACCCGGCAACTGGGTGTATAATATCTTTTTTGTTGCTTTCATCCTCTTCTTCTGTTATTTCTACACGGCTGTGACATTTAATCCGGTTGATGTGGCCGAAAATGTCAAGAAGCACGGCGGTTATATTCCCGGTATCAGGCCTGGCAAGGAAACCTCGGACTTTATCGACAGCGTGCTGACACGACTGACCTTTGCCGGCGCTATCTATATCTCAATAGTGTGTGTGCTCCCTTCTATCCTGATCGGAAAGTTCAATCTTCCCTTCTACTTTGGCGGGACCGCCCTGTTGATTGCAGTTGGTGTGGGCATGGACACGGTTGCCCAGATTGAGTCTCACCTGATTACCCGTAATTATGAAGGGTTTCTGAAGGGTGTCAGGATCAGGGGGAGAAAATAGGATGACGGTCATCCTGTTTGGCCCTCCGGGAGCCGGAAAGGGTACCCAGGCTCAATTCATTGTTGAACGCTTCGGTATCCCGCAGATTTCTACCGGCGACATGCTTCGCGCAGCCGTTAAGGCGCAGACACCGCTGGGGCTGGCTGCCAAGTCGATCATGGATGCCGGCGGGCTTGTCTCCGACGAGATCGTTCTCGGCTTGGTCAGGGAGAGGATCTCTGAACCGGATTGTCAGGCCGGTTTTATCCTGGACGGATTTCCGCGCACCACTCCCCAGGCCGATGCGCTTATCGCTCTCCTTGGCGGGCTGGGTAAACATATAGACCACGTGATATCGCTTGAGGTGGAGAGTGCTGAAATCATCCAGCGACTTTCCGGCCGGCGAACCTGCCCTTCCTGTGGCAAGGGATACCACGTGGTATATGATGCGCCGGCTGTTGACGGAGTGTGCGATGTGTGTGGCGCCTCCCTTGTGCAACGTGACGACGATCGTGAAGAGACGGTCAAAAACAGGTTGGATGTCTATCGCCAGCAGACCTCGCCGCTTAAATCCTATTTTGAGCAGTGCGGCCTGATACGTTGCATTGACGGCAACGGTACGATTCAGGACATTCAGCGCCAGATATGTTTGATATTGGAAGGCAGCACAGGTGATCATCCTTAAATCTCCCCGTGAGATCGAGAAGATGAGAGCAGCCTGCAAGATTTGTGCAGAAATACTCCTCCTGCTTCGCGAACAGGTCAAGCCGGGCGTCACAACCATGGCGCTGGAGGAGCTTGCAAATTCCGAGACTCTGAAGCGCAAGGCAAAGCCTGCTTTCAAGGGGTATTGCAAGTATCCAAATGCTTTATGTTGCTCTCCCAATGATCTGGTCGTTCATGGGATGCCGTCCAGGGTGCCGTTGAAAGAAGGGGATATTCTCAGTCTTGATTTTGGGGTCCTGTATAACGATTTTTTTGGTGATTCTGCCCTGACCATACCGGTGGGTTCGATAACGGCGGGGACCCGGGCGCTGGTTGCCGCAACGGAAGAGTCGCTCTACGCAGGCATAGCTAAAGCGGTACCCGGCGGCAGATTGTGTGATATTTCCCATGCCGTCCAGTCGTATGTTGAAGCAAAAGGTTTTTCCGTTGTCCGTGATTTTGTTGGGCATGGCATCGGCAGGAACCTCCATGAAGAACCGCAGGTGCCAAATTTCGGCGCCCCGAACACCGGTGTAAGGCTTAAAGCCGGCATGGTTCTGGCTATCGAACCGATGGTTAACGAAGGGTCCCACGAGGTCAGGATACTCGATGACGGCTGGACGGTTGTCACGTGTGACGGCGGACTCTCTGCACATTTCGAGCATACGGTTGCCATAACCGACAAGGGACCTGAGATTCTGACGCGCATATAGCAAGTACGTTAAGGGGAACACTATGAAAGTACGGGCATCGGTAAAAAAGATTTGCGACAAATGCAAGATTATCAAGCGTAAGGGTGTGGTTCGTGTGATCTGTGACATCCCGAAGCATTCTCAACGTCAGGGATGAGTAATTAAAGGAGGACTATAAATTGGCACGCATTGCAGGTATTGACTTACCGAAAAACAAACGGATCGTTGTCGCTCTCACCTATATCTACGGTATTGGTAGTTCAACGGCAGAACGTATCCTTGCCTCCGCACAGATCGACACAAACACCCGCACGGACAAGCTGACGGAAGCTGAAGTCTCCCGTTTGCGTGACGAAATCGACCGGAGCTGCAAGGTCGAAGGGGACCTGCGCCGCGAGATCTCCATGAGCATCAAGCGTCTCATGGATCTGGGCTGTTATCGTGGCCTTCGCCACAGAAAAGGTCTCCCGGTCCGTGGCCAGCGCACCAAGACCAACGCCCGCACACGTAAAGGCCCTGCCCGTACCGTTGCCGGCAAAAAGAAATAATCCCATTTAGCTCTGGAGAATTCGAATGGCTAGTCCTGCGAAGAAAGTCGTCCGCAAGAAGAAGGAACGCAAGAACATATCCAATGGTGTTGCCCATATTCAGGCAACATTCAACAATACGATCATCACGATCACCGATCCGGTCGGCAATGTGGTAGCTTGGTCAACCTCCGGCGCCAAAGGGTTTAAAGGCTCCCGCAAAAGCACGCCGTTTGCCGCCCAGATCGCCGCTGAGGACTGCGCGAAAAAGGCGCAGGAACACGGGATGCGCACGGTGGAAGTATATGTCAAAGGCCCCGGATCGGGCCGCGAATCTGCTCTCCGCGCCCTTCAGGCCGCAGGTTTTGCGATCAGTTTCATCAAGGATGTGACGCCGATTCCCCACAACGGTTGTCGCCCACCCAAACGTAGAAGAGTTTAACTCGCGTCATTCATATCAAGGAGGTTTTCATTGGCACGTTATACAGGACCTTCATGCCGTCTGTGCAGAAGAGAAAACATGGAATTGTTTCTGAAGGGGGAGCGCTGCTACACCGATAAGTGCGCCATCAAACGCCGCAATTATCCTCCGGGGCAGCATGGCCAAGGGCGTTCAAAGACCTCGGACTATGGCGTGCAGCTTCGTGAGAAGCAGAAAGTTCGCCGTATCTACGGCCTGCTGGAAAAACAGTTCCGTGGCTATTTTCAGGAAGCCGACCGCATGAAAGGGGTAACCGGTGAAAATCTGCTCTCCCTCCTTGAGCGGCGTCTTGATAATGCGATCTATCGTCTCGGTTTTGCCTCTTCCCGTACGGAATCGCGCCAGCTTGTCCGCCACGGTCACTTTACCATCAACGGACGCAAGGTGAATATCCCCTCCATCCAGCTTAAGGTGGGCGATGTCGTCGAACTTCGCGAAAAGAGCAGGAAGGTTGCTGCTGTCATCGATTCCCTGGAAGCGGTTGTCCGGCGCGGGATTCCCCAGTGGCTTGAGCTTGAGCGCGATGCCTTCAAGGGTGTTATCAAGAGCCTGCCGGTGCGTGAAGATATCACGACCCCGATTCAGGAACAGTTGATCGTCGAGCTTTACTCGAAGTAATTCCCGGGAGAGCTGCGTGGCGCCTTGCGCCTCATGTCCATAACCGGACAATAATCCTCCGGAGGAGGTTGTAATGTATAAAAATTGGCGAGATCTGATCAGGCCAAAACAGCTTCAAATTGAAAAAGAAACCCTTTCAAATACATACGGCAAGTTTTACGCTGAACCATTCGAGCGGGGCTTCGGCACCACGCTCGGCAATTCCTTGCGCAGGATTCTCCTGTCGACCCTTCAGGGCGCTGCCATAACATCGGTTCGCATCAAAGGTGTGCTGCACGAGTTTTCCGCCATCCAGGGCGTTACCGAGGACGTTACCGATATCATCCTTAATCTGAAGGGCGTGCGCCTCAAACTGCACTCCGCCGACCAGGCGATCATCAGGATCGTGCATAAGGGCGAAGGGATTATTACCGCCGGCGACATCCTCGTCGGCCATTCGGTTGAGGTTATGAATCCCGAACATCACATACTGACCTGCGGCAAGGACGCCAATCTCGAAATCGAGATGACCGTCAGGATGGGCAAGGGGTATGTTTCGGCAGACCGTAATCGCGATGAAAAGGCCCCTGTGGGCACCATCCCGATCGATTCCATCTATTCCCCCATCAAGAAGGTCAATTTCACCGTATCCAATGCCCGTGTCGGCCAGATGACGGATTATGACAAATTGACCATCGAGGTCTGGACCGACGGCAGTGCGAATCCGGAAGATGCGGTGGCCTATGCCGCCAAAATCATGAAGGAACAACTGAGTATCTTCATAAACTTCGATGAAGAGTTAGAGCCGAGCCAGGTGGAAGAGTCGCAGGAAGAGAAGGACAAGATCAACGAGAACCTGTACCGTACGGTCGAGGAGTTGGAGCTTTCGGTACGGTCGGCCAACTGCCTCAAGAATGCGGGCATAAAGTTGATCGGAGAACTGGTTTCCAAATCTGAGGCGGAAATGCTCAAGACTCAGAACTTTGGCCGCAAATCTCTCAATGAGATCAAAGACATTCTCAGTGACATGGGGTTGACGTTCGGCATGAAGCTGGATGATTTCCCCGACCCTGAGATCATGCGCCGCCTGCGCGGCGAAAAGAAGGAAGAAGAATAATACCGATTTCAAATCATGGATGATATCAAGGAGGCGAGGATTGAGGCGACGAAGGCGTACAAAGGTTGTACGTTGAGGAGCCGAAGACGAGCCAACGAAGATAGCGCCTTGATTTGGAATTGGTATAAGCCCCAATCGTTCCAGAAAGGATTGCGCTATGCGTCATAATAATGCGGGCAGGAGACTCGGCAGGAAAACGAGTCATCGCGAAGCTATGTTCAGAAATATGGTTACCTCGCTGTTAACCCATGAAAAGATCACGACAACCGATGCCAAGGCAAAAGAGATCCGCTCTGTTGCCGAAAAGATGATCACCCTTGGTAAACGTGGTGACCTGCATGCCCAGCGCCAGGCTGCCGCATATATCCGTGAAAAATCCGTGGTGACGAAGCTGTTTTCGGCCATTGCCCCGCGTTACAAGGATCGTCCTGGCGGCTATACGCGTATTGTCAAGCTGGGCATCCGTCAGGGGGATACCGCACCGATCTCTCTGATCGAACTGGTGGAAGAGGAAATGAAGCCCAAGAAGGCTTCCGTGAAGCCGACGAAAAAACCGGCGCCTGCTCCCAAGGTCGCAGCCGTCAAAGCCGCTGAAGTCGTCGAAGCCGTCGCAGTTGCTGAAGCCGTCGCAGTCACTGAAACCGCCGTCGAGCCCGTGACTGAACCAGCCGAGATTCAGACGACCATCGAAGATCCTGCGGAACAGTGCGAGGCCAAGGCCGACTAAGCGTTACTGCTCACGTACGGTATGATACGAAAGAGGCAAGGGTATATGTTCCCTTGCCTCTTTCTGCATTTGATACCAGAATCACTCCGGGCCGGATTATCACAAATTCATCGAATACAGTTTGATTGGGATGTGTTGGGTGAACAGGATAAAAATATTATAAGTATTTTCATTGCCTATTGCGCTGTTCTTTGTAGTTGTAGGAAGGATCGTAATCAATACAACCAAACAGTGAAACAATTTCCTGCTGTTTGTGGCGCTGAATGTATTCGCTCAGTGCAATGGTTACAGCGTCCTTTTTGGTCTTGTGGTGGCCAATCTTCACGGCTTCCCGGATAAGCGAATCGTCAACGGCGAGATTTGTGGGCATTGTGCACCTCCTGTCTACACAAAGGCTACACAATGCCATACACAAAGTCAATCAGATCAATACAGACTGGGATTGGAATATCTTCCCAAAAGGGGGAAACGCTGGTCAGCCGATTTTTTTTGACGAGCGCGACCGATACCGTCTGTACCTCATTCTACAGTACATTGTAGAGAGGTTCGGCTGCCGTATCCACGGGTTTTGTTTCATGACGAACCATGTTCATCTTGTCGTGCAGTCGGGAGATGTCCCCCTGTCTCGCATCATGCAGAACCTGACGTTGCGCTTCACGAAATGGGTCAATTATACGCAGTCTCGCACCGGCCACATATTTCAAGGGCGTTACAAGGCCTTGCTGCTGGACGCGGATGCGTACCTGATGGAACTGG
>Ga0326728_10001576_pt1 | contig 80077 bp, 63 predicted proteins | sample MB3enrmetagenome_FD_207602 | JGI IMG/M metagenome (GOLD analysis project Ga0326728, IMG submission 207602) | Lab enriched peat soil microbial communities from McLean, Ithaca, NY, United States - MB31MN | ecosystem: Environmental > Terrestrial > Soil > Wetlands > Peat | place: USA: New York...
TTCGAGCACTTGCGAGAATCGCGCTCCTTTGTTTTCAATAACATAGTGGCTTCGCTCGTAAGAAAGCAACATCTTTTTCCGTTGGCGCGGTGTTTTTCGCCGGCGCGCATCTCGTTCTCTCTGCCTTTCCGCCCTTCCCGCCCTTCGGTTTCCTCATTTCCCTTCCCATAACAAGAGTTCTAGGCTATCGAAGTTCGAGGGACGTGTCAAGTAAAAAGCGCAAGAAATTTCTAAGAGGCAAAAGGTCATACACCGGAGGCTAGGCGCTGGACGCCAAGATCGCTGGGATCAGAATCCGCGCTTCACGGCCAAATAGGGAATCAGGGCGAGCTCCACCAGCCCTGGCATTGGATCCTCCCAACTGAAAACAGATTCGACGTCGAACCCCAGCAGCGATTGCAAATACAATCGCCAATTCTGCCGGCCGCCAAAAACCTCTAAGATCCCGGTGGGAACATCGGTGACGAGGCGGATCCACTTGACGCCAGAGCGGCCGCGACGGGGCTCCACGGGTTCACCCACTTGGTCGGCGTACAGCATAAGCGGGAAATCCACGCCGGCCCCAAAGCCCAGTGTGTGATAGCCCCAAGTACGTCCATTGACGTCAAGCAGTTTGTACAGTTGGTCACGCGGATCAAACTTATACTCCATTTCCACAAGTCCGTAATAGTCGATCGCCCTCAGAAAACGCTCGGAGAGATCCTCCAGAAGCGGGAGTTCAATGGTCTCAACGTAGGTGCTCGAGCGGCCGAATTCCGGGGGGTGTTGGCGGGCCCTTCGAACAACCATGCTCCCCAGCGCGCGCCCCTCTTTGAAAAATGCCCCATAGGCGAACTGCTGGTTGCCATCGCCCGGGATCAAACTCTGAATCATGACTTCATCCGGTCCGACGAGTTGCGCCGCGCGCAGGAACAATTCCCGCAGTTCGGCGCGGCTGTTTGCACGCCAAGCTTTGACCTTCGTGCAATAGATAAAGTGCTCTTTGATGGCGGGCTTGATGACGAAAGGAGGCTCGGCATCAATCTTCTCCAAGTCCGAGACGTCCCTAATATACCAGGTAGATGGGGTAGGAATATCTAGCTCTTTGGCGCGGCGGTAGGTATTGCGTTTATCCCAGAACCATTGCGTTGTGTTCCAGGCTGGCGTCGGAACACGGAAGAAACTTCCAAAAGATGATCGGTGGCGCGCGATCGCAGCAACGGTCTCTTCTCGAGTCGGGTAAAGCACCCAGCCCTCGAGGCCCAGCCGGCGACCTATCGCCAGAATGTGTTCGACGGTCCGTTGCTCATCGCGAAGGCTATCCACGGGCACAGAATAGGTTGTGTATTTGGAGAAACGAGCGATAGAGCGCTCATCGTCAATGACGCAGACCGGTATCTTGCGCCGTCCGAGGCTGCGAACGATCCCGAGGCCCTGGTAATCGCCGCCCACCACAACCGCACCAATAGCCTTCTTCGAGCGTTCGGACGGAACGTCGGCAGTTTCCGAGGGTTGGGTCGTTGCTGTGGGCATGCAGATCCTCTACGGCTTTGGAGGGTTGGCAGCTTTCCCCGTGATGCAGCGGAGCAGCGAGCTCGAGGCATAGCGCGCACCGGAAACAAATTGCATCAGGGGGCCAAAACTCCAGGCGGCGGGCGCGCCTAGAAAGTGCATTCTTGGCACTGACGATTCAAGTCCGTCTTTGAGCACGGGATAGCCGTTGGAGCGCCGCAGGGACCGCACCAACTCTGGTGCAAGGAAGCCATATTTGGAAATATTCATCTTGTAGCCGGTGCCGAGAAGAACATGGTCAACCGTCCTCTCGCTGCCGTCGTCGAGACGGACTTTCACCTGCTCGCCAGCCACATCCACGCAAACGACTGAACACTGCAGCTTAATAGGGACGCCTTTAAGCCGCTCCACCAACCAGCGCGCTCCAGCCGGCCGGGTCGCGCGCCTTCGGAGCTTCTCTTGGAGATCGCGCGGCAGGCGCCGAACGATTTCGGGCCGTGCCAGGAGTTGGCTGATGCCCGCCGGCCCAACGTCGGTGGGCGCGTAAAGCAGTTGCTTGGTAAAGGCCCCCAACCTATAGTGAAGCGCGTGGGAGAGCCACCCTTGCAGCCAGTGGATGCGCGGAGCCCGCGTGACAATTTCAACTTCCGCGCGCGCCTCATGAAGCAGCGCGCCGGATTCAAGCGCGCTTTGTCCCCCTCCCACTACCAGGACGGACTTGCCGCAGAAATCTCGGAAGTTATGGTGCTCAGAAGTATGGGTTGCGAGCGATGGTGGGAGGCCGAAGAATTGGGGCGGCCGGTAAGCGAAAGCGCCGATCCCTGCCGCAACGATAATGCGGCGCGAGACGAGTGCTTCACCATCTTCGAGGTGAAGGCGGAAACCCAGAGGGACAGGCTCAACCTTTGCAACCGCCCTCCGGTCGACGTCGGGAACTGCCTGCTGCTGGTACCAGAGACCATATTGGATGAACTGGTCGAGCGGTACAGGAGTCGAAAACTGTTGGCGGCTTATTGCCTGGTATGCTTCCAGGGTCAGCCAGCCAGCCGGATCCGCGATGTGCGTCGCCGTCCAAGCGGAACGGAGAAACATCCCCTCCGGCATGTTTCGGTTCCAGAAGGACATTGGAACGCCAAACACACGAAGCTCCAGCCCCTTTACAGTGCGCAAGTGGGCAGCCGCAGATAAGCCGTAAGGGCCGGCGCCGATGATCGCTACATCGCAAGTCGTCATAGCTTTTTCACTCTCAAAATTCGCTCTGGCGTCGCCTTAGCTACCGCGACACCGTCCGAAAACTTGCAGGGAGGCACGAGACGGTCCTCATTTAGCCAGGATCAACAGGCTGTATCCACCCAGGATTCGTACTGCCAAGTCCCGGTGAATTGCGAAACAGATCTCTCGGGGCAATATGGCGATCTTCTGGATAAGCTGCTTGGCGAGTTCGATGCATCGAGGCGTGTAGAAATAGTCCAGAATCTCGTAGCCCACGTCCTTCAGCGTCTCCAGCGCAGTTTCCTTGGTGAAGTACTGAATGTGTCCATAAAGTTCGCGGCGGATCAGGAGGCCTCGTTTGCGAAGCACAGCCTGCACGCTCAAATCCAGCGGGAAGTGAAAAATCTTCAAATCACCCCTGGGCAAGATCCCTTTCAGAAATCCGTAGTAGTCTTCGACATGCTCGATAACATCGAGCACCAAAATCATGTCGAAGAAGGCGCCTTCCTCCTGGCTGATATCGGCGAGCTTAAACTGGAGCCTTTCGTTGGCCTTGCTCTTGCACATTTCCAAGGCCTGAGGTGAGATTTCGTAACCCCAGAAAGTGCAAGCCTTGTCCATTTTCTCCTGCAACAGCTTGAGCACTTCCCCTGCGCCACATCCGACTTCGCAGACCGTCTTTGGATTCAGGCTGTTTTTCTGCAACATGCGGAGGATTTGAGTAACCTTGAAGGGGGATTCGTCTGCGTGCCAAAGAGGGTTCTTCTCCAGATACCCCCCGTCCATGTATATGTTATGGTCAAGGACCTTGCCACTGATTTTTGTCATTTTGAGAGGTCCGGCTGAGGCAAGGATTCCCGCTCGCCTGCCAGGCGGTAGACCACTGTGTCCCCTGCCAGTGAAGCATAGGCTACGCGCGCCCGTTCGCTCCCTTGTCCTTCCACGCGCCACTGGTTGTTTTCGCGAACAAGTTCCATCTTGCTTCTCTGTCTCCACCAATCAGCCACGTCCCTGGGCAGCGCGGTCCAAACTCCGTCCTTGTCCCGCAGGCAGGCCAAGAATTCAAGTAAGGCCTTGTAACTGTCGCGCGCCCGTTGCTCGATGAGGTAATCTGGATGGATGATAAAGCTGATCAGACCGTGATTTTTCCGGACCAAAGCGATTTGCCTTTTCCACAGGTCGATCGAATAATCTCCGAGAATTCGAAAAAGCGTATAGTCCTGCGTGCACGTCAGCGGAAGCTCGACGATCCTTCCGATAAAGAAGGGCATCACAGTGCAGCAACCGCCCCGCTGCGGGTCCAGATGCGCCACATTGGGGAGCGACATGTCATAGGAGAATTCGAATACGCCGAACCAGTCTGCGTTGCGGTAGAGGATGCCGGAGCGAAACCCTTGGGCGCCGTATTCCCGAACGTAGTTGTTGATGCGCGCCGCCCGGTGCAGAAACTCTAAACGGTCAGCGTAAAGACGACCATCGTGCATCAGGTCGTGGACATTCACTTCAAAGCCCCGGCTGGTGATACTGTCCAGAAAGCTCTTTGGTACCGCGTAGCGGCTCTCCGGTACCACCTGGAAGGCGCTACGAATGCCAAACGACTCATCCAAGTCCATCAGTTGGGTACAAAAGTCCCTGCCGGGCTTTTCCTCCACGTCGTGCGTCATAATGGCGCAGCTTGAAAACCCCTCCGGCCAGAACCAGATAAAAGGGATCTTCTCCAGACCTTGCGCCTTAAGCGACAGGGCCAATAATCTCTGGTGAATGCGATCCACGGTGGCGTCAACAGGCCAGGCAGGGAAGGGGATTTTATCCCAGCCCCGAAGGTACAATCTTTGCAGGAACCGGCGTGCTGGATCTCCTAAAAGAGGCCGGATAAGGTAGTACGTCTTTCGCAATATCTCGTTGAAAAACAGCCCCTCCGCGCGGAAATGGGCGGTGTAACGCTCGTGGCGCAAGTTCTCAATCACTTCCCCGGGGTCGAAGGGGAGTTCGATTTGTTTCGATTCGAACCCGGTATGAGTCAGGGCATCTTCCAGGACCCCCACCGGACTTTTTGACGCACCGCCACAAGAGAGGTGCCCGTAGCAAATGGCGTCTAATCCCAGTCGAAAGTACCCTGGCTCCTCTTGCGATTGAGCTGACACGCCGAACAGCACGGGGGTTCGAGGACAGCGATAATAGTCAGTTAGCGCGCGAATTGCAGATTCCGTCCCCACAACTTCCGTCCCTGCTCGCACTTGGTCAATGGTATTTGGATTCATTCTAACCTAATACGACCCCGCTCACTCGGAGAAAATCTTGCTCGCGACGCAACCGCAGACTTGTTGTTCTGGCTCAGCTCTCTCGTCCTCGATCCGTGGCGCCCCTAGCGGGCACGCTCAAGGCCATCGCAGCAGTTGCTTGGGCATGTTGCCCTCCAGTGCTTCTTGCCAGGCACTCCCGAACCACTTTGCCAACAACGCTCTCGAACGAATCCCACGTCCACCGCTCCAGGAAACGCTTGTGGGCTTTCTCTGATATGGCCATTCCCAGTTCGGGGTTCCTCAACAGGAGGTTGCAGGCTGAGGCAAAATCGTCGGCGTGATCGGCCAGCAGAATCTCTTCCCCATGGCTCACCTCATATCCAAAAGCGCCGATGGTGGTGGCAACAACCGGACACCCCCTGGCAAACCCCTCCACCACTTTCATGCGCGTACCGCTGCCTATCTGGATGGGAACAATCATGGCAGCCCAGGAGGCGATCTCATCGCTCGGATCCTCCAGCCAGCCCAGTCCGGTAATGTCGGGACCCAGGTCCTTCAGGTAGCCGTCGCTTCCGCGGCCCACTAAGCGAAGCTGTGCGCCGGGGAACTCGCGCTTAATCCTAGGCCACACATCGCGGATGAACCACTTGAGCCCCTCTTCGTTGGGCGTGAAAGTGCAATTCCCGATAAGGCCAATTCTGGGCAGCTCCGAAGGGGCGCGGGGGCGCGGAGGCGGGGGATGGGAACCATTTGGGATGACATAAATGCGCTCCGGCCTACCCAAGTACCGCCGGTCATCTTCACTGCAAACTGCTAAGACGTCAAACCGCTCCGGGAAGAGTCGCTCTCGCCTCCGCCAAACCCAGGCCATTCTGAGGTCAAGTAAACGCCTTACCGGCCTAGCGCCCGACTCCGCCGCCGACCGGTACGTGCGACTGGGTAGATCATCCACATCTAACACGGAATGGGGCCAGCGGTAGATTCGAAACCAGTTAGCGGTCCTGATGGTGTGAACCCATACAAGATCATGCTGTTGAAGCAATTCCAGCAGTGCTCTGCGGTCAGGCTCGCTGACTTCATAGGGGTCCGTAGCCATGTAGGTTGCATCAAACTCGTGGCGAAGCCTGTCGGGAAGCCGACCAAGAGATCTTTTCATGGCGACAAGCAAAGGCCGTATGATCCTGCAAACGTCGAATTCGCGTTTGGTTCGACATGCCGTTCCTTCGTCTTCAAGCTCGGTGGGAACGATCACGAAGGATACATCCCCAAAACGGCTCAGCAGCTTGCCGATATTCAGCACGCGCTGCTGTGCACCGTAGGCCGCCGCCAAGGGCCAGTGGGAGGTCACAAATAGGATTTTCGGCCGATCTCGCACGCTCTCTAATGGCATAGTTTCCGCGACAAAGCGCTCACATTCGGGTGCGGGATTGGCTCGGTTCCCGCTCGGGATTCGAGTTGGTGGCTCCACGCACGACCGTTCCCTGGGCATTTTGGCGACGCGCCCACTGGTAGCAAGCCACAGTGATCCCGGCAAGATAATAAATGTTGAGCCTGCAAGTGAAATGGCGTGACGCACTGGTTGGGATCATCCATTGCAGCATCCACCGCGCCAATCTGCGGACCAGGTAAAGCGGAACTCCGCCTACGCGCCACCTTGAGTCGGAGGGGGGGCCTGAATCCGCAACTTCCGTGCGGCCATACCAGAACCACCACCTCAGGACATACCCCTTTTGCATCCGCGACTCCGGCACCAAGTGACGCACGATGGCGTGCGGCTCATATCGTAGTCGCTCGCCTGCGGCCAGCAGCCGGTTACCGAACTCGATGTCCTCGCGGCCTTGCAAGTTGTTGCCGGACCGGCCGAGGTCGGCCCGGAAAACGCCGTGCTTCTCGAACACTTGCCTGCGGAAGGCCATGTTCGCCCCGTAGGGAGGGCGGGTGAGTGGCCCAGCCTCCGTGCCCGGGTCGAAGGCCACAAACGGCCCCATCACGCGGGGATCGTCGGTGGACAGCCAGCTTGGAATCGGTCTCGTCCATAATGCGACAATACGTCCCCCGGCACCTGCCCATTCACTGTTGTGCAAGGCGGCTGTCAGGTTCTGGAGCCACGCCGGCTCCAAGATCACATCATCGTCCGTAAATGCCAGGACATCGCCTTGCGCCTCTCGAATTCCAGTATTGCGCGCATGGGACAGCCCCTGTTGGGGTTCGAACAGGTAACGAAATCGACCGGGATACCGGTGGCAGAATTCCTCCACGACCTCCCGCGTCTGATCGTGCGAGTTGTTATCCACGACCAGAACTTCCCAAGAGATGGGTTCAGGAAGGATTGAGGCTGCGAGACTATCCAGCGTTTTCGCCAAAGTCTCCGCACGGTTATACGTACAGACAATAACGGTGATATTCACAAGCTTTCACCTGCTCACAGAGCATCCACCAGCGTACTGACAGATTGTACTATAGAACTCTTTGTCTGATTGCTAATTGATGATACTGCTGACGCGCCAATGCAGCTTGGCCCATTCCACCAACCACGGATACGGTTTAGCCGGCAGATGCATTTTGGGGTTTTGCCTCGGCGCAAGCCTTCAAGCGCTCGCAGAACAATCCCACCGGATCCGTTGGGATCTGAATTTCAGCCCGGGTTCGTGCTGCCTGGCCCATGTGCGGCCATTCCTTGCGCCGCTCCCAGGCCCGCTCGAAGGCATGGGCGAAGAACGATACGGTGGCCGCCGGCGCCACAAACCCTGTCTCATTATCCACGCATAACTCCCCGTTGCCTCCCACATCCGTCACGACCGCCGGCCGCGCGCACCACATCGCCTCGACCAAGGCAAGAGGCAGACCTTCGTAGCGGGAGGGGAGGACCAGCAGATGGTTCTGCTCCCAGATCGTCCGGATCTCCTTCACGTGACCGCGAAAGTACACGTTATTCAATTGAAGCATCCCGCACAGGCGGCGCAACACCGCTTCATCAGGGCCCATTCCAAACAAATTCAATTCAATGGGACGGTCCCGCCATTCCGGTCGTGCCAGGACCTGGAGCAGTAAATCCTGCCCTTTGGCCGCCGGATCGATTCGAGCGACGCACGCCAACCGCCACCCTCCAATTTCATCCGGCCAGGCCGGAGCGCGCTCGGTCGAAACGCTGTAGGGATTCCATGCCACTTCCCCGTTTAACAGCGGCTCGCCCATTTGCAAGCAGAGCAGATCGAGATTGCGGCGGGAGACGCAGAAAACTCTGCGGGCGCCGGTGTAACTCGCCACGGCTTCATCGAACTTATCCCGGAACCACAAAAGCTCGCTGTTGCATTGGACGATAATCACATAGGGTATCGCCGCCTCCCGGCAGATTTTCGCCCAATCAAATCCGCCGGAGTTGTCTCCCTGGGAAATGACGACCAGGTCGGGATTGAATCGCTTCAACCGGCCATAGCTTCTCCGGTAGCTAAGCGAGAACTGGTCCCAGAGGCGCCGGGCCCGCCCCACACGAAACGAGGGGTAGGTTTCGAGCTTTATTCCCTGCTGCGCCAGCGCGGTGACCTTGTCCGATAGCCGCGGCCAGTACACAACTGATGCTTGCACATCGTGCCCCGCACGCTTGAGCTGAGTCGCGGCTTGGCTCCAAAGCTCTTCGCTTCCACCCCACGACCAGCCGTGCATCGTACTGATGAAGGCGAATCTCATTTGCCCAAATTATGCTGTGGTCGATTGGTCACAGGCTCAACTCGAAGAAGGCGCTCGAAGAATGTGGCGCTGAGATCCAGATTTGTCCCGTTGGCGTAATACTCGCGCGCATTCCGCATGGCCTCCGCTTGCGCCCCTGCGTACGCCTGCCGATCGGCCAGCATTTTCCCGATTTCGCAGAATGCGGCTTCTGGCAGCAATGTTTGACGGGGGGAAAAGCACGCCAAGTCCCCGGTCGTGTAACCTCGCTCGATCTCCAGAAAAACGCTTGGCAGACCACAGGCGGAGGCGGCGGTAAGTGCGCCGCTTAGTATTCCGACGACGACGGAGGAGCGTCGCAGATCGTCCTCGAGCGGCCACGCGGGGTGTGAGAGTTCGCAGCGGGTTGAATGTTCCCGAACGAGCCGTAGACAGGGTTCGAGGTCCAGATTCCACCAGTAGGGATGCGGCCGGATCACCAGGCGGCGCAACGGCAGGTCAGAGGCTAACAGTTTTTCGGCTAGTTGCACCAGCGCCTGGCATTGGCTTTCAAGCCCGTAAAAGTCGCCTGGAGCGTTGGGTATATCGACCATGAGCAATGTCTGGCGGTCGAATTGGTTGTGCAGAGCGATCACCGTGTCGACAAGGCAGCCGCCGTTGACGTAATCAACCCGGGGCTCCGGCATTCCCACCGCTTGATAAAAAGCGCGATTCATTCGCGCCAGAAAAGACGCGGAGGCCTGGCCAAAGGCGACATACTTGGAAGCTGTGACCGGTACGTCCAAGGTGTGGCCGATCACTCCCTGTTGAAAGGTAATCACCGGTTTGTTGCGCTGCTGGGCCGTCCGGCAGACGGGACTGCAAAGGGAGAGCCAGTGGCAGCGGGCGACTGCCGCGTCAAAGTCCACCCAGGGCGCTAGACGCTCCCAGGCCACAACGAAGTAAGCAATGCGTTCGAAAGCAGCTTCGACTTCCCGGGCCGGGGCTAGCCCATGCGGCTCGAGAATCCGAACCGTCTCCTCAAAAACCGAGCGCCCGCGAAGGCGAGCGATCCTTGGGAGCAGGCGTGCTTCCGTCGGATTCGAAGGGGTGCAGGGATCAATAAATGAGACCTGGCCGTTGCGCCCTGAGGCTGCCAATTTGGTCTTCAATTCATCCCGGCAAGGGGCATCGACCGGCAGCAAACAAAGGATTTTGGCGCCCGTCTGCGCAAGCGCGAGCAAAGTGCGGATGAAAAATCGGACTTCGGTTTTCCGGCTAAAATCTGGATTTGGGCAAAAAAGCACGTCGGTCTTAATTCTCTGGCGCGGGCGGAACTGGCTGATCTTTCCTGCGCCTTGAATGGCCCAACTGAGAAGCCGGCTGGACGCGCGTTGATCGCGGGAGTTGACGCGGGGGCTGGACAGAGTATCCAACTGAAGCGCCGTGAAATAATCCTGAAGACTGACGTCGTGGCGGTAAAGATGCTCTTGCATCCGTGAAAACGCCGCAATCCGGTCACTTGGCGAATGAAAAAAATCACTGATATCCATGTGGGAATATAGGCGCCACCCGAAGACACTACTACCCGGCCGACGTGTCCCGTTTGCCGAGGAGACTCGCGATGTTTTCGACTACGTGCTGCTGGGCGGAGTGAGTCAGTCCAACCGAACAGGGCAAGCTGATCGCCTGGGCGTGGAGCGCCTCAGAATTAGGACACGGAGGGCTGCCGTAAGCGACATGGGCCGGCGAGCGATGAATCGGCTGCCAGAGCGGACGGGCCTGGATTTTCCTAGCGGCCAATTGGCGAAGAAGCTCGCGCGAATCGATACTTGATTTTTCATCGATCAACACCGTATACATCCAAAATGTACTAAACGCCCACTCCGCCTCTTCCGGCAGGTGGATTCCCGGCAGAGAAACCAGTGACTCCTGATACCTTCTTGCGATCTGCCGCTTCGCTTCCACAAACGCGTCGAGCTGTTCCATCTGCGCACAACCCATTGCCGCCAGAACATTCGTCAAGCGGTAGTTGTAGCCGACGGCATTGTGCACATATTCGATCGGATCGTCTTTCGCCTGCGTGGTAAGGTATCGGGCGCGCGCGGCCCACTCGGCGTTGTTGGTGACCAGCATGCCGCCGCCGCCCGTGGTGATGATCTTGTTTCCGTTGAAGCTGAGGCAGCCCATGTCCCCGACGCCGCCAAGGTTCTTCCCACGGTAGCGCGCGCCCAGGCACTCGGTGGCGTCTTCGATCACCGACAACGAGTATTTGGCCGCGACCGCCAGGATCGGATCCAGGTCGGCGGGATGGCCGAGGATGTGAACGGGCAGGATGGCCTTCACGCGCCGCCCGGTTTGCCGGTTGCACAATCCCTGACCGTCCCAATGGCAACCGTTATCGAGGAAATCGACCACTCCAGCCGGGTCAATCTGCCAGTACCTGGGCTCCGCATCAATGAATACCGGCCAGGCGCCAACGTATCGGATCGCGTTGGCCGGGGCGATGAAAGTGAGCGTAGAAACGACCACCTCGTCGTCCTCCTGCACACCCGCTAGCAGTAGGGCAATGTGCAGTGCCGCAGTGCCGTTGACCGTGGCAATGGCGTATTTCGTGCCCGACTGTTCCGCCGCTATTTTTTCGAACCGCTCGACGTAGCTTCCCACGGACGAGACCCAGTTCGTATCCAGGCATTCCTTGACGTATTTCCACTCGTTGCCGCGAATCTCGGGCACGATCAAGGGAATGAAATCAGCGGGCGGCGGCGCGCCCGGGGCGAGCTTTTCTGTCGGGCTCAATTGCGATATCTCCTGTCGTCGTAGTCGGCAATGACGTTGCTGCGCACAAGTTGCGCTACTTCCTCGATGCCTTGGGCGACCGTGCGGGTGATCTTGAAGCCGAGTTGTTCGGTGATCCGAGTGAACGACACACGGTAGTCCCGCGGATCTTCTTCCTTGTGCACGAACTCGACGACGGCATCGGGCGCATGAGAGCGGATCATCTCGACAAGCTGCTTCTTTTGGAAGTTTTGATCAGTCGCCCCCACGTTGAATACGCCGCCCGCGACCTTCGCAGCCGGTGAACTGAGGACGAGTTGAATGGCTCGGGCGGCGTCCCGCACGTGCACGTAAGGGCGCCAGAATTGCTCACCAAACACCTGGAGGTACTTGGCCGTCAGCATCTCCATGGTGAATTCGTTCACCGTCAGATCGAAGCGCATACGGGGTGACACTCCGAAGATGGTCGCGAAGCGCAGCGGAGTCGGACACCATGTTCCATTCCGGCCACTCTCTAATAACACTTTTTCCACGGCCACCTTCGTCTCGGCGTAGAGCGATACAGGGCGCAACTCGGTTTCCTCATCCACGTATTTGTCGGGGTCCTTCATTTTTCCATAGTTGCTGCACGTTGAGGCAAAGAGGAATCGGCTGACCCCGGCCCGCTGACTTTCCTCGATGAGCGCGAGCGAGCCCTGAAGATTGACGGCGCGCGCCAGATCAGGCTGGCGGGCACAGGCGGGGTCGCCGACCACGGCGGCAAGATGGACCACCCCCTCAATCCCGGCCACAGCGGCCTTCAAACTTGCTCGGTCACAAATGTCGCCGCGGACGAATTCAAAGCAGGGGTGAGCCCAAACGCTAAGTAGTGGTTCGCCGCCATGCAGAAGGCTGTCCAACACCCGTACCCGGTGTCCGTCAGCAAGGAGCAAAGGCGCCAGGGTTGATCCAATATAGCCCGCGCCACCAGTGAGTAAAATGTTCATGATTTTCTCAGTATCTCAACTTGCTCGTAGCGGCGAGTTTAACTCGCTAAGTGACGTCGTGGAGTCGCCATCACTTTCTTCGCGAAATCATTCTATATCAGGATTGCCAAAACGAGTGCAGGGCAGTGCAGCGTGGGCAATCTGCTCGCGCTACGGCAGGCATGATGCCTGCGCTGCGGCCTTGGCGATCAAACTAAATCGATCAACCCCTTATCAGCCCACCGCTGAAGGTATTCGAGTGTCTCACTCTCCGCCAGTCCGATGTGATCGGCAATGGCCTTGACGCTGACCGGACGATCCAGAGCCGGGACGAAGTCCATCAGGCACCGCATCCGACGCTTCTGCTGGGAGGGGGCATCCCCCAGGGCAACCTGGCCATAGTCAACGTAGAGGTCGTACAGCGGATTGGACAGGCAGATGTTGCCCTCGAATTTTTTCACGACCATGGGCGATGCTTCCAACCGATCCACTGTTCCCATCAGGGCGTCCACAGCCTCATTTAGCGAGGTTTCCTTGATGATCTCCACACTGTCCCGGCTGGAATGATACTCGGGATAAGGAAACCGTGAAAAGGATAGCATCGGGATGCCGTAGTTTTCCCAGACATATTCGTCGTTGACGATGATGCTTTCGAACGGGCCAGTCCGGTAGGGCAGGCCGAGTTGGTCGAGGCTGGCCCGCAAGGCATGCAGGGTACTGACGATGCTTCGGCGGGATTCCTGAACTGCGAGCGGAGTAACGGATCCAAGCATCTCGAGGAAGATGCCTTCCAGTATCCGGCTACGTTCTGACGAGCTCAAGCCGGCGAGGTAAAGCTCCGACCCGATGATGCCCGGCGAGAGGACAAGGGAATACGTGAACCTGGTCTTTCGGTCTCGCAGGCGGCGCATGACCTCCAGGCCCACCACGCATCCAGCCAAGCCATCGTTGGCCACGCCCGCATGATCGAGGTTGCCGCCGAGGACGATCGTGAAGTCGAGCGTCCCCTGCCGTTGATATTCGAGGATCTTCACCGCCCCTGGAGCTTCCGCCGTGCGGATGACCACCTCATAATCGCCCGGGACGAGTTGGTCGAAGAGCCGCTTCGGCACGCAGAATCCCCAATCCCGGCTCCAGCTCCGGAATTGCTGCCGATAATGGAAGGGAATCGAGTCGTCATATCGATGATCGTAATGGAGGTGACGCCGGAGTTCCTCCAGGCTTACCGTTCCGGAAAAACTCTTGGAGAGTCCGATTACCCCTAGCGGATGGGCAGCGCCGTCATAAACCGTGCGGCCGTCCTTAATGATTCTGGCCTCCTTGACCTCCCAGGAAGGAGGAATCACCCATCCGTTGTGCCGGCGGGAACTCGGCACGGAGATGACGCGAAACGGAAGCACGTCGCGCAGATAATCCACAGCCTGATCGTAACCGAGCGAACACACAGCCCGATTGAGCGGCGTGAGGTGCTGCAAGATTTGCATCATGGTTTTCATGGTTAGCCAGGCAAATCGTTGGTGTCCAGACGCGGCAGGGTCAACCGATCATCAACGTCCAGATCCGCAATGCGGGGTTCGGCGGTAAATCCCAGCGGGCACTGGCGGGCCCGCAGGGTTTGAAGGAGCGAGTCATTGTAGGCGCCATACGGATAACACATGCTCCACGCGTCCCTTCCTACGCCCAGCTCTTGAAGGAACTGAAGAGATCGATCGATTTCATCAGCCTGCGCCTGCGCCGAAATGCAATTCAGCCAGCTATGGGAGTAAGCATGACTGCCGATGTGCATGCTGTGGCGGCGTAGGCAGGCGATCTGGTCCATCGACATGTACAATTCGCACGCGAAGGCTGTCTCGTCGGCGGTAACGTGCTCGGCGAACAGCCGCCGCACGATCTCCGCCCGGACCGGCTCCGGGAACTCGCGTTGGAGGAGGCGTTTGAGCACGGTCACCTCGCCAGTATCGTAGCGATGCTGCTCGGTGACTATCCGCAGATAGTCCTCTCTTGTTTTGAGCGCATATTCCGAAGGGAACTCCGCAAGCAAGGAGAAGACTTGGTCAAGCAAGGCCCCGGCGTCAGGGACGGACGCCAAGACAAAGTGGATTTTGTTGACGTCCAATACTTTGTGTTCGAGGACAGCCTCGGCGGGTGGGAAGAAGCAGGCATAGATGCCTCGCGCGTCCAGAAGGGGGAACACGTTTGCAAAGTGATCGCTGTAGCCATCGTCGAAAGTCAACAGGATGGGGTTGGGTGGCAGATCCTTTTGGGGGGATGACAGCGCTTCTAACAGATCCTCGACCGCGATGGGCGTGTAGCGAGTCTGGATGTAATCTAGCTGCCGGCAGAACCGTTCGACCGAAAGACCTTTGATCCCTGGGAACCTGGAATGCTCCAGATCGCGCACATAGTGGTACATCACGACAGTGACTACTCGCTTCATCGGGGAAACACAGGTTAATCGATCCGGTAGATTGTAAGGTCGCCGCAGTTTGGCTGCTCAACCAGCCAAGCGGGCAGTGGCCTTGGCAGCGATATGTCGGTGCCCGGACGAGCGACAAGCCATCGGACGTGCCATTTCCTGGCGATATCGCGCAGCGTTTTCGGATCTGTGGTACTGAAGAGCAAGTCGTTGTCGCGAAGCAGAGTGTTAAACCACGGGAGGGATGTTTCGCCTCGAGCCAAGTATCCCTCGAGAAGCACGGGACGCTCGGACAGCGCGGAGTAGCCGTAGGAGCACTCGTTGGGTGGCGCAAGGCTTTCCATATCCAGGGCACGTTTGTTCGTCGCAAACCGCTCCTCCGGCGCCATGAGTTCGCTGAGACGCCGCAGCCCGCGAACTTCGCTAGGCGTATAAGTTATGCCCGTCTTAACCCTTCCCATGCCGTATCTGAGCCAATTCGGAGCCCAGGCCAGAAAACCGACCAGCAGCGCACACATGAGAACCGCGGAACCGACCGTCGAACAGCGGCGGCTGCGCTTCATCAGCGCCGATATGCCGGCCAGAAGTGAGAGCAGTATGAAGGACAGAAGGAGCTTGGGCCCAAAATGTGTTATCCCTGTGTGGTGATGAGCCGCAAAGGCGACGCAGCCGATCAATACGCCGCCCGCAGTCAACAGGATCATGGCCGTTTTCGCCACCCTGAGCCACTCCGCGACCATTTGGGAGCGTTCGACGCCGTGCCAACATCCAGAAGTCACGCGAGAGAAGGCAAATATGCTGAAGATGCTCTGCAAGAAATATAAGCCGTAACGCTCGTTGCCATCTCTGAGATTGAGCAGGAGGGAAAACGCTAGCAATCCCAGGACGCTGGTTAGGACCAGGGCGGAAAGAGGATCCCGCAAGGGTTTTGAGATCCAGCGGAAACCCACGATCCGGAATCCCAGGCCGACCATTAACCACACCGCAAGCGTCCACCATTGCCAAGTCACGTGCTCCTTGATCGTCGCTTGCGCCGCATCCGGGGTATGGACGTAACCCATCATCTTCCAAGCTCCGAGAAAGAGGCAAAACATCAGCACGATCGACAGCCACGAACGCGCAACCCCCAGACGCCCCCAAAACAAGAGAATGCCCACTACACCGAGGCAGTACAAGGCGGCCACCGAGTTCACTGGGACTGCAAGAGCCGGCAGCACCAGCAAAATGACGCCCCGCCAGGTGAGTGCCGATTCCCGCCCCCTTTCAGCCAGGCACAGGCCCATGATCGCCGTAATGGCGCCGAGGCCGTGAAGCATCGAATGCCCTATAAGAAGGTGGGCGAAAGGACCCCCATCGGCGAGCACCCCGACGTCAGGTATCTTGAAGAGGATAGCTCCGGCCACATGGCCGGAGCTGGTCCTCTCGTCGGTGAAAAGGGACAGCAGCGAACCGTAGAAGAAAAGTCCGGCCACGGACATAATTCCCCCGAGTTTTCCGCCACTGGCCTTGAGTGACAGGAGCGTGCCCAGTCCGAAGCATGAGAGCACCAGCGCCCAGAGCGATGCGCCGCGCGTCACGCGGGCCACGGCGTCCCCAAGGTCGAGTCCGTCAAGCTTGGAAATGGCCGCAGCCGGGGCATAAGGACCAAAATGATATAGAAGTTCCGCGGTCGCCGTTCCGGGCGTTTTCGGCGGACTCCCGCCGTTCTTGATGCTCGCAGCTATCGAGTGGAAGTGTTGCGTATCCACGTACCTCCAGTTGAAGCTCCCGTCGCGGCGCTGGACGAGGTCGTTGCAAGCCGATGGAAGGAAGTACACCGCGCAGATCAGCGCGGAAAAGAGGGCCAGCGTTAAGCCGTAGGCAACGGTGCTTTTCGCCCACCCGGCGCGATCGCGCCAGAGACCCACCACTCCGGCCGCTGCCAGTCCGAGCCAAAGAGCTGGGGTCCAAATGAGTGGGAGACCCAGCCTCACCCAGAAAGCCGTGAGAGCCGAGATCGCCAGGATGCCGGCTGCGGGAGCGAGAACGATCGTTTGGAATCGGGCAGGGGCAGGCAGTGCCACACTGATGATGCAGTAACCTGCTGCAAAAACCATAATCGCGTAGGCGAGGAGGTTAAGGGCTGCCCAACCCCCAGCGGTAAAGAGCGTTACCGCTATCCAGGGCAGGAACACCAACGCCATGACAACCGAGGTCCGGCGCTCCGATCGCACCGCGACACTGGAATCAGACATAGCTGGACAGGCGGTTAATGATGACGACACGTTAATCGATCCGGTAAATCTTCAAGTCGCCGCAGTTTGGCTGCTCCACGAGCCAGGAAGGCAGAGGCCTGGGAAGGGCGAGGTCAGTTCCGGGACGGGCGACAAGCCATCGAACGCGCCAAGTCTCAGCGATGTCGCGCACGGTTTGCGGGTCGGTGGTACTAAAGATCAAGTCGTTCTCGTGAAGCAGGGTCTTAAACCAGGGGAGCGCGGACACACCTTTATATTCGTATCCTTCGAGAAGGACGGGACGCTCTGACATTGTAGAGTAGGCGTAGGAGCGCTCGCGGTCCATCGCCAGGTTATCCACAGCATGTTTGTTGGTCGCAAACCGCTCACCCGGCGCCGCGACCTTACCGAGACGCTTCAGGCCCCGGACTTCGCCGGGCGTAAGAGTTACGTCCATCTTCATCCGCCCCAGACCAAAATTGAGCCAAGGAGTAATCCAAGCCAGAAAGCCGACCGCCAGCACTCCCATGAGAATTGCGGAACCGACCGACGAAAAGCGTTGGCTCCGCTTCATCAGTGCTGAGGCGCCAGCCAGGAGTGAGAGCGATAGGAAGAATAGGACGATCTTGGGCCGAAAGTGATCTATCCCTGTGTGGCCATGAGTTGCATAGGCGACGATGCCGATCAAGACCCCGCAGGCGGCCAGCAGGATCATGCCCTTTTTCGCCAGCCTGAGCCACTCCGCGGTCCATTGGGAGCGTTCGACGCCACGCCAGCATCCGGGCGCCAGGCGGGAGAAGGCAAATATGCTGAACATGCTTTGCAGAAAATACATGCCGTAACGCTCATTGCCCTCAAGTTGGAGCAGTAGGTTAAATGACAGTAGGCCCACGACACTGGCTAATACCAAGGCGGAAAGCGGGTCGCGCAAGGGTTGTGATATCCAGCGGAAGCCCACGATCCGGAATCCCAGGCCAACCATGAGCCAGACCGCAATCGTCCACCAGTACTTTTCCGGGTGATGATTGATTGTCGCTAGCGCCGCGTCCGGGGATTGGCCATAGCCCATAAGGTGCCACGCGCCGAGAAACAGGCAAAACATCAGCACGATCGGCAGCCACGAACGTGCGGCCCCGAGACGCCCCCAGAACAAGAGAATACCCGCTACGCCGAGGCAGTACAGGGCACCCACCGAGTGCACTGCGACCGCGAGAGCGGGCAGCGCCAGCAAAATGAGCCCCCGCCAGGGCAGGACCGCTTCCCGCTCCCTTTGAACCAAGCATAGGCTCATGATCGCCGTAATGGTGCCCAGGCCGTGAAGCACCGAATGCCCGAGGATCAGATGGCTGAAAGGACCCCCCTGGGCGGTCACCTGCACCTTGGGTATCGTGAAAAGGATGGCTCCTGTCACGTAGCTGGCACTGTTCCGCTCGTCCATGAATAGGGACAGCAGCGAACCGTAGAAAAAAAGTCCGGCCACGGACATTACGCCCCCAAATCTTGTGCGAGTGGCCTTGAGTGATAGGAGTGTGCCCAGTCCGAAGCACGCGAGGACCAGTGCCCAAAGCGATGCGCCACGCGTCACGCGGGCGTAGGCGTCGCCCAGGTCGAGTCCGTCAAAGCGGGAAATGGCCGCAGCCGGGGCATAAGGACCAAAATGATAGAGAAGCTCCGCAGTCGCCGTTCCGGGCGTTTTCGGTGGGCTGCCGCCGGTCTTGATGCTCGCAGCCACCGAGTGGAAGTATTGCGTGTCCACATAGATCCAATTGAAACTCCCGTCGCGCCGTAGGACAGCGTCGTTGCGGGCCCCTGGAAGGAAGTACACCCCGCAGATCAGGACGGAAAGGAGGGCCAGCGTCCCCCCGTAGGCGACGGTGCTTTTCGCCCAGAGAGCGCGGTCCCGGCAGAGGCACACTGTCCCGACCGCCATCAGTCCGAACCAAGGAACCGCGACCCAAATAAGCGGAAGTGCCAGCCTTACCCAGAATGCGGTCAGTGCCGAGATCGCCAGGATGCCGACCGCGGGTGAAAGAACTATGATTTGAGTTCGGGCGGGGGCAGGCAGCGCCATACTGACGATACTGTAGCCGACCGCAAAAACCATAATCGCGTATCCGAAGAAATTAAGGGCAGCCCAGCCCCCTGCGGTAAGAAGCACCACCACTACCCAAGGCAGGAACACGAGCGCCATAGCGACGGACAGCCGGCGTTCAGAAGACAAGAGAGCGTTAAGGCCCATAGTCACACCTACCAAGCACTAAGGCCGCCATCCACCACCAGGCAATGGCCGGTAACATAACTGGAGGCATCGGACGCGAGATAAACCAGCGCGCCAACCATTTCGTCCGCTTGGGCCATGCGACCCAGCGGGACGCGGGCAGAGTAACGCGCCTTGAAAGTTTCGTTTTGCCCGCTCTCCACGCCACCGGGCACTAGAGCATTGACACGAATCCGCGCGTCACCCCAATTCGCCGCGAGGTGCCGCGTCAGCCCGACCACGGCGGCCTTGGAGGTTGAATAAACCGCCGGGTTGCTGATCTGGCGGCCGAGGTAGTACGACCCTTCGTAGATTCGCTTGTCCGACGCCAGGAGGCCGTAGATGGAAGCCGTTTGGATGATGCTGCCGCCCGTGCCTTGCTTTTGCATTTGGTTGCCTACAGCTTGGGCGACGAGAAACATGCCGTCGATATTGACGGACATAATTCTCCGCCATTCGGGCAGGGAATACTTTTCCGTGCTGGCAAAAAAGGCGTCCAGGTCAGCCGACTTTGAAGCGGCGTTGTTGTGAAGGATATGGATGGCGCCAAAGCGTTTGACTACTTGCTCCACCGTGTTCGCCACCGAGGCCGGGTCAGACACGTCACAGGCGACTCCCAGGGCCGGCGTGCCGTAGTCGCGCTCCAACTCTCCGGCGAAGGTGGTGCATCGGTCCAGGTCCAGATCCACCACGGCCACCTGCGCTCCGAATTCGGCCAGGCCCCGGCAAAACCGCTGCCCGAGGATGCCCACGGCGCCGGTGACCACGGCGGTTTTTCCCTTTAATTCAAAGAGATTCTTATATTTGGATTTCATTGAGAAGTACTTCCCGGTTTTCATGGCGGGCCATGCGCCCGGCAATCAGTACGCGCATGATTTCGAGTGTCCTGTCAGCCGGGATGGCCGGCTGGCCCGTCCGAATGGACTCGGCAAACTGCCAGAGCATGCGGCGGAACATCGAGAAATTGTCGGTGATGTCAAACGCTCCGGTGCGCTGCGTGCCAAAGAGCTCGAGGTGAAACGTCCGCGCGCATTCGCCCAGAGCGTCGAGTTCAATCAGGACTCCGTCATCGAGGCATACGATCGCCGAGGCATGCTCGGCCGGCAGCATCTGAACCGAGATAGGATGTGCCGGGGTGATTGCCAAAATCGCCTCGAGCAAATGGACCCCGTATTTTTCCCACGACAAGACAATTGCACCCCGGATCAACTTCAACCGGCCATACGCGGCCACATCGGCGCGCGGCTCGTCCAGTTCCCGGGCGTAGCGCATGCCGGCACAGGACATCAGTTGGCCCTTCTCCAGATACGGTTTGAAGGCTCGTAATTCGGAGATATCCAGGCTGAGCGGCTTGTCCACGAACACGGGCAGACCGGCCTGAAGAAAGGGCCATGCCATCTCGAAATGTGTTTCGTAATCATCGCGAGCGATGATTACGGCATCCACCTCGCCTAGAAACTCCCGATAGTCGCTCACGCCGTTCGGGATGTGGCAGGCGGCACACAACTTTTTTGTCGTTTCGGGATCCTGGGTCCACGCGTGCGTGATCGTCCAGCCATGCAGTCCGAATTCCGAGTCATGGCGGCGCCGGACGTATTCGTAAATGCCCGGCCATCCGGAAGCCGCCAGCCCTTCCGGGGAGTACCCGTTGATGATGGATCCGTAAGAAAACGGATGCCCGTTCCCTTCGCTCACTCCAATAATCCCGAATGACTTCACCATATTGCCCACCCGCCGTCAACACAAACGTTTTGTCCCGTGATGTAGCTACCGGCATCGGAGCACAGCAACGCCACGGCGCCCTTGAGGTCCTCCGGTTGGCCAATGCGGTTCATGGGATTTTTGGAGGCAAGCCGTTGCATAAACCCTTCATGCTTCTGAGTCGGCGGATGTGGGTAGGCGCCGGGGCTGAGGGCGTTCACACGAATGCCATAGGGTGACAGGAAGCTGGCGAGGTATTTGGTAAACTGGATGACCCCGGCCTTGGCCGCGCCGTAACTCGGTGGATTCGCGAACTCCTTGCCATCGTAAATCCTGTAGTCGGGGCCGATGTGGCCGTACATCGAGGCGATGTTGAGGATGACCCCGCGAGTGGTTTTCAGATCAGGGAATGCCGCCTTGGTGAGACGGAATACCGAGCTCAAACTCATGTTGATATCGTAGTCCCAATCCGCATCATTGATGGATTCCCAAGAGTTCTTGTTGCCGGACCAGGCGTTGTTCACCAGGATGTCAACGGCTTTGAAGTGCTCGTGCACCTGGTCAAAAAACTTTGGGGCGGAACCCATCTTCAACACGTCGAGTTCCATGCCAACTGCGCGGATTGAGCCGCCGGTCATACGGACGATTTCCTCGCACTTCTTCTGGCATTTCGCTTGGTCCCGGCTGGCGATCACCAAGTTAGCGCCCAATTCGGCGAGCGTCTCGCTGATGGCCGTGCCCAAGTAACCGGCACCGCCAGTGACCACCGCCGTTTTGTCCTTCAAGGAAAGCAACTGTTGCAGCGATCTGTTCATGTGTTGGGTTTTTTCAGCAAGGCCTCAACGATGGTGAAGTCGACACTATCATCGATGTCTTGGGATCGGTCCCGGGGCATCAGAACTGCGCCGAGCTTTCCCACCAAGAGGGACTTGGCTTCCTCCGCAAGTAGATTTGCACGAAACAAATAAACCGCTCCGTTCAACTGATAAGCCTTCGGCTGTTTCTGCCGGGGCAGCCATGGAATCGCGCCTGCAATGAACACTTCCGGAACGCCATCGACGAGCCGCCAAGCCCGGTGCGGATTCAATTCGGCATCCTTGAATGTGGCCACCGAATCGTAGCCACCTTGAGCGACAAGTTTCAGGCAGTCCCGTACATCGTCGGCTGTGCGCATAGGACAGGTCGGTTCAAGCAGGATGACCCATTCGGGCGTCTCGCGCTCGTCTTGGAGCGTCCGGAGAAGGTCCTTGAGGGCGTCAATCACCAGGGCGTCGTCGGTGGCAAGATGCGCCGGACGGGGGTAAACCTCCGCGCCCCAAGCTTTGGCGACCGAAGCAATCTGGGCGTCGTCGGTCGAAACAATGATGCGGTCGATCTCGCTCACCTGCCGGGCGACTTCAATCGACCAAGCGAGCAAGGGTTTTCCTCCCAGCGGCCGGATGTTTTTTCCGCGCACCGATTTACTTCCGCCACGGGCGGGGATTACGGCAATGACTCGTTTCCCATCCAGCATACGGCGTCTGTTCTTGCGTTTGTCGTAACGCCCGATTCGGTTTCGGGGGAGGCCTCTTATAAGCCCTTCCGTCGAAGGCTTACGGGCGCATTCCTACACGGCTTTTCGATGGCAGCATCGCGGAGACCCACCAATCTCCGTTCAACTTTGCCATAGCTTTGAGACACTCGACTGCGGCACTTTGCCCTGCCGAGCCAACGGCGACCATGCGTATCACGTCCTCGTCGAGCGACGGCCCGGTAAAAACGTAGCCGGCAACCTTGTTCCAGACGGTGAAGTTATGCCCTTGCACGAATCCTTCCGCCCCCAAATAGTCGCCAGCCCATAAGAAGACTTTTCGTTGGCTCCTCCCGCTGTCCCAAATCGGCAGCCCCTGCTCGAATTCGCGTCCCTCTTTGATACCGAGCAGATCTAAAACGGTGGGTGCGACGTCGATATGCGATGTCACGCCGTCTATTATTTGGCAATCCTTGAGAATCTGCGGAGCGAAGACCAGCAGAGGAACGTGAAATGAATAATCTGGCAGGAGCCCGTACGGTTCGAAGCTCGGATCTTCGATTGCCGTCCGTATCCCATGATCTCCGGTCACAACGATTATGGTTTGGTCGAGCCGTCCCTCCTCTGATAATCGTTCCACAATCTGGCCTAACCATTTGTCCTGCAACTCTAACAACGCCCGCGCTCGCTTGCCGAGCGACATCTCCGCCCCCCCATGTACAATGTCGGGCCAGGGTGCGTGACCAATCTGCGGCGAAAACACTGCGAGATACCGCCGGTCTTGTCGTGCCAGTTCATGCACGTCTCGCATGAGAGCGTGCAACGCGTCAAGGTCACGACTTATTACATCCTCGTAATATTGGTGTCCAAAGTGCATCCTGCCCGATGTTGGTGCGCTGATGAATATTTTGTCGAATCCAATCGCGGCGTACATAGCGTCCTCGAAGCGGGTCTCGAAGGCGTGCGGAACATAGTAATGCGTCTCGTACCCCGCCGATGAGAGCGCCCTCACGAGGCCCGGCGCTTGCTTGGGTGGGCCGCCGAAAAAGATCGGGTTGGGAGGATACATCGAGGTGAGGATAGAGAACGTCGCTTTGGATGTATAAGGAAAGGTACTGTAATGCGAACTCCCGATCCATGAATGCGACGCCAATTGTTTCAGCGTAGGCAAATCGTCTAAGAACTGAAAGGAATCATGTTTGGCTGGCGCGGTTTCAAGAATTAGTATGATCACGTCATAACCGCTGGCCCTGGCCCAGTATTGCTGACTGGGGGCTTCCTTTTTCGAGCTGGCCAGAGCGGCGTATTCCCTACCCAAGGTATCGGCCGATTTCACGGTAGCCGGCGAGCCCACATCCTCACTGCCCAGAAGAGTCGCAGATACCATCACGGGAATTTCAGCGCGGCCATACCAAGTTTGCGCGAGCTCGCCAGTCATTCCCAATGTGCCAAAAAAAGAGCCCGCAACCGCGAGGCCGGCAACTGTGCATGCGAGCGCTCTTGCTACTAACCAATTCGTCTGGAACACGTTTTTGGAGCGGTGAAGGAAAACTGCCAGTATCACAATCGTTCCAAAGAAAAATCCCCACCTGAGCAACTTGTGTCCACTCCCGTAGTCGATGATGAACTGCGGATGCTGAATCGCCCAGTGAGCAGCGTCAGAGACAAGATACCACGGAATAAAATGTTCGACGTTTTCGAACGACGCCATCTGCACGAAGAGTATGAGGGACACGGAAATGCTGACCAAAGCAACAACGACCGACCACAGCTTCCTGGGCAGAATGGCTAACGCGAGAACGAAAGCGAAGGGCACAACAGCAAAACCCAGAACGCAGTCGGATGAGAAGAGCGTGGTTCGTTCGAAGCGAGTGAAGTGTTGCGCCGCCGGGAAGGTGCTTGCACGGTGAAAGGCGTGCGCGAGGATACGCCACGGTTTATCGTCGCGAAGAATCGTGCTCTTGGCATAGACGCCGAGCACAGCGACCGGGAGCCAGATGGCTGTGAATACCAAACGATCAAGAAATCCGCGACGCATGCGCTCTCTTAGAGAAACCGCGGCGCTTCCACTAACGGTCGAACCTGAGGGGATCTCCGCGGCAAGTCTTGTCTGAAGCAAGCGATTCAAGTTTGGAAATGGCAAATTACGAATCCTCCATTTCGCGCTGAATCATGCAGGTTACTATGAGTGCTGCTTTTTAATTCCCGCAAATCGGGTTCCTCAAGTCTGAATCGTACGGCTGCCAAGCCGATTGAGATACTCGAGCGCTTTCCGGTATTCGGTCCATTCCCCAGTGTCGACCCATGCATTCTCGCCGACCGGGAAGACGCCGACGCGCCCACCGGCCTTCTTGAGCTGCTCGATGAAATCGGTCATGTCGCACCGTGTTTGCTCCGGAATCAAACCGAGCCGGTCGCGGCGCACGACGTACATTCCGGTATTCACAAGAAAGCTGTATTGCGGTTTTTCTGTGATGCGGGCGAGAGTGCCGCCCTTTTCCAATTCGCACACGCCGTACGGAATGCGATAATCCTTGAGGGACGCGACTAAGGTGAGATCGTAATTGTTATCCGTATGAAATGACACCAGTTCGGCGAAGTCCGCCTGGATTACTATATCACAATTGGTGACGATCAAATGTTCCGGCGCCGGCGAATAAAGCGCTCGGAGACTGCCGGCCGTGCCGCGCGGCTCTTTCTCCTCCAAGTACGCCACGGCGTAGCGTGGGCTCAGCTCTTCAAAGAAGGACTTGAGGATTTTGGACTTGTAGTTGACCGCGAGGTAAAACCGATCGAGTCCGTAGGGAAGAAACTGATCGATGATGAGTTCGATCACCGTCCGGTCGCCCACCGGGATAAGTGGCTTGGGGAGAACGTTAGTGAACGGCGCGAGCCGCGTCCCTTGCCCGCCGGCCATGATGACGACCGGCAGATTGAGCCGGCGCTTGGGTTTGATGGTTACTGCTCCCTGAAACAGTTCCTCCCAGAACAACAGCCGCACGATTTCCCGTGACGGATTAACCACCGGAACGCAGCCAAAATTGCCCTTCAGCATCTCGGCCCGGATCTGTTCAGTCCCAAAGCCCTCTTCTGCCACACAGGGTGTGCGATTACAGACGCTAAACACCTGCGCCTTCAGGTCGCCGTCGGACAAGATCCAACGCCGGATGTCGCCATCCGTCAGCGAGCCGATCAGTCGCGACTGGGCATCGACCACGAAAACAATTTTTTCCTCAGTTTTCTCCAATTGTTCCATCGCTTGCCGGATAGTATGCGTCTGGGGAACCAGGAAGGGCTTAACGTTGTCATTCATGGCTATCGTTTCCGGTGATTCTGGCCGATTTGACTTGTCCATAGCCGACCAGAATCTCTGAGTTCGGTCCTACTTCAAATCGTTAAAGCTTTTCTTCAATAGTTCGTCGGAGAGACTTACACGTTTTAGCACGTCCTTGATTCGTTTACTGGCGCGCCCGTCATGAAACCGGTCATACGGGTTGCGCATGCCGCGCAGCGAGGCCCGAAAACGCGGGGAGAGGGCGCGCTTGATTCCCCGTAGAATCGCATCCCGGGAGCACGGAACATCAATCACATTGGCCGCCCGGACCCGGCCCCGCTGCCGATCACCGATGTTTACCACGGGCAGTCGAAAGGAAGGGGCTTCAGTCAAACCGCTCGAGGAGTTTCCCACCATGACCGCAAAACGCTCCAGGCAGCTCAGGTAACGGCGGTGGCCCAGATGAGGGATCCACTTGAATCTTCCGGGGGTTTGCTCGCACAGGGCACGCAACCGAGCGTTGATGCGGGCCCCCTGGGCGTCCGCATTGGCCATCGTGAAGACGGCGTTAAGCTTGCTTGCCTTGATGGCTCCCACGAGATGGCGCACCTGGGTGTCGACGCTGCCAGGATCAAGCGTGGCAGGATGATAAGTGACGAGGGCAACCGGATCCTGGAGCGACAGTCCGATCTCCCGTTCGAGTTGTGCTCGGGTCAGTAATGGCGTCCCGTAAATCTGATCCAGCCCCGGGGCGCCGAAATTGAACACGCGCTCCGGCGCCTCCCCCATCTGGATGATGCGCTGCCGATACGATTCCGTGGCGGGAAAATGCAGCGAAGACATCTTGGTGATGGCATGGCGCACTGATTCGTCAATGGCGCCTTCGCTGCGTTCGCCTCCGTGAATATGCGCGATGGGAATACGGAGCATTAGGGCGGTGATGGCGGGGGCGAACAGTTCGAAGCGGTCTCCCAGCAGAACAATTATGGCGGGCTTTAATTCCGCCAGCGCCTCGGCGAAACCAGACAGTCCAAGGCCGATGGATTTGGCGTTGGCCAAACCGGACACGCCGGTAAGTCGCAGATCGATTTTTCGGTCCAGCTCCAGGCCTTCGGCCTCGATCTCCCGCACCGTCAGTCCGAACTCCGGGGCCAAATGCATTCCTGAGGCGATCACCTGGAGCCGGAGGGCGGAATCAGCTCGAATAGCTTTCAATAGTCCGAGGAGGAGTCCGAATTCAGCCCGGCTGGTTGTCACCACACAGATTTTACGTCGTTTCACGTTGGTAGTTTAGAACATCGGAAGAGAACCTGACGCTCTCCACCCGTGGTATAAATGAAGTCTGTCAGCTTTCGCATAAAAACCTGAAACGCTGCGCAAGGACTTCATCATAAGAATCCAGGCGAGGGAAGTGGCATGGCAAAATATCTGGTTACGGGTGGCGCCGGGTTTATCGGCTCGGCGTTGGTCAATCGGCTCCTGACGCTGGGCCACTCGGTGAAAGTGGTGGATAATTTCAGCACGGGGTTGAGGCACAATCTGGAGAGTTGCCTCGACCGCATCGAACTGGTCGAAGGCGACCTCGCGGAGCTTGCCGTTTGCAAGGCCTCTGTGCAGGGAGTCGAGTACGTGCTCCACCAGGCCGCCATTCCTTCGGTCCAGCGCTCCGTGGACGACCCGATCAGCAGCAATAGGGCAAATGTCACCGCCACCCTGAACATGCTGGTGGCGGCCCGAGACGCGCAAGTGAAGCGGTTCGTATTTGCGAGTTCCTCCTCCGTGTATGGGGACAGCGAGACGTTACCAAAGGTGGAGACCATGCCTCAGAATCCCCTCTCTCCTTACGCTCTTACCAAACTCGCGGGGGAGAAGTACAGTGTAGTCTTCCACCGAATCTACGGCCTGCCCACCGTTTCCCTTCGCTACTTCAATGTGTTTGGCCCGCGACAGGATCCTCATTCCCCCTACTCGGCGGTCATTTCGCGCTTTATCGAAGCGGCGCTGCGGGGCGTTCGCCCCGTCGTCTACGGCGACGGAGAACAATCGCGTGACTTTACTTATGTCGATAACGCGGTGGAGGCCAATTTGCTCGCTTGCCTTGCCGACGGGGCAGGCGGCATGGTGTTCAACGTCGGTACCGGCCAGCGACACACCCTCAACGACCTCCTTGGTTCTCTTTCCGCCATCCTCGGATGCCCGTTGGAACCCGAGTACTCAAACGCGCGGGTGGGTGACGTACGTCATTCTCAGGCGGGGATCGAAAAGGCCCAGCGCTTTTTAGGGTTCGAGCCGAGAGTGAGTTTTCAAGAGGGGCTTGAACGCACCGTGGATTGGTTCCGAAGGAGTGCGAAGCCGTGACTTGGCCTGCGAACAGCGCACTCTTTCACCTTCAGATTTCCCGCCTCGCCGAATAGAAAACGACGCCTCACTGGGTGCGCCAACTCACCCGCCACTAGAATTCAGCCCGGCTGGTCGTCACCGCTCAGACTTTACTTTGTTTCACGCCAGATGATTCCAGTTGATGATTTCGTCTTTGGCGACGCTGGCACGGAGCGTGCGCCCGAGCAGCACCGGCAGGAGCTTTGGGGCGATCCCATTGCCCGGGCGCTTGATGTCTAAGTCCCCGGCCGCAAGCTGGTGGCCCGCGGGCAGTGAGCGGGCTGCCACCACGCTCTTGCGGGCAATCGGAAGGTTGGGCAGTTCACAGGGGGCTGGAGCCTTGATGCCGGTGCCCAGCGCCGCCTCAACATGGCGGATGGCTGCCACCATCTGCCGGAGCTCCTCCGGCTCGAGGGAAGCAGCGTGGTCCGGGCCCGGGAGCGAACGATCCAGCGTAAAGTGCTTTTCAATGACCTCGGCGCCCAAGGCCACCGCAGCGATGGCAATATCAATGCCGGGCGTGTGGTCCGAATAACCCACAGGCAGGCCAAAGGCCGACTTGAGCGTTTGCATGGCTCGTAGATTGACCTCGTCATAGGGCGCGGGATACTCCGTTACACAATGCAATAGCGTCAACTGAGTGGCTCCCGCAGCCTTCAGGACTCGGACGGCCTCTTCCACCTCACCCAACGTCGACATTCCGGTCGACAGAATCAATGGCCGGCCTTTGGATGCCAGGTGCTGAAGGAAAGGCAGGTTGGTGATTTCACCCGACGGCACTTTGAAGAGCGGCACGTTCATCGTGGCCAGCAGGTCCGCGCTTTGCGTGTCGAAGGGACTGGACAGGAAGTGGATTCCGATCTGCCGGCAATGGTCGATCAGTCGCCGGTGGGCTGCGGCGTCCAGCTCCAGCCGCTGCAACATCTCGAATTGGGATTCAGCGTTTGCCGTCATACGCTCCTGATAAGGCGCTTTGTGTGCAGAGCGAGTGGCGAGCAAGTCAGCCCGGAAGGTCTGGAACTTGACGGCATCGGCGCCGCTGGCTTTGGCCGTCTCGACCAGCCGCAAGGCAAGATCAACCGAGCCGTTGTGGTTTACACCTGCTTCGGCAATGATGAATACGTGTGGCACAGGAGTCCTATTTTATCCGGCGGGCAGGAGTGCCGACATAAATACCCGGTTCCGTGAGATCGTGCACGACGGTCGCTCCCGCTCCGACCATGCAGCCTTCCGCGATCTTGATTCCTTCAATGACCGTTGCCCCGGCGCCAATCATCGAGAAAGGCCCCACGCTGGCGCCGCCGGAAATCGTGGCCCCCGGAGCCACATGGACCCAGTCCTCCAGCACGACATCATGTTCAATCGTGCTGTTCGTGTTTACGATCGCGCCCCGCCCGATGGCCGCCCCACTGTTGACGACCGCCCCGTCCATCACCACGGCGCCTTCGCCGCCCGCTACTGCCTCGTTGACGACTGCGTGCGGAGAAACGATCAGCGGAAACGACAGGGCGGGCAGATCCAATCGCATCAATCGCGTCCAGAGTTCGTACCGCCGCCCGCCCAGTCCGACTTGGCCCAGGGCGAGCACGGCGTTAAGTTTTTTCCGCGCGACGGCAAGTGCGGCCAGCTCGCCGTCAGATCCGAGATAAGGAACCCCTGCCAGCGAGCCGTGATCCTTCAGGTCCGTATAACCGAGAATATGGTAGTACTTCAGCTTGTGAAGAATACTGATGACGACCTTTGCGTGACCGCCCCCGCCGATTACAACGATTGCATCCATTCATTGCCCCGTGGAGTCGCCTATCGCGGCGCGACTTCGACTGTTGATTCAGGCAGGCGGCGCTTGATTTCGCGCAACGAGTAAATGGGCTTCTTTTGGGATTCGTAATACGTGCGTGAAAGCATCTCTCCGATGAGGCCCACCGAAAGAAACTGAACGCCCGTTAGAAACAGCAACATCGCGACGAAGAGAAGGGGTCCGTGTTCGACCATGATCGACCTGTGGAGCACCAGCTTATCGTATAACAGGAAGAAGCCGATGCCGGCGCCGGCGCCCATGCCGAGCAGGCTTAATTGCCCGAAAAACTGCAAAGGCCGCGTGGAGTAGTCGAGGAGAAACTTAATGCCGATCAGGTCGAGCAAAACTCGAACGGTTCTGGAAAGACCGTAGTGCGACTTGCCCTTTTCACGGACCGTGTTTTTGATCGGGATTTCCACAATCGTCGCCCCGGACCAGCTTGCCAGAGCTGGAATGAAGCGATGCAGTTCGCCGTAGAGACGAATATCTCGGAGGACTTCACGGCGGTAGGCCTTGAATGTCGTGCCGAAGTCGTGCAGCGGCATGCCGGAAAGTTTGGCCATCAACCAGTTGGCGACGCGGCTAGGCACACGCCGCGTGAGCCACGCATCCTTCCTTGCCACACGCCAGCCACTGACCACATCGTACCCTTTCGCCATTTGGGCAAGGAACTCCGGGATATCTTCCGGATCATGTTGAAGATCCCCGTCCATGGAAATGACGATGTCGCCTTGGATAGAGTCAAACCCGGCCTGCAGAGCTGCCGTTTGGCCGAAATTCCTCCTCAGCCGAACGACGCACACGCGGCTGTCATTCTCGTAGATCTCGTCCAGGATTTCGGGTGTCTTGTCCCGGCTGCCGTCATCCACAAAGACGAGTTCGTAAGGCTGCTTAGTTCGATTTAACACCTCGCTGAGCCGTGCGTAGAGAGGTCGAACAGTCTCCTGCTCATTGTAGAAAGGTACGACTATAGAAATCATTTGCAAGGTCCCCATAATTAATAAGCTGAATGCCGAGTTCTTCAGCCAGAAGCTTGACTCCTGGTTGACTCAGGGCTCGGTATTCCACTTCCCGCTGCTCGAGCAGACGCGTGGGCGTTTGCTTTAGGTCCTTGTCTACAAAACCAGGGTGACACATCAATTCGCTCGTCCCCTCCGGGAGATGGCGGAGGATTTCCCGCAAAAGATCCGCATCCAGGAATCCGGTGGCTGTGACGCCAAAAAAATGCTCAGCGCATGCAACGCCCGCTCGCCGGAGCTGGCTGCGCCATCCACGGGAAAGAGCAGTAAGGGCAAGGCTGCCAAGACGCTGCCGGAGAATAGTCGTCCTCGCGTGGGGAAAACGTCCCAGCATGTAACCCAAGGCAGACCATCGCTCCGCGACAGATCGAATCGCCCGGATGCCGTATTGCCGGGCAAGCCAGATGCTCATCCCTCCAACCACCGGCAATGCGTGCACGTGCTTATGACTGTCCAAATGGGTCGGCACAATGCCTGCGGCCAGGACTTTTTCGATCTGGGCGCGCAGCTCCTTCTCGATATCAACCGTACCCACTCGCCCCAAGGTCATCGCCCGCCACAGGCTCGCGGGTTTTCTCGCGAAGGCCCCGTGACCATTTATAAGGCTGGGAATACTGGAAGCGGGAGCGACAGGTTTGCCTTCGGTAAGATTCAAATGGACGCCAACTCCTAAGCGTGGGGCCTGGCGCGACAAGGCTACCGCGGATGCGAAGGCTTCGCCGTTGGCTAACAGGCTTGTACTGCTGAGCAAGCCGCCAGAATGCGCATCCATGATGGCTTGGTTAACTCTTGCCGTCAACCCGAAGTCATCCGCATTAACGATCAGCCTCTTCATCTTGTGCGCTGGCGCGCCGCCGACTACAGCGATCGCATCCGTGTCTTGCCAGGTTCGCAGAAAAGTGCCCGCTATTGGCGCGGGTTAGCCGCTCATGTGTCGTTTCAGAAAAGCTGGCAGCGAAGCGGCCTCAGCGCAACGCATTTTCGCCACTTGCCTGATGTTTGCTCGCAAAGTTTCGCCCTGGTCAAGGTACTTCCGAGCTGTTAACACAATTTTCGCTATGTCGGAATCTCCCGGAAAGGCGTTGAATTCCTGGGGGACCTCGTATTTAAGCACCCGGGATAGGCTGCCCATCTTGTGCGCGTGAGACGCCAGAAAAATGCAGGGAGTGCCGCCCAGCGAGGCAAAGATCGAAGGATGATATCGCCCGGAGATGAATAGCCTGGCATGGGCCAATACAGCTCCGCACATGAGGATCGGTGCATCTACTGGAACTATGCCGGCATTCTTCTCCCGAGCGACTCGCTGCAGAAATGAATCCGGCAGATCATTTTCCGTCAGGTAGACGCGATATCCAAGCTGCCTTATCGCATCGACGAGTCGCGCATAGCATTGCACTGACCTTTCAGGCTGGCTGCCGGCTAAAGCTCCTCCTCCAATGCAGATATACGGCTGAGAAAAATCAAGTTTGCCCCAATATTCATCTTGCTCGGGATGGGGCAGTAAGAAGTCGCCGTTCAAAGGCGGATGGGAGTTGCCGCTTGCGAAGAGTGAAAACCATGCAAAGAGCGAGTCAGGAATAAAGCTGGGTTTAGTCTCCGGCATTTCCCTCTGGACGTACTCCATGGATTCAGGGTCGCGCAACGACACGGCCCGGCATTGTGCAAACAGTCGCCTGGCCGCCGCCAGCGTTGTGTTATTCCTGCCGGTCAACGGACAATCCGAGATCATCGAATTCACGAGAAAAACCGGCTTTTTCAGGCGAATACCCAGCTCGATCATCGCCAGCAGGAAGAGAGTTGACCGGCGCGGCGGGGTGGAAAAAACAATATCGCCATCTCCGTCGAGCACCAGCATGTCGGCTTGCAGGGTTTGATCGTAGATGCGGGCGAGCGCCGGATGCCGGCGCTTGTGAGCCAGCAGGTTGTCGATGCTGGCAACAGGATCCTCGGCAATGAAATCCTTGGCGCCAAATAATTGTTCCAGCTTGATGTACCAGGAAAACGGCCGCCGCCGGCGCCTGAGCAACAGGTACCGAAAGTGCCGGTAGTATTTCGGCGGCATGAATGTACCAACATAGCCGGCCTCGGCCGAAGACAGGTCGAAGAAGTCGCAGGCAACGCCGCCGGTGATGTCGAATGAGCCGGATAATAACTGATACAGCGCCAAGCTGGCGGCACGGCCCCAGTTTATTGCGGTTCGATTGTCACCAGCGAGAAACACTTTCATGCAGGCTTCACCCTATGGCAGTTCGTGACTTGCAAAGCCCGCGAAGTTTGCAATAGGCACTTCGTGCGGTTGATGAAGTCTACCTTTGAGAACGGCGTATCCAACCGGCTTGGCTTTGAACCCTGCGGATGACATTACAAACCTCGTGGTAGAACCACGGTTAGAGACGGCGCCCGGCCTCGTGCGAACCAACGTTTGCGCCATCAAGGGCTGGCCGGCTTAATGCCACGGCCACAGTAGCGCCGTCCGGTAACCGCCACTCATAGGGCACTACAATGGGCGTTGAATGGAGCGCAAACGTCACAAACTCACCTTTGTAACCATATTCGGCAAGATCTCCGACCACGCTGAAATAGGCTACGTCTTGATAGGTAACGATGAGATCCTTGATGTTTGATGCCCGGACGATCATTTTAACTGTATAGCTTTGCGGCAGCAGGGGAATGGATTTGAAGGTGCATGTTATCTGACCGGGACCTTCCAAGCGATCCGGCCTGTGCCCATCCAGCAACATATTGGAAGTGAAACAGGGGCCATTAACTCCCAACACCCCCAGCGCTATGATTGGCCTCTCGATGCGCTTTTGTGCATCGTACGATATTTCCACGACCAAGTCGTCACCGGGGCGAAACTGGCTGCTTTCCTCGCCCCGGCCGTTTCGTAGCACGACTTTCTGAATGATCAGCCCATAATCCGTATTCGCGCAGGAGAAAGTGTGTTCACTGGAAATGCTGTTGAAGTAGGCCTCCACAATTTCAGCCGCCTCTCCGTCTTTATGCACCCGGCCCTCTTTCAGCCAGACACCCCGTTGGCATAAGGTGCGGACGGCCTCCATATTGTGGCTAACGAACAGAACCGTTCTTCCACTTTGGGCAAAGCTCTCCATCTTCCCGAGGCATTTCTTTTGAAAGGCTGCGTCGCCAACCGCGAGCACCTCGTCGACGATCAGGATTTCGGGATCAAGGTGGGCGGCCACCGCAAAAGCCAAGCGGACGAACATGCCGGTGGAGTAACGTTTGACAGGCGTGTCGAGGAATTCTTCAATTTCTGAAAACGCGACGATCTCGTCAAATTTGCGGATGATCTCGGCTCGGCTCATGCCCAATATGGCGCCGTTAAGGAAGATGTTCTCCCGCCCGGTGAGTTCCATGTGAAATCCCGTACCGACCTCTAGGAGGCAGGCGACCCGGCCATCAATGTGGATTCGTCCTTCGGTGGGAACAGTGATCCGACTCAGGAGTTTTAACAGGGTGCTCTTGCCCGCACCGTTGCGGCCGATGATGCCGACCACTTCACCCTGTCTAATCTGAAGGGAAACATCCCTTAACGCCCAGAAATCCGCCTGCTGCAGCTTGTTTCGCCGACGGGACCGAAGCCAGGCAAGTGGCGCGCGAATCGCGCCCTCGATGGCATGGCGCATGCCGTCATTCCTGGCCCTTTGATGGCCGATGGTGTACCGCTTGCCAAGGTTTTCAATGGAGATGGCCAGATCAGGCATGGCAGGAGGTTGTTGAAGGGGCGCCAGCATCGTTCAAATCACGTCCGCAAAGGTTTGCTCGGTCTTTCTGAAATACCATATTCCTGACGCGACGAGGATGACCACGTCAATTACCGCGACCGCGAGCCCCAGCCAATAACCGCTGCTTTGCGCGCCCAGCAGGCACCAGCGGAAGCCATCGATGATTCCCACCATTGGATTGAGAGCGTAGAGGAGGCGAAACCGCGCTGGAACGACGCTGCTCTGAAAGCCTACGGGCGAGATATAAAGGCCAAACTGAACTACGAACGGGACAATGAAGCGGAAATCACGGTACTCGACCATGAGGGCGGCGATCCACAATCCGACCCCGAGTGAGGCGCCGAACACCAGCAGCACGAAAAATGGCAGAAATAACACGGCCGCGGGAGGCGCATAGCGGTACCAAATCATGAGGACGACGAGGAAGACGGCGGAGATCAGGAAATCCACAAAACTGGTGATGACGCTGCTGACCGTAACGACGACCCGCGGGAAATATACCTTGGAAATCAGGTTGGCGTTCGATACCAGGCTGTTCCCGCTTTCGGACATCGCGGCGGAAAAAAACTGCCAGGGCAGCATGCCGCATAAAACCAGCAGCGGATACGGCCTCCCTCCGGAAGGCATCTTGCCCAGCTTCCCAAAGACAAACGTAAGCACAAGCATAGTCAGGAGTGGCCTGATGAGCGACCAGCCCACTCCCACAACGGTTTGCTTGTAGCGCACGAGCAGATCGCGCCACGCGAGGAAGTAAAACAATTCCCGGTAGCGCCAAAGATCCCGCCAATACTGCCGCTCGGTGCGGCCAGCTTCGATTAGCAATTGAGTCATGCACCCCTGTCCTTATGGATACCGGTAAGTCCGGTCCCCTTTGATGCCGAAATTTGATGGAAAACTGAGGCCGGATTTACACACACTAGACGGCTTGACTGGGTAGACGCAACTCGCTGAATAGATTTCTAAGAGACATGGCCTCCTCTCGCACCGGGCGCACAAGTGCCGACAGTGAATAAGCCGTTGCGAAACCGAGAGCGACAACAAGAAGCTGCGAAACGATGCGCTGCGGGGCGATCAAGTGCAAGGCAATTTCGGCTGAAAGAACACCGGCGAGGGACAGTGCGATCGGGCAGCGGATAGCCTGCCCGAGGCGCTGCAAATTCAAGTGGGTGCCGCGGAAGGCGTATCTGAGCATCCAGGGGAAAATGGCGACGAAAACGAGGGAGCCGGATAATGCTACTCCCTTGATGCCGAACGGCAGGCCGATTGCAAAGCTACCGACGATGATGGGGGAAATGACCAGCAAGAGTTTGAAAAGCCGTCCCGATTGCCCCCGGCTCACAAACAACCAGATGATCGACTCAAAAAGCAGTTGCCCCAATGCAGCGATAACAAGAATCCGGAAAACCGGCGCAGCTTCCCTCCACTGATGGCCGAGCAGCAGGACAATCACCGGTTGCGCAGCAACGAAAAGGAAACCGAAGATCGGAGTGGTAATCCACATGATGAGGTTAGCGAGGCGCAGATAGTATCGGGCTAGGCGCTCCGGATCGTTCTGGAGCCTGCTGAAGGCAGGGACCGCGACGCTACGGGCCGGGGCGCTGAGCTGGCGCACGGGGAGCATAAGAAGATTGTAGGCCCGCGAGTACAGCCCTAGCGGAGCGGCTCCCCAATGCCAGCCGATCAGGACGCTATCGGCACTGCGATTTATCGTAATTATAACGTAGGAGGCAGCCACATTGCCGCCAAAGGCGACCATGGAAGCAATCTTGGCGCCGCGCCGGGGAAGGCCTGGTATCCATCGGACCAACAGCCAGGAAAGCGCCATACAAGTGGAATTCAAGATTAGGGGGAGAGCGACTATCGCCCAATAGCCGGCCCCTCGCCAAGCCATGCTGATGGCAACCGGGACAGCGAGGGCATAGGCAACCACATCCCGAAGAGCCAGAGATAGGAACCGCATCTGGCGCTTGAGAAGCGCATCGTGTTGTACCCGCAAGCCCCCGATAAGGAACGTGAGGGACACCACGAAAGTGAGGTTCCTCAGCCGCGGTTCGCGATAGAACCATGCCAACACCGGGGCTATAGCTATTGTGACCAGCATGAGCGTGAGCCCGATACTCACATTGATCCAAAACAGAGCGGTGACTTGCTCATGGCTGATCTTTTGGCGCTGGATGGTCGCTTCCGAGAGGCCGAGATCCGCAAACGCTTGGCCCAATCCTGTGACGGCGGTGACCATGGCCACCAGTCCGAAATCGGCAGGAGTGAGGAGCCGCGCAAGCACCACTGTTGATACGGATTGGAGAAGAAACCCCGTGCCCTGCCCGGCGAGCGTAAACATGCCCCCGCGAACAGACCGGCCTTTCAAGTCTGCATGCAGATGTTCGGTGCTAAGAACGTCGATCAATTGTTGTTGGCTGGACATGCTGGATCACTGACAGCGTGCGCCGCAAAGTACCATGGAGTTCGATAGCGCCAGCTACCGCACTCGTCCTATCGAACCGAAGAAGGTGGGAGTTCCGCCGTCGCACTCCAAGGCGCTTCGAGCAATCCGCTATATACGCGCATGGTCATCTGGCAGACCACTTCCCAGGAATGGTGCTCGATCGCGTAGTCTCGTATCTCCTGTCTCCGGTTGTTCAACCCTTCGTATAGGTCACTCGCGAAGTACTCTTCGATGGCTCTTGCCAAGTCAAGCGGATCGTCAGGCCTGAATACAAATCCCGTTTTGCCCTCGACGATATCATCCTTGAGGGAGCCGACATCGGCAGCGAGAACGGGCAGGCCAAAACTGTATCCCAGAAACAAAACGCCGCTCTGGTAGATGTGCCTGTAGGGCAATGCGAGAACGTCCGCCGCTTTGAAATAGACTTCCGTCTGGTCGTCTGGAACGAAGTCCGCCTTGAGAAGTATTCGCCCTTTCTGTACGTCCTCACGGATCGTTTCACGGATGGCGCTCCAATAGCTTTCGCAGTTTTTTGGCCTGCCGGCGATGATCAACTGATAATCCTCATGCCGGCCCAGGATCTGCTGAAACGCACGGGTAAGGTATTCGAGGCCCTTGTAAGGCGTGATGTTACCGAAGAACAGAATCGCCTTTGCATTTTCCCGAATGCCCAGTTGTTGCCTCGCGCCCGTCCGAGTAAGCGACGTGTTAGGAACGGCATTATTGATCCCGAACGGGATGACCGTGATCTCTGCCGCTGGTGCACCAAACTCCTCGATGAGCTCGAGTTTCATCTTTTCCGTATGCACGAAGAAATGGTCGGCAAGCCGATATTGGATGCGCAGGGTAAGACGATTCAGGCGCGTGTCGTTACCGTCCCGCGTGCGTGCATTCACGTTGTGCAGCGTGAGGACGATTTTCTTCCCCAACAATCTGTAGTAAAGCATGAGCAGCGTTCGGTCGAAGAACTCGAACTTGTTGTTCCACAGGATGTGAAAGATTCCCGGCTTAGCTGCGGCAGCGTAGCGAATCAGCCTGGCGTAATACATCAAGACCCTGGAGATCTTTGTTCCAATGGCGACATCCGGCCGTTGATCGCCTCGCAAGTTCAGAAAATTCACGCCGGGCTGCCCGTGGAACTGCGGACAATCAAGGTCATCGTTACCGATCAAGTCCAGAGTCACACCCTTTGACATGAGCGAGGTCGCCAGGCCGAATGAATAGGGCTTGTCGGCGCCGCCAGTCAGCAGGGCGACAGAGGATTTTGGAATTTGGGTTGTCGATTTTGAATCCATCGCTCGCAGCCGCTGGTTGCCTACTGATTGTTGACTTTCTCTGCGTCTTGATTGGCAAATCCGACCGCAGACAATTGGCGCTCGACCGCGGCTTCAACCATGCCGGTGGTAATCAGATCCATGCAATTGGGAACAAAATCGCAGGTGGGCTTATAGCAGGCGAGGCAATCCATCACCGGCACAACCTTTTCGCCAAGTCCGTACAATTCGATTTCGGCCGCACTGGTCGGCCCAAACAGCACCACCGTTCGCCGGCCCAGGGCCAAGGACAAGTGCATTGCCAAGGTATCTCCGGCAATCACGAGAGGACACGCCGCAATGATCGCCGCGAAGTGTCGCACGGGATTGTCGCAACCGCTATCGATCAGAGGGACTCGAGAGCGCGACATCAGCCGCTGGTGCCGCTCACGTTCCTCAGGCCCGCCCAGCAGCACAAACTGCGCGTTGTGCCGCTTGGCCAAATGGTCGACCAACTGCAGGTAGCCCTCCTCGCGCCACTGCTTGAGCTGCCACCTGCGCCCGGCGCCGGTATTGAGGCCGATGATCGGACGCGACCAATCGACACCCAAACGCTCGAGGCGCATGCGGCCGCGAGCCCGCTCCTCTTCACTCAGTTCGAACACATAGCGGTGCGGGGCTTCGGAGAGGCCGATTATCTCCAGCATGAGTTCCTGGTAGGTCCTTGTTCCCTGGCGCTTAAGGTCGTCGAAGATACCCATCTCCAGCCATCTCCGCGCGGCAGCATTGGTGGGCTGCACGCACCCCCGCGCGTCGAGAATGAACCCATGTTTCTGTTTCGAATTGGCCATGCTGGCGAGCGCGGCGCTGGTTTTGCCAGCGTCCAGGTTAATCACGCGATCGAAGGTGCGCACCTGCAACTGTGCCAGCGCGTCTTCTCCGTAATCCAGGATCTCAGCGATATACGGGTTGAGCTCGAGCAGGGCGCGCGACTCCCGCCGGGTGATCCAGGTAATCCCAGCTCGCGGGTGTGCTTCCGCCAGCGCCGGAAGCAACGCCGTTGTCCGCAACACGTCACCCATGGCGTCGAGCTTGACGATCAGAAGACGCTGGTCGATCTGCTGGTAGTGCTCGCAAGTGCAAAGAGCCCCGGTTGCCTTGTGCCACAGGCAGGGGCGGTCGCCGAGAAAAAACCGGCAATCGAACGCAATCTCACGCCTCCCGGCGCCCGTCCGTTCGTCTCCGGGATTTGCCGGGTTCTGTGTCATGCCTCCGCCAACCTCTCTTCCAGAAGTTCGCAAATCGCGTGATAGATCGTGATGTGCATTTCCTGAATCCGCGGCGTCGATTGGGAAGGAACGCACAGGCAGAGATCGCACGCCGTTCGCATTGCTCCCCCCGATTCACCCGTCAGCCCGATGACCGTGACATTGTCCTGGCGCGCCGCCTGAATCGCGCGCAGAATGTTCGGGCTGTTGCCACTTGTCGAGATCGCCAGTAGCACGTCGCCCGGCCGGGCATGGGCGGAGAGTTCGCGGGCAAATACCTGTTCGTACCCGAAATCGTTTCCAATCGCGGTGAGAGCCGAGGTGTTGACGTGCAGTGCCATGGCTCGGAATGGACGCCGGTCGCGCAGGAAGCGGCCCGTAAGTTCGGCAGCGATGTGCTGCGCATCAGCCGCTGATCCCCCGTTCCCTGCGATAAAAAGCTGGCCACCGGCAGCCAGGGAAGAATAGATAGTATCAACAGCGCTTGAAACCGCGGCGGCAATCCTGGGAAGAGTCTGGGCAACCTCCAGGTGCTCCTCCCAGATAGCTGTAATTTTCTCTAGTTGTTGACTTGCTCTTGCCACTGACTCCCCTTTCTAATCCTCTTGGGTGACGCGCTCAGAGGCAATCAAATGACTAACCGACCCACGGCGAGCTTCCAACTCATACATTACTCTATCCCAATGCCTGGCCAACGAGATTTTCATCTGAGGCAAACCCACCTGAGCCCATTTCGCAGCTTTCCGCCCGAACACCGGCCTGATCCAGGCATATTTCCAGCGTAAGCGGGGCATCTCCAATCGGCCCTGTAGCTGGTCGGCCACGCGCTGCAGCTCCGCCACAATGTCCGGCCGTTCCGGGTAAACATCGGCACACTTGGTCCGTAGGTATTCCAAGCAAACCTTTCGGACGCGTTCGCTATCCTCAAGCGAACGCAAGTACTGAATGTGTAACTTCACGGATAGTAGGAGCGAGTCTCTCTTCTTATTGGAGATACCCAGGTAGCTTAAACTGTTCCTGCCAGGAACCCTGTAGAAGACCCCGGTTTCGCGAACAAAACGGGTGCCTTCGGATGCCAAGAGCATGCGGGAGAAGTATTCTCCGTCATCATCAAACCCGAGGCGTGTGTCCCACGGACCCGCTGCCTCGACCAATTCGCGGCTGGCCAGCCACGTTCCCGGTTGCATGTATAGGTTTTCCTTCATCTTCTTCAGGAGCCACTCGGCCGGAGAGAGGTCCTCGCACAGCGAGTTGTAATGGAAGCGGGCATGGCGGGTGCGATAATAGAACGAAGCCCACGCCGAGGAAAGCAGTATTCGCCTGCTGTCATCTTTCCGCAGCGCAGCAAGCTGCCGCTCGATTTTGTCCGGGGCCAGAAGATCATCGGCGTCCAGCCATTGGATATAGTCCCCTTGGCTGAGCTGGAAGGCTCGGTTGCGGGCTGCCGCCGCTCCTTGGTTTTTCTGCGTGACAACGCGAACCGATGACGACTCAAACCGCCGTGCGATCGCGAGTGTTTTATCAGTCGAACCATCATTGACGATAATAATCTCCTTGCGTTGCCAAGTCTGGCCAAGCGCTGAACGAATCGTATCCACAATCCAACTATCCGCATTATATGCGGGGATGAGAATTGAGACCAATGGTTTGGCCGCAACTGCCGGACGTTCCGGCAGGCGACGGGAGCGGTCACGAGACCGGCCCTGCTCTTCCCTTTGCCTTATCATCGCGTCGATTCGTTCCACCAGATCCAGATTATCGTCGGAAAACTTTCGCGCGAACAGAGCCTCTCCGGAACCAAACTGATCCTGGACACATACTTTTTCGTGTTCTCCAAAAAACCTTACGTGCGCGTCATTAATCATGACGGGGTGGCCCCCGGGCGCGGGCATATCTCTATAGAGGACGCTTGGGCGGACTCGCAGGCGAAATCGCGAATTGCCCAGAATGGTATGAAAGAACATCTCGTCAGACGTAAAGGTGTTCCGGAAAAACCTTTCGAAGTGCGGATTGCGATCCACAAACTCCATTGTGCATTGGCAAGCGTCCCGCGTTAGAACCCAACAAGCATCCCCGGCATAAGCCTCGAGCGCCCCGAGAGATTTCCGGTAATCGCGTTCAGCCATGCCCAGCTTTCCCAACACCCTCGAAGCGTAGCGACGGATAGGCTTATCTGACGGATACCTCAACGTGTTGATTTTGGAGAGCGGAAAGCCAGGTGCAGGCATTTTTACCATGCTCATGAACTCCCAGCCGCTGTTCTCTTCTAGGAAACTCTGAATGTATCTACCGCTCCTTAGCGGGTAGTCGCTTCCCTGCAAGAAGACGAAGTAATCGTACTTAGCGGAGGAACTAAGCGCCTGCCGGATCAAAAGCATTGTTGCCTCGACCTGGGAGAACTCCCCCCAGTAAATGGGTATGCGCTCTTTGCTTAAAAAGACATTCTCTCCGCTGAGGCCTGAAAACTCCCCAATGCTTGATTTTGCGTCCACGTGGATGAAGAAGGCGCAATCGTCGGATGACAGCACCCCTATCATTCTCTTGAGAAGGCACGGATTCCTATGAACAAGATTCAAGTATGCGATTTTCATTTTTGCGCTTCGTTTCTCTGAGTTCTCCCTGCTGGAACGGAGCCCAAGTCTGGTCAGGGACAATCAAGCGAGAGCACGCCGCCTTCCGGGTCCGGCGCGTGATGCGTCCTGGAGGCAGGAACTCCTCAGCCTTCCGACGAATGCCTTCATTTTATCATGCCTCCAGTCGGGAACAGGAAAGCAATACGTGACCCTAGACCGTAACGCCTTGTCTGGCCCGAATCTGGGCTGCCCCCCTCCATGATAGATTGTTGGTCACGCAGGACGCGATTCTCTTGGGCACCGCCGCACAACTCTTCGCTGCCTTGTGTGAGAGCCCGAATTGATATAAAGGACGGCATTCACGGTTTCGTGGGACTGGTTGACGTCTGGGGACCTCCTTTTCCGGCAAACGAGACCGGTACGCAGGTACCATTGACACCCGCAACGCATATATCGGATAGTAAGTTGATTGTAGGTTGGGCGGGGTTGCGGTGCCGGAGGGCGGTTAGATGCCCACCCTGTGCCCAAGAAGCTAGAAGGACGGGTTTGACTCTGTGAGACAGAGGCGTGCGCGTCCTAGGACCGTTCGAGGTCGTATGCTTATTCATAAGGAGGAACAAAATCCGTGACTAGAATCATCAAGCAATTCTTTATTGCACTGCTTTTTACTACACTTGCTTATACGAGCGTGGCGGCTCAGACGACTGTCACCGCGGCGTCCTGCAATCAATCGGACGTGAATGCAGTCATCAATGGTCCGACACACACAGCCGTCAGTGGGGACACCATCAATATTCCGGCAGGATCGTGCACGTGGTCGAGCGGAATCACCCTTTCGTCTGTTGCTATTTCCATTATCGGAGCGGGACAAGGATCCACCACGATTACCGATGCGCTCAACGACGGGGCAACGCCGCTTTTCAACGCAACGAGCGTGCCCGTCACTTCTTACTTGCTTCGCTTTAGTTCTATGACCATTCAACCAGGAAGCGGCGTCACAAATGGTTATTCCCCGATTGCCGCTGAAGGCGTGTGCTCGTCCAGCACCTGCCCGAATATTCGCGTGGACAACATAAACTTCGGTGGGTGGTCCGAGTCGAGCAACGGGAATCAGGCCGACTGGCTGGTTCGCGTTGACAATTTTTTCGGCGTTCTGGACCACAATACTGTGTCTTCAGCGACCTTGGCCAATGTTGGCCACAGTGCCTACTTGGGCGTCGGGAACTATGGCGACAACTCTTATGCAACGCCTGATAGTTTTGGAACTGCGAATGCTCTGTATCTAGAAAACAACACATTTACTAACACTGGCTTGTCGGAAGATTGTGATGAGACCCCCCCTGGAGGCTCAGTCGGCGGTTGTCGCATCGTCGTGCGTTTCAATACGTGGACCAATGCTTCTACCAATGGGCTGCTTTACGTCCACGGTACGGAGAGCAGCGGCAGGTCAAGAGGAGGGAGACAGGCAGAATTCTACGGCAATACAGCCACCTGCCAGAATACCCAAACTGGCTGTCAATCGGGCTCCTCCATGCGGAGCGGAGTTCTTAGACAATTCGGAAACACCTTCATCACAGCAAGCGGGTCTTGGTTTAATGCTTATGTGATGTTGGATGATTACCGTACGTTCGCGAGCATCGGGGGCTGGGGACAGTGCGATGGCACAGGCACTTACGATCAAAATGACGGTACAGTGTACGCCTCGGGCACTTATACTGGACCCTCCGGAAGCACGTCGTTCGTGGACAGTTCCAAGAGCTGGACGACCAACCAGTGGGCCGGAAGCGCACTCACAAACGGAGTTCCTTATTCGCTCCATAACGTGACGCAGAATTTTGGGGCAGAGATCGCTTCCAACACGGCCACTACCATCACCGTCGCCAATTATAACCCGGTGTGCAATTGGGGGACGCAAGCCGCTTGTACTTGGAACAATGGCGACAGCTACCAGATCCTCCGTGCGACGATGTGCATTGACCAGCCCTCACGAGGGGCCGGAACTTTGCTCTCAGGCTGGACTGACCCCACGCCAGCGGGTTCGGTCGGTGAGGTTCTCGACCCGTCCTATGACTGGCTCGATACGACACAAAGCGGCTCGACAGTTTACAACAAGGGCTTTGCTCCAGATACGGCGAAGCTAATTCCCAACAGAGACTTCTACAACTACACATCTTCCTTCAACGGGACTAGCGGAGTAGGAAGTGGAACCCTAGCGAATCGGCCCGCGACCTGTACGACCGGGGTAGCTTACTGGGCCACGGACCAGGGCAACTGGAACACCAGCGGTAACGGGTTCGGACAGGGCGTTCTCTACCAGTGTTCAGCAACGAATACCTGGACGGCCTATTACACACCCTACACCTATCCCCACCCACTGGAGGGGGGCACCGCAACTTCTCTCGCCCCTCCGACGAATGTCCAAGCGGTCGGTCACTGAACGGTGCGTACAGCCTTGCTCAAACCGTGAAGCAAATTCCAGCACCGCCTGTTTCTGGATTATCAAGGAAGAGGCGGTGCGGAATTGCGAGCGCGAGTACAATCCGGATTACCACTTTCAACTGACAACCGGGAGTTGCTCGGAGGCTTCGGTCCCTTCGAATGCGGCGACACTCGGTACTCGATGCATGGCGTGTTGGGGCAGGCTAATGGCCCCCAGAAGAAGCGTCATCCACAGCAGCCCGCCTTCGAACGCGGCCTCCGTTATGTTATAGAAGAGAAGAATAGTCCAGACGGCTAGGGTGAGGGAGCCGAGGATGGAAAAGGGCTTGAGCCTCCTCCAAATGTTCCGGTAGGCGGCGATCAGGAATCCGATAACAAGGAAGACGCCGATGTACCCTAGGTTGACGTAAACATCCAGATAACCATTGTGTGTTTCGTTTATCACGCCACCATAAGTACTCCACACGCGTTCGAGCCTGGGGCCCAGCCAGAAGCTCTGGTAGCCAACGCCAAGGAGGGGGTCGGTGTGTATGCTGAGAACCGCATCCCATATATGTGTTCTACCAGTGAGCGTTGGGTCCCGGCCAACGGAAGCGGCAAGTTGCGCGTTCAGCCCTAAGCCGAATGCCAAAACCACGTATAGCAAGTAAGCGGACGGAATCATTACCTTGAGGAAGCCGGGATGTCGCTGGGAGCCTTTGCTATGAGCGGCTGCGATCACTAAGCAGCCGAGTATCAGGCAAAGGCGGGATGTGGCGCTGTCACACATATACAGCAGCCAAATCGTCATGGCGATGAATCCGACGTTGACGAGAATGATGCGTTTCGTCCGCCGTTCCTTCCGATCAGCCCAGCGCGTCACAGTATCCCAGAAAAAGAACAGCCCGCTGAGCAAGCACGCGGTTCCTAGCATATTCTTGCTGGTTGTAGCTCCTGAGTAGGTCGCGGTACCTGTCCAGAAGTCGTAGGCTCTGCCAATATCGGGGAAGTACTTGACGAGCACAACAGAAAGCGGAATCAGCAGATAGCAAAGGCGTCGAATAAGCGTACGTATAGCCTCCAGCGGTTGAGGATCAGACAGAACAACGAGGATCACCAGATAGCTGCCCAGATCCCGAAACCAGCGTTTGAAGGCGATGAAGGAATAATCCGACCAACAAACACTCACCAAAGCAAAGACGAGCATTGCCGTCAAGGCAGCGTTGTGCGTTAAGAAGGCGCCCCATCTTAAAGACCGCGACACCAGGATGCCGATCGCCAGCAGGATCAAAGCTAAATAGATGCTGTGGTCCAGGGGAGTCCCTTCCTCTAGAGCCCCGGCGACCTGCCCGCCCTTGCCGCTTAGCCAAAGCGTGGGCGCCCGCGATCCCAGGAAAAACATCCAGATCAGGGGTACCCACAGGGCTGCTGAGGTCTTTGGCACCCTGGCAGGGTCGAACCACAGTAGCGCCAGCAGCAGGACAAGCCACAGGAACAGGGCTAGAGGAGGAGGCATCGCAGTCGTTAGGCTGGAGTGCGGACAGAAAAACTGGACTTCACAAGGCCACGCCGTGGCGCGCGAGGAGCGCCTGGATCGCAGCCAGGTTACGGAAATTGCTGGGCACGATCTCCTCCACATCCACGAACACGTCGTAGTGCGCTTCCAGAGCGGCGACCAAGGCCGTCAGGTCGAGCGAGTCCAGCACGCCCTGAGCGAAAAAGTCGTCCACTCCCGAATAATCCTTTCGCGGCCGAATCTCATTGAGAATTACGATCAAATCTTGCATGGCTTTGGCTTGGGCGCTGGCGTGCTGCGCTCAATCTTCCTCCTTCACTCGGATAAAGGGCGGAAGCGCGACTCGGGCGGGGTCGATGGCCCTGACATCGCTGTTTGAGTACTTGCCAGCGAAGAACTCCCTTGCCGGCGCGTTCCGCGGGCCTTCAACAGGCGCTGCCCTGACGAAACCGAAGCCGTCAGCCTGAGCCCGGCCCACGATGTACGAGAGAAGCGCCTCCTCAACTTTTTTCCCCATTACACGGCAGCTCATGACGAAATCCACGATCAGGGCCTCCGTGCCTTGGCGCGCTAAGCTGGCCAGAGCGGTGAGGCCGAAATCGCCGAATCGGTCTGAGATGTGGAAAACGTAGGCGGCGTTTCCGGGCTCAGCGGCCCAATCCCAAAAGCTCTTCTCGTCCATCCGGCGCAGGCTGAGGTTGAACTGATTCGTTTTGTTAAGGAGTTGCGCCGCTCTCGGCAAACTCTCGCGCCGCAAGGGAGCGCAATGTACTTCGATCTGAAGCGAACGCAGCCAATCCTCGACATCGCCCCCGGCCTCGAGTGCTTCCCTGCGGCCACGCTCGGCCCGGTACATGTCCGTCCTTTCGAAATCCTCGCGGCCGAGCGTCGGGGTCTCGAAGCAGGTCATGGAAGAGACAAAAGGCGCGAGGCCCGAGGGCGATGCGGGCAGGTCGGGCGCCCACACCTGCGGCAACATGCGTCGCACTTGATCGCGTTCCTGCGGGCTGTCGTCCAGGAACACAAACGACTCGAGCCCCACATTCAATTCCGCAGAGAGAGCCACAAGGTTTTCGGCCTTTTCGCTCCAGTTGATCCGCCACGCCGCGAAGTCGCCCTTACGCAGAGCCATCGCGGGGTGATTCTCTATCACGGACAGTGCAAAGCCCTCATCGTTCTTACTACAGATCGCAAGCAGGATTCCTCGGGCGCGCAACGCCCTGAGGCTCACCTGAAAATCGCGGAAGCACTCCCCCACGGGGTCGGGCGCCCCAAGCTTGATGGCCTCCGGGCCGTCGTCCGCGGCCACACCTCCCCAAAGTGTGTTATCAAGGTCACAGACCACCACCTTTTTCGTTAAACCCAGCAACCCGCGCAGCACTGCCTTGATTTCCGATCCGGCCTTCTCGAAAAACGGTTGTGAGTATAGGATCTTAGCTACGGCGTACATCCGAGGATCATGGGAAGGTCGAGCAAGGCTGGCTTGCCAATAGGCGGCATCAAGCAGGATAATATTCGATTGCGCGGCGAATTTCTCGGCCAACACCAGATTTGCCTTCGCCAGCAAGTTCGCCAGTCCTATGCCCTGCCTCCAAGTAAGCGTTTGAATCCAGCGCTCATAGCTCGGCACGATCCAGGTCGGCACGAGCACCAAGCCGACGCGACCGGCTGTCCTGAGGATTCCCTCCCCGAACTGTTCCGCCTCGCGAAGGACCTCATCGTGGTTGGCTGACTCGAAGCGCATCAGCTTTCCGAGCGAAGGCAGTGTCAGATGCGGCGCCGTCCAAACCACCAGATGATCAGGATGAAAAGCCCAAGCGGGGTGGTCGCTGTCGAGCAGGATCTGATAGACCTGGCCGTAAGGTGCAGCGGAACAGCGGAGCGCCGGCGCCTCCTGACTGCTCTCGAGGAGGCGGGCCAGTGGGTCTAACGTGGTGTCGCCGACCAAGAGCACACGCCGGTTCCCAGTACCGGTCGGCTGTTCGCTCGTCGCAGATTTCATAGCTTCACCTCCTTTGCCCCGTGCTGAGCAGCGGCATGGGGAAGGTGGCTGACCGGCGCCCGGCCATAAATGGTGATTCCGCGTCGGGCGGCTTCGACCAAGCGCTCGGTCACAATCCCCGCCCGCGCGACGACGAATAGCGGAACCCCATGAAAGCGCCACTCGACAAGCTCCTGCTTGGAAAGCACGGACCAAAGCAGGGTGAGATCCAGTTTCATCGCAGGATCGGGTAGTCCAAGATCGTATTCTATGTGTTTGCCATCGGAGTCAATCAGCGTGACGCGGATCGACCTGTCTGCGAACTTGATCGGGAAGGCGTCGCCCAGTACGTCGGTCGCCGTGTGGGCGTGAGTGAGGCAGCGGTAATACTCGACCCCCAGCCCCAGAATGGCGGTGCGGCGGCGCGTCATGACCCCGAACGGGCTGTCCGGGCCAAGTCCAGTCCTTGCTAGGTGGTGGCCGGAGGTGAGCTCCGCTGCAAGGGGGCCGAGAGCGCAAACGCTGCAGGTCGGGTGAAGGCTACGCAAGACGCCTGGCGTACGTCGGAACACCTCCGCAAGTAGCCCAATTTCTGACGGCGTGCGGCGGACGTCGAAGGGCCGGTTCCGGAAATACCCTTCCAGATCGAAGTTGCGGCCACCCATAACGAAGGCAGGCATCACCAGCGTGCGTTCGCGCCCACAAACACTGGCCAGCGCGGCGACAAGTTCAGCAGGGCTGCCCGTGTACATTGGCAACAGATTCTCGTATGAGCTATGAACCATTACGATTTCGGAGTCTGAGGGGATCTGCCTCGCCAAGTCCGCGCACATCTCGTCGCTGGTGAAGCTCCCGTGAACCAGCGACAGCATCGGAGCCAGCCGTTTCCGCGCCAGACCCTGAAGGCGTTTCAGCTCGGTGCGTCGCTCCTGAGACAGTGTGCGACGCAGCACCGAACGAACGCCGGCCCGGACGGCGTTGATGCGGCGAGACACCGTGCTCACAGCTTTAAGATCTTCCATGCGTTACCGCTCCATTCCGGACGCTGCGATGGCGGATGAGATAGGCTGCCCTTCAATAGCCAAATGATCCCGCGACCGGCCGGCGCGGAGCTGATCGAAGATCGCATCCATGATTCTGGCTGTGAGCAGGATCTCTCGATAAGGGATGGGCAGGGGAGCGCTTTCGCGGACCGAACGGTAAAAGCCTTCGATTAAATACTTCATGCTCGAATCCATATGGAAATCCCTGCGCAGGAATAGGCTTACGTTCCCGAGCAGGTTTCGTAGATGCTGTTTCGCAAACAGTACGGGAGGAATGAAGTGGTCGGCATAGCTCTTGAATTTCGCGCCGCGAAGCCTGAGCAGGATCTCGTGATCCTGGTCAAGAACCAGGCCGTTCTTCGGCCCGTAGATTCGGAACTGATGGATAGAAGGGCGCATCTGGGAAGAGAAAGTGAAATAGGCGGTTGTTCGCTCCTCCTCGCAGATGATAACGCGAAGCTCATCTACAATCTCGGTTTCGCCAATGCTTTTGAGAAGCGGGCTCACAAATCCGTAGGCGATCACCAGAGGATCAGCGCTCGTCAGGAATTCTGTAATTCTGGCGATCCCGTGGCTGATAATGTTGTGCAGCAACCCTCCCGGTAATGCGCGGACCCAATGGCGCTTGTCGCCCAACAGGGCTCGCGCGTAGCTCCGGTCACCGAGATTGTAGCAATAGTAACTTTCCATATGCACGGGGACCCCGCCGAGGTAGCCGCTTTCAACCAGGGCTCGCATGCGCCGCGCCACGTGGGTGAATTGGTAATTGTGTCCGACCGTTAGCTTCAGACTTTTTTCGGCCGCCAAGTCCACGAGTTGCTGCGCTTCGTCGGCATTGAGGGTGAACGGCTTCTCAACATACACGTGACAGCCGTGCTGGAGGGAGAACCTGGCAATCTCAAAATGACTCGCAGGCGGCGTCGTGATGTGGACAACATCCGGCCGAGCCTCGCTGACGAGTTCGGCTACGTCAGTGAAGTATCGTTTGACTGGGAATCGTTCTTGGAGTTGCTTGGCCATCAGCGGCTCTCGGTCGCACACGCCCACAATCTCACAGCCCTCGATCTTCTGAATTTGTGACGCGTGGGCGTCGGCGATCTTTCCGCATCCCACAAGGGCGACCTTAAGCATGCCGTTCACCGCGCTTGCAACTTTGGAAGTAACGCCGCATCGCCTCTGGGGTGGCCACTCTGGGCGTCCAGCCAAGCCTGGTTTTCAGTTTTTCGTTGCTATAACGCGTCTTCTTCCACTCGACGTGCCAGCGTTTGCGGTTGAAGGCCGGTGGCAATTGTCCCTCAGACCATTGCGAAAATTTCTCCCACAAATAGCACAACCCATGGCTAACTGCGTGAGGCACATAAACTGATTTGAAGCGCCTTACGTTCTTCTTGTACTGGCGCAAAAACTGGCGGCTGGAGGGTAGATCATCGTCGACCACATTGAAGGCCTCGCCCTCGACTCCTTTGACGATGCCGGCCAGAACAATCGCCTCTGCGCAATTGTCGACATACGTAAAGGGTATGGTGTTGGAGCCTCCCAAATGAAGAAAAAGTCCAAACGTGCCGAGGCCCACACGCCCCGTGATTTCGCCTTTGCTCCCCCCATAAACACTACCGGGCCTGATCACGACGTAAGGGATTTCAAAGTTCTTGCCATACTCCGCGACAAGTTGTTCCTGCTTGACCTTCGCAAAGCAATAGGCATCCCCCCGCAGTTCAGGATGTTCTTCGAGCGGGCACGATTCATCCAAGAGCCTCCCACGGGGTTTCCGGCGGTTGGCGTACACGGTGAATGAGCTGACGAGTACGAATCGTCGCAGACGCGTATGTCGCAGGCTGGCGTCCAGCAGGTTGCGAGTAGCTACAACAGAATTCATATAAGCGTCCGGGAAGGACTTCTCGCCCGTCCCGGCCGCCAAGTGAAGGATCACGGCCGCGTCTTTGCTTGCCGCTTCGCAGTCCTCCCGGGAAAGAAGATTGCCTTTGAACACCTCGATTCGTGCCCCTGCGGGTCGGCGCTTGACGATCGCTTCGATCCCCGCCACTTCGCTGGAGGGACGAGTAAAACAGACGAGGTTTCGAAACGCGTGATCCAACAACCTTTCTACCACGCGAGATCCAATGAAACCCGCGGCGCCCGTTATTAGTATCCGATCATCCGGGGCGACGATAAATTGATCGTGCGGCGCGAGCTTCGAGGTAACGCCCCGCGGCGGTCCGGCTTGGTCAGTTGTAACGTCAACCCCCTGTGTCATCACTTGCTCAACGCAGCCACTGGCGCCTCGTGCGCCCGCAGCCATTCCTCAAAGACCACGAGGCTGAACAGGATCTTGTGGTTATCGTTCCGGCCGGAGGCATGCTGCTCATAAAGCTCGCGCACCACGTCGGCGCGAAGGTATTGAAAGATCCTGGACCCGCCGTCAAGCAGGGTCTCAATCATCCTGCTGTCGATGGCGGTGCGAAACCACCCGTCCACGACATTGCTTGCGAACCCGCGCTTCGGCCGGTTTAGCATCGAGGCGGGAAGGAAAGCTGCACAGACCAGGCGGTGTAACCATTTGCGGGACCCACTCCTGACCTTAAGTTTAGCCGGTAGTCGTTCGACATATTCCACGATCTCCTTATCCACAAACGGGACGCGTAGCTCGAGACTGTGAGCCATCGAAAGCTTATCCGCGTACATGAGGAGCTCATCGGGCAGTGTGGATCGCACCTCGAGGAACTGCAGCCCCCCCAGTTCGTCCGTCTCAGACATGAGCTCGGCCATGCTCGCCCAGCATTCCTGTATAGTGTCACCGGAGTTGGGCTCCAGGAGTCCATCCTGGAACAAGCGATCGACCTGTTCCCCTGGCAGGAGCGACAAAACATATTGATACCGGCGCATCCGGTCCGGGATCGCCAGAGAGTAGACGCCGCGCTTCAACTTCTCATTTCTCGGGAGGGCGGCGACAGCCGAGGAGATGTGAGTGCGCATCCAACCGGGCAGGCGGGCCCACAGGCCCCCATAGCGAACTCCAAGATGCCGGAGATACCCCCCAAACAATTCATCCGGTCCCTGCCCGACCAAAGCGACTTTGACGTCGCGCCGGGCTCGTTGACAGACGAAATACATCGGGACAATCGAGGAAGCCGCGATGGGCTCCTCGAGGGCGGCCACAATCTTCGGTAGCGCCTTCTCAAAGGTCGATCTCGAAATCAGGACACTGGTGTGCTTAGAGCCCAGAATGCGAGCGGTTTCCGTGGCATCCGCTAATTCGTCGTCGGCAAAGCTCGAGCCGTATCCCACCGTATAAGTCGGCCACGAGCTTCCGTTGAGATTCATCAAGGCAAGCAGCAATCCGGAATCGATACCCCCGCTTAACAGCAGGCCCAACGGCACGTCGCTGATGAGTTGCCGGCGGATTGCCTGCTTGTAGAGCTCCAGCAATTCTTCCCTTGCTTCGCCAGCCGACTTTTCGGGCGAGAAGGGTACAGGCTTGAATTGGTACCATCGGCTCAGCTCGTAGGACCCGTTTTGGACGGTCAGCTTGGTACCCGGAGCGAGCTTGCGCACGCCCTTGAGTATCGTGTAAGGCGAGGGCGTGTAGCGATAGCGCAGAAAGAGATTTAGCGAAGTAGGATCGATCTCGGCCCCGTTCCGCATCGTAGCCCGAATGGCCCGCATCTCCGAGCCGAAATACAAACGATCCCCGACGATTCTGTAATAGAGCAGCTTGATTCCGAACGCATCGCGCGCCAGAACCAACCGCTGTTTCCGCCCATCCCAGATGGCCAGGCCGAACATGCCATTGAGGCGATTGAGCACCTCATCGCCCCATTGCTTGTATCCGTGGATGATAACTTCGGTGTCTGAGTTGGTGCGGAAAACGTGTCCGTACGCTTCCAGCTCACGGCGCAGCTCGTGGAAGTTATAAATCTCGCCATTGAAGATCACCCAGACGGACTCTTCGCGATCCGACATGGGCTGATGACCGCCTCCGAGATCGATGATGGAGAGCCGGCGGAAGCCGAATCCGAGCGGTCCGGTGATGTAATATCCCTCGTCATCGGGGCCTCGATGGACGAGGGTCCTGGTCATCGCTTCGATTTCCCGGCGCTGAACGGGATCCGGGTTCCCGAAATTATATTGTCCGCAGATGCCGCACATAACGTTTCTCTCGTTTAGCGATCTAAGAGCGAACTGCGGAGATTCTTCGCTCCCTTGGAAATGGTTGCGCCGCAGGCGCCTTGTTAACTTCGCGCCACACTGAAGCTATCAACCCGCTTGAATCTCACCAGCGATTTGAGGATGGCCTTGAGCTTGGCCATTTGTTCCTTGCGGTGAAACTCCATGAGCTCTCGGGAGACTGGGCGAGGCGTGCGCCGGATCAGCGCCCAACAATAGCCCAATCCTAGAGCCAGGCCGCCGACGATATAGGGTCGCTTCACGGCCTTGTAGGCAACTCGGAACAGTTCCCAAACCGGATGCCCACCCATGTAATAGTCCTTCTCCCCATAGGAAAACAGCGAGGAGAGGACACTGCGCTCTGCGGTTCCCAAATGCCGGTGATGGAAGAACGACCTCTCGCGGAACGATTCGGTCTTCCAGCCTTTCATGCGGGCGGTAATGACCGCCATCCAGTCGATTCCCCCGGCTCGGTGTGGGATATAACCGCCGATTTCCTCCCAGCATTGCCTGCGGAACAACTGGCACTGGCCCGAAACGTGACTGCGCCCCTCGAAGCTGTCTGTTTCGGAGCTGTAGCCTTCCTCTCGGAAGACCGTTCCGGCCACACCGAGGGTAGGATCTTGGTCGAATCTTCCGGTAAGAAATTCGAAATAGTCCTTTTCAAAAGAAATATCGGCGTCCAGGTTGCCGACGATTGCGTAAGGAAGGCCTTTGACTCGCTCGTAGCCAGCGTTGAAAGCTTGCACTTTTGCGGCAAAGCTGCGATCCCGCCTTTGAGGCATCTGCACCATTTCGATCCAGGGGTATTGGGTAAGATGCCGGCTGATTATCTCTGCCGTCCCGTCCGTCGAGCCATCGTTTACGATCACCCATTTCAGCGGCAGGACCGTTTGGTGAATCATCGACTCGATCGTCTTTTCGATGAACGCTGCTTCGTTTCGGGCTGGCGTGATAAGAACGTAAGGCATGCGCGATCGGTGTTGATCCATGTGGTTCTCTTTCACTGCCGCTTGCCCATGCGTGCTTGGCTCGCAGCCGCCACGCGGCGATTCTCACCTGGTCCCTGGCTTGGCTTGCGCGGGGCCAGGTGGAGGGATCCTTGCCGTTTACTGTAGACCCTCTGGTACGCAGCGAGCAGATGCTGAACAGAATACTCCCAAGCCAGTTCCTCTTCGATCCGTCTTCTTCCGAACTCTCCCATCCTCTTTCGTTCCTCCGGCCTCTCGAGCAACCAGAGGATCTTGTTGGCGAAATCGGCCACCTGATCCCCGCGGTCAGCATACAGAGACGCCTCTTTCGCGCTAAATCGGCCTTCCTTCGAATCGAATTGGACAATGGGCTTGCCCAGAGCCATATACTCCATGATCTTGATCATTGTAGAGATATCATTCATCTCACACGGACGGTCGGGATTAACGCATACGTCGGCAGTCGAGAGGATCTCCAATAATTCCTCATCCGAGACTCTACCGGTGAAATTCACCATGTCCACCAGATCCCTGTCTCGAACCATCTCTCGCAGCGCTGCCAGTTCCGGGCCCGTCCCAACGCATATAAAACGGATATCACGCTTTCCTAAGTTCTTGATATATTGCGCAACATTTACCAGGATGTCCAAGCCATCCTGAACATTCATGACGCCCACATAACCGACGAGGTATTGTTTGCCATCCTTGAGCGCCGGGTTCGGCGGGACGGCTTTAAAGGTGTAGGGGTCGGGTCCGTTGCGGACAACGAACACGTCATCCGAAGCCATACCCCCCCTCTTGATGGCCAAGTCTTTATAGCTATTATTCGTTGCCATAACCGCGTCGCTAAAGCGGTAGGTCATCTTCTCGAACCAGAGGAGAATTTTGTAAAGCAAGGCTCGCTCGCCGGATTTGGAAAGGTAGAGTTCTGGAGTCGCATCGTGATGATCAAAGATGTATTTAACGCCAAGAAGTTTGAACGGCAGAACAACCAAAAAGATATTGTCCGGTGGATTGCAGCCCTGAATGACCTGAAAACCATGCCTCAGGTAGATCCACCACGTATAGAAGAACTCCCAAAACAGCGCCCAGCCGTACTCCCACAGGTATCCCGGAAGCGTGCGCCCTTCTCCCGGTATGGGGTGCCTGTAAATACGAATTCCGTCAATTACCTGGTGTCCTTCGCGGCAGTTGCCGCGCAGCGGGCACAGAACGGTCACGTCATATCCATTAGCGTAAAGCGAACGCGCCTCGTTAAGGACGCGAGGATCGTACGGGACTGACGCGTTTTCCACGATAATGAGGACTCTACGCTTCACAGGAGGTGTCCAGGTCCCTTATCGGCAAACACTTGCACATTTGACATTGTCGTTCACGAGGTCCGAGAGACGAGCAAGATCCACAACGCACTGACCCTCGCGGAGCCGTTCCGGTATAGATTCAAACTCCGGATCCTTATTGCCAATCACGATGGTCTTGCCGTGCCTTAGCACTGCCTCCACATCGTCAACCATCAATTTGGAAATATGCGGAATATGATTCAGAATGAAGTCTCGATTGGCGCCCACCAATTTCGCGAGTTGCACGTTCTTATCATAAATGCGCAGATCGTAGCCCTTTCCGGCCAGCCGTTCGATGATTTCAATGACGGGGCTTTCCCGGAGATCGTCCGTTCCGGTTTTGAAACTAAAGCCCAAGACGCCAATGCGTGTATGCCCCTTCTCCACAATGCGGCGTAGGCCCCTGATGACTTGCAGTTCATTGCTGCGCAGAATCGAAGTCAGGATGGGCAACTCCAAGTCATGCGACTTGGCCGCGTAAGCCAGCGCCCGCAGATCCTTGGGCAAGCACGAGCCTCCAAAGGCAAAGCCCGGAGACAGGTAGGCTGGAGAGATGTTGAGCTTGGTGTCTAAACAAAAAATCTCCATCGCCTTGCGGCCATCCACCGAAAGGGACGAGCAGAGATTCCCGATCTCATTCGCGAAGCCGATCTTGAGCGCGTGCCAACTGTTGTCGATGTACTTGATCATTTCGGCAGTTTCCAGGTTAGTCCTAATCAGTGGCGCCTCGAGTTTGGAGTAGAGTGCGGCCAGCAAGTCGCCACCGGCTGGATCGAGCTCGCCGATAACGGTTTTGGCGGGGAAGGTGAAATCCATTACGGCCGAGCCCTCGCGGAGGAACTCAGGATTATTGCAAACGCCGAATTCAATACCAGCCCGCCTTCCGGAGTATTCCTCTAATATCGGAATAACAACCCGACACATCGTTCCTGGTAAGATCGTACTGCGGATTACAACGGTGTGGCGTGCCGGTTTATTTCTGAGCGCCAGGCCTAGTTCCTCACAAACGCGCCTAATGTAGGTCAAGTCGAGGTTGCCATTGATCTCGCTCGGCGTGCCCACGCAGACAAAAGACAATTCCGTGTCCTCGACCGCTCGCACTGGGTCTCCGGTCGCCCGCAGCCGGCCAGCCTTGACACCAGAGGCAATGATCTCCCTAATATCGGTCTCGATGATTGGGGACTGGCCGGCGTTGATCAGGTCGACCTTTGTCGGGACTCGATCTACCCCTATCACTTCATGTCCATCTTGAGCGAGGCACGCCGCCGATACCACTCCCACATAACCTAAACCGAAGACGCTGACTCTCAAGAGCGCTCCTTTACTCTGAGTTCAGTAAGCTCCTCTGTTAGGAGCTTGGACCCCGGCCCCTGAGCGTTGGCATAGAGCAAGAGGCATAGGCTTCTGAACATTTGTGATTGGGCCCAGCGATGCATGGGAGTGTTGTCCCAACCCAGGAGAAGTTGACGGCTACGGAAGGAGCCGTCGGGCTTTTGCCATACAGTGAATAATTCCATGAGAACGTTCGCCAGGATTTCGTCAAGCTGTGGGAAACGGCCACGCAGCAAGGTGGCTAAGTTGACGCACTCAGCATAGTCGTACAGCTCTCGGCGGTAAACTGTCAAGCGAGGGGGGCGCGAAAAGGGTTTGGGCAAACTGCGTTCGTCAAATAAGTTCGTGACGTAGTAGCCGACCCCCCTTTCAATAGCCCTAGTACATTTGGGATCCCCGGTAAGTAGTTCGATTTTTGCCAGTGCTTTCAAGACAAAACACGTGTGAAAATGATCCGTAAAATCTCTCTTGCCATCGTTGGCATAATACCAGGAGCCGTCTGGGTTTTGCGCCTCCAGGACGAAATTCAGATTTCGCTCAGCTACTTTCCGGTAGCGTTCGTCCGAGAAATCCAACGCCGCGCTGGTGAGGAGGAAGGCTCGATAAGCGTTCGCGTTGACGACCCCTACCGAGTCCGCCGGGTCCGGAGTATAGGAACAGGTCGAGGCGGCGCGTGAGGTCTCGAAATCTACGTAGTCCTGGAGTCCATGTTGGGCGACGGATTGCATTATTCGGAGCCACCTCTCGCCTCTGTCGATCTGGTAGGCCTGCTTGAAAGCTTCATATACATAGGGAACCGTGGTGATGAGCGGCGTCCCTTCCTTTATCGTGCCGCGCATCGTTTCCCAGTCATACGGGTATCCCCAACCGTGGTGAGAGTAGCCTCTGCATCTAGTCTGTTCGAGAACCTCAAGAAAATGCACTCCCCGCTTATAGTATTGCTCTTGTTCGAGAATCTGCGCGAGGAAAAAGAAACCCATTGCAAAATGCGCATCCGCTATGGGAAATCGCTGAGGCTTCCAGAAGAGCCTCCGAGCCGATGGAACGAATGCTTCACAAAATACCATAGGCGATACAGCCAAAATCCCGAGCAGCGGCTTCCTGTAGTACACAGCCTTAGCGTATCGCCCAAAACGGCCCGCGTAAAAGCCCTGCCAGTCGTATGAAAGCTCGCCGTAATTGTCGAGCCACTCCACAAACCGGAGAATCGCCTGCAGAGTTTTGTCCTTGGACAAAGGTAGTGTCTCAAATGTCGTCGCAGAAGACCCGGCCGTGGATTGTGCCAGTTTCATCTTGAATCCAGAAAGAGCCGGTGCGTCAGCTCCAGAGTCAACAGCCTGTGAATCTCGGTAGTGTAATTGCGATTGCCCTTGAGGTGTCCGTTAACAATGGAGCGGACCACTTCCGGCACGAGGTATGGTCGTGCGAGCGACCGTCGGTCGAGAAGCATCTCGCGAACGTAATCTGCTAGTTGGTCGCGATACCACACGCGAAAGTGAAACACCTTGTGGCGGCCGAGCCATAGGCGTTCCAAATGAAGCGGTGCGAACAAGTGGTCCACTTGGGCAATCCACTGCGGCATTCCCATATCATAGGCATATTCAGCCTTGAATAGGAACTCGAGGAAGCCGCGGGAGAAGATACTGCCAAGGCCAATGCCGCGATCGGTGCGCAGCTTAGCCAGCGCAGGGTTTCCGTCCCGGATGAGCCGCGCCCTCCCTTCCTCGTTGATTGCAACTGAAGCCGGAGCTCTATATACCGTCTTGACTAATTCATTGTCGAGGTACGGCGACCGAACGGCAACCTGCGTTTGCTCCAAGCCGAGCACCCCAAAGTGGTTCCAGGGCGACTGGCGGAACGCCACAAACGTAACCGGATGGACTTGCAAAGCTCTATCGTAAGTCTCTTTGGCGGCGGAGATTTCCGGCAGGACTTCGCCCCGGAATAGCCCCGGCGCAGGTTCCTCCGGACCGAACATCACCATGTGCAAAAGCATTTCGCTGCCGTACGTCCCCACGATGCGGACAGGGGCTATCTCTCGAGCCCTCTCGTTGACGTAGAGATCCGGCGAGCGGCTGAGGTCTACACAGGCATCCGTGAGGTAGATCGAGCGCTCGGCGTAATGGGGGAACTTTGAGAGGAATTCCGCGCCGGTGGTGATAACCTGATGCGACTGACCGCAAATCTTTGCAACCTTGCGCGCGAGAAGGACGTCCTGGTTGTCGCGGTACATACTGCCGAAGGTGTAGCACGGCAGCGAGCCGGGCGCGGCCTTGCGCCAAGCCATGATGATGCGGGTGTCCAGGCCCCCGGTAAGCGAGACACCAACGCGCTCGTGGCCGTTAAAATAGCGAGGCAGGCTATGGACCAGGGCGTCTCTCAGACGAACGTAGTATACTTCCGGCTCGAGCGGTTCCTGCTCTTCCCATTCCTGCGGTTCGAAGTAGGCGGCTTTCTTCTCGATCACTCCGCCCCGGAAAAGCCAGGCCGAGCCGGGCGGCAGGATATAGACGCCGGGGAAGAGCGTCCGGTTCTCGAGCACGCAACCGCAAAGGGCGAATTCTCCAAGGCCGCGAGGGTCGGTGTCACGCAATTCCGGCCGAACCTTTAAGATGGCCTTTGCCTCTGCGGCAAAGTAAAAGCCGTCCTTCGCTTCATGGTAATAAATCCGTTGCAAGCCGAAGCGGTCATTGAAAAGCATCACCGTTCCACGCCTGTGGTCGGCTGCCAAACCATGAAACCGGCCGTTCAATCCTTCGGGAAAGTCCGGCTCCTCTTCATACCGGTGCACCAAGTATGAGGGTCCGTCCGGCGCGACTGTATGTCCGCGTTCGCGCAGTGTCGTCATGATGCCAGGCTCGGGAAACTCCTCACCAGAAAAAAGCAGCGTCCTGTCCCCGACCTCGTTGTGAAGCGGCATCCCATCGGCGAATGAACCCTGCCGGGCCACCCAGCCGGCATATACACCGAGAGACTCATTCATCCATGTGCCACTCGCGTAAAAAGACTCATGGCGAAGGGTTTCCAGCATCCGCAATAGCTGCGGCTCTGCCCATTCGCGTCCCATTTTCGTTATCACACCAACAATACCTGGCATTTGCGATCCCTTTAGGTCAGGGTGGAAGGATCAGACTTGGATTGAGACTGGATCCGCAGACGGGAACGTTGCTCCAAGGCTAAGTACTGGAGCCGGCGGGAGGATTTGAACGCTCCATAGGCCGATTACGATTCGGCTGCTCTGACATTGAGCTACACCGGCGCATGAATGCTGTGAACTTGTACCATAGAGACCGTGCAGCGACAGCGATCGTGATTACCGAATGGGGAAGAATGCCGACAAAGCCGCGATGAATCTTCGCTCTCATGCAGAGCCTTCCCCAGCGCGTCAACGGTACGAAAAATCTGGGTACAAGAATCTCGGTAAACCCGTTACGAATTTTGAACGTGCGTAAGGGATGGTCACGCTTATTTCCGTAATTATACAAGCCATACGAAATATATGAGATGCGTCTTCTTTCGCAAAGTTCCACCGCCTTAGCCACTAAGGCATTGGCCGGTCGCTTGTCAAAGTGGCTTGGCTTCGTGGTCAGATTCAAGATCGAAGCGACGTTTCCCCGATACACGAGATGCAGAAAGCCAATCAGCTCATCACCGGAATAGGCACAGATAAAGTCGCACCGGCCGATGAACTCGCCATAGAGCTTTTTGGTCTCCTCGAAACTCTTGCCGTAGTAAGCATTCGGCTTTCCCTGCCGCAGCGGAGAGTCATCGTTCACTTGGCGGATTCCCTGAATTAGACCGTCATTCCACTCCGCGATCCTTACCAGCACGCCACGTTTCTGCGATCTCCTCACGTTTTTCCGGGTTTCCTGCGGGAGGCTTTCCCACCAATCTTTGTAGCTACCCAGGTGGATGGCGGCGACGCTCTCCCATTCCATGGGGTAGGGATATCTCGGGAGCGTTGCAGGCACTTTTTGAGCGAACGTAAAGACGTCAGCCTTCAACACATCCTTTGCATCGCTTTTCAGCTTCGCGATATACAGCTCAGGATTCTCCAGCTCATTCTCCATCATTTCGTCACTGCGGACGAAAGCCATCTTCAGCCATTTTCCTCTAGCGACGACCTGCTTACCGTTGACATCCACCGAAGGGACGGTGCTCCACCCTCCCCTGACTCTGACTTCGACAGAATTCGCTTCCTTGGGCGTCATGTTCTCGTACCCACGCATTCTTACCTGGCTAAATGATCCATCGCTTTGTTCGCGCTCATTGAACGAGTTCGCGGGAGTTCTCACGCATGGAAGCAAAAGCTCTTTTCAGGATTGCCGTTGTGCTAGTACCCTCGACGACGGGAACCAGGGTCACCTTTCCTCCCCAGGTCTTCATGTCTTTGGCCCCCACTACCTCTTCTTCCGTATAGTCTCCGCCTTTGACAAGAACATTCGGCCGCACCGCCCGAATCAGATTCAGGGGGGTTTCTTCGTCGAAAAGCACCACTGCATCGACATATGGCAAGGCTGCCACGAGCTTGGCACGAGCGTCTTCAGAAATAACCGGGCGATTCGCTCCCTTAAGAACACGCACGGAGCGATCTGTGTTGAGAGCCACCACAAGGCAGTCTCCTTCGCGCTTCGCCTGCTCGAGGATGGCCAAGTGTCCCACGTGAAGTAGGTCAAAACAGCCATTGGTGAAAACGATTCGCTGCCCAGCAAGACGCCAATGCGCTACGCGCTTCAAAAGTGTTTCCAGAGAGCAGATCTTCTCCCCTTGACTCGTCTCACCATCCGAGGCGAGACCGGCCAGCAGCTCGTCTCTGGAGATTGGGACTGTTCCCAACTTCCGGATTACGATGCCTGCTGCCATATTGGCAAGCCGCACGGCGTCGTGAAAATGCAGGCCGGTTGCGACGCCCGCACTCATAGTTGCGATCACCGTATCGCCTGCGCCCGATACGTCAAACACTTCGCGGGCTAGGGCAGGGAAGCGATGAATTCCGCTCGAATCCAGCAGCGTTATCCCCAGTTCACCGAGAGTGACTACAAGGCGGCCAATCTCAAGCTTCGTACGCAGCCGCTCGCCCTTTCGCAATATCAATTCCAGTTCGCTGTAGTTCGTGGAGGTTGCCGCTGCAAGCTCGATTCTATTCGGGCAAATCACATCGCATCCGGCATATTTTTCGTAGTGGAGGCCCTTCGGATCGACGAAGGTGGGCACCGAAAGTTCGTGCCCGCGGCGGATTACGGCTCGGCAAAGAGAATCGTCCAGCAATCCCTTCCCGTAGTCAGAAAGTATGATTGCCGAGCAGTCCGAGATCTGCGTCTCGATTCCGGAAAGCAAAAGGCTCATCAACTCGAGGCTGAATTCCCCGGCCTCCTCGACATCAAAACGGAGCATTTGCTGCCGGCCTCCCAGAATGCGCGTCTTGCAGGTGGTCGGCCGGTCTGGGGTCGAAAGGACGGCGTGTGTTTCAATGCCGGAGGATTGCAGAAGTTCCAGGAGTTGGCGGCCGTCTTCATCCGCGCCTACCACCCCGGCCGCGGAGACCTTACAGCCGAGCGCGCTTAGGTTGGACGCTACGTTCGCTGCTCCACCCGCAACAGAAGTTTTGTGGTCGAGCCGTACGACCGGAACGGGCGCTTCGGGAGAGATTCTCTCGACCGCGCCCCAAAGGTACCGGTCTAACATCAGATCACCCACCACCAGCACGCGGTGGCCGTGGAATCCGCGCTGAACCGCCTCGAAAACTCGGTGGAAATCGTTAAACATTTTCTCTCCAAACGTGCTGACGTTGAGAGCGTGGCATTTGCCCGGAGTGGCCCTCCTCGTCTACCACGAAAACACGACCATGGCCACTCGCTTTCCCTGAAGGCGCCGGGAGCTCGAGCCGGTCAAATCGTGTAAAGTCGAGGCGGGGGCGAGGGTTGTTTAGTGGGCGTCTGACCGTCCGACCAGTCGACCGGAGAACCTACGCCCCTGGATTCGAGTGGTGAGTTGAGATCCGGCTGTGTAACACTTGGCTTCATTTGTTGCGGGAAGAAACGGACAATGCATTCTGTTCTCCGCGTTCATCAACGAAACTCAAGATCGCCTTGACGACTCGATCTTGCTGCTGGGCGGATAAGTTCGGGAACATCGGCAAAGATAGGATTTCCGATGCGACTCTCTCAGCAACCGGGAAGTCTCCCGCCTTGTACGCGAAAGAGCTGTATGCTTTCTGGAGATGGAGGGGTACTGGATAGTGGATCCCCGTGCCAATGTTCGCATCAGCCAAGCGTCGCAGGAGGCTCTCGCGTTCTTGTACCCGAATGACATACAGGTGGTAGATTGGCTTTGACCAATCCGGCTCGTAAGGGGGAAACTCATTGCCATCTGCCGCCGCAAACAATTCGCGATACCGCTCTGCGGCCTGGCGGCGCTTCTCATTCCACAGGGTGAGGTGCTTGAGCTTCACGCGCAGGAACCCAGCTTGAATTGCGTCCAGCCTGCCGTTGAATCCCTCGAGGTCATGAAAGTATTTTCGCGATTGGCCGTGATCACGGAGCATTCGAACCGTGCGAGCAAGCTCATCGTCGTTGGTTGTTACCGCTCCGCCTTCGCCGCAGGCCCCCAGGTTCTTTCCCGGATAAAAGCTGAAAGCTGCAGCCTTGCCCATTGCTCCGGCCTTCTTCCAGACGTTCTCCTTTCGCGAAAAGTACTCCGCCCCGTGAGCTTGGCAGGCGTCTTCCACCACGAGCAGGCCGAAACGCTCGGCAAGGTCCAAGATGGGATCCATATCCGCAGTCTGCCCGTAAAGGTGAACCGGGACGACTGCCGTTACCGGCCTGCCTAGCCTGTGGTTATAAACTCGGCCCGTGGCCCCGTCGACGCCACAGTGAACCTGAAGGTATTTGCGAAGCTGGTCAGGGTCCAGGTTGTAAGTGCGCTCGTCAATGTCCACGAAGTCTGGCGTGGCCCCCGCCTGACTAATGGCTTCCGTCGTAGCAATGAAAGTATTCGGAGCGGTTACCACAACGTCGCCCGGTTTGACGCCCGCGGCGATGAGCGCGAAACGCATAGCATCCGTTCCGCTCCCCACTCCAACGCAATATCGAGTGCCGCAGAATCGGCTGAAATCCTCTTCAAAACCCGCCACCACAGGACCGCCGATAAAGCCGGCCGTTTCCAGGGCCTGCTGGAAAACCGCTACCAGTTCGTCTTTCAGCTCCGCATGAGGAGTGACGAGGTCGAGAAAGGGGATGCTAGAACTTTCCATGAATTGGCGCCTCCGTAAGTGTCTCGTCCAGGGAGCGGAAGAATCTGGCCGGCGTTCCAGCTACAATCACATTAGCAGGAACATCTTTTGTAACCACGCTGCCTGCCCCGACGATGGCATTCTCTCCGATAGTTACCTGGCAGAGAATCGTTGATCCCGATCCAATCGAAGCGCCCTTCTTGACCAGCGTAGGCTCAACCTTCCAGTCTTTCTCAGTTTGTAGGGTCCCGCCTGGATTGGTGGCCCGGGGATAGGCATCGTTGATAAACGTCACGTTGTGGCCGATAAATACGTCGTCTTCGATGGTCACACCCTCGCAAATAAACGTGTGACTCGAGATTTTGCACCTTCGCCCTATCTTGGCGTTCCTCTGCACCTCCACAAACGCCCCAATCTTGGTCTGGTCGCCAATTTCGCAGCCGTAGAGGTTGATGAATTTCGAGAGCCTGACGTTCTGCCCCAGCCTCACATCAGGCGCAATGCATACGTAGTCGCTCATACCGGAACGGTTTCCCCCCTCAGCTTCAGAGATTCTCCGGCTGCTTCCAGCATTTTGACGACGCGCAAGCCGGCCACGCCGTCATTAACAGGCGTTTGGTCTTTCTCAATGCACTCTAAAAAGTATGCCAGTTCGACTTTCAGTGCTTCGGTCTGCTCGATCTTGGGCACCCACATGTCTCCCGATCGGTAGCTGACCAGCAATTCATAAACGCCTTCTCTGCTCCCGATTTGAACGCCTTTGTCGTAGATCTTGATTTTCTCGTCGGCTTCCAAGTCGTTCCACACCACCATCTTTTTCTCGCCCCCGATGAGCGTAGTTCGGATCTTCACAGGAGAAAGCCAATTGACGTTGATGTGAGCTATCGTTCGCTGCGGAAAATAGACGGTTATAAACGCCACATCGGCATGGCCATTCAAGTGCGTCTCGCCCGTAGCGACGATCGCCTCCGGTTCCTTGTGGATGAGGTAGTCCATAATGGATAAATCGTGAGGGCCCAAATCCCAAATCACATCGATGTCGTGTTGGAAAAGGCCTAGATTGACCCGCATGGAGTCGTAGTAGTACAGATCGCCAAGTTCCCCCTGATCGATCAGTTGGCGAATCTTCTTCACCGCTCCCGTAAACAGGAAGGTGTGATCCACCATGATCCTGAGGTTTTTCTTCTCGGCCAACTCGATCAGCTCCTCAGCCTGGTCCGAACTGGGGGTAAAAGGCTTCTCGACGAAAACGTGTTTCCCGTTCTCCAGCGCCTCCTTGGCCAGCTCGAAATGCGTCCAAACCGGAGTGATTATGGCCACGGCATCAACATCCGGGGAACGCAGGATTTCATTAGCGTCGGAAATAACCTCCCCACAGGGGTATGCGCGTAAAGCGCGCTTTTGAGCGGCCAAGCTTCGGTCGCATATGGCAACGACCTGGGCTGAATCGAGGCCCTGAAGGTTTCTCACTATATTCGGGCCCCAGTAACCGTACCCGATGACGCCGACACGGATCATGTTTTCCTCCTTACGTTAATGTCCTATACTGCGCAATCAGTAGGCGCCGTCTCCCCGCAGAACTGCTGTAGGCGTTCGCAAAAGAATCTTGATGTCCAGCCAAGGGGACCATGTCTTCGCGTACTTGAGGTCCAAGCGAACCATCTCGTCAAATTTCGTTCGACTTCGACCCTCGACTTGCCACAAGCCTGTTATGCCGGGTTTTACCTCCAAGAAGCGACGCCGGTGCCACAGTTCGTACGTCTCAACCTCATACGGAATTGGGGGCCGCGGTCCAACCAGAGACATCTCACCCCGCAGCACATTCAAGAATTGAGGCAACTCGTCTAAGCTGGTCTTCCGCAGGAATCGCCCGACCGGTGTTACGCGCGGATCGTCCTTGATTTTGTAGACGCCGCTGTGCGCGCCCGGCTGCGCCTGATCATTTTTTCCGGAGATAAATTGCCGGACGTAATTCTGGTGAATCTTCGCATCGCTCTGGAAGTACATGGATCGGAACTTCAAGAAGGTGAACCGGGTACCATACCGCCCCATCCTTTGCTGCTTGAAAAGGACAGGTCCCTTCGATGTCACCTTGATCACAATCGCAACGATGATGAGGAGGGGAGACAGCAAGACGAGAGCGCAGAAACTCCCCATGATATCGATGCTTCTCTTGATCGATTCCGCGGCCTTGGCGGAGGGGTCCTGCGGGGTCAAGTCGGGATAAAGGCTTTTGTCTGCGGTACGCCCGCCGTTTTCCAGATCCAAGTTATCCGGGAACACATGGAAGGACACGCGAATCGTGTTCATTTGTTCCAGACTGAGGCTATTTCGCAAGGCGGCGCAGACTCTCGAGTGCAGGGCATTGAGTATAGAGGTCATGCTCCCCGAACCAATTTCAGTGCAGATGACGCCCACTACCATGTCCTTCTTGTACCAGCCATGTAAATCCGTTTCCCTGGTTGACACCGAAAGCGCCCTTGTCATGGACTCAAGAACCGCCTCTCGCTCTTCGCCATGGAGGAGTTGGCCTGCATGCAAGAGCATCAGTACGAAGCGCTGGCGAGAACGCTCACACCTTTTTCTCTCTAAAGACAGCACTTTCCTGAACATCTCCTCAGACTCGAACGCAAAAATGCCATCTTCCTCACCGCCAGCGTATCCATTGGTGGAGTCCGATGTTGACCTACGACTTGCGCCCGTCTTCCGGGGTCTTGTCAAAGCGAGAATTCCCCTGATCATTGCGTTTGTCCTGTCTTGCGGGTTTGACGAGGTAGCGTTGCTTGGCGTAGTAGCCTGGTTGTGTGGTAGGGTTACCGCCCTAAGGGTAGGGCTTTAAATCGGTAGTCGATTCCAACCGAAATGAGGTTGCGGTCAAAGTTCGAAACGATCGGCAGGCTGCCTTTGCTCAATTGGTGCATACTGTCATAAGAAACGTGGAACACGGAGCCATGCGAGAGGGGCCGGCTGATGCTGACCCCCCCGAACAGGCCTTCAGTCTTTCCATTGGCAAGTTTAAAGAGCGAGGCATCCTGATCAGCGACGCCGAAATGCACGTCTGCTTCCCAATTCCCAACCAACTGTCGGCGAGCGGCAAAGGTCCCAATGGTGGATTCAACGGATGTATACAGACCGCCGCTGCCGGAAACAGACCTTTGGAACGTTAGATCCAGGGCAGTCTTTCGGACTTCCTTGGTAAGACTACCTCCTCCGGAACCTTGAAGGTGCCCTGGGACACCGACACTCGTTGGTGTCCGGCCTACCGTGCCTAAGTATTGCGGCCCGCCGAAAACGGTTAAGAAAACAGTAGGAGATAGGCGTGATCCTACGGAGAGATATGCGCTTTCAATTTGGGAACGCAGCCGGTTTCCGAAAACTGTGCCTCCCGTGTACGTGGTATCTTGATGAAGCAAGAGAAGACCGAACTTCGTACGTTCAGTCACAAAATGTTCAATCAGCAGGCTCCCGTTCAACCCGATACCGTTATACAATGGCTGACCGACGACTTGGCTCTCATATTTGAGCAGGTTGTAGCCTCCGGACAGTATAAACAGCGTGCGCCGGGTCTTCGCAAATGTCAGATCAAGTCCCGCTGAGTTGGTTAGCATTCGACTCGCGTACGCGAGAATCTGTTGAGTTGGGGAAGTAGGCGAACTGGGTCCGGACAAAATCGGAGTTGTGCTGAGAAATGGATAATCTCCTTCCTGATAACTGAAGTTGTCGTGTACGTCCGCAGTAATGTGTGAGGTCAGCCGATAGGTCAGGCTCAGATCCGAGTAATGGTTAGTGCGGTCAAATTGACTAAGTTGCCGATATAATATGAATGCAGGCATGTAGTCGAAGGTGATCTTCAGACGGTCCGACTGCTTCGTGATGCCGAAACGGGGATTAAGAGAAATCGCTTCATCCCCGACACGTTGGGAGTTCCTTCCAAAGACGTTGTCATCGTAAAAGCCTAAGACGCCCATGCTGAGGAACACCTGGTTGACCGGCACAGTCTCTCCCTCGAATAAAAGCGGTGTTTGAACTCCGCTGCCATAAACAGCCGCTTGAGGAGTAGTCTGTTGGATTGACGTGGTAAATTGTGCCGCGAGAGCGGCGGGGAATAGAGCGACGAAAGCCAAGGAGGAGAACACGCCGCGCAGTTGCGCCGTCCAGAAACGGCCGGTGCGCTTCCCGTGTTCACTCCCGGAGTCTGAGCGGAAGTTTTTATTTAGCATGTCAATTTGAGGGTCTTGTCAATCTCAGGAGTGAGATCTGTTTCCGCGTGCCGGGCGCCAGCATGGCAAGTTACTTTGAATGTTCGTTCAGCCTCAGGCCCGCGAGGTTCTCGGGTTTGGTCGGCTTCGCACGCGCATCCGATTTTCGATGCCCGTACCCATAATACTTGGAATACGCTTGATTCAGCCCTTCTACGCCATTGAGGATGATTCCGACTATGTGATCGCGCCCCAAACTCAGGACAGATTCTTCGATGACTTCTTGTGGTGTTTTCCCCGCCCGCACCACAAGCAAAGTGGCGTCGGTCTTTTCTCTGAGGGCAAGGACCTCTGCAGTCGGGGTTGTGGGGGTTGAATCGATCAAAATCCACTTAAAGGCACTCGAAGAAAGACTGCTGAGCAGTTGCGAGGTGAAATTCGACTGGAGAAGATTGACGCCATCCTCCACCGGTTGCCCTGCAGGCAACAAATAGAAACCCAGAGGGTTGATTCGCCGCATTGCCAGCATCGGATCCTCACCGCGCCTATAACACTCCGTCAATCCCGCCCACGGCTTGAGACCCAGTCTCTTGACGAGCGTCGGTCGATAGACATCGGCCTCGAGCAGGAGCACGGGGACATTTCCGTTTTCCGACAAAACTGTAGCCAGATTCAAAGCGATCGTGCTCTTTCCATCCCCTGGCAGAGGGCTGGTAATTAGGATGCTTTTCAACCTCCGCGCTGCCTGGAGGCTCTTGAGGCGGAGCTGCGCCAATCGGAACTTATCCGCTCCGGCACTCGTTGGATCGTCGTGCACGACCGCGCGGGTCTCCGCGGAAATAGTGCACTCCTCCATTCCTACCGGAAGACAAAAATCAACCCCCTCCCACACTTGGAGAGAATCTTCCGGTGTAAGGGAAGCAAATCCCTCTTCCGGCTCGAACCCATTCTTAAGCGCGCGGTCAGGCATAACGGTTACCAGCTCCCATCAGTTTTCCGATTGTCAAAGCGGAGGACAGGGTTGTTTCCACTCTCCTAACCCCGCCAATAAACATAGAATTCAGTTGCGCCTATCAGCAGACACAATACAACCCCCCCGAACCATTCGAGCGCCGCCACGCGCGACCGTCTGCGCACTTCAACCTTACTCAGCAACAGCGGCACTCCAAGCATCAAGGGAAAAGCAAAAAGCCGCCTCAGATCCCGTTCGTCACGGAACGCGTGTTTCCTGGCCTCAACAAAGAATGCCAACGCCAATCCAACCACGATTCCTGCCGCTAATCCAGCTAGGCTGATTTTCCCACGATCCGGACTGGTGGCTTTCAACGGAAAGCTCGGTTGGTCAATGATGCGGAACCGCCCACCCTGTTGGCGTCTGATCAGGCTGGTCGCCAACTCGGATTCTGTCTTCTTCGCCATTAATTCATCATAGTGTTTCTTGGCCTCGTCATAGCCGCGCAGCAAATCATTGAGTTGCTGCTCGCGAACCGGCGTCAGGTTAAGACGGCGCTGATACTCTTCAATCTGGGATTGAATTTGCTTCTCGTTCGCCAAGTCATTCGCGATCTCGATACTGTTTGCTTGCAATTGGCTGTTGAGTTGCGCCATGGCCGAATCTCGTTCCGTAGGTTTGGCCGGCTTAGTCGTCTTCTTGACGTTTCCATCGTTGGCGGGTTCCGGGACCTCCGACGCCGCTGCTAACAATGCCTCCGTCTCTCTGATCTGCTCTTCGGTCTTCACCACGTCCGGATATTTATCTGTGTACCGGCTCAAGAGATCGGCTTTCTGATTTTGCAGCCGAACCAACTCCGCCTTGATCGTTTCCGTCGGGCTGGCCGTCTGTGGTCCGGAGACCGTGACCCCGGCGGCGGCAAGATCCTTGTACTGTGACAGCAAGGACTGGAAATAAACCTGCTGCTCGCGCGCCCTGCCCAGAGCCGCGTCGGTGTTCTGGAGTTGTTGATGAAACCCGCTGAGGATGGCCAGATTTCCAGCCTGCTGCTCAGGCAGTTGGCCCAGGTAAGTCATCTTGAAGTCGCGCACCCGGATGTCCTGTTGCCTCAAATCCGCTTCCGCAGTCGCGACTTCGTCGGCCAGAAACTTCGTTGTCCCGGTTGACTGCTCTTCACGGGACTCGTTGTTTTCATTGATGAAAAGAGTGGTAAGCCGCTTGGTCACAGCTTGCGCCGAGTGCGGGTCGTCGCCAGTGAAAGAAATCTTGAAAGCATTTAAGCCTTTGGGTTCCGGGCCTTTTTGCATAGGTACAATCGAGATATTGGTTCGCATCAGCGCGACGAGCTGCTCGGGAACCAAGCGCTTCCTCTCTGTCCGATACAGACCGACTTCGTCGATAATCTGGAGTAGTTGAGTGCGGGAAAGAATTGCGTCTGTCATAACCACAAGCACTTCCCCAAGATCGGTGGTCGTATTGGCAGTGACGTAGCGCTCAGGCACCTGCTGGCTTTCTACAAGGATTGTGGCCTCGGATACGTAATGCTTGGGAAGCAAGAAAGAAATCAGGGCGGCAGCAAGGGCGATGACCGTAGCAGATAAGAGCACCCACCAGCGCCGTCTGATGGCGATGCGTAGAAATCTGTCTAGAGTAACATTAAGATTTTCGTCTTGTTCGGGCAATGACTTCTACCTCCTTGTGTTGAGGGTGCGCAACTTTCCCTCAAGGCGCCACAATGGTGTCGCCGTTCCTGAGATCCACGTTCTGCTCGGTATTTTTTCCTTTAAGGACTTGTTTATAATCGAAATAGAGCGTCTCAGGCTGACCGCCAGCCCGAGGCCTTATGATTTTCACCTTGTTGACCTTGGCAAAATCAAGAAAACCGCCCGCGATAGCGATGGCTTCGAGCACGGTCGTGGGTTTCCCCAGTTCATACGACCCCGGCTTTACGACTTTGCCAACGATGACGTACGTCTGGCTCTTCACCTCTTGCACCATCACGGTTACTTGCGGATTGGAGATGTACTCCGCAAGCCGCTGGACTATCAAGTGTTGCACCTGCTTAGCCGTCAAACCATTGACGTCTAACTCACCGACCAGCGGGAGGGATATCTTGCCGTCAGGACGCACGGTGATGGTCCGAGTGAGCTCAGTATCTTTCCATACATCAATTGCCAGAATGTCGGAAGGTCCGATGATGTAATCATCCGTCACGTGCTTGCTGGGAGGCGTGCTTTGCTGAGCGGCCGTTTCCGGCCCACGTTGTGCCAACCAACCAGCCGCGCCTTCAAGTGTTCCAGCCGAGGTTGCAGGAACCGCAACCTGGGCGGTAGTAATGCATAGTGCAAGGCTGGCCCCCAGCACGACTCCAGAATGCCTATAACTCCGCTGTTTAGTCCCCATTGAATTACTTCGCCTTCTCCAGATTACGCTCATCCAGCTAAAAGCACAATTCAGGCGGATTGTAGCGTCGGTCTCTGACCGCCTGAATCAAGGCGCTCAGAGAGCGCCGCTATATGAGATGCCGTTCGCACGTTGAACCCGAGCCGAACTAGCCGGCAATAAAAGCGTAAGGGCGATGCGTCGCATCATAAGGAGTGCAAAGGCTACTCCGCTGTCTGTCCGCGCCGCTTGGTTCCTCGCTGCGCACGCGCTCTACTGCACTCACGTCTACCTCAACAGCTGCAGATTTGGACAGCATCTCCACTGACAGCACCAATCGATAACCTCGAGTCTTGCGGACTAGTATTCCCTCAATTCCTTCCAGCGGCCCCGACTTGATCCGCACGCGGTCCCCGCACTTTAGAAACGGGTGCGGCTCGAGCTGAAGGGAGCTTTCAACCAGGCGGCGCACCGCCTCGATCTCTTCCGAGGGAATATTCGCCGGACGTCCACCCCAACTTATAAGCGAGTGAATGCCGGGCGTAGTCAAAAGGGCCAACATTCGGTCAAGTCCACCACGGATAAAGACATAATTCGGAAAGAGCGGAAGCAGTAGTTCTTTTTGACGGTCCTTCCAATGATGCACGGCTCGGTACTGCGGAAGAAACACGTCGAATCCCTTGCCTGAGAGCGCTTGAGCGACCACCTTCTCATGCTGGTGTCGCGTGTAAAGCGCATGCCACCAGCGTGCACCAGGGCTTGCAGCGAACTCAGCAGCTTCCTCATTCCCCGTCATCAACATCCACCTTCCGCTCTCCCCAACGTCGCCCGCGCGGCGGGTGGCATGGGGTCTCTTTCCCAGACCCAGATCCCGCAGCCTTCGCTCGTCATTGTGGACGCCGCCCTGCTTTGGCCCTTGCGGCAGGATGCTTGAGCATGCCCACTGGGCCTCGCCGTAACATAGCCCGGCGAACAATTCGGTAATCCCTGATCGCCACGGCAAGCGCGATCGGGGTCTCCGGCCCATCTCTTTGCTCGATACGGACCACCGCACCCTTACAGCGAATCTCCGCAGCTGGGTTCGGCTTAGTTCCGATCGCGAGTTGCAGCCTCAACTCGACCATGGTTTCCGGATCCAGGGGATGGGTTGACCGAAAGAGCACCCCGGTGTAGCTGATGTTCTCCGTCGTCCCTTCCAGCCATGTCGAAGTGTGCGGCTGGCGAAAATATACCTGCATATGGAGTGTGAAACGCCTTGCACGATCAGGGATGTGGTTGGTTGTTTTAGTGCCCATGATGACCGCAGGAATGAAAGTGTTTCGTCCTTTTCAGGGTGCCCCTCATCGCAACGCGTTTGCTTGCCTGGCTCGTTGATGACTAGGGGTTGGACTGGCGAACAGCATCTTTAGCTGAGAAAGGTATAGAGGTGAAACAGGACTCTGGCAGCGAGCTTCAGTGGGTGCGGAGGCGCCCGTCCCCCGGTATTTCTGTGGCGGCGGTTTCTGACCGCCTCTCCCGAGTTGCTCGGCGCGTATGGCGCTTAGAGGATGCCGCTACAGCAAGAGGATCGAGCACCATAAAGCTCCGCCCTGTGACTTACAGACCAGCTTTTCTGTAAGCCCTTGTTCACTTTTTCTAAGATGAAATCCGTAAAATCGCCCGAACTCGCGTCGCGCCAGACTGCCAGCCGTCTTCACCGGCTGCAAATCTCAGTTGGTCTTCGCACCTACAAGCCCTACCGCCGAACAACGAGTTCGCGCGTAGAAACCGCGTTCTCCCAATCAGTGATGGGAGGTGTGGTCCAGCCGTCGCCCATCCGGGGGTCGAACTAGCCGATAATGAGAGAACCTGATCGCGATGAGGGGGCCGCCTTCCTCGCTTGCCCGCCCATCTGATCGCATGACCGTGCCTCGACAAACCACTTCGGCGGCACGATCGACTCCCTTTTCCTTGGGGAGTAGCAAAGTCATTTCGAGACGACTACGGGGCTCAGCCCGATCCTCAGCTTGAAATAGCACCCCCGAACGACTGATGTTCCTCGTGGTGCCTCTATGCCAGTCACCCTCACCATCGGCCCGATAACGCAACGGGATCTGCAATTCGAAGCGCTGGGCCCTCGTCTTTTCACTAAGACTAACAACGCCTCTTGCGTCCAACATGATTGGTATCATTCCTGGTTGATCTTTTCCGGCTCCACCAAAGACGCATATACGTCCAGTTGGTGCTTACCAACTCTTGCTACTTGATAGTCTCAGTTTATTCAGCCGGGAAATCTTGACAATGGCCCAATGGTATCATCGAAATGGCACCCCTGGTGGCCATGCTACTAGCACCATCAGGTGCTAGGCCCCCGGACTTAGAAGGTGTGAAAGAATCGCGCTGTAGGGGCGGCCCTTGTGGCCGCCCTGGGGCAACCACAAGGGTTGCCCCTACAACGCCCTGCCAAAACGCGATTTTTTCACACCTTCTTAGCGGGGCGTCTCACCGGCGCGACGGCCAGTGACATTCGACTCAGTTGTCGGTTGGGGAAATGCAGGTATATCTCCGACACTAACCGCCGCTCACCAGCCCATGGTCGACAGCGTAGAGGACAAGCTCCAAGCGGTTAGAAACGCCCAACTTATCAAATATATTGGTCAGGTGATGTTTGGCGGTATTCTCGCTGATACCTAGTTCACGCGCCAGATCTTTATTCGTATAGCCGGCAACGATAAGGGCTATAACCTCCATTTCACGGGAGCTGAGACCGAAGGTTCGTCCGGCAGTTGAAGCGCTTTGAGAGGGTTTCATGCGGCGAAGTGCGTGGATTAGGTCCGAAACGCCCTCCTGCCCCACCCAATACTGTCCTTCGTTAACGCAGCGGATACTCTTAAGAAGAAGCTGAAGCGCCGAATGCTTCAATACGATCCCACGCACCCCTAATTGCAGCGCCGCAATCACCTGCTCCCTCTCGATTGCTGCCGTCAGCATAATGGTGCGAGTTTTGATCTCCAGTTTGCCCAGCTCTGCAAGGACCTCGAGGCCACTCAGCTTGGGCAACGACAGATCCAGCAGGAGGACATGCGGCTTGAGTTCGCCGACAACCTTTACGGTCTCTTCGCCGTCGACAGCTTCACCGACAATACATATCCCCGGTTCAGCTTCCAGCAGCTTCCGCAACCCCTCCCGAAATAACGCGTGGTCATCTGAAATGACGATGTTAATTGTAGGCGCAGACTCTTCCATGGGCGGCCGATGGTACACGGGCCATGCTGCTCCTTTAGTCCAGCAAGGCAGACTCGAGACCTTTTTCAGTAAGTTGTTAGAGATTCGGCGACAAGATTAGAATGCCTTTACCTTGCCAAAGGCGAAATCTAACCTGCGCACGCTGGCACGCATGTAGCCGTCACTCTGCCGAATCAGGATAAACTTATCTGGGCCACACTAGCTTATCCGAGCACCATCTCAATGTCAAGCAAACAGCACACTTGCAAACAGCTTACTTACTGCTCAGGACGTTGGCACTTGTGCGTCAGCCTCATTTGAAGGCGCGCTTTCCCCACCCGCCAAGTCGACTGTCCTAAGGACATAGTAGTAAGTTATACCCGGCGTGACATTTTCGTCCACATACGTGTTGCTGTTGATCGGCGCCGAATTCAGCGGTGTCGAGCTTTCGCCCCCGGGGCTGGTTCCGCGATATATGTTGTAGCCCGAAATTCCAATGCTCGGACTGGCGCCCCAGGAGAGAATTACGTCGTGGGTTCCCGTGCCCGTGAGGCTCGCGACCTGTGGGCTGCTGCTGGCAGTGTCTGTGATGCTAAGCGTGGCGGATCGCTGCCCGGCGACGGATGGGGAGAAGGCTACCCCTATCGTACAGGCGCCACCCGCCGCCACCGAACTGCCGCAGGTGTCCGCGATCTCGGCAAAGTCGCCAGGATCGGCGCCTGAGATCCCCAGGCTGGTAATGCCCAAAGCTGTACTGCTGCCGTTGCTCAGAGTTATCGTCTGAGCGGCGCTAGTGGTGGCGATAGGTTGGCTTCCAAAGGAAATATCGCTAGGAGATAGGCCGACCCCTGACAATGATGGATTGCCTGTTCCAGCCCCCGCTTTTGTGCCACCTCCCGACCCTGTGCCCGTCCCGGAGCCTGCCCCCGATCCGGTGCCCGTTCCGAAAAGACTCACGGTCTGGGGATTGCCAGGGGAATTGTCCGAAATAACGATCGCAGCCGTTCGGATGCCGTCGGCAGAAGGCGTAAAGCTGACCCTGAACGTGCAAGTTTTTCCCGACGCCACCGAACCCCCACAGCCGTTGTTCACAGCAAAATTGCTGGCATTGGCGCCGGTGATCGAAACTCCGATTATCTTCAGCATGCCGGAGCCGACATTTCGAACCAAAAGGGTCTGAGGCGCGCTCGTCGTGCCCAGGGGCTGGTTTCCGAAAGAAACGGTGCGGGAAGACAGCTCGATCGATGGCACTACGCCCTTCCCCTGAAGGATCAACGTCTGGCTACCATCGTTATCCAAGATGACGAGCACTGCGCTGCGCGCTCCAGTTCCGCTGGGGGTGAAGGTGATGCTGATGTTGCATCTCCCTTTCGCCGCCACCGAACTGCCGCAATAGTTGGCCATAGCGAAATCACTGGCATTGACGCCCCCCACCGCCACGCGGGCGATGCGCAACGCGATGTCGCTGCTGTTAGTCAGGACCACTGTCTGAGCTGCGCTGGACGTGCCGACGGTCACGGACCCGAAATTAAGGGTGAAAACAGAAAGCTCAGCCGGCGCGGAGAGGCCCACCTTACAAGGAGCGCAGAAAATGGCAAGGGCGGTGACTGTTAACGGAAGGAACGCGGCCCTCACCCACGCTGCTAGCTGCGTTCTTGCCGGCCTGTGAAGGGCCTTGGGTTTAGGCGCTCTCCTGTTTTGCGGTGATGGATCGGTGTTAAAGTCCCTTCGGGCTGTTTTATTATTGATTATCATATGTTTAACACTCCTTTATATCTATAGTATTATTCCTTCTCAGTCTGAAATCCGGGTTCTTTCCCTTGGCCCTGCCAAGCCTGACGTTGCCCGGCGCCGGCAGGGCTGCAATCCCTTTCCCTGCATCCCTCCACGAACTGGACACACCTCCCCTCAGGGTGAAATCTCAGTGCTCTGCGGTTCTTTTTTCAGGGCTACACTTCGCCTGTTCGTAGGAACACGTCGACACCTCGACGGTCACTTGCCGTGCAATATTCAGTTGTGGGAATGTCCTTGCCTCGGGATCCCGGATGGACAGAGCGTCTTCGAAGTTACATCTCTTCGGAAGTCCATCCGGAACAATTTGAGCTCCCGGCTTTGATTGGTCGGAAGCCGGTCATACTATCTCCACCCGGTAAGAATGTCAAGGGCTGAGAGGAGATTTTTTTGCCCAGGGAAACTCGCGATGGAAGCAGGCGAGGCTTCCCGTTAAAGAGGGCGCCGGCGTGGCTGCCGATGCAGACCATAAGGAGAGATACACAGTGTCATGCTTAGGACGTTGGAACCTGTGCTTCGGTCTCGTTCGAGGGGGCGCTCTGCACGCCATTCATGCCCACCGACGTAAGGACGTAGTAGTACGTCGTCCCTGCCGTCACGTTTACGTCCACATAGCTGGTGCTGCTAATGGGCGTGGAATTCAGCGGGGTCGAACCCTCCCCGCCCGAGCTCGTTCCACGGTAGATGTTATAGCCCACCACCCCGGTGGTCGGGCTGACGCCCCAGGACAAAATGACGTCCACCATTCCAGTGCCGGTAAAGCTCGCGGCCTGCGGACTGCTGCTGGCATTGTCCGTGACGCTGAGTGTGGCCGTGCGCTGCCCGGCACTCAAGGGGGTGAACGTCACTCCGATCATACAGGTGCTCCCCGCCGCCAGCGAACCACCGCAAGTGTTTGCGATCTCAGCAAAGTCGCCAGAATTAGTGCCGCCGATGGCGAGTCCGCTAATGCTCAGGGCTATGTTGCCGCCGTTGCTCAAGGTGATTGTCTCAGCGGCGCTGGTGGTGGCGACGGGTTGGCTTCCAAAAGAAACACTGCTAGGGGCGAGGCTGATGCCGGTTGGCGAAGTACCGGTTCCCGAAGTACCGGTTCCCGAAGTACCTGGCGCCGACCCAAGACCCGTCCCCAGAAGGCGGACTGTCTGGGGGCTGCCGCCGGCATTGTCGGTAATGCTGACCGAGGCCGTACGGCTACCGCTGGCCATCGGCGTGAAGGTGATGCCAATGGTGCAGCCTCCTTCGGGCGCAATGGAACCGCCACAACTGCCGGTCAGAGCAAAGTCACCCGCATCGGCTCCCGTAATTCCCAGCGCAGTAATGTTCAGCACCACCTGACCGACGTTCCTTACGTTGACGATTTGTGCCGCACTGGTCGTGCCCACGGAACGCGCTGCAAAGGACAGGGCAGAGGGAGAGAGGTTGATCAGCGGTGCCGTGCCGATCCCGGTAAGGCTGAGCGCTTGGCTGCCGCCGGCCGCGTTGTCGGTGATGGTGAGAGTTCCAGTTCGGATTCCGCTTGCACTGGGTGTGAATGTTACACTGATCGTGCAGTTCGCTCGGGGCGCCACGGAGTTGCCGCAATTGTTGCTCTGCGCGAAATCGCCGGCGTCAGCGCCCGTGATCGTGATGCTCTTGATGCTCAATGCCGCGTTGCCGGTGTCCATTAACCTGACGGAATCGGCTCTGCTTGTCGTGCCGACGGCCGTGTACCCAAAGGAAAGACTCAGGCTGGAAAGGCTGATTGCTGGCGCCGCAAACGGAGTGGAAAAGCCCGGCGTGCAAGGAAGCGACGCAAGAGAAAGCATAGTGATGGTGGCCAAAAAGATTGACGCCCTCGCGCCTGCTTGCTGTAGCACTCTGGCACGCACGTAGGATACGCCCCAGCTACGCGGCTTCCGGGTTTGATTTGAAGTGTCCTGGCGAGCCCTCAATTGAGCCACACCGTAAGTGTTGATCATATTATTTATACACCTATACATATGTGATATGATACTAATTGAGTCTTTACGTCTCAGCCTGTTTGCTCGCCGGCGCCAAAAGCTGGAGTACTCGTCGTGCAAACTACGCAATGCACCCCCAACGCAACTCGGTGCAAATGCCTCTCCATTCGCTGCTCCTAGTTGCCGTTGAGCGGGTTGTAAAATCCTCGTGATTCTCTTCATTCCAACTTTCCACGATGCGTCCGGAAATCCCTCCAGTGTGAATTCCCGGCGGCCTGCGTTTTTTTACCCAAGAGTTGCTCTTTACCTGTGCGTAGGGACACGTGGACACATTGACGCTCCCCTATCCTAGGAGTCTGGGTACTAGTACTGCTTTACGTAGGGGTGGCTTTAAGCCAGCATTTGGCGAGGTAAGCGTGCCATTGAAGACGCGGCGGTCCGGCCCTTGTTCAACCGCCTCGAGGAGAGGCGGATCACAAGGGCCGGGCCGGTTTTGAGAGGGATGATTCTTTCTCCGGTCGCCAGGACAATTAGGGTGTAGGCACAGTGGCTTGCGCTTCGCCCGAGTCCGCGCTTTGCTCGTTGTTCGGGCCGACAGCCGTTACCACATAGTAGTACGTCGTTCCCGCCGTCACACTCGAGTCCGTAAAAGTTGCCCCGGTAATCGGCGTGGCATTCAGTGGGGTCGAACTCTCCCCTCCCGAAGTAGTTCCCCGATAAACGTTATAGCCCGTGACTCCGGACGATGTGCTGAGACTCCACGACAGAATTACGTCGTGAGTTCCTGTGCCGGAGAGGCTCACAGTCTGCGGGCTGCCCGTGGCATTATCGCTGAAGCTGAGTACTGCGGTTTCGGCGCTGGCTAGTGACGGCGTGAAGTCGACGCTGGTCGTGCAGTTCCCTCCCGCCGCGATTGAACCGCTGCAGTTGGTTCCTACTATGGCGAAGTCAGCGGAGTTGGTGCCCGTGATCGCGGAGGTGGTAATGCTCAATGCGGCGGTGCCTCCGTTAGTCAGAGTGACCACCTGAGTCGCGCTGGTAGTGGCGATCGACTGGTTCCCAAAGGAAAGGCTGGTGGGAGAGAGGCTGACTCCAGCCGCTATGCCGGTTCCGGAGAGGGAGATCGTCTGGGGGCTGCCGGCGGCATTGTCGGTAATGCTGACCGAGGCCGTGCGGCTGCCGCTGGCCGTGGGCGTGAAGGTGACACTGATCGTGCAGCTTGCTCCCGCCGCCACCGAACTGCCGCAGGTGTTGGTCTGGGCGAAGTCGCCGGGGTTGGCGCCTGTAATCGCCAGGCTCGAGATATTCAAGGCTCCATTGCCGGTGTTGCTCAGAGTGGCTGATAGTACTCCACTGGCCGTGGCGACAGGCTGGTTCCCAAAGGAAAGGCTGGTGGGAGAAAGGCCGTCCACAGGAGCGGTCCCAG